>Ga0070671_100002348_pt1 | contig 14603 bp, 12 predicted proteins | sample KBSS73metaG_FD_65341 | JGI IMG/M metagenome (GOLD analysis project Ga0070671, IMG submission 65341) | Switchgrass rhizosphere microbial communities from Kellogg Biological Station, Michigan, USA - KBS S7-3 metaG | ecosystem: Host-associated > Plants > Roots > Rhizosphere > Soil ...
TGAGCGCTATGGCTTCGAACCGGTCGAGACCCCGGCGATCGAATACACCGACGCGCTCGGCAAATTCTTGCCTGATCAGGACCGCCCGAACGAAGGCGTGTTCTCGTTCCAGGACGACGACGAGCAATGGCTGTCGCTGCGCTACGATCTGACCGCTCCGCTCGCGCGCTACGTTGCGGAGAATTTCGACACCCTCCCGAAACCCTATCGCTCCTACCGGTTTGGCTGGGTGTTTCGCAACGAGAAGCCGGGGCCGGGACGCTTCCGCCAGTTCATGCAGTTCGATGCCGACACGGTGGGCTCGGCTTCGCCCGCGGCCGACGCCGAGATGTGCATGATGGCGGCGGATACGATGGAGGCGCTCGGGGTTCCTCGTGGATCTTATGTCGTGAAGGTCAATAGTCGCAAAGTGCTAGATGGAATACTCGACTCCATTGGACTCAGCGGGGAGAACAATGCAGGACGACGACTTACGGTGCTGCGCGCAATCGACAAATTGGATCGTCTGGGCGTAGATGGTGTCAAACAGTTGCTTGGAGAGGGCCGTAGAGATGAAAGCGGAGATTTTACCAAGGGCGCCGGACTATCGGCCTCACATACGGTGGAACTTTTGCGGGTGATTGGCCCGTCCAGCAAACACGTCATGCGTCTCGATCAGGCCACGCGGCACGAGCGATACAAGAGTTCGCTACTCGAAGACGATGAAATCACGTCGCTCGCAGGAAAGCCCGAAATAGTTCTCAACTCTTTGATCCTAGACGAATGGGAATCGAGCATTGGCGAAACTGAGGTCGGGCAGGATGGGTTGCAAGAATTGCGAAATATTTCTGATCTCGCCCGAACTGCTGGATATGGTACCAAGCGCGTGCGCGTTGACCCCGCCGTCGTCCGTGGTCTCGAATACTACACCGGCCCGGTTTTCGAAGTTGAACTGACCTTCTCGACCGACGGCAAGGACGGCTCGCCGCGCTTCGGCTCAGTCGGCGGCGGTGGCCGCTACGATGGGCTCGTGTCGCGCTTCCGCGGCGAACCGGTGCCGGCGACAGGTTTTTCGATCGGCGTGTCGCGGCTTGCGGCCGCGCTCCAGTACCTCGGCAAGCTCGACAGCAAATCCGCGCCCGGCCCGGTCGTCGTCACGGTGTTCGACCGCGAGCGCATCGCCGACTATCAGCGCATGGTGAAGCTCCTCCGCGACGCCGGCATCCGGGCAGAGCTTTATCTGGGAAGCTCCGGCTTCAACGCGCAGATGAAATACGCCGACCGGCGCAACGCGCCCTGCGTCGTCATCCAGGGCTCCGACGAGAAGGCAAAGGGCGAAGTCACCATCAAGGACCTCATCGTCGGCGCTGAACTGGCGAAGCTCGAAAAGGGGCGCGAGCAGCACCTGCAGAAACAGGCCGAAGCGCAGTTCGCGGTCGCCGAAGACCAACTCGTTGAGGCAGTGCGCAAGGTGCTCGCGCGGCACGGAGCGTCAGCACGCTGAGACGCCTGCCCTGTCTCCACCGCGCAGCATCAACCTGGGAAGGGGAAAGCGGCCAAGGCGCGCCGATCCTGGAGATGACCCTCTCCGCCTACATTGTTAACGTTACCAGAAACGACGCCGCGGGTGGCCTGTCGAGCGGCGCGTCAGCATTAACGGCGCGCGGCAAATCTTCATCGAATAGCGACTCTCCCGTGTTAAAGGGCCGCGCGAAACGCCGGCAAACAGATGTCGAAGCTTGCGACCAACACGCCCGACGCGCACGCACAAAAACTCGTCGCCTCCTATGTGCGCGCCGGCTACGTGCAGATCGATCCGCCGATCCTGCAGCCGGCGGAGCCGTTTCTCGACCTCTCCGGCGAAGACATCCGCCGGCGGCTGTTTCTCACCAACGATCCCAACGGCAGCGAACTGTGCCTGCGACCCGATCTCACCATTCCGGTCTCGCGCGCCTATCTGCAATCGGCGCGTGCCGGCGAGACCGCCGGCTTCTGCTATCTCGGATCGGTGTTTCGCCACCGCGAGGGTGCGGCCGCCGAGTTCGTGCAGGCGGGCATTGAATCGTTCGCCCGGCAGGACAAGGCAGCGGCCGATGCCGAAATGCTCGCGCTCGGGCTCGAGGCAACCGCGCTCTACGGGTTGACGGCCCCGCAAATCCGCATCGGCGATGTTGGGCTGTTCTCGGCCTTCGTCGCCGCGCTCGATCTTGCGCCGGCGTGGAAGCGCCGCCTGGTCAAGGACTTCAACCGCAAATCCACGCTCGCCCACGATCTCGACCGGCTGGCGCTTGCCGCAGCGAGCCGGCCGCCGGAGTACCAGGGCGTGTTGGCCGCGCTCGCCGGCTCCGATCCGAACGCCGCGCATCACCTCGTCGCCGATCTCCTCTCCATTGCCGGCATCGAAGCCGTCGGTGGCCGCTCGGTCGACGAGATCGCCGAACGCTTTCTCGAGCAATCGGCGCTCGGCGCCGGCCCGCGGCTGCCGCGCGAGACGCGTGCGCTGATCGAGCGCTTCCTCTCGGTGCGTGCCGATCCCGACGAGGCAGCAAGCGACCTGCGCGCGCTCGCCGCCGACGCCGGGATTTCACTCGATGCTGCACTCGACCTGTTCGAGACCCGCACCGGCTTTCTGGCCGCCCGCGGCGTCGACGTAAGGGCGCTCGAATTTGCTACGGCCTTTGGGCGCGGCTTTGACTATTACACCGGCTTTGTCTTCGAGCTTCACGACCCGCGGGCGAAGGGCCCACTCATCGCCGGCGGACGCTATGACGGCCTGCTGACGCGGCTTGGGGCAGGAGAGCCGATCGCCGCGGTCGGCTTCGCCGCCTCCATCGAGGAGCTTGCGGCGTGCGCCGGTCGCGACGAGGGAGACGCACCATGAGTGCGCCGCTCCTCCTCGCCGTTCCCGCCAAGGGCCGCCTGCAGCAGAACGCCGAGGCTTTCTTTGCGCGATCGGGACTCGAGCTTGTGAAGCCGCGCGGCGCCCGCGACTATCGCGGCGCCATCGCTGGATTCTCCGGCGTCGAGATCGCCTACCTTTCAGCGGCGGAAATCACCGCGCAGCTCGGGCAAGGCGCGCTACATCTCGGAGTCACCGGCGAAGACCTGGTGCGCGAGCTCATTCCCGATGCCGACCGGCGGGTGGTGCTCATCGACCGGCTCGGCTTCGGCTTCGCCAACGTTGCCGTCGCCGTGCCGCAGGCCTGGATCGACGTGCGCAGCATGGCCGATCTCGACGACGTCGCGACCGCCTTCCGCCTCAAGCACGAGCGCAAGATGCGGCTCGCCACCAAATACGCCAACCTCACCCGCGGCTTCTTTGCCCAGCATGGTGTCGTCGACTACCGCATCGTGGAAAGCTCGGGCGCGACCGAGGCGGCGCCCGCGGCCGGCACTGCCGAGTTCATCGTCGACATCACCACGACCGGCGCCACGCTCGCCGCCAATGGCCTCAAGGTGATCGAAGACGGCGTCATCCTGCGCTCGCAGGCGAACCTCGTCGCCGCGCGTGCGGCATCGTGGGACAGCGCACAGCGTGAGACCGCGCGTCTCCTCCTCGACCGCATCGCCGCGCACAAGCGCGCCGGCGCGTATCGCGAGGTGCGCACGCGCTTTGCCGGCTTGAACGAAAAGCTGCTCGGCGCCGCGCGCGAGAAATTTGGCGTCGCCACCCCCTTCGGCGGCCCAACCTCTTCCGGCATGCTCACGCTGCATTGTCCGCCGGAGAACGTCCACGCGCTGGCAAGCTTCCTGCGCGACCAGGGCGCCGAGGCGGTCTCTGTCGCGGCGCTGGACTACGTCTATGTGCGCGACAACACGCTCTATGCGAAGCTTGCCGCGGAACTCGACGGGCCGCGCCTCTAGCAAACCCGGGAGCGAGCCGCCAGATAAACAGAGCGCCCTGGAAAGGGCCTGCGCGCCCCGCGGCAATCGCCGCACACTCCCCCAAACATAGCAGCGGAAAGACGGCCATGGCAGAAGAGCGAAACGAGGACGAGGAACGGCCGTGCCTGCATTGCCTGATAGTCGAGATGATCGACGATTTCTTTGCAGAGTATCCCGTTTCAACCGATGAGCCGGACGCGATCGACACCGAGGAGGTGATCACCGCCGTTGCAAAAACGGTGGCGGAGCTGACCTACAGCCAGGATGCCGCCGGCCGTCAGAACATGATCGAACAGCTGATGCGCGAGATCATGAACTATGATGCCGAATATCGGCAGCAGGATGAGATGGGCGCCGCCGGCTCTGGCGCGCGGCACTAGATCGGCGTGAAGGCGCGAACGCATCGGTCGCGCCGTGCAGGCGGCTTGGGGGGCAGGCGTTGAACTCTTCCGGCGACGGGCAGCTTCACATTCGTCGCGATGCGAGGCCGGAAGGCGTCATCGCCCATGTGATCATCGACAATGCCGGCAAGCTCAACGCGATCAACAGCGCGTTGATGGGCGAGCTTGTCACGGGCATGGGCGAGCTTGCCGCCGATGAGCGTCTGCGCGCGGTCGTTCTCACCGGTGCTGGGCCAAAGGCGTTCATCGCCGGCGTCGACATCGACGAGATGGCGCGCATCGAAAACAGCGCGCAGGCCACTGCCTTCATCACCCGGCTCCACCAGGGCCTGGCGGCAATCCGCGACGTCCCGGTGCCGGTGATCGCACGCATCCAGGGCTATACGTTCGGCGGCGGTCTTGAACTCGCGGCGGCTTGCGATGTGCGGATCGCCGCCGATACGGCTCGCTTCGGAATGCCGGAAGTCAAGCTCGGCATTCCCTCGGTGATCGAGGCGGCGCTGCTGCCGACACTGATCGGCTGGGGACGCGCCCGCGAGATCATGTATCTGGGCGAGAACTTCACCGCCGATGAGGCGCTGCAATGGGGACTGGTGGAGCATGTGGTGCCAGTATCCGCCCTCGACGCGGCGGTTGAGGCCTGGATCGCCAAGCTGTTGACCTCGGCACCGCGCGCGGTGCGGCTACAAAAAAAGCTGATCCGGCGATGGGAGGATTTGCCGCTCGCCGCGGCCGTGCAAGCAGGCATCGAGGCCTTCGGCGCGGCCTATGTCAGCGACGAGCCTCGTACCGTCATGCGCGAATTTCTTGCTGCGCGACAGGCGCGCAAGAAAGGCAGGTAGCCGGCAGTCATCGAACCTTTCCAGCATCGCTCCGCACATCTTCCTGCGGGCGCGGGCGCGCGCGGAAGACCACGAAGTGAGAGAGAGAGAAATTCACCACGAAGCTTGCGAGAATGGCCAGACCCTTGGACAACCATACGGGCAGCAGCAGGACTTCCGCGGCGACGAGCAGCGCGGCCGTGTTGGTGAGCCACCCGGCGATGCCGGAAGCGACGAAGGTGAAATAGGCGCGCCATCTGAGTTCACGCCCGGACTCGGCGGCGAAGGTGATCGACGAGTTCATGATGTAGGAGCCGCTGACGGCAACGATCCACGACAGTGTGTTGGCGGCAATCAATGAGATGGCCGCAGCATTGCCGCAGCCGCAGGCGTCGGAGAACCAGGCAAACGCCGCCAGGGCCGGCGGCGATTTGTCGAATTGGGCTCGCGCAAACAAAAACACGCCGTAGTCGACGAAGGTATTGACGACGCCGACGAGGCCGAAGGCGAGCGCCTTGAGGCTGAGTGCGCGGTCCCGCCAGCCGGCGGCAAGCCTGGCGCGAGCCCGGTGATAATGGGAGACGGGGGTCATCTCCGCCTCGCATATCACGTTCTCGATCATCCGCCAGCATTGCTGGCTCCGCGGTCGCGGCGCCCCGCGCGCGACAGTTCCTCCCGATTGCGCTATAAATCGCCTCCGAAAGGAGTGGCTCGAAGTGGCCGACACGACGGCAACCGGACCGACGCACCCGCGCGCGCTGCGGGGCATTTCTTCAGCCGTGCGCGGCGACAAGCAGCCGGCGGCAGATGCCGGCGCGGACGGCGCCAGCAGCGTGGCGCGCGGGCTTTCCATCGTGGTGCCGCTCCACAACGAGCACGCTTCGCTCCCACGGCTGCATGCGCGGCTCACCGACGTCGCGCGCGAACTGCGCGCAACGCGTTCGCTCGGCTGCGAAGTGGTCTATGTCGACGACGGCAGTCGCGATGACACTCTCACAATCGCCCGCGGCCTGCCGGCGACAACGCTCGATGTGCAGGTCATCTCGCTGTCGCGCAACTTCGGCAAGGAGGCGGCGCTGCTCGCCGGCCTCGATCACGCCCGCCTCGACGCCGTCCTGTTCATCGACGGCGACGGTCAGCATCCGACCACGCTGATCGAGAGGATGGTCTGCCATTGGCTCGATGACGGCTACGACGTGATCTACACCGCCAAGGGACATCGCACCAACGAATCGCTGCCGCGGCGTCTCGGGGTGAAGGCGTTCTATTTGCTCCTCAACTGGGGAGCGCACACCAAGATCCCGGAAGACGCCGGCGATTTCCGGCTGCTGTCGCCGCGCGCGGCGAGCGCGTTGCGCGCGCTGCCGGAGCGCAACCGCTTCTTCAAGGGACTCTCGAGCTGGATCGGCTTTCGTCAGATCCGCATCGACTACCAGCCGGAGCCTCGCGCCGACGGCCGCAGCACCTGGAATCTGCGCTCGCTGATCGGCCTGTCGATCGACGGGTTGACCGCCTTTTCGGTGGCGCCGCTGCGCTTCGCCACCATGCTCGGCCTGCTGCTGGCGCTTACCGCGTTCCTTTATGGAGCGGAAATCCTCTACGAGACCTGGATCTACGGCGCAAAAATTCCCGGCTACCCGTCGCTGTTCGTCGGCCTCATGGTGCTCGGCGGCGTGCAGCTCATCATGCTCGGCGTCGTCGGCGAATATATCGGCAAGATCCTCTACGAGATCAAAGGACGGCCGGTCTACTTCGTTGCCGAGCACGCAGTTAAGCTGCGCGAGGAGGCTGGGCGCCCCGAAAGCGGCACCCGCACTGCGGCGGAATAGTTTCGCGTTGTCCCGAGGCGCGGGACGTCCTACATCACCACGACCTTGGTGCCGACCTTCACGCGGTCGTAGAGGTCGGTGACGTCTTCGTTGCGCATGCGGATGCAGCCCGAAGACGCCTGCGAGCCGATGGTCCAGGGCTCGTTCGATCCGTGAATCCGGTACAGGCTCGAGCCCAGATACATCGCGCGCGCGCCCAGCGGATTTTCCGGACCGCCCGCCATGTAGCGTGGCAAGTCCGGTCGGCGTTCGATCATCTCGTCAGGCGGCCGCCAGTCCGGCCATTCACGCATTGCGCTGATCGTCTTTACCCCCGCCCAGGTGAAGCCCGGACGCCCGACGCCGATCCCGTAGCGCATGGCCTTGCCGCCCGCCGCGACGAGGTAGAGAAAGCGATTGGGCGTGTCGATCACGATGGTGCCCGGCTTTTCCTCGCTGTGATAGGCGACGACCTGACGCTCGAACTTCGGATCGATCGGCGGATGCGCCATGTTGCCGAATGCCGAAGGCGCGTAGCCCTGCATCGGCATGTTGAGCGCGATCGGAACTTGCGCCGGCTGCCCGCCATCAGGTGCTGCCGGCTGGTAGGCGCGCGGCGCCACGAGTTGGCGTGCACCGCCGCCGAACAACAACTCGATGAAGCCGCCGCCGTAATGGGGTTGATTGGCCTCGACATAGCGCGGCCCGCTGGCGGCAGACTGCGGTCGAGCTTGCGCTGCGGCTCCGGCTCCGGCGCGCTCATGCGTGGCGAAGGCGCTGGGAATCAGTTGGATCGGTTCGGCCAACGCCGGCAGGCAGGACGCACTCACGAGAAGCGCGGAAACAAGAATACGCCGCATCGCTGTACTCTGTACTCTGACACGAACTCACGACGAGCAGAACAACGCGTCCGCTCACGCGTGCAGTACAGTTACAAACGTCGACTGTTTGGTAAATTTGGTGCCGAGCAATTTCGGCAACTGCCTTATTTGGACATTGTTCATCAAATTAGAGTTTATTTTGAGTGAATGGTTAGACGTTATGGTTAATGGTATCGAAACATTTTTCCTCGTTCGGATGCCCGCTGGCAATGGAGACAAGATAAGGCCGATACGACCCGTGCGGTGTGTTTGCCGCAAAGGCAAAACCGTGCGTGAACCCGGAATTAAGCGCCCTCCGCTAGTGTCGCGCGGAATTATGTCGGTGCCATATGGGCGAGCCGCGCAAAGTTTTTCGCATCGAGGGGATTGCCGCCGCGCGCCGCGCGGTGCGAACCGAAGACACCACCGCTGCGCCCGGCTACGCCGACGTCATGCAGGAGCTGAGCGCGCTCCGTGCTCTCATCGCCCCCTCCGTCCAGTCCGCCACCACCAAGGAATCGCAACGCGGCGGCGTCCAGCGCCTCGCTGCGGCTCTCACCTTGATCCATGACGCTCTGCGCGGAACGCAGCACGGGCGCTCAGTCGACAAGTGTTTGGCGCCGATGACGCACATCGCCCACGAACTCGAGGCGGTGAGCAAGGGCAGCGAGGAGGCGACGCAGAAGATCCTCGCCGCCGCCGAAGATATCGATCAGGTGGCGGACAACCTCACTGCCGCGCTCAAGGACGAGATCGACCGCGGGCTCGCCCAGGACATCCGCGACCGCGTGGTCCAGATCTTCGAGGCCTGCAATTTCCAGGACCTGACCAGCCAACGCGTTGCCAAGGTCACGGCGGCGCTCAAGGGGATCGAGGCGGAGATCGCGCGCGCACTCGCCGCGATCACGCCTACGCGCGCCGCGCCGGCGATGCATGGACCGCGGCTCGAAAGCGACAGCGGCCACGCCTCGCAACGCGATATCGATCTCATGTTCGACCGCGCGTAGAAGGCGTTCGCCGCAGGTTCGGTCGACCGCGTTAGGCGGTTTTTCAGTTTTGTGAGGCCGGCTGACGCGGGCCGCTAGGCAGAACGGCCGAAGCTCCCGACCGGTCTGAATCCCGCCGATCAGTGCGCCGACTGCTTGGCTGAGCGCGCCACGCCCTCGGGCCCGCAACGCACGTAGACGCCGGTGCCGTAGCGCCCGGAAATCTCCGAATCCATCCAGCGCATGACCATGGAGCGGCCATTGAAGGCGACGACTTCTCGATCCTGCGGCCCGCCAGCAGGCCCTGGCGGCCCGACGTAGTTCTTGCCGCTCTGGCTCCCTTTGAGACGCAGCTCCTGCAATTGGGCGCTGTCCGCGAGGTACATCATGACGCCGCCGTTCGGCCCGCGGTTGATCACCACCGGCTGGCCGCATTGGCCGCGCGCCGCCGCCTCGGTGCGGGCGCGATCGGATTCGTTGTGGTAGGCGCCATAGCCCCAGCGGCCGACGACTTCTTCGGCCTTGATTGAAGCGGGCATCTCGGGAGCAAGCTGCGGACTAGGTGCGATCGTGGCCTCGACGGGCTGCTGGTTGGTGGAACAGCCTGCGAGCGCGAACGCGGCGAGCGCCGCTGCGCTCGCGAGCAATCGCAGATTACGCAGCAACACACTCATCGGGCCCTCTCCTCACCATCACGCCGGACCGCAATTCTCGGGGGTCCGTTAACCACTGCTCTCACACTTCACGCCACGACGGGGGCCGAAAGGCGACGCCCGCCCCTTCTTGACCAAACATTTGGCCGGCACAGTGGCCAATCTCCCGGCCGGCGAGGCCGCCAGTCACCCCGCGCCTTGGTTTAATAATCTTTCGTCCTTTCGACTTTGTTGCAAATTTTAGCATTCCGCCAGGGACCCGTCTTGCCCGAGGGCGTCGAGACAGCTCGCCGCCAATCCTTGACAGGGGGAAGGCTAGCCCCTATCTCCCGGTCGCGTCTTGGCACTCGGTTTATATGAGTGCTAAGTTATTCTGGCAACAAGATTTTCCTTATAGGAACGAAGGCCGCCCGTGGCGGCAATGAGGGCAATCATGGCAAAACTCAAGTTCCGCCCGCTGCACGACCGGGTGGTGGTGAAGCGCATCGAGGCGGAGGAGAAGACCAAGGGCGGCATCATCATCCCCGATACCGCCAAGGAGAAACCGCAGGAGGGTGAGATCGTCGCCGTAGGCCCCGGCGGCCGCGACGAAAACGGCAAGCTCATCACGATGGATGTCAAGGCGGGCGACCGCGTGCTCTTCGGCAAATGGTCGGGCACCGAGGTCAAGCTCGATGGCGATGAACTCCTGATCATGAAGGAGTCCGACATCATGGGCGTCATCGCCTGAGGCAATCGAAGACAGCGCAGGCAACCGCTCGCAGCACGATGACGAAAGCGGACGGTCTGCCGCCCTAACCAACACCAGGAGCAGACAGAAATGGCAGCGAAAGACGTACGATTTTCCGGCGATGCCCGTGACCGCATGCTGCGCGGCGTGGAGACGCTCGCCAACGCGGTCAAGGTGACGCTCGGCCCCAAGGGCCGCAACGTCGTGATCGACAAGAGCTTCGGCGCCCCGCGCATCACCAAGGACGGCGTCACCGTCGCCAAGGAGATCGAGCTCGACGACAAGTTCGAGAATATGGGCGCCCAGATGGTGCGCGAGGTCGCGCAGAAGACCAACGACCAGGCCGGCGACGGCACCACGACCGCGACGGTGCTCGCCTACTCGATCGTCAAGGAAGGCGCCAAGGCGGTCGCCGCGGGCATGAACCCGATGGACCTCAAGCGCGGCATCGACCTCGCCGTCACTGCGGTGGTCGCCGACATCAAGAAGCGCGCGAAGAAGGTCGGCTCCTCGTCGGAAGTGGCACAGGTCGGCACCATCTCCTCGAACGGCGACACGACCATCGGCAAGATGATCGCCTCGGCGATGCAGAAGGTCGGCAACGAGGGCGTGATCACGGTCGAGGAGGCAAAGGCGCTCGAGACCGACGTCGAGATCGTCGAAGGCATGCAGTTCGACCGCGGCTATCTCTCGCCGTACTTCATCACCAACGCCGAGAAGATGCTCGCCGAGCTCGAGGACGCCTACGTGCTGCTGCACGAGAAGAAACTCTCCGGCCTGCAGGCGCTGCTGCCGGTGCTCGAGGCGGTGGTGCAATCGGGCCGGCCGCTGCTCATCGTCGCCGAGGATGTCGAGGGCGAGGCGCTGGCGACCCTCGTGGTCAACAAGCTGCGCGGCGGGCTCAAGGTTGCGGCGGTCAAGGCCCCGGGCTTTGGCGATCGGCGCAAGGCCATGCTCGAGGACATCGCCGTGCTCACCGGTGGCCAGCTCATCGCCGAGGACCTTGGCATCAAGCTCGAGAACGTCAACGTGGCGATGCTCGGCCGCGCCAAGAAGGTGGTGATCGAGAAGGAGAAGACCACGATCGTCGACGGCGCCGGCAAGAAGAAGGACATCGAGGCGCGCGTCAGCCAGATCAAGCAGCAAATCGAGGAGACCACCTCCGACTACGACCGCGAGAAGCTGCAGGAGCGGTTGGCCAAGCTCGCCGGCGGCGTCGCGGTGATCCGCGTCGGCGGCGCCACCGAGGTCGAGGTCAAGGAGAAGAAGGACCGCGTCGAGGACGCGCTCAATGCGACCCGCGCCGCGGTCGAGGAAGGCATCGTTCCCGGCGGCGGCGTGGCGCTGGTGCGCGCGCGCAAGGCGATCGGCAAGCTCACCAACGACAATGACGACGTACAGGCCGGCATCAACATCGTTCTCAAGGCGCTGGAGAGCCCGCTGCGTCAGATCGCCGAAAACTCCGGCGTCGAGGGCTCGATCGTGGTCAACAAGATCCTCGAGAACAAGTCGGAGACGTTCGGCTTCGACGCGCAGAATGAGGACTATGTCGACATGATCGAGAAGGGCATCGTCGATCCGGCCAAGGTGGTGCGCGCCGCGCTCCAGGACGCCGCCTCGGTGGCGAGTCTCCTGGTCACGACCGAAGCGATGGTCGCGGAGGTGCCGAAGGACAAGCCGGCAATGCCGCCGATGCCCGGCGGCGGCATGGGCGGAATGGACTACTGATCGGTCTCGCTGATCCAACAATGGCGAAGGGCGCGGCCAAGGCCGCGCCCTTTTTGTTGCGCTTCGGCCGCGCTGTCGTCAGTGCACGATCATGCCGGTGAACACGTAGGCCTGCAGCATGATCAGGACGCCGACCAGACAGGCGAGCGCGATCGAGTGGAAGAACACAAAGCGAAGAATCGTCCCTTCGTGACCGAACCAGTTGGTCGCCGTCGAGGCGACGACAATCGATTGCGCATCGATCATCTTGCCCATGACTCCGCCCGAGGAGTTCGCCGCGCTCATGAGGATCGGTGAGAGGTTGAGCTGCTCGGACGTGATCTTTTGCAGGTTGCCGAACAGGATGTTGGACGCGGTATCGGAGCCGGTCAGCGCCACGCCCAGCCAGCCGAGCAGCGCGCCGAAGAAGGGATAGAGCACCCCGGTGGCGGCGAAGGCGAGACCGAGTGTCACATCGATGCCGGAGAGCCGCGTCAAGGTGCCGATCGCCAGCATCGCCGAGATGGTGATCAGCGGGTAGGCGCAGATCCTGATGGTGCGGCCGTATTCGGCGACCAGCTTCACCGGCGAGAAGCCCATGACGAAGCCGGAAATGATCGCCGCGATCAGCATTCCTGTTCCAGTGTAGGAGAGGTAGGTGAACAGAAACTGGCCACGTTCAGGCGTCGGCTTGGCGACGACAGGGGCGACCTTGTTGATCATGCGGTCGAGCCCGGGAACTTCGTAGCTCCAGCTGAAGATCGGGTTGACCTGGCCCTTGAACCAGCCGGTGCCCCAAACCAGCAGGATGACACAGACGATGATCCACGGCAGCAGCGACCGCCAGACTTCCGCGGTCGTCGGCTCCGCGCTCTTCGGCGGCGGCGGCGCCGACATAGTCGCAGCGGAATCGTCACGGCCGCGCAACGCCGGCGACAGCCAGAGCTCCCTGGGTTGCCAGACTTTCAAAAAGCCGATCAGACAAGCCATCGAAATGAGCGAGGCGCCGATATCGACAATCCAGGGATTAATGTAGTTCGAGATCAGGAATTGCGGGAGGGCGAACGATACGCCGCAGACCAGGACCGCCGGCCAGATCTGCAGCATGCCGCGAAAGCCGGCAAAGGCCCAGATCAGCCAGAACGGCACGATGAGCGAGAAGAACGGCAGTTGCCGTCCGACCATGGCGCCGAGCAGATAGGGGTCGAGGCCGGTGACGCTCGCGAGTCCGGCGATCGGCGTACCAAGTGCGCCGTAGGCGACCGGCGCGGTGTTGGCGATCAACGACAGCCCGGAAGCCGCCAGCGGCGAGAAACCAAGCCCAATGAGAACCGCGCCCGTCACCGCGACCGGCGTGCCGAAACCGGACGCGCCCTCGAAAAAGGCGCCAAAGGCAAACGCAATGAGCAGAAGCTGCAGCCGCCGGTCACGAGTGACGCCGCCGATCGCCTGGGACAATGTGTCGAAAGCGCCGGTTACCACGGTCAGCCGATAGAGGTAGATGACGTTGAGGACGATCCAGCCGATGGGGAAGAAGCCGCTAACGGCCCCCAGCACCGCCGCACGCAGCGCCATTCCGGCCGGCATCGTGAACAGGAAGATCGCGACCAGAAGCGCGACGATGAGCGCGATCACCGCGGCAAGGTGCGCCTTCACCTTGCCGGAGGCGATCAGGACGAGCAGCGACACGACCGGCAGGGCGGCCGCAATAGTCGAGAGGGCGGGACTGTTGAACGGATCGTAGACCTGGTTCCACATGAGCTTCCCTCCCCCTGCTGCCGTCGCCGCTCTCGAGCGGCTTGCTGCGGCTTCTCCACACTCACACCCGGCGCGTGCAATCATTACCGGTTGCGCACCGAAGAAAGGAAGCTCGGACCGTCAGATCGGGTCGACAATGTGTCGGTAGACCGTGCCGCGCCCCGCGTCGTATCGCGACGATCCTTTCCTTCCCCAGGCCATGTTATTGTGAAATGCGAGCGCGCGACAACATGAGCTGTGCATTTCCACATCCGCGCGTCCCAACCATGCCGAATTTGAGTGGTGGGCATGGGCGGGCGGTCTCCCCTTGGGCGCCAGCCACCGGCAGGAGCAGATTCGTGAACCGCGTTGTGTTGAAAACCTTTGTGTTGCAGTGTTTTGCCGACGCCGGCTGCTCCTTGGCGTCGGGCCGGAGCCACCCATGACGACTGCGCTTGCCGATCCGTTCGCAAGGCTCAAGGCGAGCGAGCGCGAACACTGGGCGTCGTTCGCGGGGGCGGCAATTTTCAGCACCGAGCCGGCGGCCAAGCTGGTCAAGTTTGCACAGGTGTCGCCGGGCCAGCGCGTGCTCGACGTCGCCTGCGGAACCGGCGTGGTGGCGGTGACCGCGGCGCGCCGCGGCGCCAAGGTTTCGGGGCTCGACCTCTCCCCCGATCTGCTTCAGCGGGCGCGCGAGAACGCGGTCACCGCCGGGGTCGATATCGACTTTCTCGAGGGCGATGCCGAGGCGCTTCCCTATCCCGATGCCAGCTTCAACATCGTGCTCAGCCAGTTCGGCCATATCTTCGCCCCGCGTCCCGAACTGGCGGTGCGGGAGATGCTGCGCGTGCTGAAGCTCGGTGGCCGCCTGGTGTTCTCGGCCTGGCCACCGGAGCACTTCGGCGGGCGCCAATTCGAATTCATGGCCCGCTATGCCCCGCCGCCCACGGCGGGTGCCGAGCAACCGGCGTCGCCGGCGTCGTGGGGCGACCCCAACATCATCCGCCAGCGGCTCGGCGGCACCGTCACCAACCTG
>Ga0070671_100002349_pt1 | contig 14599 bp, 16 predicted proteins | sample KBSS73metaG_FD_65341 | JGI IMG/M metagenome (GOLD analysis project Ga0070671, IMG submission 65341) | Switchgrass rhizosphere microbial communities from Kellogg Biological Station, Michigan, USA - KBS S7-3 metaG | ecosystem: Host-associated > Plants > Roots > Rhizosphere > Soil ...
ACATCAGCAGGTCCGCCCCGACCGGGAGCGCGGACCGCACCAGACGACGGCGCAGCGAGAGGTAGTCCTGATCGCCGAGGACCAGGTCGGCGAGGACGCCGCGCACGGCGCGCGAGCGGGCGACGTAGCGCACGAAGCGCTCGGTGAGCTCGGGGACGAAGAAGCGCGCCCGATGGGACGCCGCCCACATGAAATCGGGCTCGAAGCGCTCCTTCCAGAGCCGCGCATAGCCGGCCGGATCGCGCGTCGCAAACGCCGAGACGAGAAGGTCCGAGGATTCGATTCCGTGGCGGATCCCCTCGCGCGTGATCGGATCGACCGTCCCCGCGGCGTCCCCGACGAGCGACCAGCCCTCGCCGGCCACGCGATGGGCGCGCAGCGAGCCGGCGCCGAGCGTCGGGATCAGCGCGCTGTAGCGGGCCAGCCCCGCGTCCGACTGTCCCAAGGAGTCGCGTAGAAGGTCGCGCCCGGCCTGCCAGAGCGTCTCGGCGGCCCCCTCGCGCAGGGGCGCGCAGGCGCCGACGGCGAGGTGATCCGGCCTCGGGAAGATCCAGAGATAACCGTCGATACGCGCATCGAAGCGGATCGTCAGCTCGCCGGTGGAGCGCCCCGGGACGTACCAGCCGACGGCCTGACTGAGATCCGCCGCGGCGAAGGGCGCGTCGAGCTCGCGGCGGACTGCGCTGCGCGCTCCGTCGGCGCCGACCAGATGATCGGCCTCGACGACGGTCCCGCCGGCGAGACGGAGACGCCATGCGGCTTCGCCCGCGCGCGCGAGTCGGGCGACCGGCTCCTGCACGAGCCGCGCTCCCGCCCTCCGCGCCGCGTCCACGAGCGCGCGGTCGAGCGCGCGGCGGCTGAAGATGCTGAGGGGGCCGGGGAGCTCCATCCGGGCGCGTGCGCCGGAGGGCGCCTCGAGCACGAGCGCGCGCGTCGTGAATCCGCCCGCATCGGCCGCGGCGCCGATCGCCCGAGCCGATGGTGTCTGCGCCGATGCCGCCTGCACCGATCCCGGCTGCACCGATTCAGCCTGCGCCGATGCCGCCTGCACCGATTCAGCCGGCGCCGATGCCGCCCGCGCGAAGAGCGCTCGCAGACCCGCCGCGGGCACGCCTCCCCCGCACGGCTTTTCGCGATCGAAGGTGCGGTCGATGAGGGTGACGTCGTGCCCGAGCGCGGCCAGCCCCGCGGCCGCGCGCGATCCCGACGGTCCGGCGCCGATGACGGCGATGCGCATGCCGCGAAACTAACACAGGCGCGGCTCGTAGTTCAGGGTGCAGGACGCAGCCTTTGGCGGGGCGGGAATCTCTTTGACAGGGCGCTTCGCGGTCCTCTAAGGTGACGCGCGTGGCCTTCTACGTGGGACGCGCGCTGCAGCTGATCGCGATGCTCTGGGTCGCATTCGCCCTCTACACGGGTTTCGTCCTCGACGATTGGAAGGGGGAGCTTCGGCTTCTCATGCTGGGCGCTCTGCTCTTCCTGATCGGGAGATTCATCGAGCGCCGCTACGCGAGCGCTTGAGATACCGAGGAGCCGCCGATGACCGTCGACATGCCGCCGCCTGAGCCGAAGAAGACATCGCCGTGGATGTGGGTGGGCCTGGGATGCGGAGGAGTCGCCCTGCTGTGCGTCGTCGTGCTGGTCGCGGGGGGATTGTTCTTCTACACCAGGATGAAGAGCTTCCAGAAGCAATTCGACGATCCGGCCGTGCGCGCGCAACGGGTCTCCGAGATCCTGGGAGCGAAGGAGCTCCCCGAGGGCTACTACCCGTTCATGACTTTCTCGGTTCCCTGGGTCCTCGACGTCGTGATGCTCAGCGACCACGAGTTCGTGAAGCCGTCCAAAGGGGAGCGGAGAGAGCACAGCAATTTTTTCGACAAGTGGGGCTTCATCTACGTCCGGACGCCCTACCGCGGCAGGGACGACAAATGGCAGGAGTTCCTGGACGGCAAGCGCAATCCCGATGAGCTGCTCCAGGGCCGCAATGTGCACTTCCATCCGCGCGACACGGTAGCCAAGGGCGAGATCCCGGGTGCGGGAGGCGCGACCTATCACTACGTCGCGACCCGCGGCGAAGTCGAGATGGGCCGCGACGTCAAGGATGGGATCACCACCGTGATCGGCGTGGAGTGTCCCGGCGATCAGAAGCTCCGGATCGGAGTCTGGATCGGGCCGGACCCCACCGCGAAGCCGGCGGAGGGATCCGCGCCGCCTCCGGCCGGTGCGCCCTCCGGCAAGCCGGGCGAGATCGGAACCGCGCCGGCGGCCTTCGCCGGCTCTACGGCGGACGAGGCGGCCATCCGGTCGTTCATGGACCACTTCACGCTCTGCCAGTAACTGCGCGGCCCGTCGCCCCGAGCCCGACGGAGGAGAGCCTGGATACGCAGGAAGGGCATGAAAACCGCTCGTTTCCGGGCGATTGGGATACAATAAAGGTGTCCTTCGACGAGGGTTTCCATGGCTTCCCAGAGCGCACCCCGCAGAGGTTCCGGTCATCGGCCGACGCCTCCGGAGCCGCGAGGACAGCTCCTCGCATTCCCGGAGAGACGCACGTTCGGCCCTTTCCGCTGGCGCACGGTCAAGATCGCGTCCTTCGCGGTGCTGATCCTGCTGCTCTCGGGCGCCCTCCTGCAGCTCGTGCTCGTTCACGCGCTGCGCGAGGGGAGCGCCTCGCGACTGGACGCCGCCAAGGTGCCCTCCTGAGCGACACGATCATCGCGCGCCTGACGAACGCCGGCGAGGCCAAAGTGGTGCAGTCCCTGCTCGGAACCTACGGCATTCCCTCGACCCTGACCTACGACGTCCCCAACCTCGTCTATCCCAACAACGTGGGCGAGATCCGCGTGGCCGTCCCCGAGGGCCTGGAAAACGAGGCTCTCGGGATCCTCGCCGCGCACCGCGAGCGGACCGACCCGCAAAAGGACGCCGCGCTCGGAGACGCGCCCGCTGCGTTCCCGCTCCCCGCGCCGCCTCTCGCGGTGCATCGTCTCGGCGATGAGGCCGAGGAGGACGATGACGACGACGAGGACGAGTGGGACGATGACGACGACGAAGACGACGACGGCGACGACGAAGGCGAGGGCCTCGAGGTCGACGACGAGGACGTCGGCGACGAGGACGACGACGAGGACGATGACGACGACGATCTCTTCGACGACGAAGAGTAGCCGCCCCCCTCTCGCATGAGCCGCGCTGCCGCTTCCGCTCCTTCGCGCATCGACCTGGCCGGGGGCACCCTCGACATCTGGCCTCTCTATCTGCTCCACGACGGCGCGATGACCGTGAACGTGTCGATCGAGCTGCGCGCGCGCGTGGAAGCGCGATCCGCGAGCGGCGGCCGCATGGAGCTGATCTCGCGCGATCGGGGCCTGCGCGCGGTCCGGCCGATGGCGAGGCCCGTGCGCGTGGGCGAGAAGCTGGAGCTTTTGGCCCGGCTCGCCGGGACGCTCGGCCCGCGGCGCGGCGTGCGTCTCGAATCGAGCTGCGAGGCGCCCGCGGGATCAGGCCTGGGCGGCTCGTCGACCCTCGCGATCGCCGCGGGGGCCGCGCTGGGACGGCTCTGCGGGCGGCGGCTGGACGGCGAGAAGCTCATCCCCTTCATCCGCGACGAGGAAGTGAAGGTCATCCGGATCCCCGCCGGGATCCAGGACTACTACCCCGCGTTCTACGGCGGGGCGATGGCGCTGCATCTCGAGTCGGGCCGCGTGCGGCGCGAGCCGATCCCGATCGACGCGGGCTCGTTCGCCTCGCGCGTCGTCCTGTGCGATTCGGGCAAGTCGCGCGCCTCGGGGATGAGCAACTGGGACATGATCCGGCGCCGGATCTCCGGGGAGAGGAAGGTGGCCGTCCACATGCAGGCGATCGTGGAGGCGGCGTCGGGGATGCGGCGCGCCCTGCTCGCCTCGGACTGGGACGCCGCGGGAGAGGCTCTCGACCTCGAAGGGCGCGCGCGGCGACGTCTCTCGCCGCTCGTGGAGACCCCGCGCATCGCCTCGCTCATGCGGGCGGCGCGGCGCGCGGGCGCGATCGGCGGGAAGGTCTGCGGCGCGGGCGGGGGCGGCTGTGTCGCCTTCATCGTGCGCGCGGGACGCCGCGCGAGCGTCGAGGCGGCGCTCACGAAGGCGGGCGGCAAGCCCCTGCCGGTGGCCCTCGCCCGGCGCGGCATCGTCTGGGATTAGGAAGGGCGCCCGCTCGACGGCGCGGGACGGCGCGCTAGGGACCGGCGGCGACGGGGACGGTGAACGTCACGTCCTTCGTTCCCGGGGCGCAGTAGCCGCTCGCGGCCACGCAGTAGAAGAACTTGAGCTTCCCCTTGACCGCGATCTTCGCGTCCGAAGCGTGCGGCGCCACGCGGAAGCGCACCTTGATCGGGTCGATCGTCTTGAAGGGATTCTTCTCGGGATTGTCCGGCATCGCGTCGAGGCCGAGCTTGTAGCTGTCCGGCTCGAAGATCACGGGAGGCGCGCTTTCGAGCGTGAGGCGGATCGGGGGATACTGGTTGACGTGGATACCCGACGGCGGCGTCAGCGTCACCACGGCCTCGGACTTCGATCCCGCCTTGACGGCTCCGGGCGCGAGCGCGATGTCGATCTTGAGATCCACGTCGGGAACCGCGGCCGCGAGCGCCGTGAGGGACGCGGCAAGGCACGCCGCCGCGATCGCAGGGGTTTTTCGCATGCGGCGGTCACTATGACATGCGCTCCCCGGAGGCGCAAACAGCCATGAGCATCGTGGGTTTGACGGGTCCCAACGCCGCGGGCAAGGGCGAGGTCGCGAACATCCTGCGCGCCCGCGGGTATTCCTATCATTCTCTCTCCGACGTCGTCCGGGAGGAAGCGACCCTGCGCGGGCTCGACCATACGCGCGAGAACCTGATTCGCGTCGGCAACGAGCTGCGCGCGGCGCAGGGCCCGGGGGCGCTCGCGGAGCGGATCGTCGCCAAGATCGTGGGCCCGGGGGGTGCCGTCCCCGAAGAAAGGGGGAGCGGCTCCTCCCCGTGGCTCATCCACGTGCCGTCCGGCGTGAACGCCATCGTGGACTCCATCCGCAATCCCGCCGAGGTCGCCGTCCTGCGCCGTCTCGCCGGGTTCGTGCTGGTCGGGGTCAACGCGCCGATCGCGGTCCGCTTCGATCGCTCCCGCGTGCGCGCCCGCGCCGGGGACGGCACGACCCTCGAGGAGTTCGCCCGCAAGGAGAGCCTGGAGAACTCCACCGACGCCGCGGCGCAGCAGCTCACGCAGACCTTCATGCTCGCCGACGTCGTCATCGACAACTCGGGAACCCTGAGCGACCTCGGCGCCAGGGTCGCCGCCGCTCTTCCTCCCGTTTGACCGGCATTCTCAACTCCTTTAGAATCAAAGTCATGGCGATCCAAGTGAAGCGGCGCGAGCTCAACTTCTGGGAGCGGATCTATCTGCCGGAAGTCGCGCGCGGACTGGCGTTGACCTTCAAGCACCTCTTCCGCAAGAAGGTGACCCTCCAGTATCCGGAGCAGCGCCCCGTGCTCTCGCCGCGCTTCCGCGGGATCCCGGTGCTGGTGTCGGACCAGACGGGGCGGATCAAGTGCGTGGCCTGCCAGCTCTGCCAGTTCGTCTGCCCGCCCGAGGCGATCACGATCGAGGCCCGCGAGCTCTCGACGAACGTCGAGAAGGGGCCGGAGCGGTTCGACATCAACATGCTGCGCTGCATCATGTGCGGCTACTGCGAGGAGGTCTGCCCGGAAGAGGCGATCTTCCTCTCCTCGAACTTCGAGTTCGCACCGACCACGCGCGCGGAGATGGTCTTCCCCAAAGAGAAGCTCCTCCAGCTCGGCGGCACGCGCCCTGACGAGATCCAGAAGTGGGCGCACAAATGAGGCGCCGTGGCTGAGCTCGCCACATTCGACCCGAGCGCGAAGCTCACCGAAGAAGAGGCGGTTGCGCGCATTCCCGAGGTCCGGCGGAGGCTGGGGAAGGATCTGCTGATCCTCGGCCATCACTACCAGCGCGACGAAGTGATCCAGTTCGCCGACCTGACCGGCGACTCGTACGGTCTCGCGCGCCAGGCGAGCCAGCGTCACGAGTCGAAGTACATCGTCTTCTGCGGGGTGCACTTCATGGCGGAGTCGGCAGACATCCTCGCCGCGCCGCACCAGCGCGTGATCCTGCCGGACCTGACCGCGGGCTGCTCGATGGCCGACATGGCCGAGATCGACCAGGTGGAGACCGCCTGGGACGAAATGATGGGCGCCCTCGCGGGCGCGCCGCGCGCGAAGGACGCGAATGCGGGCGCGGGCGCGGCCACAGGATCGGATGCGGGCACAGGTTCGGGTGCGGGCGCCGGCTCCGCGCTCGACGCCGAAGTGATGCCGATCACGTACGTGAACTCGACCGCCGCAATCAAGGCCTTCGTCGGGGACCGAGGGGGCGCCGTCTGCACCTCCTCGAACGCGGGGGCCGTCTACGACTGGGCGCTCGCGCAGCGGCCGCGCCTCTTCTTCTTCCCGGACCAGCACCTGGGCCGGAACACCGCCGTTGCGAAGGGGATCGCGCTCGCCGACACGCTCCTGTGGGATCCCGCCCTCCCGCTGGGAGGCAACACGCCGGAGGCCGTCCGCAGGGCGCGCATCTATCTCTGGAAGGGACACTGCCAGGTCCACACCCGCTTCCGGAGAGAGCAGGTGGACGCCTACCGGAAGAACTTCCCCGGAATCCAGATCCTCGTGCACCCCGAGTGTCCGCTCGAGGTCGTGCAGGCGGCGGACTTCGTGGGATCCACCAGCTACATCATCAAGAAGGTGACGGAAGCGCCGGCCGGCACCTCGTGGGCGATCGGCACGGAGATCCACCTGGTGAACCGCCTCAAGAAGCAGAACCCGGACAAGATGGTGACGTCGCTCCTGCCCGGCGTCTGTCTCTGCTCGACCATGAACCGGGTCGATCCGCAGCACCTGCTCTATGTGCTCGAGCATCTGGACGCGGGCGAGGTGGTCAACGAAGTGGTCGTGCCCGAGCCCGTCCTGAGCCGGGCGCGCCTCGCGCTGGACCGCATGCTCGCGATCGGCTGACGCCACCGCCATGACTCGATCCTGGAAATCCGCGGAGATCTCCGCGTTCATCGCCACCGTCGCGGGCAAGCTCCGGCCGGAGGCTCGCTCGATCCTCGACCTCGGCGTCGGCGATGGCGATCTGGCGCCGCTTCTCATGGACCGGTTCCGGGGCGCGAGCCTGCGCGGGATCGATCGCGACGAGACCCGCCTCGGGCTGGTGGAGGGCCGGCTCGGCTTCTACGAAGGAAGGGTCGAGCTCGCCTGCGGGGACATGCTCACGGTCTCGTTCGGCGCGGGGCACGATATCGCGGCGTCGGCGGCAGCGCTGCGCCACGTCGCCCCGGTCGAGAAGCACCGCCTCTACGCGAGGGTCCATCAAGCGCTCGCCGACGGCGGGATCTTCCTCTTCGGCGATCGCGTGAAGATCGCCTCCCCGCGGATCGCCCAGGCGGTGCGCGAGCTGCGCGCGGACGAGATGGCGGCCGCGAGCGCGGCGGGCGGCCCCCCGGCCGACTACCGGTCTCCCGACTCGCGCGAGCGCGAATCGATCGCGGATACCCTGTACGCCCTGCGCAAGGCGGCCTTCCACGAGGTCGAGTGCCTCTACTGCTACGGGGATCGTGCCGTTTTCGCCGGCTTCAAGTAGGGCGGCCGGGCCGGGCGTCACCCGGCCCTGATGAAGCCGACGGCCGCTGCGCGGCCGCGGCTTATCCTGGGCACTTTCCGATCGATCGCCCCCGCGGCTTATCCTGGGCACTTACCACTCGATCGCGGCCGGGTCCTGGGCACTCGGCGCTTGCGGCTCGCCCCCTGAGACTTCGGTGAATGCTATACTCCGCCAGTTAGGCCCGTGACGTGGAGGGGCCCGGAACCCCATGGAAGACGCCATCCCCGGTGAATTTGCACGCGCCGAGAGAAAGGACCCCAAAGTGTCCTATCTCGACCAGATAGAGTCCCCCGCCGACGTCGCGAAGCTCGGACCCGCCGAGCTCAAGGTACTGGCGGAGGAGATCCGCGAATTCATCATCCGGCTGGTCTCCACCAAGGGCGGACACTTCGCCTCGAGCCTCGGCGTCGTCGAGCTGACGCTCGCGCTCCACAAGACCTTCGCCCCCCCCGAGGACAAGATCATCTGGGACGTGGGCCACCAGGCCTACGTGCACAAGATCCTCACCGGCCGCCGCGACCGGATGTGGACGATCCGTCAGTACCAGGGCGTCAGCGGCTTTCTGAAGCGCTCGGAGTCGGAGTACGACCACTTCGGCGCGGGGCACGCTTCGACCGCGATCTCGGCGGCGCTGGGATTCGCCGCCGCCCGCGATCTCGCGGGGCGCAAGAACAAGGTCGTCGCGGTCGTCGGCGACGGCGCCATGACGGGCGGGCTCGCCTTCGAGGCGATGAACAACGCCGGTCACAGCAACCGCGACCTGCTCGTCGTCCTCAACGACAACGCCATGTCGATCAGCCCCAACGTCGGGGCGATCTCGCACTACCTGACGAGCCTGACGACGCATCCCTACTATTCGAAGATGAAGGCCGAGATCTACTCGCTGCTCGGGCGCGTCCCCGCCGTGGGGGACTCCGCGTCAGTTCTCGCGAAGCGGCTCGAGCAGGGGCTCAAGGGCGCGCTCGTGCCCGGCGCCCTCTTCCAGGCGCTCGGGTTCCACTACTACGGGCCCGTGGACGGGCACGATCTGGATCAGCTCCTCTCCGTCCTCGCCAACCTGAAGGACCTGCGCGGGCCCATCCTCCTGCACACGCTGACGCACAAGGGGAAGGGCTACGCGTTCGCCGAGGCGGACCCCGACGGCTATCACGGCATGACGCCCTTCGAGGTCGACACCGGCAAGAAGAAGCCCGTCGTGCCGACCCCGCCCGCGTACACCTCCGTGTTCGGCGACACGATGTGCGAGATCGCGCAGAACGACAAGAAGCTGATCGCGATCACGGCGGCGATGCTCGGAGGCACCGGGCTGACCAAGTTCCAGAAGCAGTTCCCCGACCGCTGCTTCGATGTCGGGATCGCGGAGGGCCACGGCGTGACCTTCGCCGGCGGTCTCGCCGCGGAGGGCTTCCGTCCGGTCGCCGCGATCTACTCGACGTTCCTGCAGAGAGCGCTCGATCACACCATCCACGACGTCTGTCTGCAGAACCTCCCCGTCGTCTTTGCGCTCGACCGGGGAGGGCTCGCCGGGGCGGACGGGCCGACGCACCACGGCGCCTTCGATCTGACCTATCTGCGCATGATCCCCAACATGGTGGTGGCGGCCCCACGGGACGGGAACGAGCTGCGGGACCTTCTCTGGACGGCCGTGAAGCACACCACGTCCCCGTTCGCGCTGCGCTATCCGCGCGACAACGTGCCGGCCCGCTTCGATCCGAAGCAGCCGATGAAGGTGATTCCGATCGGCTCGTGGGAAGAGCTGGAAGACGGCGAGCGGCTGGTGATGCTCGCCGTGGGGACGATGGTCGAGACCGCGCTCGACGTCCGCCGGCGCCTCCTCGAGAAGGGCGTGAAGGTCGGCGTCGTCAACGCGCGGTTCGTGAAGCCCCTCGACGCGCCTCTCCTGTCCGCCCTCGCGCGGCGCTACGAGGCGATCGTCACGCTCGAAGAGAACACGGTCACGGGCGGCTTCGGCGCCGCCGTCTACGAATCGCTCGCCGAGTCGGGGGAGATGCCGCGGGTCCTCCGCCACAAGGGTTTGCCGGACCGCTTCGTGGATCACGGCTCGCGGGACGAGCTCTTGTCGGAGATCGGGCTCATGCCGGAGCAGATCGCGGAGGACGTGGCGCGCATCCTGGCGGAGCTGCCGGGCGCGGCGGCCCAGGGAAAGAACCGTTCACGGTCGGAGGGATGGCTTGACTAGCTTTGGGACGACGAAGAGGGACCTCGATCAGATCTCCGCGGATGCCGCGGCGGTCTTCATGTTCCACGGGCAGAAGACCCCCGCGGGCATCACCAACAAGAAGCTGCGCGACAGCCTGAGCGCGGCCCTCGCCGACGAGCGGTTCGAGGGCAAGGGCGGCCAGGCGGTCGTCATGAATTCGAACGGCCAGTTCCCCGCGCGGCGCTACATCGTCGTGGGCCTGGGCAAGAAGGAGAAGTTCGGCCCCGCGATGCTGCGCGACGCGGTGGCGATCGCCGCCCGCAAGGCCGAGGTCGCCCGCGTGGGCCATCTCGCCATGACGATCCCGGGAGAGGGCGCCGGGGCGATCTCGCCGCGCGACCGCGTCGTCGGTCTCGTCGAGGGCGTGCGCCTGGGCACCTACAAGTTCGACCGCTACCTCAATGAGGACTCGAAGAAGTCGCATCCCGCCGAGGAAGTCACGATCGTGACCGACATCGCGCCCTCCGAGGTGAAGGAAGGGATCCGGGTCGGCGACGCCACGAGCGCGGCGACGATCCTCGCGCGCGATCTGGTGACCGAGCCCGCGGGGGTCATGACGCCGACCGAGATGGCGAAGCGCGCCTCGGCCGTAGCGCGCGCGAAGGGGATCACCATCAAGATCCTCGAGAAGAAAGACCTCGAGAAGCTCGGCATGGGCGCGTTCCTCGCGGTCAACGCGGGAAGCTCGGAACCGCCCAAGCTCATCCATCTCGTCTACCGTCCGAAGGGCGGCAAGGCGAAGAAGCGCATCGCGCTGGTCGGCAAGGGGATCACGTTCGACTCGGGGGGGCTGAACCTCAAGCCGACGGGCTTCATGGAGACCATGAAGTGCGACATGTCGGGGGCCGCGGCGGTCCTGGCGGCGATCTCGGCGCTCGCCGAGGTGGACGCCAAGGTGGAGGTCCACGGCTTCATGGCGATGACCGAGAACATGATCGGCGGGCGAGCCTACAAGCCCGGCGACGTCCTCAAGACAATGCGCGGGAAGACCGTTGAGGTCACCAACACCGACGCCGAGGGGCGTCTCGTGCTGATCGACGCCCTGGCCTACGCGCAGACGCACAAGCCCGACGCCATCATCGACCTCGCGACCCTGACGGGCGCGTGCGTCGTCGCCCTGGGCCCTCTGGCTTCCGGCGTGATGGGCAACGACATGAAGCTCGTCGAGGCGATCTGCGATACGGGCGCCGAGGTGGGCGAGAAGATGTGGCCGCTGCCGCTGTACGAGGAGTACCTGGAGATCATGGCGTCGGACGTCGCGGACCTGCGCAACAGCGGCGAGCGCTGGGGCGGCGCGCTGACCGCCGGGCTCTTCCTGCAGGAGTTCGTGGACGAGAAGACGCCCTGGGCGCACATGGATATCGCGGGCCCCGCCTTCCAGGAGAGGGAGACGCCGATGGCCCGCAAGGGCGGCACCGGCGCCGGGGTGCGGACCCTGGTCCGCTATCTCGCGTCCCTGTAGCGCCCGCGCCGCTCGGAGGCCCGGCCCGCTCGCGCCGTCGATATGAGCCGCGAGGAACATCATCGCAAGGCCCCGTCGTCCGTCGGCGTCGCGATCGTGACGGTCAGCGACACCCGCACCTCCGCCGATGACACGAGCGGTCGGCTCGCGCGCGATCTGCTCGAGAAGGCGGGCCACGCGGTCCGCGAGGCCCTCATCCTGAAGGACGAGCCCGACGCGGTGCGGGACGCCGTGCGCGCGCTCGCGGCGCGGCCCGACGTCCGCGCGATCGTCCTCAACGGGGGAACGGGGATCTCGAAGCGGGACCGGACCTACGAGGCGGTCGCGTCCCTGCTCGAGCGGCGCCTCGACGGGTTCGGCGAGCTCTTCCGCGCGCTCTCCTACCAGGAGATCGGATCCGCGGCGATGCTTTCGCGGGCCGTCGCCGGTCTCGTGGGCGATACGGTGGTCTTCTCGGTCCCGGGATCCACCGCAGCGGTGCGCCTCGCGCTCGAGCGGCTGGTGCTTCCCGAGCTGGGCCACATCGCCGGAGAGATCGACAAGTCCTGAAGCGCGTTCACGAGCGCGCCGCCCACGTCCTCTGCGATGTGCGCTAGACGATCTCGAGCGCGGCGACGAAGGTGAGGACGAGCGAGGCGATCGCGAGCAGGCCGAAGAGCACCCGCCACGCCATCATGAAGCGCCACCAGCCGATGCTACGGCCCGCGCCCAGGCGCTTCACGCGGTAGGCGGTGAGCTCCCGCGACTGGTTGCCGATGAAGCTCGGCGGGTGAAAACCGAAGGGCTTGGGGACGCCCCTGTCGCGCAGGGTCCTCTCGATGGCGAACCGAAAAACCAGGAACCCGGTCACCAGCCACGCCAAGGTGGCCACCCAGGCTCCGATCACAAGCGTCGTCAAGAATCCCCTCTCCGATGGGATAATGGCATGAGCCCCGCGATCTACCTAGGGAACGGTTCGGTCGGACCCGCCAAGGGTTCCACAGGCCGGCAGCAATGTCCAGAGCCGTCCGCCCCCGATCCCGATCGTTCGCCCGGCGAAGCCTCGATGGACAAGCCCGCGGGTTCGGGCGAGAATCACGGAGTCGCCGCTAGAGACATGGAAACGAACTTTCAAGACCCCTTCGGACGGCAGATCACCTACGTCCGGCTCTCGGTCACCGACCGCTGCAACATGAAGTGCGTCTACTGCATTCCGGACGGGATGGAATGGGTCGAGAAGGCCGATGTGCTCTCGTACGAGGAGATGGCCCGCCTCGCCGGCATCCTCGCCCGGATGGGCGTGCGGCGGATCCGCCTGACGGGCGGCGAGCCGACGGTGCGGCCGGACCTGACGACGCTGGTCCGGCTGCTGCGCGCGATCCCCGAGGTCGAGGAGATCTCTCTCTCCACCAACGCGCTCCTGCTCGCCCCGATGGCGGCCGAGCTGCGCGCCGCGGGCGTGGACCGCGTCAACATCTCCCTCGACAGCCTGCGCGCCGACCGGTTCCGGGAGATCACGCGGGGCGGTGACATCGAGAAGGTCTTCGCGGGGATCGCCGCCGCCGAGGCGGCGGGCCTCGCGCCGATCAAGATCAACGTGGTCGCCATGCGCGGGGTGAACGAGGACGAGATCGAGGACTTCGCACGCATGACGCGCGAGCGGCCCTGGCACGTGCGCTTCATCGAGATGATGCCGCTGATCGGCAACGCGGACTCCCAGCCCTACCGGTTCCTCTCCTCCAATCAGATCCACGAGCGGCTCTCCGCGATCGATGCGCTCATCCCCGAGACCCCGCCGGCGGGGAACGGCCCCGCGACCTACTTCCGCTACGCCGGCGCGCCGGGAAGCATCGGATTCATCACGCCGCTCTCGCACAACTTCTGCGACCGCTGCAACCGCGTCCGCCTCACGGCGCGGGGGCACCTGCGCCTCTGCCTGTTCGGGGACGACGAGGTCGACCTGCGCACGGCGCTGCGCGCGGGCGCCTCGGATGCCGCGATCGCAGCCGCGATCCGCGAGGCCGTCCTCGTCAAGCCCGAGCGGCACCACCTCGAGCTCGGCGCCGCCGGAAGCCGCCTGATTGCCCTCTCCCAGACCGGGGGATAGCGCTAGGGCCGCATCGTCTGGATCATCACGGCGATGCCGCTGCGGATCATCATGATCCCGATCCCGGCGAGCAGGAGCGCCGCGACCTTGCCGATGGCTCGTGACGCGGGCTTGCCGAGAGCGCGCGAGATCCGCGAGGACTCGGTGAAGACCGCCAGCACGATGATGAGGTTCACGAGCAGGGAAACGATCGTCCAGAGATAGCCGTAGCTTCCCACCTGCAGGATGATCGTGGTGAGCGCCGCCGGCCCCATGATCAGCGGAATGCCGATCGGGACGACGCCGATCGTTCCCTCACCGGCGTCCCTCTGGCGCTCCTTCGCGAAGAGCAGATCGGTGACCGCGAGCACCAGGAGGATGATCCCTCCGCCCACGCGGAAATCGCTCTCCGTGATCCCGAGGAACGCGAAAAGCCCCTTGCCCGCGACGAGGAAGAGGAGGGAGACCGCGAAGGCGGTCGCCGTGGCGTCGAACGCGAGGCGGCGCCGTCGCGCGTCGTCCAGCTCGTCGGTGAGCGCGACGAAGAGCGGAAGGACGCCGAGCACGTCGATCGCGACGAAGAGGGGAATGAACGCCAGGAGGAAGGTCTTCACCGCGCCATCCTAGGCCAGAGAGCGCCCTGCGCGTGAGCCCGGCGCGTCGGCGAGAAAACGGCTCGAAGGGGACGGACGCTACATCTCTCCCGCCGGACCGCTTTCGCCGTCGCCGCCGTCCGTCCCGCCCGTCGGACCGCCTCCCGTCCCGCCGCCGCCTGCGCCGCGACGACGGCGGCCGCCGCGCCGCCGTCTGCGCTTGCGCGGGCCTTCTTCCGTGCCGGAGGCGCCGTTCTCGCCGCGGCCCTCCGCGTGGCCTGCGCCCTCGCCGTTCGCGTGGGCCTGGCGCGTCTGGCCGTGACCGCCCTCGCGGTGCGGACGCGCGTGCGCGGCGGATCCTCCCGGCGAGACGCGGCCGCCCCCGCCGCTCGGGATCGGAACCGCGATCGCGTCACCGTACGGATTCTCACCGGGCGCGAGATCGGGGATGAGGATGGGCTCGGGCTCGCGCCGCGGCGCGCCGCTCGAGTGTCCGGATCCGCGCGGAGCGCCTTGTCCCGAGGGCCCGCGGGCGGCTTCGCTGCGTCCCCGGCCGCCGCGGCG
>Ga0070671_100002350_pt1 | contig 14596 bp, 13 predicted proteins | sample KBSS73metaG_FD_65341 | JGI IMG/M metagenome (GOLD analysis project Ga0070671, IMG submission 65341) | Switchgrass rhizosphere microbial communities from Kellogg Biological Station, Michigan, USA - KBS S7-3 metaG | ecosystem: Host-associated > Plants > Roots > Rhizosphere > Soil ...
GTGGCGATCATCGTCGGCCCGTACGAGAATGCGTCGACCCTCAAGACTGATGGTTTCGACTTCGCGGCACAGGCGGACTTCCGCATTACGCCGGGTCTCCGCTGGTCGAGCAATCTCGAGGCGACGCGGATCAACAAGTACAACTTCCGCGCCTGCTCGGACGACACCGATCCGAGCTGCGGCGTCCAGAAGTATGTCGGAACCCAGGGCCCGTACATCCTGTCCTCGGGCGCCGGTACTCCGCGTTGGCGCGGCAACTGGTCGAACAGCTTCGAGTTCGGCCGGGCGACGCTCACCGCGACCGCGAACTATGTCAGCGGCTACAAGAACGTGGCTGAAGACCAGTCCGGTCCGGGCGTCCGCAATTGCGGCGATCTCTACAACGACGACCGGCTCTGCAAGACCAAGAGCTTCACCTGGGTCGATCTCGTCGGCAGCTACAAGGTGACCGATGCGATCACGGTTTACGGCAACGTCCTGAACCTGTTCGATGCCAAGGCTCCGGTGAACCCGCCCAACTACGCAGCGGCGAACTACAACCCGACCTACACCCAGATGGGCGCGGTCGGCCGGTTCTTCCGTGCGGGCGTCAACTTCAGCTTCCGTCCGAAGGAGCATGTTGCTCCGCTCGAGCCGGTAGCTGTTCCGCCGCCGCCTCCGGCGACCCAGACCTGCCCGGATGGCTCGGTCATCCTGACGACGGCAACCTGCCCGGTTCCGCCGCCCCCGCCGCCGCCGCCGCCGGCGCCAGAGCGCGGCTAAGGACGCGAGAGCTTAACAGGGGGGAGGGCGGCGCTTGCGCCGCCCTTTTCTTTTCGACGAACCGAAGCGGTTGGGTTGACTCGCGGCGGAACTGCCGTGAGGACACGCAACTCGCTGATAATGAGGAGTCTTTATGCTGCTGTTGGTTGCGTCCGCGTTGCTCGGATCGTCTGCTGAACCAGTCGCTGCCACGCAGCCCCAGGCCGCTATTCCGGCAACCAAGCCCAAGCGGATTTGCCGCATGGAGGCAGCCGTGACGGGTTCTATCACGCCCAAGCGCATTTGCGTGACGGTGCCTCAGGCCGCGCCCGCAGCTCCGAAGGACGCTCAGATCGCTCCCGCCGACAAGCCGCAGCAGGCCGGCGGCAGCAGCAACTAAGCGGCTTCGCGCTCCTCGCCTGTCGGCGTGAGCACCAGTTGGCCGTCGCCCTCGTCGACCCGAACCATCGAGCCGTCGGCGATTTCACCGGCGAGGATTTTGTCCGCTAGCGGATCCTGCAGATATTTTTGCACGGCCCGCTTGAGCGGCCGGGCGCCGTAGACGGGATCATATCCGACGCGGCCCAGCCAGGCGCGCGCAGCGTCGCTGAGGTCGAGCTTGATCTTGCGGTCCTCCAGTAGCTTCTGAAGCCGCGCGACCTGGATATCGACGATCGGTCCCATGTGCCCGGCGCTCAGCCGGTGGAACAGGATGACCTCGTCGAGGCGGTTCAGGAACTCCGGGCGGAAATGCGCGCGGACGACTTCCATCACCTGCGGTTCGACTTTCTCGACGGGCTCATCCTCGCCGAGTGACGCGAGATATTGCGAGCCGAGGTTGGAGGTCAGGATGATGATCGTATTGGTGAAGTCGACGGTACGGCCCTGGCCGTCCGTCAGGCGGCCGTCATCGAGCACTTGCAGGAGCACGTTGAACACGTCGCCGTGCGCCTTCTCGACCTCGTCGAACAGCACAACCTGGTAGGGCCTGCGTCGCACCGCTTCAGTGAGCACGCCGCCTTCCTCATATCCGACGTAGCCGGGGGGAGCGCCGATGAGCCGCGCGACGGCATGCTTCTCCATGAATTCGCTCATGTCGATCCGCACCATCGCGGTCGAATCGTCGAACAGGAATTCGGCGAGCGCCTTGGTGAGCTCGGTCTTGCCGACGCCGGTGGGGCCGAGGAACAGGAATGAGCCCAACGGCCGGTTCGGGTCCTGCAGACCCGCGCGAGCGCGGCGGACGGCGGCGGAGACGGCCTTCACGGCATCTTCCTGGCCGATCACACGTGCACCGATCAGCTGCTCCATCTGGAGCAGCTTCTCGCGCTCGCCTTCCATCATCCGCTCGACCGGAATTCCGGTCCAGCGACTGACCACGCCGGCGATGTCCTGGTCGGTGACCTCCTCGCGGAGCATGGCGCCCTTTGACGCGGCCTGCGCGTCCGAAAGCTGCTTCTCCAGCTGCGGGATGCGGCCGTATTGAAGCTCCCCGGCCTTCGCGAGATCGCCGCTCCGCTGCGCTTGTTCCAGTTCGAGGCGCGCGCCGTCGAGCTGCTCCTTGATCTTCGCTTCGCCGGCGATCTTCTCTTTCTCGGCCTGCCAGCGCGTCGTCAGTTCCGCCGACTGCTGCTCGAGGTTTGCGAGCTCCTCTTCCAACTTGCCGAGCCGGTCCTTTGACGACTTGTCCTGTTCTTTCTTCAGCGCCTCGCGCTCGATCTTCAGCTGGATGATCCGGCGATCGAGGTTCTCGATCTCCTCCGGCTTGGATTCGACCTCCATGCGAATTCGGCTCGCCGCCTCATCCATGAGGTCGATGGCCTTGTCCGGCAGGAAGCGGTCGGTGATGTAGCGGTTGCTGAGCGTTGCGGCCGCAACGATCGCGGCGTCGGTGATCCGGACGCCGTGATGCAGCTCATATTTCTCCTTGAGGCCGCGCAGGATCGAGATCGTGTCGGGCACGCTCGGCTCGCCCACGAACACCGGCTGGAAGCGCCGCTCCAACGCTGCGTCCTTCTCGATATATTTGCGATATTCATCGAGCGTGGTCGCACCGATGCAATGTACCTCGCCACGCGAGAGAGCCGGCTTCAGGAGGTTGCCGGCGTCCATCGCGCCTTCCGCCTTTCCGGCGCCGACCAGCGTGTGCATTTCGTCGATGAAAAGGACAATATCGCCCTCGGCCTGACGCACCTCATCGAGAACACCTTTCAGCCGCTCCTCGAACTCGCCGCGATACTTTGCGCCAGCGATCAGCGAGCCCATATCGAGCGAGAGCAGTCGCTTGTCCTTGATTCCGTCGGGAACGTCTCCGTTCGTGATGCGCAGCGCCAACCCCTCGGCAATCGCGGTCTTTCCAACGCCAGGCTCACCGATCAGCACGGGGTTGTTCTTGGTGCGGCGCGCCAGCACCTGGATCGTGCGGCGAATCTCCTCGTCGCGGCCGATTACGGGATCCAGTTTTCCTTCACGGGCGGCCTCGGTCAGGTCGCGCGTGTACTTCTTCAGCGCATCGTAGCGATCCTCGGCACCTTGCGTGTCCGCTGCGCGTCCGCCGCGCAGATTGTCGATCGCGGCGTTGAGGTTCTGGGCGGTGAGGCCGGCTTTCGCGAGCGCTCCGCCGACGTCGGTATTCTTGGCCAGCGCCATCGCCAGCAGGATTCGCTCGACGGTGACGTAGCTGTCGCCGGCCTTCTTCGCGACCTGCTCGGCCTGGTCGAGGATGCGGATCGCGTCGCCGTCGATTCCGGGCGCCTGCGTCGCACCGCTACCGGTGACGGCAGGAATCTTCGAGACCAGCTGGTCGACCTCGCGCCTCGCCGTCTTCGCATCACCCCCGGCGGCTTCGATCAGGCCGGCAGCCATGCCCTGTTCGTCATCGAGCAGCGCCTTCAAAAGATGCGCCGGTGCGATGCGCTGATGATGCTCGCGAACCGCGATCGTCTGGGCGGCTTGCAGGAATCCGCGCGCGCGGTCGGTGAGCTTCTCGAAATCCATTCAATTACCCCTATTGCCTGGGGCCGATATGGTGTTGCCGATTAGCAACACAAGGGCACACGCTCAACGGTTGGATGACGGAGTCTGCGGGATTGCTGGTGGCTGGGGAGGGGTCTGAAGGGCAGGCGTCGATGCAACAGCGGGCGCTTGCGGTGCGGGCGCCTGCTGAGGCTGCGGCGGCAGTGGCTGGCCCACGCTCGCCACATCTTCCGGATGGATGATCGGGGGGCATTCCGCGGCGACGGCAGGGTCCATGTTCCAGCGCCTGTATTTTGTGCTGTCCACGTGGAAGCGGAGGTAGGCGTAGAAGCCAAGACCCGCATTGTAGGCCGCGCCATGCTCCGAATGGACGCCGCACAATGTCCGCATCAACGTAATGCGATCGATCGGCCGCAACGGGACCATGTCGACAGCGGAATCGAGCTTGTGAGCGCTCTCTGGCGCGCCGCCGGCACAGACGTTCAACGCCGGGTTCCGGTATACTGAGACCGGCTCAACAGGTCCGACGGCGGGCACGACATAATCATGGATGTAACGGAGCGTCTGGACCATGTGCGGCCATTCCTCCGCCGGTGGCACCTCGAATGGCTGCTGTCCGCAATCCTTCCATGATGTTGCGGTGCGCAGGAGCTGCCAGGTCGGAAGGACACCGCCCACCTGGCTCGCCACGAGATAGTCGTTGAAGGCCTTCACCTGTGCCGCGCGCCACGGCGCAGCCATATACCAGGCACGGTATCCCGGTTCATCCTGTCCCACGGTGATGTAGGGCGCTGCGGGGTCCCAGGGGCCGGCAGGGACCGTTGGCTGCGGAGCGGCGATAATTGCGGGCACCGATTGCGCCGACGCGCCGGTCGCAAACAGGAGCAAGGGCACGATGGCGAACTTCATGATCGAAACATACTCCGATGAGGTCGCTTGAAAAGCGCTGAACACTCGCCGACATCGCAAATATGACTCAACCCATCGACGTCGACCTGCCCCACAACCTCGGCAAGGACGAGGCCCGCCGGCGCATCGCCAACAACATCCACAAGCTCCAGGAGCACATTCCAGGCGGCGCGAACGTGCAGTCGGGGTGGGCAGGCGACCAGCTCAACCTTCAGATCGCCGCCATGGGCGAGTCCGTGAATGCTTCGATCGACGTCATGGAGACAAAGGTCCACCTGAAGGTGCTCCTCCCCGGCATGCTCGGTATGTTCTCCGGCATGATCCAGGCTGCGCTCCAGCGAAAAGGCAGCGTGTTGCTGGAGGACCATTCCAAGGGCTGACCTTGGCGGGATGCGCCGCTAAGCTCGCCGAAAATGGGGAGGCGGCATGCGTCATTTCGCGGTGGTCGGTTCGGGCCCGGCGGGTTTCTACACCGCCGAGGCGCTGGAGAAGGCCTATGGTGACGGCGCTCGCATCGACATCCTCGACCGCTATCCGGTTCCCTACGGGCTGATCCGCTTCGGCGTCGCGCCCGATCACCAGTCGCTGAAGGCCGTCAGCAAACGGTACGACAAGGTCGCGGAAAGCGCCGGCGTGGATTTCATCGGCAATGTCGCGGTCGGCAGGGATGTCTCGGTAGCAGAGCTTCTTGATCTCTATGACGCGGTGATCCTCGCGGTTGGCGCGCCGCATGACCGCAAGCTCGGCATTCCCGGCGAGGATTTGCCGGGCGTGGTCGGCTCGGCGGAGTTCGTCGGCTGGTACAATGGCCATCCCGACTTCGCCGACCTCGATCCTCCGCTGAACGGCAGCCACGCGGCCGTCGTCGGCAATGGCAATGTCGCGCTTGACTGCGCCCGGATCCTTTCGAAGACCAGGGCCGAGTTCGAAGGATCCGACATCGTCGGCCACGCGCTCGACGCGCTCGACCATTCAGCGATCCGCACCGTCACGCTCCTCGGCCGCCGTGGCCCGCACCAGATCGCGATGACTCCCAAGGAACTCGGCGAGCTCGGCCATCTCGAAGCTGCGGTGCCGGTTATCGAAACTGTCGACTTTCCTCCAGTCGAAGCCGACGAACCGCTCGAGCCGGGGCTTCGCAAATCCGTCAGCCTGCTGCGCGGCTTCGCCGACCTCGATGCAGACAAGGACAAGAGGATCGTCTTCGACTTTTTCGCGAAGCCGGTGGCCATCGAAGGCGACGGAAAGGTCGAGCGAATCATTGTCGAACGCACCGTCCTGGATGAGAAGGGCGGCGCGCGTGGGACGGGCGAGACCTACACCGTCCCGGCATCCCTCATCATCACCGCCATCGGCTATTCGACCGCGCCCATCGCCGACGTGCCCTTCGAGGGTGGAAAATTCGTCAACAACGGCGGCCGGATCGGCGACCGGCTGTTCGCTGTCGGCTGGGCCCGCCGGGGACCGACCGGCACAATCGGCACCAATCGCCCGGACGGCTATGAGGTCGCCGATCAAGTCGTCGCCGGTATTCCGGCGGGCAGTTCGGGAGATCGATCGGGCGCCGCGGGCCTGAAAGCTCTTTTGCAAGGGCGCGGCGTGATGCCCACCGACTATGACGATTGGCGCAAGATCGAGGAAACGGAGACGGGTCGCGCCCGCCCCGGCAGCCCACGCGAGAAGTTTGTTCGCGTCGAACATTGGTTGCAAACGCTCGGACGTTGATTGCGCCCCCTTCGACTTTGCTCAGGACGGGCTTGCGCTTGTCGAAACCCTTTTCTATCTAGCCGCGGCCTTGGCTCCCGCCGTGACCCTGTCGCGACGAAGCGGGTTCCGGTCGGGGAGTAGCTCAGCCTGGTAGAGCACTGTCTTCGGGAGGCAGGGGCCGGAGGTTCGAATCCTCTCTCCCCGACCACTTCATCGTCGCCACAATCTTAACCTTAATCCCTTAACCCCGGGCCCATGAGCTGTGTTGCTCGCCGCCTGCGTAAGTCGGGCGCGATCCCGTTGGGCTGCGCGCTGGCCGCGCTATGGGCGAGCCCCGCGGCGGCCGAATCCGATCTGAAGCTTTTTACCGCCGATACGTTTGAGCTGAGCGGCGACCTGCGCCTCGTCGCGGTCGACGGGGAGAAGAGCTGGGTCGAAGGGGGCTTCGGCAAGCTTCGATCGGGCAGCGACGGCGATCTTCGCGTTCAACCCCAACTCGGCAACGTCAATCTCGTCTGGAAGCCGCAATTCACCTGGTCGCTGGGGGCCACGATCATCGGTTCGGTCCAGGGAGGCCAGCGTACCGAGGGCGGACTGAGCCAGGCCTATTTCACCTTCAAGCCGATGCGTGGCAGCAAGCTCGCTTTCTCCGCTCGCGCCGGTCTCATGTGGCCGCCAATCAGCCTGGAGCATGAAGGTGCCGACTGGCACGTGAAGGATTCGATCACGCCATCGGCGATCAACAGCTGGATCGGCGAGGAAGTTCGGCCCTTGGCGGCCGAAGCCACCGTCGGCGCCAGCCTTGGCGATCACAAGATCCGCGCCACCGCCGCGCTCATGGCCGCGAACGACACCTCGGGGACCCTGCTGACGTTCCGCGGCTGGGCCTTGCACGACCGCACGACTTTGGCTTTCAACCACCAGCCCCTCCCGCCGCTCGACGAACCCGTCAAATATTATCAGGCTCCCTATAGCCATCCGCTGTTAGACGTCGGTCCGGGCTTCGCGCACCGGCCCGGCTATTACGCCAAGCTTGCCTGGCAGCCGCCGATTCCCGTCCGGATCGAGCTGTTCCGCTACGACAATCGCGCCGATCCCGAGGTGGTCAACGAGGACCTTGAATGGGGGTGGCGGACATCCTTCAACAACCTCGGCATCGTTGCCGATCTGGGGTCTGGCGCCGAACTCAAGGCACAGGCCCTGCAGGGACGGACGCGCATGGGGACGGACGAGACCGGTGAGCGGTGGATCAACAACCGCTTTCGCTCGGCATTCGTACTCCTGAGCCGGCCGTTCGGCCGCCTCGGCCTCAGCACACGGCTCGACCTCTTCGACACGCGCAACCGCGGGAGCGACGTGCGCGAGGAATATGACGATAAAGGCTGGTCCGCGATGCTCGCAGCAAAGCGTGAGTGGACCCATTTCACCGGCCTCGTCGAACTCCTCCACGTCTCCAGTCGCCGTGAAGATCGCGAGGAAGCCGGGCTCGAGCCGCGCCAGCACCAGACGCAGCTTCAGGCCGAACTAAGAATGCACTGGTAACCATCTCCGCTAAGAGGGCTGTTTACCACTTCCGGACTATTTCTGTTGGATGGTGCGTAACCTCCTGTTTTCGATGGCTCTTGCCGGCTCAGCTTCATCGCTGGCCGCGGCACCCTTGAGCGTGCGTGTCGTGGACGCCTCCGGCCGCCCCATTCGCGATGCTGTGGTGAGCCTTTACCCGTCAGGCAGCGCCGGCCGACCGGCTCATGCGGGTGGGCATTTCGTGGTCTCGCAGAAGGATCTGCAATTCCATCCGTTCCTGACGATCGTGCCGGTCGGGGCCGATGTCTCCTTCCCGAACCTCGATCCGACCAAGCACCATGTCTATTCCTTCTCGCAGGCAAAGAAGTTCGAACTGAAGTTGTTTGCGAAGGATCAGTCGCGAACGGTCCATTTCGACAAGCCGGGCGTCGTCGCGCTCGGATGTAACATTCACGACCAGATGAGCGCCTTCATCGTCGTCACCGACAGCGCATGGACGGCACGGACCAACGCCCAGGGCTTCGTGACATTCGGAGACGCCCCGAACGCGCCAGCCCGCCTGACCGTCTGGCATCCCTATTTGAGAGGGCCGGGCGGGCAGCTCCAGCAGATGGTGGGACCCGGGCAGCGCAATGCCAGCTTCCAGATTCGGCTGCGGCCTCCGCCGGCGATGCCGATGCAGGATTATTGATGCGCTCGTTCCGCTCGCTCAGCGCGCGGCTGACCGTCCAGTTCGCTCTATTGTTCGCCGCGGCCATGCTGGTGGTCTCGGCGGGGCTCTCCACCTTTATCGCGGGCTCCGCGTCGCGCGAGGTTGAAGGGCAGCTCCAATCCAGCGGGGCCGTCTACGACCGGCTTTGGCAGCAGCGCTCGCATGAGCTGCAAAATGCCGCGCAGCTGCTTGCACGTGACTTCGGATTCCGGGCTGCGGTCGCGAGCGGCGACGAGGCGACCATGCAGTCCGCGCTTGGCAACGCCGCTGCACGCCTGCGGGTTGGAAGCGCCTTCATCGTCAGCGCCGACGGACGGGTCTCTGCGACAGGCCATGCCGTCGGCAGGGATGAGACCGCGGCGCTCTGGGAACCGCTCGACGAAGGCCGGCTGACTGGCGTGTCGGTGCTCGCCGGTCGGCCTCACCAGCTTGTCGCGGCGCCGATCATGGCCCCGACCCTGATCGGCTGGGTCGTGTTCGCGGCCGATCTAGATGCACGCGAAATGCGTGGGCTGGAGCGTCTGTCCGCAATTCCCCTGCACGCGGCCGTCGTTGCCTCCGACAAGGGTCGTTGGTCCGAAGCCGCGGGGAGCATGTCGGAACTTGACGCCCGGACGGCATCGCTTGCTCAGGCTCATGTCGGAAGTCCCGCTGCCTTCGAAATGAGTGTCGGCGGCGTCACGTCGATCGCTCTTGCCAAGCCCCTGCCGACTTTCTCCAATCAGCAGCGCGCGATCCTTCTGCTCGCCTATCCGAAGGCGCAGGCGATGGCTGACGCGCACAAGCTCCAATGGGCGCTCGGTCTGATGACCCTATTGGGGCTGGTGCTGGTCGCGTTCGCGACTTGGAAGGCGGCGGGACGCATTACCCAGCCGCTGGCGCGTCTCGATGAGGCCGCCGGCCGCCTCGCCTCTGGCGAGCATGTCCAGGTTCGGGTGCGCGGCGAGGATGAGCTTGCGCGCCTGGCCAACAGCTTCAACGAGATGGTCGGCAAGATTGCCGAGCGCGAGCAACGGATCACCCAACTCGCCTTCAACGACACGCTGACCGGGCTACCGAACCGGACGATGTTCCAGCAGCAGCTGGATCATTCATTCCGGGCGTCGGAGGGCAATGGGAGCCTGTTTGCTCTTCACTGCCTCGACCTCGACCAGTTCAAGGTGATCAACGATACCTTGGGACACCCCGCGGGCGATGCACTCCTCATCGAGGCCGCGAGGCGCGTGCAGCATGCCGCGCGTGGTCATTTCGTCGCCCGGCTGGGTGGCGACGAGTTCGTGGTCCTGCAAACCGTCGGCGAGGACCGCGATGCGATCGACCGGCTGGCGCGCGATATCCTTGCCGAAATGGCCCAGCCTATGTCGCTCGACGGTAACGAAGTGGTCCCTTCCACCAGCATCGGCATCGCGATTGCGCCGCAGGACGGCGAGGAAAGCGGCACGCTGCTGCGCAACGCAGACCTGGCTCTGTATCGCGCGAAAGAGGCGGGCCGCGGCACCTACGCCTTCTTCGAGGAGAGCCTGAACGAGCGCGCGCAACAGCGGCGCCAGCTCGAGACCGACCTGCGCCTGGCACTGGAACGTGGGGAGCTGGAGCTCTTCTACCAGCCGTTGTTCGACCTCGAGCGCAACCGCATCTGCTCCTTCGAGGCGCTGCTCCGCTGGCGCCATCCGAAGCGGGGCATCATCTCGCCGGTCGAGTTCATCCCCGTTGCCGAGGACACGGGCCTCATCGTGCCGATCGGCGCCTGGGTGATCCGCGAGGCTTGCGCGCGCGCCAAGACCTGGCCGGAACATGTGCGCGTCGCGGTCAACGTGTCGGCCGTGCAGTTCCACCGCGGTGCCGTGCACGAAACGGTGCTTCGGGCATTAGCAGACAGCGGAGTCTCGCCCGATCGGCTCGAGGTCGAGATCACCGAATCCATCTTCCTCGAAGGCGGCGAGGCGACGCTGAAGCTGCTTCACGCCCTCCGCGCGCTCGGCGTCCGCATTGCGCTCGACGATTTCGGGACGGGCTATTCCTCGCTCAGTTATTTGCAGAGTTTCCCGTTCGACAAGCTGAAGATCGACCGCAGCTTCATCCAGAACCTGCTGACCCGGGAGGGCGCAACCGCCATCGTGCATGCGATTACCGAGCTTGCGAATGCGCTTGGTATCGAGACGACGGCCGAGGGTGTCGAGGAGACCGCCCAGCTGATGGAGTTGCGCGCTCACGGATGCTCGTCCGTGCAAGGCTTCCTATTCGCTGAGCCGATGACCGCTTCCGATGTCGACAAGTTGTTCCGTGAAGAGGGCGGAGCCCTTCAGAACGTCGCCTGATTGCCGCCGCCTTCCAGGATCTCTGCGCTGACTTCTTCGATGCTCGTGCAGGCCGTAAGCGCCATCGCTACCCGCATCTCGGCATCGATCAGCTTCAGGATGTGCTCGACGCCTGCGCCGCCCGCACCCGCCAAGGCATAGGCCCAAGCGCGGCCCAGAAGAACGAAGTCGGCGCCGAGCGCCAGCATGCGAACGACGTCTAGACCGGAACGAACGCCTCCGTCGACAAGAATTGCACTTCGCCCGGCTACGGCGTCGGCGATGCGAGGCAGGGCGCGTGCACTGGAGAGCACGCCGTCCAGCTGGCGGCCGCCATGGTTCGAGACGACCATCCCGTCGACTCCATTGCTCACCGCCGTGCGCGCATCATCAGGATCGAGGATGCCCTTGATCAGCAAGGGTCCGTCCCATTGGGACCGCACCCATTCGACGTCCTTCCAGGTGACGCTGGCATCGAAGTTGCGGCTAACCCAGCCCATCAGGTCGGCAAGCACGGCGCCGGACCCGAGCAGCTTTTCGAGATTACCCATCGTCATGGGTCGGCCACGGACGGCGACGTCCCAAGCCCAGTCCGGTCGCCTGACGACCTGGCCGGCGCGGCTGGCGGGCCCTCGCAAGGATCCCGAGATGCCCGCGCGATAATCTCGATAGCGCGTGCCCGGGACCGGCAGGTCGACGGTCAGAAGCAACGCCCCGCATCCCGCCTCCTTGGCGCGCGCGATCATGTCGCTGACGAAACCGCGGTCCTTGACGACGTAGAGCTGGAACCAGAGCGGAGCCGCCCGTGCCACCTCCTCGACGGAACAGCCGCTTAGCGTCGAGAGCGTGAACGGCACGCCGGCGGCGGCCGCCGCTTTCGCCGCCTGAACCTCTCCTCGCCTGGCATAGAGCCCGGACAGGCCGACCGGACCCAGCCCGACCGGCATCGACCATTTCTTCCCGAACAGCTCTCTCGAAAGGTCGATGTTCGAAACGTCGCGCAGCACACGCTGCTTCAGCGTGACCGACTGCAAATCCTCGACGTTCCGCCGCAGCGTCACCTCATCGTAGGAGCCGCCGTCGAGATATTCGAAGAGGAAATGCGGCAGCCGCGCCTTCGCCAGCGCGCGATAGTCCCCGATGCTGGCCGCTTTCGACTTCAAGCGCGCTGCTGAACCTCCCCCGGAGCCGAATGCTCATCCACGGCACCGCTTACGACAGTCGCGGCAAGGCTTTCCAGTGCTTTGACATGGTTCCGAAATGCTGCCCTGCCGCTGGAGGTCAGCCGCGCCCATGTGCGCTGGCGGCCGTCTGAGGCCGCCTTGCGCAACGCCACGTAACCCGCGTCGCTCAAGGCGGCGAGATGCTTGGACATGACGGAATCGCTGGTGCCCGTGATGTCCTTCAGCAGTGCAAACTCAGCGTCCTGAGCCTGGGCCAGGATAGCGGCGATCTGCAATCGAGCAGGCGGGTGGAGTATAGGGTCGAAGCCTGTTGGGACATCCATGTCAGGCGCCCATCTCGCGGACAAAAACGCGCTGCCACATCATGCTGCCGATGATGCCGATGACGACGCCGGCCACCCCCAGGATCAAAGGCGTCACCCTGTCATGATGATCGAGCCCGCGAACGACCGCCACGGCGTAGAGTGACAGCTCGAGGATCAGGATTCCGAACGCGACGATGCGTGTCTTGCCGCGACGATAGCCATTGATGAACATTCCCATCCGCTTCCGGTCGGAATGGATGATGACGGGGATGAGCAGCAGCAGGGCCACGAGGATTCCCATCCTAACCGGCAGTTCGAAAGCTGGGCTGGCGACGAGGCCTCCCATCATCAGGCCGAAGACTCCGTGCCTCCAGGGCGGGCAGGTCGCGGCCCTCGCCATCTGCGCTTCGGCGAAATGCTTGGCGTCGAGCGCCGAACGAGCTTCGAGGGATTGCATGTCGGTCCTTTCACTTTCCATGTTGGAAAGCGATAACCTCGACTTTCCATATTGGCAAGCGAAAACTTTCCGGATTGGAAAGTGATTAGGTCGCGAAGCTCGGATCGAGGCGATAGGCCTTTCGCTTTAATGCGGGCCAAGCAAGCAAATTGGCGGCCATGGGAAGTCCAACCGCGCCCTGCTGCGCCGTGACCTCAGGCGATCCCTGCGGCGGATTGTTGACCTGGTCGCCCGCCGACAGCGCCATGATCTGCGCCTGACACGCGCGTTCCAGGTAGTAGAGGCGGATGAAACATTCGCCGACATTCTTGCCGACCGCGAGCGTGCCATGGTTGCGGAGGATCATCGCGCTCTTGTGGCCAAGATCGGCAACGAGCCGCTCGCGCTCGCCGAGATCGACCGCGACGCCCTCATATTCGTGGAACGCGACGTCGCCACGGATCAGCATCGCGGTCTGGGTGAGCGGCAGGAGGCCCTCCTGGTGCGCAGACACGGCCTGGCCCGCGGGCGTGTGCAGATGCATCACCGCATGCGCATCTTCGCGCGCCATGTGAATCGCGGAATGGATGGTGAAGCCCGCCGGGTTGGTGACGAAGGGCGTGGGCTCAACGGCATTGCCGTGTACGTCGACCTTAACCAGCGAGGATGCCGTCACCTCCTCGAACATCAGATTGTACGGGTTGAGCAGGAAATGATGGTCCTGCCCTGGAATGCGCGCCGAAAGGTGCGTGAAGATCAGGTCGTCCCAGCCGTAATAGGCGACCATCCGATAGGCGGCGGCGAGGTCGACGCGGATCGCCCATTCCTCGTCGCCGACCTTGTCCTGCATCGGTGGGATGTCGACGGACTCGAGCGGTTTCATGTCGCCCATTCCACGGTTGATGCTGTCCACACGGTTCATGCTGGCACCTGCTGTCGGTCTGGATGGGCGGCTGCGAACGCCTCCAGCTTGTTGGCATTCTCTTCGGCGCGCAGCAATGTCGGAAAATCGTCGAGCGCGATGCTGTAGCGACGCGCATTGTAGAGCTGTGGCACCAGGCAGACGTCGGCGCCTGTCGGCGCATCGCCGAACAGGAAGCGGCCTGCCTGCGGCTTGGCCATCGCTTCGAGCGCCGGCAGCCCTTCGAGGATCCAGTGCGCATACCAGGCATCGATTTGGTCCTGCGAATGGCCCAGCGCATTCTCGAGATATTTGAGGACGCGGAGGTTGTTTAGCGGATGAATGTCGCAGGCGATCGCCATGGCCATGGCCACCACATGGGCGCGGTCGGCCGCAGCGGCTGGCAGCAGCGGCTGGATCGCATATTTGAGGTCGAGATAATTGATGATCGCGACGCTCTGGGTCAGCCGAAGCCCGTCGATTTCGAGCGTCGGGACAAGGCCCTGCGGGTTCAAGGCGCGATAGTCCGCCGATTTCTGCGCGTCGTCACGCAGGTCGACCTGCCGGCTTTCGTAGTCGATGCGCTTGAGGTTGAGGGCGATGCGGACTCGGTAGGCGGCGGACGAGCGCCAATAGTCGTAGAGAATGGCTCGGCTCATGCGCCGCTGCTTACTCCCCCGAAACGAAGGGCGCTATGACTTCGGGCGGCACGCGGATGGGCCGTCCCAACGATTTGTCGATAATTGCCCACTGGGTTCGGGCGCGAACGCAGATTTTCCCGTCTGCACCCGTGAATTCCATAAGTCGATCCGATCGCGCGCCCTGTGGCGCATCGCCGATCCAGGTCCGCGCACTGATCCGGTCCCCTTCGTAAGCGGCGCGCAAATAATCGATCTCGTGCCGC
>Ga0070671_100002354_pt1 | contig 14593 bp, 15 predicted proteins | sample KBSS73metaG_FD_65341 | JGI IMG/M metagenome (GOLD analysis project Ga0070671, IMG submission 65341) | Switchgrass rhizosphere microbial communities from Kellogg Biological Station, Michigan, USA - KBS S7-3 metaG | ecosystem: Host-associated > Plants > Roots > Rhizosphere > Soil ...
GGCCAGACCGCTCTTGGCGATAGGCTTGCGGGTCCCCGGGTTCGGATCGATCCGTATCTCGCACTCGGCCCAGAGCTGCTGGGCGCCGAGGGCCCGCGCGAACTCCCCGCGGCCCGTGGTCGCTGCGGTCAGGGTCTCGCGGTAGGAGACCCGTGGCTTGCCGAAGTTCGCTTCGACCTTGAACTCGCGGATCATGCGGTTCTTCACGACGTCGAGATGCAGCTCGCCCATGCCGGAGAGGATCGTCTGTCCCGTATCCTCGTCGAGGCTCTGGCGGAAGGTCGGGTCCTCGCGCGCGATCTTGCGGAGGACCTCGGAGAGCCGGTCGCGATCGGCCGCGGTCCGCGGCTCGACCGAGACGGAGACGACGGTCTCCGGGAAGCGGATCGGCTCGAAGAGGATCGGATGCTTCTCGTCGGTGAGCGTGTCGCCGGTCGCGCACGACTTCAGGGCCGCCAGGGCGACGATGTCCCCCGCCTCCACCGATTCGATCGCGGTGCCCTGTTGCGCGTGCATGCGCAGGATCCGGCGGATCCTCTCCCGGTCGCCCGTGCGGGCGTTGCGGGCTACTTCCCCGGACTCGAGCCGTCCCGAGTAGACGCGCGCGTAGAAGAGATCCGCCGAGGCGTGCGAGACGATCTTGAAGACATACGCCGAGAACGGGGCGTCCGGGCGGGGGGGACGCTCTTCGACCTGCCCCGTGGCCGGGTTCAGCCCCTTGGCCGGCGGCAGGTCGAGAGGCGAGGGCAGGTAGAGGCAGATCGCATCGAGGACCAGCTGCACGCCGACGTTCTTGAGGGACGAGCCCGCCAGAACCGGCGTGATGCGCCGCGCGATCGTCCCCTCGCGCAGGGCGGCGCGGATCTGCTCGGGCGTGATCGGCGCCTCGCCCAGATAGACGTCCGAGAACGACTCCACCTGGTTGGCCAGCTCTTCGATCATCCGCCGGCGCTCCTCCTCGATGCGCGCGGCGTGATCGGCGGGCACGGGAAGGCGCTCGAAGCTCTCCCCCAGCGAGTCCTTGTCGAAGACGAGAAACGCCGGATCGATCAAGTCGATCACGCCGGAGAACTCCTCGCCCGTTCCCGCCGGGACGACGATGGGGACGGGGATCGCGCCGAGCCGCTCGCGGATCTCGGCCACGCAGGTGTCGTAGTCCGCGCCGAGCCGGTCGAGCTTGTTGACGAAGCAGATCCGCGGGACCTCGTAGTGGTCGGCCTGATGCCAGACCGTCTCGGACTGGGGCTCCACCCCTTCGACGCCGTCGAAGATCACGACCGCGCCGTCGAGGACCCGCAGCGACCGCTCGACCTCGGCCGTGAAGTCCACGTGTCCGGGCGTGTCGATGAGGTTCAGCTCGCAGTCGTTCCAGTAGAAGGTCGTCGCCGCCGAGGAGATCGTGATCCCGCGCTCGCGCTCGTCCTCGCGGAAATCCATCACGGCCTGGCCGTCGTGGACCTCCCCGATCTTGTGGCTCTTGCCGCTATAGAAGAGAAAGCGCTCGGTCGTGGTCGTCTTGCCCGCGTCGATGTGCGCGATGATTCCGATGTTGCGGACCTGGGCGAGCGGTCGTGTCGGCATGATGGGTGCGCGGGTCGAGGGCTGCTAGGACGCTAGCATGCGCCCCCGGAGGCGGTCAAAAGGCACGGAGCCGAAAAGGATCGAAGCCGTGCCGGGCGCGAGCGGCCCGGCGGCGGACGCCTCAGTGGTCGGTGGGCTCGATCTTGGCGGCGAGCGCCGCCACGCGTGGCAGGATGGCGGAGAACTTCAAGCCCCGCCTCATGCGCCCCGTGATCTCGAGGCTGGCCGCGTCGGGGGAGCCCTCGTAGGTCCGCTTGGGGATCGAAAGCTCGAACTCTCGATAGATGTCGTTGAGGTTGCCGCGACGAGGCTTCACGGAAACCTCCTCGGGCGCATCCTGCCCGTCGACGCGCACGGACTCTTTGATCACCTCGTCCGGATCGAACCCGGTGGGGAAGGTCAAACCGATGCGCACGGTCCCGTTACGACCGTCGATGACGCGTGCTTTCGCGAGAATCATGGCGCCTCCCCCCCCACATTTATGCTACCGCAGGATATTACGGTGCCACGGACCCCTGTCAAGAGGCGAAGAGTAACAACCCGTGGTGAACGGAAACTCCCCCCATGCCACGACGACGGCGGTGACTTTTTCGTGCCGGTCAGGAGGAGCCTGCCGCGCGCACGTTGTTGGCGCGCGGTCCCCGTGTCGCCTCTTCCAGGTCGAAATCCACGGCCTGTCCCTCTTTCAGCGCCTCGAAAGTCAGGCCCTGGAGCCCCGACCGGTGGAAGAACACCTCCCGGCCATCGTCGCTGCGGATGAATCCGAACCCTCTGTCGGCGATGATCTTCTTGACCGTGCCTGCACTCACGCCCGGACTCCTTTCCCCCCTACGGTCGCCCGCCCGATCCTACATCACATAGCGCCCCGGTCCTTCATCCTCGCCCTCCGACTCCCCGCCCTGGCGGCGCCAGTAGTCCTCGATCGCCGCCCGGATGGACTCCTCCTCGGGGACCCGCAGGTTGTGGATGGCGGCCAGCAGGAGGACCGCCTGGCCCACGCGCGCCGGGTCCCGCGAAAGGACCTTGCGGAGCCGCTCGAGGAGGTCCGCGGAGCCGAACAGGCCGAGCCACTCGGCAGCCACCCCGGCGCCCACTTCCTCCACGAAGAAGTCCATCTGGGTGCTGGCCAGCTCGAGCGCCCCCTGGGTGCCGATCTTGGAGAGGAGCATGACCAGCGATTCGGCGCTGTCCATGTCCAGCGCGCCCGCCTGGATCCGCCCGCGCGCCGCCGGGACGATGGCCTCCCCTAGGAGGGCCAGAGCCTGCTCCGCCGCGGAATAGATGTACGAATTGTCGTCCGCGAGGTAGTCCAGGATCTCCGGGACGTGATCCTCCGCCTTGAGCGCGCCGAGCGTCTCGAGAGCGAGGACCTTGGGGAAGAACGGGCCGCGCGACTCGAGCAGCCGGGCGCACGCCGAGATCGCCGGCGTGGGGCCCGCCTCCGCGGCGCGCGCGATGGCCGCGGGCAGCTTGTCGGAGAGGAACGCCGTTTCCTCCTCGAGGAGCGAGAGCAGCGCGTCGAGGTTGCCCTCGGCGCGCTCGACCTCGAGCGCGTAGTTGCGGTAGCGCGCGAGCTTGATGGCCGCCGAAAGCAGAGCGCTGACGATCCACTGATGGTAGGCGGGGCCGAGCCTCTCCGCGTCGGGCCGGTGCTCGGGGCTCGCGATCGCCGATGCGAACGCCGCGATCCTGTCGGGGAGGGGATCCCCGGGAAGGCGCGTCACGAGCGCGGACTTGGCGCGGATGAAGGCCTCGAGCGCCCCCTCGACGGCGATGGGGTCGCCCGTGCGCAGGCGCAGGGTCAGCTCGCGCGCGACCTCCCGCGTAAGGCCCTTCGCGCGCTCGAGCTTGAGCGCGGCCTCGAGACCACCCCGTCCGCGCGAGGCGCCGCTTCCGTCCTCGAGCGACAGCGCGCCCGACTCCGCGAGGATCTCGCAGTCGTAGGACGACTCGATCGCGCGGATCGTCTTCTTGAGGTCCATCCGGCCGTCCGGACCCGTCCGGATGCACCAGCCGCAGTCGTCCGTCTCGAGATCGTCGGTGAGCGCACGGAAGAGCTCTCCCGCCTGGCCCAGGCCGCGCCACTGGAGGGCGCGCGCGAGGCTCGCCACCACCCAGGGGAAGTCTGCGTTGCCCGCGATCCGAAGCGTCGCCTTGAGAGCCTCCGGCTCGACCAGGAGCTCCACGCGCTTCTCGACCGACTCGCGGACGAGAGCGTGCGTGGCCTCGTTGTCGAGGGTCGAGAGGGCCTCCAGGACCATGCCGATGGTCTCGGAAGGAAGGCTCGCTTTTTCGAGCGCACCGCGCGCGAGCGATACCGCGTCCGGATACCCGAGCTTGACCAGGGCCTCGAAGCAGAGTGCCGGGGTCTGTCCGCCCATCCGCCGGAACGCCCGCGTCAGGATCGAATAGTGCTCGGGACCGCCGTGCCCGCCGAGATGCTCCGCGACCAGATTCGGGGTCTGGTCGTGATCGTCGAGAAGGAGGATCGCGATGGGACCCGTGGCCCTGTCCGGGTAGTCGTAGATCAGCCTCTCGACCGCCCAGTACCGGACTTCGGGATCTTCGCTCTTGCAGTGATACGCCAGCTGCTCGAAAGACCAGACTTTTTCGCTCATGATCGAGACATTCTACTCCCTCCGCGGCCGCTTCACGCCTTCGGATGCTTCCCCGGCCCGGTGCAGCCCCTCGCGCGGGGGACGCGCGGCGCCGGGCGGGCGCGCCGGAGCGCGCCATCCCGCCGGATCCGGGCGCCCGGCGCCGATCCATGCGGAGGTCCATAGCTCGGCCGTGGCGCGCGCCGCCTGGGCGAGGAGCCGCCTCGCCGCGGGGCCCGCCCTGAGGTCGAGCTCGCGATAGTAGTCCGCGCCGTCTTTCTTGAGCGCGCGCGTCGCCTCCGTGTCGGCATCGAGCACGGTTCGGGCCGACGGGAAGATCTCTACCGCCCGGGCGATCGCCCACCGCGCGGGGTCCTCGATCCTCCGGGCCGGCGGGGCGCCGCTCGCGGGCCGGGGGCGGAACGACTCCGGGCTCCGCTCGATCAGGAAGCGCTCGAAGGCCGCATGCACACCGTCGTTTCCGGTCATCTGCCCGTCGAAGTTGCGCGTCAGGTGCAGCGGCTGATGGAGATCGGCCGCGTAGTGGCTCAGATGCCCCGCCAGGACGAGGATCGCCTCCCCGTCGGAGCCCTTCATGGCCGCCTCGAGGGCGGCGGCCCGGTCCGCGATCCACCACGGGAGCACCCCCGACCGGGCGAGCCGCGCCGCGCCGAAGCGCCCGCGGGCCGCCGCAAGATCGCCCGGAAGATCCCCCGTGCGCGCGGCGCCGCCCGGCAGATCGTCGACGTCGAAGAAGTGGCGGGGCGCCTCGTCCGGATCGGCGGACTTGAGCACCGTGTCCGGCTCCAGCGAGAGATCCGAGAGCCGCGCGGCGCGGGCGGCGAACCACCCGCGAAGGGGCTCGGGGACCTCGCCGGCGGCCTCCTCGGCGACCATGCGGTGGGCGACATAGCCCCACGCTCGGGCTTCGGGGACGCGGCACAGGAGAACGAGCGAGGCCGCGAGGACGCGCGCGGTCCTGCGATGCGTCATCACGTCCCCGCCCCGCCTCCCGAAAAGCCCGCGCGCGCCTTGCGGCGCGCGTCAGATGCCCATGATGTGATAGCCCGCGTCCACGTAGACGATGGAGCCCGTGATGCCGCTTCCCATCGGGCTCAGGAGGAAGAGAGAGGCGTCCGCCACCTCGCGCGCCTCGATGTTGCGCCGCAGGGGCGCGCGCTCGCGCGCCATGCCCACCATCGCCGTGAACCCCGAAACGCCGCGCGCGGAGAGGGTCGACAAGGGGCCCGCCGAGACGGCGTTCACGCGGATCTGGTGCTCGCCCAGGTCGTGCGCGAGCTGGCGCACGGCGTGCTCGAGGGCGGCCTTGGCGCTGCCCATCACGTTGTAGTTGGGGAAGACGCGCTGGCTCGCGATATAGGTCATCGTGAGGATGCTCCCGCCGCGCTCCTTCATGAGAGGGAGCGCCTTACCGGAGATCGCCACCAGGGAATAGGCGCTGATCTCGAGCGCGGTGCGCCATCCCTCGCGGGAGGTGTCGTGGTAGGCCCCCTCGAGGTCTTCCTTTCTCGCGAAGGCGACCGAGTGGACCAGCATGTCGAGATGGCCGAATTCCTTGCCGACCGCGGACAGCATCGCATCGATCTGCGCGTCGTCGGCGACGTCGCACGGCAGGACGAGCGAGCCCGGACAGCGCGCGGCCAGCTCCCGGACGTTCTCCTCGAGCCGCTCCCCCTGATAGGTGAACGCGAGCCTGGCGCCGGCCTCGTTGAGCGCCTCGGCGACGGCCCAGGCAATGCTCCTTTGGTTCGCAACGCCGAGGACGAGAGCCGTCTGGCCGGACAGATCGATCGACCGCACGCGCGCATTGTAGCAGCGGCAGACGGCCGTAGGAAGGCGGTGCCTCGAGGGATCTAGGAGGGCCGGCCGCTGCCGCTGCGCGCCGCGATGGAGCAGACGGCTTCGCCGCTGCTCATCGTGGCGGACCGTGACTGCGATGGCGCGGGAGGAGGCAGACGCAGGTCAGCGCTTGGCGGCGAGGCCGGCTCACGCGACCGCGATTGGGCCGGAATGCGGCGCTGCCCGCTACCGCTTGGCGGCTATGGCCTGTTCGATGAGCGGGGCGATCTCGCCGCGGGCGTGCATCTCGCGGAGGATGTCGCATCCGCCGATGAACTTCCCCCCGATGTAGATCTGGGGGATCGTCGGCCACTGCGAGAACGTCTTCACGGCGGCCCACTTCTCCTGGTCGACGAGGATGTTCACGTCCTTGAAGGGAACGCCGTAGGAACCCAGGACCTGCACCGAGGCCGCAGAAAAGCCGCACTGCGGCGCCTCCTTCGTCCCCTTCATGTAGATGAGGACCGGATGCGATTCGACTTCCTGCTTGATCTCGTCCATCACCACTCGCGACATGGCAGCTCCTTGGGCGCGAACTACTCGCCCGGGGTCAGGGTCCGGAGCGACAGCGCGTGCAGCGCGCCGCCCATGACGTCGGTGAACGCCGCGTACACCAGCCGGTGCCTCTCGATGAGGCTCTTCCCTTCGAACTCGCGCGCGACCACGCGCACCTCGTAATGATCGGAGGTCCCCGTCATGTCCCGGACCTCGACGGCCGCGCCGGGGAGCGCTCCGAGGATCCGGCTGCGGATGTCGTCGGTGGTGATCATGGCGGGCTCGGGGTTTCTCCGGTTTTTCAAGGGAATTCTATCACGCGCCGCGCCTGCGGGGCGTGTCACGGCCTTCCCGTGGGGCCCGCGGCGCGCACCGCGCCGGCCTTGAAGACGAGCCACGCGCGGGCGCCGGCCGCAAGACCGAGCCTGTCGAGCGACTGGCGGGTCACGCGCGCCGCGAGGCGCTCGCCCCCGACATCCACGGTCACGAGAGCGTGCCCGCCCACGGCGCGCACGTCGGTGACGATCCCTTCCACCACGTTCTGCGCCGACACGGGACCGGGTGGCGCCGCCGCGAGGATGATCTCCTCTGCGCGCAGCGCGACCGTGAATACCGGCCGTTCCGGGAGGGGCGCCGCGTGCATCTGCAGTCGCAGCCCTCCGTCGAGCGCGACCACGGCGACGCCCTCGGCGGCGCGAGCCTCGACCAGCCGCACCTCGAAGCGGTTCTCCGCCGCGTGAAGATCGTAGATCCCGTCGCGCGCCGCCTCCCCGAGGACGTCCTTGGCGGGACCGGACGCCACGCAGCGGCCCTGCGCGATCACCACCACGTGCGGGGCGATCGCCATCACCTCGTCCGGATCGTGGCTCACGTAGATCATGGGAAGGCCGATCTCGTCCCGCAGCCGGACGAAGAGCGGGAAGACGCGGGCGCGCAGCGGCGCATCGAGCGAGGCGAGGGGCTCGTCGAGAAGGAGGACCCGCGCGCCCGATCCGATCGCCCGCGCCACCGCGGCGCGCTGCCGCTCCCCGCCCGAAAGGGCGCCCGCCGGGCGATCCATCAGTCCGCCGATCTCGAGGACCTCGATCGCGGCCGTGAGGCGCGTCTCGCCGTCCACACCGCCGCGCCGCAGCCCGTAACGGACGTTCTCCCGGACCGTCAGGTGCGGGAAGAGGCTCGCGTCCTGCGGGACCCATCCGATCCGCCGCACGCGCGCCGGCGGCACATCGCCGCGGCCCGTGTCGATCACGGTCCGCCCGTCCAGGACGACGCGCGCGCTCCCGGCGGCGCGCACGCCCGCGATGATCTCCAGGATCGTGGACTTACCCGCCCCGGACGGCCCGAAGAGCGCGCAGACCGGGGGATCCCACTCGGCCTCGAAGGCCAGAGCGAAGCCGCCGGCCGTCAGGCGCAGGTCGATCTGGTTGTAGCGCCCGCTCGGGTTCAACGCGCCCCCCTGCCCGCGGCGGCCCGCGCCAGCGAGAGCTCCGACAGGTAGGTCGCGACGAAAGCCAACAGGACGGAGACGCAGGCGAGCCCGAGCGCGCCCGTATCGTCGCCTCGCTGCACGCGGCCGTAGATGCCCAGAGCGAGGGTCTCCGTCCGCCCTGGAATGGATCCCGCGATCAGGTTCGTCGCGCCGAACTCGCCCAGCCCCCGCGCGAAGGAGAGGACGAGCCCGTAGACCACCCCGCGCGCGGCGAGCGGCAGCGTCACCGTGCGGAAGACCCTGAAGGGCCCCGCCCCCAGGGACGCCGCGACGCTCTCGATCCGGTCGGGGACCTCGGCGAAGGCCTGCTGCGCAGCGCGCACGAGCAGCGGGAAGGCCATGACGGCGGAGGCGAGCGCCGCCGCCTGCCACGTGAACAGGATGTCGATCCCCGTCGCTCGGTGGAGCATCCCCCCGACGGTCCCGCGCCGTCCGAGGAGCAGGAGCAGGACGAGTCCCACGGCGACGGGCGGCACGACCATCGGGAGGTTGACGAGCGTCTGGAGGAGCGTCCGTCCGCGGAAGCGCTTCTTCGCGAGGATCCACGCGAGCCCGAGACCGGGCACGACGCTGACCGCGAGGCTCACGAGGCCGACCTTCAGCGTGAGGAGGGTGATCGCGAGCGTCTCCACGTCCGCGATTGTAGCCGGGCGGGCCGCCGCCCATGGGGCGCGCCGCTACGGAGCGGGGTGCGGACGCCGCGCGCCCGATCGTGACCCGCTCCCGACGCCGGCATCCCAAGCCGGTGGCCGATCGCTCCGGTAAGATGACGCGCCCATGATCGCAACGACCTCATCCGGCGCCGAGCGCGCACCCGCCGACCCCAGCGTCCTGCGCATGGCCGCGCCCCTCGTCGTGTCCTTCTGGATGCGCTCGCTCTTCACGTTCGTGGACACGATCTACGCCTCCAGGCTCAGCGACGCGTCGGTGGCGGCGATCGGCCTCTCGCTCCCCTTCGAGTTCCTGATGATCGCGGTGTGGGTGGGCCTCTCGACAGGGCTGACCTCGCGGCTCTCGCGCGCGATCGGCGCACGCCAGGACGCCATGGTCGAGCAGTACCTGCGCACGGCGTGGAGGATGGTCCTCGCCGTGGTTCCGCCCTTCGCTCTCATCGGTCTGTGGTGCTGGCCGGGGGCGCGCTGGTTCTCGGACGACCCGGTCGTCGCGCGACAGTTCGCGATCTACGGGGTCGTGCTGATCGGCGGGTCCGCATTCTCCACCTTCTGGTCCATCATCCCCGATTCGGTCGTCAAGGCGCACCACGACACGCGCTCGACGATGTGGGCGGGGATCTGGTCGAACCTGATCAACGTCGTCCTCAACACGATCTTCCTGTTCGTCTTCCACTGGGGGATCTTCGGGATCGCCCTGTCCACCGTCCTCGGGCGATTCGGCGGGCTCGCCTACGCGCTGCGCAAGGCGGCGGGACACGAGGCCGTGCGCAAGGCCTCCGCCGCGCCGACCGAGCCGGGACTCGACCCGCGACCCTACCGTTCGATCCTCGCGCTGTCCCTGCCCGCGGCGGTCACCTACGCGCTGATGGCGACCGAGCTCACCATCCTCAACCAGCTCTTGAAACGGCTCGACCATCCCACCGAGTCGATGGCGGCGTACGCGATCCAGTACCGCGTCCTGCAGTTCGTGCTGATGCCGGCGATCGCGACCGCGGTCGCGATGCTCCCCTACGCGGCGCGGCGCTTCGGCCGAGGCGACATCGCCGGCATCCGGCGCGGCCTCAAGGAGGCGCACGTCGCCGCGGCGATCTACCTCGCGATCGCGGCGCCGATCCTTCTGCTCGTGGCGCGGCCGCTCGCGAGGGCGCTCTCCCACTCGCCCGTCACCGCGGACTTCGCCACCTTCTCGATGCGCCTGATCCCTCTCGCCTGCTTCGCCGCGCTCCCGCTCTTCCTCTGCCGGCCCGCCTTCGAGGCGCTGGGGCGCGGCGGTCCGGGCCTCGCGATGGCGCTCCTGCGCTACGTCCTGCTCACGCTCCCCTGCGCCTGGATCGGGGTCCTCGTCGCCGGGCGCCTCGGCGCCCCCGGGTTCTACGGGATCCTCGCGGGGGTGATCGGCGCCTCGGCGATCACCTCCCTGGTCTTCCTTCTCTGGATGCGGCGCGCGCTGCACGCCGTCGAGAGAACGGGCCTGCCGCGCGCGGCGCCGTCGGCCGTCGATCCGCTCGACGCCGAGCTGTAGGCTATTTCGCGGTCCCCACGAGACCCGCCTTCCACATCCGCCGATCGACGCTCGCGAGGCGCCCGACCTGGCGCGCCGTGATCAGGGGGTAGTGGCGGATCGTGACGAGCCGCTCGGCGATCCACCAGAGGTCTTCCTCCGAGGTCATCCAGCCGCGCGCGTCGAAGCGCGACAGGTCCAGCGGGACCGAATAGCGCCGCAGCGTCTTCTGCCGGCGCAGGTTGAAGTAGGACTCGAAGTAGGAGAGCGCGAGATCGCGCAGCGTGCGGAAGAGCGGCTCGCGGTAGCGCAGCCCGGAGTAGTTCGACCGCCCCACCGATCCCCACAGCCCGTCCCTCCGGTAGACGGCGACCACGTGATCGACGTCCATGACGGCCTCGAGATCGAGCAGGAGCGGCGGATGCCCCTGACCCCGCAAGGCCGCCGCCGCGAAGATCGCTCCGTCGAGGCACTGCACTGCGCGCTCGCGCAGGACCCGGCGCGGGGACCGGCACCGGGACCCGTGGGCGTCGTAGCCGAGATCGTCGAGGAAGCGCTGCAGGCGCTCGGGGGTCGTCAGGGAGCGCAGGACCCGGCTTTCGCTCGGGGTGAGGCCCGCGACGGCACGGGGGGATCGTCTCTGGGATCGCGGCACGGGGCCTCCTCGGTGGGGGGGACCCTACCGTGCCGCGGGAGCCCGATTCAAGGCGCGCCCGGCGCCGCGCCGTGCTAATCTGAGGGCCTTTCGCTAGGAGGTTCTTGCATGGCCAATCGTAATCGCGACGCCCGGGACGACCGGGGTTCTGCCCCGCCGGACGGGGGAGAGTCTTCGATGGCCGGTGTGATTCGGGTCGCGACGCTCATCGGCGTCGGCGTGCTCGTGGCGATGAACGCCAAGATGATCACGGACACCGGCAGCTTCAAGCAATCCGTCTCCCAGCTCAACGAGCGCATCGACGGGGTGAACAACCGCATCGTAGCGCTGGGGACCGAGATGAGGAACTCGCGCGCCGCCGCCCCGCAGCGCGGACCCGACCCCGCCAAGGTCTACCCCATCAAGCTGGACGGAGCTCCGGCGGAGGGCCCCGCGAGCGCGCCGATCGTGATCGCGGAGTTCTCCGACTTTCAATGACCCTTCTGCTCGAGGGTCGGTCCGACTCTCGAACAGGTCAAGAAGGTCTACGGGGACAAGGTCCGCATCGTGTGGAAGAACCTCCCGCTGTCGATGCATCAGTACGCGGCCGGCGCGGCGATCGCCTCGATGGCGGCGCACGACCAGGGGAAGTTCTGGGAGTATCACGACAAGCTTTTCGCCAACCAGGGGAAGCTCAAGAAGGAAGACCTGGTTCAGTACGCGCGTGACCTGAAGCTGGACGTGAAGCGCTTCCAGGACGCGATCGACACCGGGAAGTTCAAGCCCGCCGTCGACGCCGACGCCAGCGAGGCCGACAAGCTCGGGGTGACCGGCACGCCCGCCTTCTTCGTCAACGGCCATTTCCTGAGCGGCGCCCAGCCCTTCGACGGGTTCGCGAAGGCCATCAACGCCGAGCTCACGAAGCAGGGCCTTCCGATCCCGGCCGGCGCCGCGACCGCGGGAGGCCTGTAGCTTCGAGCCGGATCCATGCCCCCGAAAACACGAACGCCGGCCCGCGAGGACCGGCGTTTTTCTTTACCGCAATGGGTTCTGCAGCTACTTCTTCTCGGCGGCGGCGGGCGCGGCTGTGGCCTTCGCGATCCCGACGATGCCCTGATGCTCGCCCTTCTCGTTGTCCTGGCAGGTCAAGGTGACCTTGTCCCCCGCCTTGTACATCTTCATGCTGTCGACGGCCTTGCCCATCACGGGAGCCTTGTGCTCCTCGCCCTTCTCGTCCTTCACGACCATCATCTTGGCGGCGACGTCGACGGAGACGACCTCCGCGTTCATCTTGTGGGTCTTCCCCTTCATGTCGCCCGCCATGACCATCGTCGCGGCGATCGTGAGACACAGCATCAGCAGCGCGATACCCTTCCATGCCTTCATGCTCTAGTCCTCCTATTCGGCCGCCATCCCAGCGGCGAGCCTACCTTACTACTCGACACAAACGCTGTCTAACGAACCTGTTAACGGTATTGTCATGTTTTCAATGCCCGGGCCGTACCGGATGTCATAGAGTCATCCACGCGGCCATTGCGGCCGTCTTCTCTTCCGCGCGCCAGGGACCTCCCAGGGACTTCCCGAGCGCCGCGACCTCTTCCCTCAGCCGCGCTTCCGGCCGGCCGAGCTGCGAGGCGGCCGCCAAGAAGAGATGTTTCTCGGTCGTGACGGTGACGGTGAGGCCCGCTTCGACCAGGGCCTTCTCGAGAACGCGGCGGAACAACCGCCCCTCTTCGGCATGCGCGCGGATGTGGTCGTTGGCAATGTGCGCGGGATCGGCGTCGCTTCCCACGACGAGTCCGGCCCCGCGCAGGATCCACCCCTCCCTGGCGCAGCGCACGAGCAGCTCGGGGACCGATCGCGCCGCCTGGTCCTCGACAACGGCGACCAGCCGCGACACGATCGTCCGCGCCTGCGCGGCGGAGACCTCGAGTCCTGCGTGGTAGGGGTGGGACGATTCGGGGAGAGACGGGTCGGCCAGGGGGACCGTGGAACGGTCCCGGGCACGGGGACTTTGGGCCTCGCCGGTCAGGACGATCGCCAGCGCCCAACCCGACTTCACCCGAAAACCGAGCGCCGCACGCTCGGAGGGGACCTCGCCGTGACCCATGGGACCGCCTCCCGTGGAATCCGGCGGGTTCATACGTCCGCAGGGGGGGCCGGTTCATCTTCCTGCGCACTCGGGGGCGAATTCGTGTACCATGGCTCCATCCTCCACTCGACCCTCCGGCCCGCGGACGTACCGTGTGACGGCCGGATCCGATAGACAAGAAAGGAATTTGAGGATGCCGTTTTCAGGCTTCATGCTGCACCCCGACCTGCTTTCCGCGGTCAAGGGCAAGGGATTTGCCCGCCCGACCCCCATCCAGGAGAAGGCGATCCCCCCGGTCATGGCCGGGAAGGACATCATGGCGACCGCCTCGACCGGAAGCGGCAAGACCGCCGCGTTCCTCCTGCCGATCCTTCACAGGCTCATCGGCAAGCCGCGCGGCGTCACGCGCGCGCTCGTGCTCACCCCCACCCGCGAGCTGGCCGCGCAGATCCACGAGCACCTCCAGGAGCTCGCCGTCCACACGCGCCTCAAGGGCGCCCCGGTCTTCGGCGGCGTGGGGATGGGTCCCCAGGAGAAGGCCTTCCGCACCGGCGTCGACGTCATCGTCGCGACGCCCGGACGCCTGCTCGACCACTTCCAGCACCCGTACGCCCGCATGAACCATCTCGAGGTGCTCGTCATCGACGAGGCGGACCGGATGCTCGACATGGGATTCCTCCCCGACGTCCGCCGGATCATCCGCCTGCTTCCGGCGAAGAGGCAGACGCTCCTTTTCAGCGCGACGATGCCGAAGGAGATCGTGGGCCTCGCGAGCGAGATGCTCCACCAGCCGGAATCCGTCCACATCGAGCGCAAGGCCGCGCCGGCCTCGGGCGTCACGCAGGCGGTCTACCCCGTCGCCCGCGAGCTCAAGTCCGAGCTTCTCGCGGCGCTGCTCGACCGCGGCGTCATCGACGACGCCATCGTCTTCACGCGCACGAAGCACCGCGCCAACCGCCTCGCGCAGCTCCTCGAGAGGCGCGGCATGGCCGTGGGACGCATCCACGGCAACCGCAGCCAGAGCCAGAGGACCGAGGCGCTGGCCGCCTTCAAGACGGGGCGCCACAAGGTGCTCGTCGCGACCGACATCGTGGCCCGGGGCATCGACGTGGTGGAGCTGGGCCACGTCGTGAACTTCGACGTCCCCGCTGACCCGGATTCCTACATCCACCGCGTCGGACGCACGGCGCGCGCGGAGAAGACGGGCCACGCGTTCACCTTCGTCTCCCCCGACGAGGAATCGGACCTGAAGGCGATCGAGAGGGCGATGGGGCGCAAGATCCCCCGCGTCACCCTTCCGGAGTTCGACTACAACCGCAAGACGCAGGAGAAGCTCGAGGTTCCCATCCACGAGCGTCTCGCCGCGCATCGCGCGCAGCGCAAGGTCGCCCAGAACCGGGCGGCGACACGCGGCGACGGAGCGGGGTCCCGGGGCGGCGCACACGCACCGGCGCACCGCGCGGGCGGGCACGGCGGCGGACACGCCCCGGCTCATCGCAACGGCCAGGCTCCGGCGCGCCGCGGCGGGGGAGGCGGGCACACCGGCGGAAAGCCGGCGCACCGCGGACCGTCCTCGCATGGGACGCGCACCGGCGGCGGTCCGCGCGGCAACGACGCGCGCCTGCAGGCGATCCTCGACCGGCACGTGCCCGTCTCGGGCACGGGGTCGA
>Ga0070671_100002357_pt1 | contig 14586 bp, 11 predicted proteins | sample KBSS73metaG_FD_65341 | JGI IMG/M metagenome (GOLD analysis project Ga0070671, IMG submission 65341) | Switchgrass rhizosphere microbial communities from Kellogg Biological Station, Michigan, USA - KBS S7-3 metaG | ecosystem: Host-associated > Plants > Roots > Rhizosphere > Soil ...
CTGGCCGACGACATCCTCAAGGCGGTCAATGCGCACCTGGCGCGCAAGGGCCTGCTGCTCAAGCGCGGCAGCATCGTCGATGCGACCATCATCGCCGCGCAGGGCAACGAGTGGCATTTCGGCATGAAGGCGCACATTGCGGTCGACGCCGACAGCGGCCTGGTGCACACGGTCACCGCCACGGCGGCCAACGAGGCCGACGTCGAACAGAGCTGCGATCTGCTGCATGGCAAGGAGCGGCACGTGTGGGCCGACTCGGGCTACCGAGGTGCCCAAACTCGCGTGGACCGAGACGGTGTGCAGTGGCACATCGCAGCCAGGCCGAGCGACATCGCCAATCTGCCGGAAGGCCGGTCCAAGCAACGGGCCAAGGAGCAAGAGCACAGGAAGGCCAGCGTGCGCGCGAAGGTCGAGCACCCGTTTCGCATCATCAAGCGCCAGTTCGGGCTGCTCAAAGTCCGCTTCCGGGGCGTGGCGAAGAACACCGCCCACGTGGTCACGCTCGCGCTGTCGAACCTGTGGATGGCGCGCAAGAAGTTGATGGCGATGGCGGGAGCAGTCGGTCCGCAGACAGCGTGAGGCGCGATAAAAGAGGCGCAATGCACCTGAACTGCGTGTTTCAGGCCATCGCGGACGCCGGTTTCAGCTGATCGCGGACGATTGGGCTGAACGCGATGAAATTTCGCGTTGTTCAGACCTTCCCTAGAGGCTGGCCATGGTCTCACTTGAGCGGATTTGCCCCCCGTTTTTGGCCACTCTCGCTTCGGTATGGCCAGCGAGTAGCGGGTCTGTGAGCCGGTACGTCGCAACCGAGCAGAAGCTGCCGCAGCGCTTGGGCGACCTCGAATTGCCGCTCACCCTGCCCGAACAAGTGTCAGCGACCGAGCTCGACCCCTCCAACGGCTCATTGCGAATTCGAGTGGCGAAGGAGCCCGACGGAAAGAGACGCTCGAGTTGGTCGCCCCCCTGAATCGGGAAGGGGAGCTGACTCATACCTGCAGCATCGGCATAGTTGAGAACGACGTTCCGCTATTCGACCGCCCCTATCGTGCAGCGCTGCGCGTCGCGCGGGTTGCCCCGCTGATCGGTCGCGGGACAGCCGCGCCCGGCGCCGCGTAGCGGGCTGCTGGGCGTGGGCAGATGGGTCGAGGTCGGCCCACCGTTGTTGGCAAGCGGACCGAGCAACGGGTCAGCGAAAGCGATGCCGTTGACGCACGAGAGGTCGGCCGCGCCGCCGATGGTACGGGTGCTCGGCCACTGCATGTCCCCCGATCCATTCGCCGGCGCGAAGGAGCACTGCATCGGGTTCCAGGGATCGTTGCTGGTGTTGTTGCTGAACACCGAGTTGTTGATAGGGAAGTAGGTGTCGCCGAATATCGCCGCGCTGAAGTAGCCTGGACCGCCCAGCGCCTGGTTATCGACGAACGTGCTGTTCAGGATCAGGCTGCTTCCCGAGCTTCCGCTCGAGAACAAAGCGCCCCCGACGCCCTGCGTCGCAAGGTTGCCCGAGAACGTGCTGTTTACGATCGAGAACTGGCTGTTCTGGAGATGTGCCGCACCGAATGCAGTGGCCGAGTTCGCGCTGAAGGTCGACGCCGAGATGTCGAGCGGTGCCGAGTTCATGATGAACAGTGCGCCGCCTTGCCGGGAAACGTTGCCCTGGAATGCACTGCGGTCGATGGTGGTTCGGCGTGGCGCGATATTGGCCGTTCGGAACAACGCACCGGCCAGCTCGTTGGCGCGGTTGCCGGTGAAGGTCGAGCCGCAGACGATCACGTCGGTGTCGTCCGACCCGTCGATGGCGATCGCACCCCCGTTGCCGCCCGCGCCGCCCTGTCCCGGACCGCCACCGCCGACAGCCGGGCAACTGGCGACATCAGGGAAAGCAGAGTTCCGACCGACGCCGGCGGCAGCGTTGCGTGTGAACTCGCTGTTGTAGACGCGCAGGTTGCTCTGGAGCATGCCGACGGCGCCCCCGCTGGAGCCCGAGTTGCCGATGAATTGGGAGCCGACGATCGTCACGTCTAGCGAGCCGGCCGCGTAGACGGCGCCGCCCCCTATGTCGGGTCCGGGACTCGCGGCAGCGTTGCCCTCGAAGCGGACGTCTACGACGTGTAGTCGCGCATCGCGCACTTCGATCGCTGCGCCGCTTCCGCTGGCGTAGCCGTAGGCGCAGCTCGGGTTGGTTGGATCAGGCGCCACGTAGCCCTCGCCTGGCGCGTGGCCGTTGCGCAGCGTGATGTGCTGCAGCGTGAGTCCGCGGGTGTTGGTCCGATAGTTCAGCTGCACGAGTCTGAAGATCCGGGCATTGCCGCCGCCATCGAGCGTGACCCGGTTCGCGCCGTCGATCACCGTGTCGCGCCCTGTCGGCACGTCGATCGTGCGCGAGATCGCGATCGTCGCCGGCGCAGGCCCGCAGTTGAACTTGACGACGCCGTTCGCCTCGACCGCGGCGCGGAGAGCGGCCTCGGTGCAACTCGCCGCACTGCCGTCGCCGACCGTCGCCGCCGTTCCGGACGTGTCGGATGCAACCACAGGTGGCGTGCAAACTCCGGGGCTGCCTGTCACCGGCGGTGCGGGCGGCAGCGCATCGGCCGAGGCCACTTCGCAACCCTTGAACACGCCGAACAGCGGATCGGCACCGAAGAATTCATTGCTGCACTCGCCGCCGCCGGAAACCGATTTAGTGATCCAGCTCGTGCCGCTGCCATAGCGAACGGTCTGCGTGCCGCTCACGGTGAAGCTGGCATGCTCGGCCGCGATGGCGGTCCAGCCGACGCTGCTGCTCGATGGGGTCTGACACTCCTTGAAAACCCCGACCAGGGGATCGCGACCGAACGCGCCATTGCTGCACTCGCCGCTGGCGTCGACCTGCATCGTGATCCAGGTGCTGCCGCTGCCATAACGCACGGTCTGCGTTCCCGGCACCGTGAAGCGTGCACCCTCGTAGGCGATCGTTGTCCAGCCATCGCCGTCACTGGCGTCGAGCGCCTGCATGTTCCTGGCGGCGGTGGGCTCGGAGGTCGGCGATACGGCATCCCCGCCGCCACAGGCGGTCGATACCAAGACCGCAGCAAGGAGGTGGGCGCCTGCCTTCAGGCGGCGAACGAAGGCGGGTCGGAAGGGGGGGAATGTCATCGGTCCGGGCAACGCGAGTCGTGAAGAAGTTCACGTTCTAAGGTTCGCTTCGCGCTTACTGCGTCCGGAATCGCCTCACTGCGGTATCGGATGTATCAAAAGGTTCAAGAACTTGCATTGTGGTCGGCTTCGTGCCAAGCAGGTGCAGCTCCTACAACACACCCGTCCCGCAGCTCCGCAGGAACCGAGCGTGTGGCTGGGACGGTCGCGGCCTTAGAGACCCGGGGCGCGGGTTGTACACGCGGTTTGGCAGAAAGGGCGGGTCCCCGCCTGCAACGCTGACTTTATAAGAGACAAAGTCGGCGCTGTCGATCGAACGGAGCAGCTGTCGTAGTGATCCAGCTCTTCACCTAGACGCAACTGTCACGGGACAAACCGAGGATCGTCACGCAAGCTCGATACCTCTCGGTGAGTCCCCCGAGGAAGGCTGCAATGGCGCCGTCCCGTTTCGGAAGAGGCTGTCGACTGAGTCATCGTTGGACCATGCTTCAACTCAGTCGTTCCCGACGGTGCCGTTCGGTGGGTGTCCTCGACTCCGGAGTGATTGGGGCGGCCTGAGCGCTTTGCCAATGTGGCCTATGGCGAGCGACTGAGCCGCACCGGGCCGGGTACCGAATTCGTGAGTCCCTCCAGCTGTTGCCTTGACGCGGCGAGCTGAGCCCGGACACGTGCGCGCGCTTCCGCAGACAGTTCCAGATCGTCGAGGTGCGACTCGATGTCCGCGAAGCGCTGAGCGACCAGCGGCAGCGGCTCGACGCCGGGTGCAAAGCCTTCGGTGCTGCGCATCATCGCAAACGTCAGGCCGGCGTGTGGCGCGCCGGGCGCGTCGCTGGCCGGCAGACGCGTGAGTGCCGAGCCCATCTCGCCGAGCACGTGCATGAGCGCGAAGGCGCCGCCGAGCAGCGCCTCGCGACGCTCGGGGATGGCGCTGTCGTAAAGCTCGACGAGGCAGCGCAGCATCAGGGAGTAGACCGCGTTGGCTGAGTCGAGCAGCGGCGCGGCGGCGGTGCCGGTGACGTGCACGCGATCGCTCGCCTGGGGGTGACGCATGACGGGGTTGCTCGCGACCGGCCGGCTCGGCGTGAACGCCGGCCGCGCCGCGGCGAGCTTTCGGTATTCGTCCGCGATGCCGTGGAAGTGGCCGTAGTGAGACTCGGGCTGACCGGGGCGCGACCCTTCGCCCTGCACGACGATGAGATGGATCGCGCGCCGCGCCGTCGCGAGATCGGTGACGACCGAGAGCTCGGGCGCATCGATCTCGTCGGCGCGCAGCTGGTGGGCCGCCGGCCCGAGAAAGAGCGCGCGCTCGCCATGACGCGCGGCGAGATCGGCGAAGCCCTGCTCTAGGATGCCGTAGAACTCGCCGATCGTCTCGTACTCGGGCGAGCTCGGCATCAGCCGGCCGACCTCGCCACCGCGCACGCCCTGGCCCGCGGGCGTCCCGTAACCCGCGCCGTCGACCTCTGGCGAGCCTTCCGGCCGCTCGAGGTAGACGAAGTGCTGCAGTGTGTCGAGATCGAACGGCCGCAGCGCGACGCGAACGCCGGCCGGGTGGTAACCGGGCGCCACCGGCAGGTTCGGGCGGTCGAAGTGCGGCCGCGACCCGACGGCGACCGTCAGGTTGGCGACCTGCGCGAGGTGCACCATCTCCTCGACGCACACCTGCATGATCGCGCCGCGCCAGCGCTCGACCGCCGCGAGCTCGTGCGCCGCCAAGTCTTCGTCGACGCCCTGCTTGAGGCTGAACGCTGCAAACAGGTAGCTGCAGAGCAGGTTGTGCTCGAGCTCGGCGGCCTCGGCGAGGACGTGGAGGAGATGTTCGCGGGTGCGGATCATGGTGAAGGCGATACGCCGCGGTCGAGCACGGCGCATGCCCATTGTCGACGCCGGCTGAGCTGCCTGCGTGCTCGGAGAAGTCATGACGCAATGTCGACGAAGAACGCTTAGCGACAGCAGTCGCATTGGCGACAGCGGGTGCGCACACGTCGGACGATCTCTACATATCGACTGGCGGACCGCCGACGGCTTTCAGCTCGGGCCCCGGTCAAACTGCCTAGTTCCCAACAGTCGCACCGCCATGACCGCCGTCGCCTTTCCTACCTCGCAAGCACCTGCGTTCCACCGTCCTCCGTCGAAAATCCTGCAGCTGCTCGAGCTGCGCGCATTCAGCGAGTTCGCCGCCTCATTGGCGCTGCTGCCGCTCCTGCGTACCGCACCGCGGGGCGACGGTCATCCAGTGCTCGTGTTGCCTGGCCTCATCGCGAGCGACACCTCCACGGCCCCCTTGCGCGCCTACCTGAAAGATCGCGGCTACGAAGTCCACGGCTGGGGCCTTGGCCGCAATCTGGGCCTTCGCGCGGGCCTAGAGGCGAAGATGCAGACGCGCCTGCGCGAAATTCATCGCCAGTCAGGACGCAGGGTCAGCATCATCGGCTGGAGCCTTGGCGGGGTCTTCGCACGCGAGATCGCGAGCGCTGTCCCCGACGCCGTTCGAACCATCATCACCCTGGGGTCGCCGATCCAGGGCGACCCCCGCTCGACGAACGCGTGGCGGGTCTACGAGCTGGCGAGCGGCCAGAGCGTCGACGATCCGAAACTTCGCCGCCGTCGCCAGGCTGCTCCTCCAGTGCCGACCACGTCGATCTACAGCCGCACGGACGGCATCGTCGCGTGGCGCTGCAGCGTCGAGCAGCCGAGCGAGCACACGGAGAGCATCGAAGTGCCCGGTAGCCACTGCGGGCTCGCCGTCAACCCGGCGGTGCTGTACTCAATTGCCGATCGCCTGGCTCAGCCCGAGGGCAAGTGGAAACATTTCGACCGAAGCGGCCTGAGAGGCTGGGTCTTTCCTGATCCGAGTCGGCACGACTGAGACGCGCTTTGGGGCCAGCGCAACGCGAAGACACTGACCGAGCTTCTTAAGGCGACGCCCAAGCCCGCCGTCGGCTCTTAGGTCGAGTCAGATCGCGCACGCCTTCACTGGGCGAACTCGAGGCCAACGAAAGGAATCTGAGAATGGCTTATCAGAAGGATCAATGGATGACGTCTTTCGAAGGCCAACTGGCGATCCTGCGGCCACACCTGACGCAACGCGTTCTGACGACGATGGCCCTGCAAGCTTGGCACCGGCACGGGACTACCGATCCGATTCAGGCGGCCCGGCAGGGGGATCCGCTTCTGCCGACCGCTCAGCTGGCGCAGATTCGGGTCGAAACGCGTCAAGACGGTCGAGCATTGCATCTCTCGGTCACGAGCAGCAGTGACATGGTGGTGAGCACGGTTAGCCTCAGGTGCTTCTCACCGCCGGCCTTGGATGATCCGCCCCTGAATTGCGAGAGCACTGTGACCCTTTGGGTTTGAAAGAGATTGCAGCGCAAGCGGTCAAGAACGCGCGACCCAAAACCGCGCCCGCCGAGCGCGTCCCGAGTCGGCCGCTTAACGATTACCGATGCAATCGTTACACACACGCGGAGGCGCCAATGCCTGTTCATTGGCCAACCTTCGAAGTGAAGCTGCTGCCCGGAAAGAGCGTTCGGCTTTACGACGAAGTCAATAGCGGGGTTACCGTCCAGCAGTGCTCGTTAGCAGAGGCGCGAGGGAGGGAAAAGCGCTGGACCGATTTCTGAGCGATCTTCGGCAGCTTCAATGGCCAAAGGGATCCTCGTAGGGACGCCCATTGCTGGGCGCCCTCGGCACAGATCCGTACGTGCCCGATTCGGGCATACGGCGCCTCCCTCGGGTGTTGACGGCGATTCGCGGTAGTGGCTCCGCTGCCGGCCGTACACGGTCCGTCCGCTGTGACACGCTACCCCGGCGCTGGGTCCGTCGCGTGTGCGTGCGTTCCGTGTTCCCCTCGGGCCCGGTCCTTAGCTCCGCCCGCACAGCAGCCGGTTGCCCGACCTTCTGAGCAGACCGAGCATGTTGTGCGACTCGCGCACAAGCCGACCTTACTTACCCTCTCTTTTATAACACTTCGAACTTGTAAAGCGTTCCGACAGCAATCGTCCACGACTCCGACCTGAAGGTGGCAACGAAATTCACGCGGCTGGGTCGCTTCAACCTGTCCGAGTTCGGCTTGAAACGCTTGAGTGGCTCCATTCGAGTCCTGCCGCTGCGGGTCCTGCGGAGTCACGTATCCGCGGAGCAATCGGGATTTCGAATGGGCGCCGCCTCGGTCGCAATCGCGGATTGCTCCCGCCGCTGGTCTTTTCGACTGACCGTGAAGCCCGAAGGCTGCACCGGCCAGCTACTGAGCGAGCGACTGCAACGGTTGGCTTCCGTCGAATAGCAATCAGCAGCTTCTATGTCCCCCTCTTTGCGTGGCGGACAGAACCAATAGAGCCAATCCAACCAGAGCCAACGACCCCGGTTCCGGTACTTGCGTCGTATTGGAGTCAAGCAGCATATTGCCCATCCATGTGAATCCCGTTCCAGTCGAGTTGTCGCAACTCACCAACACCGTCGACGAACAGTAGCCGTATCGGTTCCATGTAATACGCGGGTCAACACTATTTGGAGTCGGGGAGGCGATGTTGTACAGGTCGTTGAGGCTGACCGCCACGACGCGATACTGCGTGTTCGCGCTTAGGAGGATGTCCGAAATGTCCGAGTAACGATAGTGTCCGATCAATGGATCAGAACTTGTGACGCGGGTCGACGCCAGTAGAACGTGATCCGCTTCTCGGTAGAGGCCGACCGGGATGCCTCCAGCACTTACGAAACCGCTTGAGCCAAGATCGATCGCTCCGAGCGAAGTCAAAATCAGGCTCGTTGCCCCAACCGTAAATACGTCGCTGAAGGAAAAGCTGCCATTCGTGAACGCTATGGGAGCGTTCACCTCCCAGGCCTGAACAGGTGCCGCTTGCGACGAGCTAGCGGCTGCGACAAGCAAAGCGAGACCTCCGACGACGCGCGTGACACGGGAAATCGATTTCATTTGGTACCCCCTACTTCAGTTGTGATTGAAACTCCGCGTCACACGATCTAAGATGCCCCAGGTACTCTCGCTCCGCCTGGGTTTCCGAGCCCATGGCTCTCTGCGCAGTTCTCGCCCACCGCTCACCGCCTCGATCACCGAAATCTCCCCGTCGATTGGCACCACCGAGCGCACGATCAGTCCCGCCTGCGCTAACAGCACGCGATATTCGGCCTCTCCGCGCTCTCGGCCGCCGGTCAGGACCAGCATTGAGACGTCGATAAGCTTGACAGGTGCCGGGGTCGAGTCCTGCGGCAGAACGCGCTCGACGACGAGCAAGCGCGCCGCCATCTCCATGGCCTTGTGGACGCTGCCGAGGATCGCGACGGCGCGGGCGTCGTCCCAATCGTGGAGGATGTCTTTCAGAAGGTATGTATCTGCACCGGCGGGGACCTCCGCAAAGAAGTCGCCCTCCACGAGCTCGCAGCGTCCCGCCTTCACGAGCGCGGAAAGACGTTGGCGCGCGCCCACGATCGCAGCGGGCCGGTCCAGGACCACGGCAGACACATGAGGGTGCGCGTCGAGGATCGCGCTAACGAGCGCCCCCTCACCGCCGCCGACGTCGACCAGTCGCCGCGTCCTCGTGAAGTCGTACCGAGAGCTGAGGGCGGATGCTTGCGCGGTCGTCATCAGCTGCATCGAGGCGTGGAACAGCCGGGCGGCTTCCGCGTCGCCGGCCAGAAAGTCGAACAGGCCCTCGCCGTGCACTATGTCGAAAGCCGTCGTTCCGCTTCGAACGGCGTCATAGAGGCCACCCCATGCACGCCACCACCACGGCTCCCCGTACATGATGGCAGCCGAGCGGTACGAGCCCTCCACGTCGCGCCTCAGGAGCCGCCCGGCCGCGCTCAGGCCGAACTCGCCCGCGGGCGTCTGCGTAAGGATGCCGACGTCCACCAGCGCGCGCAGCAGCCGATGCAAGGCGTCGGCCTCCGCACCTACCGCCCCGGCGATAAAGGCAGCGGTGCGAGCTTGATCGGCAATCACATCGACGACCCCCAACTTAGCGACCACGTGCAGCATCTGGGTAAGCCGATAACCGCGGAGCGCCGCGCCCAGGGCGGCGGCGGGGTCGGCGTCGGATCGTTCCGCCGCCGCCGCGACGTGCGACGTCGGACCGGGCGCTTCGGTCACCTGGTTGTTCGGCCAGCGTGCAGCGATGAGCTCGCCGATGGCTGACTCGTCGCGCCTTCCGGCCGCGTCGACCAGCGACTCGGCCCAGCGCATGCTCGCCGTGCTGGTCTCCTGGAAGCTGGCGATCTTGGGTTGCTGCAACGCCTGGTATGCAGCTAGCGCGCGCTCGACGTCCGGCTCGTTCACAAGAGCTGCCTGCAAAGCGCACGCATCGTCGAAAGCGAACATAGTGCCAAAGCCCTGAGAGAAGTGCGTCGTGTGTGCGGCGTCTCCGAGCAAAACGACCCTCCCATGTTGCAGCCGCTCGCAAGCGACGATCGGGAAGTGATGCCATCGAAGCTCGCCACGGTGTAGGAGAGGCTTACCCCTGAGTTCGCGCTTGAAAATCGCAGCCAAGCTGCCGCAGCACGCCTCGGGCGAGGAGCCGAAGAACGCCTCGCGTGCAAACACTTCTTCGGAGCACTCGACGATGAACGTGCTTCGATCCTCGGCGTAGCGGTATGCCCACGCCAGCAGAGGCACTTCCTCGTCGCGCAGCAGGATGCTGAGCTTGGGAAACACGGCGGGCGTTGCCAGCCATGCGTATCGGTTCCGACCGGGCGTGAGGCGCGGTGCGAACGCGTGCGCGTACCGGCGCCGCAGCGGGCTGGAAGCACCGTCTGCCCCGACGACGAGATCGTAGCCCGCAAGCTCCGGTTTCGACAGCCTCTCCGCATCCGAACCGAAGACGAGTTCGACACCCGCCTCGGCGCATCGTTCTCGCAGTACGCGCGTGAGATCGGCCCGCGCCAGCGTGACGAGGTGCGTTTGCGGGTTCGGCAGATCCACCACCTGCTCCCCACGATAGAAGAACGCGCGACCTTGAAGCTCTTGCAGCCTGGCCATTCGGCCGAGGCCGAGAAAGGACAGCGCATCGTCCCGCAGCGTGATGCCCAAACCAGGGGTGTGCCCTGCCAAAGTCGTATCGACGACCCTGACCTGCGCGTCGTCCTTCGCTTCGGCCAGGAGTGTTGCGAACGACAAGCCTGCTGGCCCCGCGCCGATGACGAGCACCTTCATCGCGGAGCCTCCCTCTTGTCGCTGGCCGACGTCACGAGGAGGTCGTCGACCTTGCGTCGCAGCGATCGCGCACTCGGCGCATCGAGTCGCGAGAGACGTAGCACAAGCAAGGGCTGAGCCCCCGTCAGGATAGGCACCTGGCGACCAAACTCGCGTGGGAAGATCAGCGGCGTTCCTGACGGATGTACAGCGAGGCCGCGCGCGGTGGCCGCCAGCCAGACTCTGATCAAACCCCGGCCCGCCTCTACGATAGATCGGTGATCGGTCGCGGAGGTCGCAAGGATCAGTGCGGCTCCGGCGTTTTCGAACGCCCGTCGCGACGCATCTCCCAGCGCATGGCCGAGCCCGAGGTCGGCGAGCACCTCCATCGCCGCCCCGGACCGCAGCACCTCGAACGCCGCCCGGTCCGTCGCGTCGAGTTCGAGACAGGCCAAGTCAATGCCGTCGCGCCTTGCCACGGTTTCTTCCGGAGTCCACCGGATCTCGGAAACGAGCTCCGCGTGCATCGGCGGTGAAAGAAATCTCGCACGATCGAGCCCTCCGATCACCTCTCCGAGGTGGCGAAGCGCCTCGGCGTCTGAAATCGCAGTGGCGCGCAACGCCAGGTGTTGCGCGGCGGCCGTGAGGAGGGCATCGAGGTCTTCGGCCGAGACGAGCGCAGATGGCGTGGTCCGCCGGTTCGTGCAGCGTTGTCGCAGTTGCTCAAGCGCATCCGTCCGTTCCGGCGGTCCACCTCGCGCGAGCTGAACGCTCCACGACCACGGCGAAGGCTCCATCGCGACCTCCGCCTTCACGCTGAAGCCTAGTGCGCCGGCCCCGATCAGCGTAGCTTCGAGGGCTGAGCCGAGTGCGAGGACGTCGGCGCGCTCGGCGAGCTCGAAGCACGATTTGCGGCGCCCCGGGTTCAGCGCACAGCGCAAGTGGCCTCCATGGATTTCAAACCTCCACGGTTGGTTGTTGCCCCCAGACGGAGCAAGCGTCGCGCACTCCACCAGGAAGCGCAACTCCGCCGGCGAGGGAACTTGGTCCAGACCTCTCACCGGCAGTCCGAGTGCCGGCGCATCCAGCGCCACGGCTCGAGGCGTCCAGGGCCGTGGCTCGGGGAGCGGGAGCGTGCGTTCGGCCACGAGCAAGGCATCGAGATCTATCGAGTGCCGGCCTGACCACTCGAGTCCGCCCAACAACAGGCGACGCGCTGCGTTTGCGACCATTGCGCCGCCGAGCGCAACGCCGGAAGCGAGTTGAGGCCAAGTGGAAAGCGTCTCCTTCACCTCGACGAGCGAAGCGGCCATGCGCGGCTCCAGCCGGTCGGCGTCGATCAAGCGCAGGATGTAAGGCACTTTCTGCTTCGTCGTCAGACCGGCGAGATCGGCCGCGCGAACGCCAGGCAAGATGCCGTGGAGCGGCTCGCGCGTCGCCTCCAGGTCGAATCGCTCGATGTCTAGTCTCCCGCAGTCGCTGGTCGCCATGAGCACCGGAATGCGCCGCGCCCGCGCCGCCTCGCGGAGCTCGAACTTCATGGCCAAGTCGTCGCACTCCTCGACGAGGATATCGACGCCTTCGAGGAACTCGGCCAGCGTCGCACGGCTCACACCGTCGCGAAAGACGCGTACCTTTAACCAGGGGTCGAGCTCGGCGACCTCGCGCGCCGCGAGCACGGTCTTGTCGATACCCACGTCGAGGACTCCGCCCGCGCAGCGGTTCAGGTTCGACACACTCAGCGCATCGAAATCTGCGAGATGGAAGCTGCCGCCGATCCCTTCTCGGATCAGCGTCGACAACACCGCGCGGCCGACCGACAGACCTGCGATCGCGACTCGCGCTGACAGCAGCCGCGTCTGCTCGGCGGAGGTGATCTTGTAGCGATTGCGATCTAGGCGCAGCTCGCGATGAAGCGTTGGGGGCAAGACATGCACGAGGCACGACGCCCAAGGGTAGTGAAACCAGCAGCCGAACAACTCGCGGTCGGCGCCGGCGAGCAGCTGCTCGACCCGTGTGCGCACCTCGTCCGAGCTGAGCTCGACCTTCGGTGTCCGGCCTCGCACCAGCTCGTCGAGCTGCGCGTCGGTCGTGTCGATTACGTCGATCGCGGGATCCGCGGCGAGGCGCGCGAGCCGCGCGGCGTCCCCGTCGCACGTCGGGTCGAGCGCGTCCGGCGCTGTGCCGGAGGCATCGCGGCGACGCGGCGTCAAACCGCATTGGAGCGCCATGCTCATCGGATTGAGGGCCAGCACACGCCAGCGTCCTAAGCAGCTCGCGACCGGGGCTCGCCGGCGACAGCGGCAGCAGCCGACACGCGCTGCTCTCCATAGAGATCTGCGAAACTTCTTCGAAGCATCATGCTCACGTCCTCGAAGTGCGAGCTCATCGGAGTCGCGCAGCGGAAGGAGCTGCGAATCAGCTGGACGCAGTCGTAGCGGCAGGGGCCTTGCGCGTGCCACGCCGGCAAGAAGGCGCTCACCTCAAAGCCCTGCGCGAGCAGCGCACGGACTAGTGCGCTCTTGTCAGCTAGCAGGGTCACTGTTACGTGACGCAGGTCGCGCCGTTGCGGCGTCAGCTCGGCAATGCGGCCGGCGATCTCGTCATCGCTCGAGTGCGGCCCCAAGTTGCCGACGACATCGATCGACCCACTAGCCTTCTCCTGCAGCACCGCAAGCCCGCCGCACGGCTGCGACGCGTGGCCTTCGTGCGTTGGGGGCAGCGCGAAGCACTCGGCTGGATAGTCGCCCGGCGTGGCCACCAATCCGAGTGGCTCGTAAATGCGCGTGCGCACGAAGTGCGACGCCAAAATCCCGTCAACCCGCGGCGCCACGTGCTGGAAGACAGCATGCTCTGGAATCGCCTGGATGATGAGGTGCGTTTCGCGGCGGCCGTTCGCGACGTGTCGGTGCCCGTCGTGCCCCACAACGACGAATGCCGGGTCGAGCTTCATCGAGATATCGGCGACACGCGGGACGCGTGGAAAGCCGAAATAGACCTGTCCTTGACGCCGATCGGCCACCGCCCGGAGCGCGGCGCCCATCATGACGTGGGCCAGGCCCTGTCCGCGCAGCCCCTCCTTCGTCACCGCACGGCCGAGTTCGAAGCCGTCGTTCCAGCCGCAACGGCGCATCGCGCACGCGGCGACGATGCTCGGCCCGTCCAGCACCACCATGAACACGTTGCCCTCATCGGCGATGAAGGCTGCTACGTCGCGCCGACTCTGGAACGGGTGCGAGCTTTGCCGGTAGACCGAAGCAAACAGCGCCGCGAGCTCGTCGGCGTCGCTCACGTTGGCCACGCGCAACCGGAATTCGTCGCAGGCCGGCGCCGAAATGGAGATGGTAGCGTCGTCGATCATTGTGGGCTCCACGGACTGCGAGAGTTCGGCAATTGCGCCGGCACATTCAGCCCCTCGTGATTGGCCGCCCATGCGCTGCCGGGTTGCGTTTGATTTCGGTTAACGAGTCGGCCGGATAGCCGGCCCCACCCACGGGCGGGGCGCGCTGATCCGGAGTGCGCGCGCTTGCGACGAGCCGCAGTGAACGGGGTGTGCAACAGAACTCCCGAGCAGGATCAGACAGGCAACCATGCACTAGCGCACGTATCGCAGAAGCGGACGGCCTCAGGGCGAACGACGGGGTCATTGATTCGCAACGCGTGTAGGTATTTCTTTCACGACGAGGGATAAGTCGTGCCATGCAATTCGTCATCGAACGCGATGGCGCAGCGTGTCTGCCAACAACAAGGTCTTGCCGGTGGGAGCGTCGATGATCTGAACGGAATGGATGCAACCGCCGCCACCGACGCCGCCGCTGCTTTGGCCGATGACGCCCTCGTTCACGAAGCCACCATGGACCACCATGCCTACCACGCTGGCATCCGGCCCGAGCGGGAGCAAGTTCGCACCGGGCAGATATAGGCAGACGGTCTGGTTCGGCGCGATCTGCGCTTGCTGCGCGCTGAGGACGCCGGCGAAATTCGGGCTCGGGGTTGCGTTGACGAAGGCGAGCAGGACCTGTTCCGACTCTCCACCGAAATTGCTCGCGCAGACCACCGCCACCTGGTCGCGCGCGAGGCGCACCGGACCGGCAGCGTCGAAGTCCTGCAATGAGGAGGGTGGCGGTGCGGCCATTGCCGTGCTGACGCCGGTCAACGTCGAAAGCGCGATCGTTATGAACCGGCGCCGGCGCCCGCCGGGGAAGGAGCTTGAACTCGGCATGGTTCGATCCTTTGGAAGGCAAGTGCAATCGCTGTGAGGCTTGCGTTTTGCTCCGGTCAGTATGAGGATCGCGTTGCGCATG
>Ga0070671_100002360_pt1 | contig 14579 bp, 10 predicted proteins | sample KBSS73metaG_FD_65341 | JGI IMG/M metagenome (GOLD analysis project Ga0070671, IMG submission 65341) | Switchgrass rhizosphere microbial communities from Kellogg Biological Station, Michigan, USA - KBS S7-3 metaG | ecosystem: Host-associated > Plants > Roots > Rhizosphere > Soil ...
CAGCGCCAGTATGGTCAGCGCACACAGGCAGTGCTTGAAATCCTTACGCACTTTGAAGAGCGCTACGAAGAGTTTCAATTGTCAGAGGCTTTGATGGAGCACGATGAATATTTCGCGCTTTGGCGATCGCATCACATCAAGATGGTCGAACGCATGGTCGGAGCTAAGCGTGGCACAGGTGGTTCGGAAGGCATTGGTTATTTAAAAACCACGCTCGATAAGAAGTTCTTCCCAGAACTCTGGGAAGCGCGGACATATCTCGATCGAAACCATGGTTCGGCCGGTTGTCCATTCGCAAGTCACCACTGATCAAAAAAATACCTGTCATGGAAAAAGATAGAAGATCAGCTCCTAGAGTTAGAGTTAACTTACCGGCGCGCTGGCAAGGCGTCCTCCACGGCGAAAAAGCAACCATAACCGACCTAAGCCGCAATGGCTGTTTCGTTTTGTCTGGTGGCAAAGTTCAGGTGAAGGAGTTGATTTCGCTTGAAATCGAGTTACCGCACCGACGCATTGCTCACTTCTGGGCGGAGGTGGTGGACGAGGCTTCCGAGATAGGCTTCGCAGTCAAGTTCAACTCGAGCTCAGACGAAGATCAGGCCAGACTGGAAAGTTATATAGAAGAAGTATTCTCCACTGAGCCACAAAAGCGATCTTAGAAAATCGCTGCTTTCCTTACATGGCAATCACCATCCCAGAGCATTTCAATATGGCGGACTACTTCCTTTATCACAATGTGGATGAAGGCCGAGAAAACAAAGTCTGTTTGTATTTTGAGGATCTATCATGGACGTATTCCGACACCGTCAAATGGGCCAACAAGACCGGCAATGCATTTCGTGAAGTAGGTTTGGAGATGGAGGATCGTATCCTCATCGTCCTCCCCGACTGTCCCGAGTTTGTTTGGACATGGTTTGGCGCTGCTCGCATTGGCGCAGTCATCACGATGGTAAATCCCCTGCTCCCAGTCGCGGATTACCAATACTATCTTGATTACACGCGGGCTCGAGTCGCCGTTATTCACCAGTCAATGTTACCGACCTTCGTTGAAGCAACTCGGGATGCACGATACTTACGCGCGGTTCTTGTCGTTGGCAACGCAGCGTTGCCGGAACAAAAAACGAATATTGCATGGTTTGACTTTGGCGCGTCGGTTAGCGCTTCCGACGACGAATGTGTAAAGGCGGATACGCATCGAGATGATATCGCGATATGGTTGTTCACTTCGGGCTCAACAGGCCATCCCAAAGGCGCGGTCCATCTACAACACGATCTCCCTTACAACACCGAGGTCTTTGCAAAGGCGACGATGGGAGTCAACGCCGATGATTTAACCGTATCCGTTCCGAAACTGTTTTTTGGATACGCAACGGGAACTAATCTGCTATTTCCTTTTGCTGTTGGAGGAGCAACCGCACTTTTTGCCGAACGCTCAACGCCGGACAAAATGTTTGAAGTCATAAAAAAATTTCGGCCAACGATTCTTACGACTGTTCCGACAATGATCAATTCCATGTTGAATGTATCCAATGTCTCGAGTACGGACCTCGCGAGTCTTCGTTTTTGCTACTCAGCCGGCGAAGCGTTGCCAATCGAGCTATACGAAAGATGGATGAACACATTTGGAGTTGATATTTGCGATGGGATTGGATCGGCAGAAATGTTTCATATTTACATCACCAACCGACCTGGCAATATAAAGCCCGGTTCCCTCGGCAGGATTGTTGATGGCTACGAAGCAACGATTGTTGACGCAGACGGCGTGGAGGTTGACGTTAATGAAATGGGCACACTGAAGATCAAAGGAGACTCCGCTGCACTCTGTTATTGGAATGCTCATGAAAAATCGAAAGAGACCTTTGCCGGCGACTGGTGCACCACGGGTGATCAATTCCACGTAGATGAAGATGGCTACTATTGGTATCACGGAAGAACGGACGACATGCTGAAGGTCTCAGGTGTCTTTGTGGCACCGACTGAGATTGAAAACTGCCTGCTACAACATGAAGCGATTTTGGAATGTGCAGTTGTGGGTCACGAAGCTGAAGGACTCATTAAGCCAAAAGCTTTCGTAGTGCTGCGGGAACCGTTTGAACCCCGCAAAGCCCTTGCGGAGGAGATAAAAGAGTTCGTAAAAAACCGAATCGCTGTTTACAAGTACCCAAGGTGGATTGAATTCGTGGACTCAATTCCAAAAAATGATCGGGGCAAGACTGATCGAAAGAAACTAAAGTCTTCTTCTTAGAACCTGCCTGAATCGTCTCTAGTCTGGAATCCACGTCCAACATCTGGACAAAAATCAGATTTCTCCTGCGCTGCATTGCAATTTACTGCCTTGTTAATTGCAATTGTATTGTGGTCTGCCAATTGCTCCGCCTGATCGCAAAACAACTAGTTAGATGGACCCGGTTAAATACCTGCCGCCCTAACATCAGGATCGGACTCCGTTAAGCACCGTACTCCCGTAACTGGATTAGTGGGATTGTGAGACGTCGCAGCCAACTGAACTAAACCGCAAGTTCTCAGCCCCGACGAGAAAGAGACCGGCGTGAAGTGATTCACGTCGGTCTTTTCATTAATGGATGCCTACTTGATTTATCGTCTGCGCTCGAGATCGTAGTCGCGCAAACGTCGATACAAAGTGGATGGTGAGATACCGAGAATCTCGGCGGTCTTGCCGCGATGCCAACCGGTCTGTTCAAGAGCAGCGAGAATCTGTTGTCGTTCAACCTCGCGTAGTGAACCTGGGGGCGTAGCGTTATTTGAATTAGCAGCGTCCGCGCTCACCGCAACGGCTGGAAGAATATTTGCGATGGGTGTCGCAAGTGCCGGGCGCAACACCTCGGGCGGAAGTTCGGAAACAGTTATGCGGCCATTATTGGAAAGGATAACGGCGCGTTCCAAACAATTCTTCAACTGCCTCACATTACCGGGCCAGCTGTATGCTCGTAACGCTTCAAGAGAATCATCCGTGAGTTCTGGTGGAGTAGTTCCTCCGACCTGTTTGAGAAGGTGACGTGCTAATGGCTCAATGTCTTCTGGCCGCTCGCGAATCGGCGCCAAACTGATCTGAAATCCATTGATGCGATAGAGCAGGTCGGATCTAAACACGCCATCGTTCACTACTGTTTCGAGGTTTCGATTTGTTGCCGCAACGATGCGTACATTCACTTCAACTTTTCGCACGCCGCCAACACGAAAGAACGTCCGGGTTTCAATAGCGCGCAAAAGTTTTGCCTGTAACTGCGCCGGCAGTTCGGTTACCTCATCGAGGAAAAGCGTTCCGCCATCAGCGAGTTCAATCAAACCAAGTTTTCGACCTTTCGCTCCCGAAAACGCTCCGGCTTCATACCCAAATAATTCCGACTCCAACAGCGACTCCTGAAATGCTGCGCAATTTAAGTCGACGAACGAAGCGTCTGATCGACTCGAAAGGCGATGGATAGCATGGGCAACTAATTCTTTTCCTGTACCAGATTCGCCGGTGATCAATACGGATGCCTCAGACGGCGCTACTCGCTCGATTAGCCTGATCGCTTCTTTCATTACTTCTGAAACTGAAACGATCTCAGGCAGTGCTGACTGCCGGGCAAGTTGTTCTCGAAGCCGGACATTATCCACACGCAAGCGGCGCTTGTCGGCAGCCTGCTTCACACGAATATCGAGCTCGGTTATGCGATAGGGTTTTGTTAGGTAATCGTAAGCGCCAAGCTTCATCGCCTCGACGGCGGTTTCAACTGTTGCCTGGCCGGTGAGCATGATCACTTCCGGCGGATTGGGTCGTTCATGTACGCGTCGGAGCAACTCCATCCCATCGATGCGTGGCATGTTGATATCACACAACAACACGTCGACATTGCTTTCCTCGAGACGCCGCAAGGCGGCTTCTCCATCCGGCGCTGCCTGAACTCTATAACCTAAACGCTCGAGTTCTTTTTGCAGCACGAGCCTGAGATTAGCCTCGTCTTCGGCAATCAGTATTCGTGCTTGCTGTTGCTCACTCAAGCGCTATTCCTCGGTTAGATTAACTGCGGGAAGAGTAATCGTGAATGTGGTTCCAACTCCAACTGTAGACTGCACATCAAGGGTGCCGCCGTGCTCAGTTAAGATACCATAACACACAGCTAGCCCGAGACCTGTTCCTTTGCCAATCTCCTTCGTAGTGAAGAACGGCTCAAAGATCTTCGGAAGATTTTCCGGAGTGATCCCGACACCGTTATCCGTTATTTCAATGATTACTTTCTCGCTTTCATTCTTTGCGACAATCGTTAAGATGCCGCTAATCACCATCGCGTCCAGTGCGTTAGTAGCGAGCGCGATAATGGCCTGTTGAAGCTGTCCGGGATCTCCGGATACCGGCAACAAATCTTTAGCAACGTCGACGTCGAAATCAACCGCCGCACGACGTTTCTGGTGTGACAACAAGCGAATCGCCGATGTAATCACGTCAGCCAAATTGATCGTCACATGGTCCGAAGCACGGGTACGACTGAAATCGAGAAGACCGTTAGTGATGGTCTTACACCGAAACGCTTCGCTACGTATTAGCCCAAGATACTCCCGGAGATCTTCAACCTCTGGTGAACCATCAAACGCTCCTTCGTTGACTCGTGACTCCAGAGATTCCGCACATGCTGAAATAGTAGCGAGCGGATTATTGATCTCATGAACTACGCCAGCTGCTAAACGTCCAACTGCCGCGAGCTTTTCAGCTCTCGCAACTGCACGCTGCGCTTCAACCCGATCAGTTACTTCTTCACCGACTGTAATAACGTGAGTGACTGAGCCACTCTCGTCGGCCCACATCGGAATCTTGCTAATCAACCAATGTCGGATCTCACCTCTTCCAGTAATCGACTCCTGTTCGATGCGTTCAATTTCTCCGCTGGCAAAAACACGAGAAAACTCATCCTCAAGAACATCCCGAGGTTGCCGTGTCAGAACTTTGAAAACGTTCCTACCCAACGCTGAACCGCGCGGGATACCAAGCTCACCGAGTTCTCGATTGCGATTCCAGGCAACTACACGGTAATCACGATCAACTGCGTAGAGCGAAAGAGGTAAGCTGTCGATGATTGCTTCGATGAACCGGCGCTGCGCTTCAGTTTCTGCCGTTCGCCGCTCAACTTCTTTTGCCAAGCTGAACGAAGTGTCGCGTGCAGCTTGGTAAAGAGAGCAGATATGCGCGGCCAGCGCTGTTTGTTGTGCAGCAGCATCAATGAGTCGTCGTTCGCTGTCGCCGCAATCTTCGCGTCTATCGAAAGCGACGATTAGAGCTCCTTTGGCTCGGCCGCCGAAACGCAGTGGCGCAACATACTCGGTTGCGTGGATGTCATCTCGCAGAAAAAAACTCGACTTGTCGATCTCCATCAACGAGCTTGAGGAACTCGTTGAGCGCAACCAACGGTGCAGAGCAGTCATGTCCAGCAAAGATGGATCGTCGGCACTTCCCTCTCGATCAAACACGCAGACTGCTTGCGTATCGCGTCCAACTGTTACGAATGCGGCACACAATGAAGCATCAATGGCATCGTAAGTAGCGCCGGCAACACGGCGAACCAGTTGTTCAGGCTCAAGTGCGCGCAACAGTCCGCGGCCAATCTCCGACAAAAAACGAAGCTCGCGATTACTGCCGATGAGTGCCCATTCGCGTTGCGAAGTTCGGACGTGAAGGCTAACTCGCGACACCAGTTCGCCAGGTGTTGAAGGTTTCGTTATGTAGTCGTCAGCGCCTGCGGTAAAGGCCTGGACCTTACGAGTTTCGTCATCACTTTCCGACAGCGCGATGATCGGCAGCTTGCTCGTGGTGGGTTGGGCTCGCAGTAACTTGCACAAAGCCAGACCGTCGATACCCGGCATCTCCAGGTCGAGAGCGATCAAATCGCACCGAACGCCTTTGAGCACACGCAGAGCGGATGCTGCTTCGGTCGCCGTGACGACTCGATATTGAGCATTCTCGAAAATTTCGCGCAACCGATTCCGGGTACCGGGATCGTCATCAACAATTAGAAGGGTTGCACTTTGGTTTTCGGCAGGAGCTGCCATTCTTTCAACCGGCTGGAAGTCGCAAAATGCAGAAAACGCGGGGTTCGGCGAATTCAGTATAAGCGGCACGTCGAACGAGTGCCTGCATCGATTGAAAGCGATGAGCGTCTATGCTGTCAAGATGATTGACTGAGCTGGAAAAATCTTTCAGTCTCGTTGGAGCCGAGACGGTCGGGATAAGCCACGACTAGCGAGCGGACAGGAGGTTCTCTTGTTCAGCGAGCGGAACCGGGGGCGCTGGTGGCAAGCTCCGCTCAAGTCGATGTGTCGACTTCATCCGATACATCTGATCATCGGCGGCAATTAATAATTGATCGAGGGTTTCGCCGTCGGTCCCAAATGTCGCCGTACCAATACTAATTCCTACGCGTGCGCTGCCATTCAGTCCAACGGGCAAGGCAAACTGCGACACTGCATTTTCAATACGCATAGCAAGTTCTTCAACCTGACTGCCGGCGACTTCCTGGACCAGCGCTACAAACTCATCGCCTGCGTATCGTGCCAGAAAGTCGTATTCTCGAAGTTGCTTTTGAATGATTGCGGTAACTTCGCGCAGCATCTTATCGCCCAACTTGTGACCATACGTGTCGTTAACGATCTTGAATTGATCGAGATCTAACATGACGACTTGGAACGTTCGATCCGTTCTGCGTGCCCTCGAAGCTTCTTCCTCGAAACGCACTGAGAGTGAACGAGCATTTGGCAGTCCTGTTAATGCATCAGTTAGAGCATTCGACTCGGCTTCAGCGTGTTGCATCGCGTTTGCGAGTGCATCGGAAGCAAGTTTGGTCACAGTTTCGAGAAGCCGCATATGGTCATGCGTGTACTGTTCAAGTTCCGTTGAGTAGACAGACAACGCACCGATCAGGACGTCGTCTTTGAAGAGAGGGAGCGCCGCCATTGAGTGATACTTGATTCCGGCAGCGGGATTTAGATCTGTGAAATCCAAACTGGGGTGGAGTTGGTTTATAGGACTTCGATTTGAAAGCGCAAACCCAGTCACACCTTCGCCTGGTGCGATACAACGTCCCGTTAAAATCTCTTTATTCTTACCAACCACGTGGCGCGCGGTCGCGTAGCCATTCATTTCGTCGTAGAAATAGACCACGCACGTGTCAAACGGCACAACGTGCCCGACTTTGTCGACGAGACTTTCCAACGTGTGCTCGACGTCCAGGGAAGTGCCGAACGTCCTGGCAATTTCATAAAGAGCGTAGACCTCACGATGTGCTTTTTTGATCTGGTCGTATGCCATGTACGACCCACGCTCGCGAGTTTGTTTAAGGTCGATCTGGCTTAGATGGATTGGTTCGGTGCGGGTCGCAGGTGCGGAAGTGTGGTGGAGCCCAAGTGCGGTTATCTCTGCATCGAATTCTGGGAAGTGATTGATGAATTCTTCAACGACTTTTGGATCGAAATGAATTCCGGATCCGCGCAATAGTAAAGCAGTAGCTTCGTCGACAGTCATACCACGACGAAATGGTCGATCCTCACGAACCGAATCAAAGCAATCAACGACGGAGATGATACGAGCGGTAATGGGAATCTGCTCGCCTTTCAATTTGTCCGGATAACCGCGCCCGTCCCACTGTTCGTGATGATGGCGGATGATCGGAACGACTGGGTACGGAAAATCGACGCGACTGAGAATCTGCGCGCCGACTACGGTATGGATCTTCATCTTCTCAAACTCGGCGGGACTCAATCGACCGGGTTTGTTCAGGATGTGTGGTGGAACTGCAAGCTTGCCTACGTCGTGTAGTAATGCGCCCGCTTTCAACGCCGAAATTTCGTTCTCAGAGAGGCCCAGGATTTCGCCCATACGCGCAGCGTAGATTTGTACTCTGCGAACATGACAGTGACTGATTTGATCTTTTGCGTCTATAGCGGTGGCGAGTGCTTCAGCTGTTGCAAGATGAAGCTGGCTCAGCGCTTCAACTTCACGCGCCTTTTCCTTCAATCGAGAAATGGTACTGCGATAAATAAGAAAAGCAGCAAGGATTGAGAAGGGCGAAATGAACAGGCACGGTAACAGTTGTCGAAACACTGTGCCGTAAATCATCGCAATCGTGATCGGTGCGACGAGTGTGATCCAGGAGATTAAAAGTTGATTTTTGTTAAGCCAGGCCACGAAGGGATGTCGTAGAGAAGCGTTTACCGCTATCCGGCTGGATTTTGAGCTTGGGAGTAACTCCATTTGTTCTCCTACGAACTCGACCTTGTTCTCGTCTTTCTACTAACGGTGCACATCTCGAAACCAACATGGGGTAGCCGGAGACAGCCTGGGAGCAACTCAGGTGTCTCCGGCAGATTGGGCAAGAGAGGCGACTCCTCAACGGAGCCGCCCTGCTGGGTGAGATCAAATAAGATTCATAATGTCTGGGGCATTATTTTTGTCAGAGAACTTGGCGGCTTCGGACTCCGTGCGGAGAGTCCGTGGAGCTTGGAAGCTCCCAGCCGCACCATTCTTATTACCAACTTCTGTGCCGTTGGCGTTTCCCGCAAAACTAACGAAGAAACATCGATTGGTCTTTGCTGAAGCGCTACTTGCTCGCAATCTGACATGTCAGAATGAGAACTTCGGTCATAGTGCGAGAAACCACTAAGATATGCATTCGGAAGCTATGTTGGACTGAAATACGGGAGTGGTCTGCTACCTCGGAAGACGCGTTTGACAAGTATGACCGAGCGAGGCAATCTCGCTTGACCGAACGAAGAAGTTAGACCGGATGACAAGTGGCGGCGAGCAAACCAAAGAACCTCGAATCTTTCAAATCTGTCGGCTATGTTGATCTGTTGCGACGCAATCGCAATTTCAGACAACTATGGCTCGGTCAAGTTGTCAGCCAGATGGGTGACTGGTTCGACACGATCGCGCTTTACACAATAATCCTAAAATTAACTGGCTCTGGTCGCGACGTCGGCTTGCTCTTAGTTGCCCGTTTTGTACCGAGTTTTTTGTTCGGGCCAATCTCAGGAGTGGTTGCGGATCGCTTTAGCCGCCGCACCATCATGATCGTGTCCGATGTATTGCGGGCGGTAGTAGTCCTTGGCTTCTTGTTCGTGCGACGTGCCGATCAACTTTGGATAATCTACGTTCTAACCGTTCTTCAACTTGCCCTCTCAACTTTCTTCGAGCCTGCAAAAACCGCTGCGGTTCCCTCTATCGTTACCGATGGTGAGTTAGTTGCAGCCAACGCCATTTCGTCGGTTACGTGGTCCATAATGTTGACTTTGGGCGCAGCAATCGGCGGGATTATAACGGGATGGTTTGGAACCAATGCAGCTTTTATCCTCGACGCATTGAGTTACGTTTTGTCGGCTATTTTGATCATTAGCGTCAAACTTCCCAAACGTCCGAAACGCAAACGTCAAAAGCTGAGTATTGGTCGTGCGCTGGGGATTACCGAAACGATCGAGGGTGCCAGGTATGTCAAACGACGCCCTTCAGTACTTGCATTGCTGTTGGTCAAACCTGCGTGGGGACTCGGTGGTGGAATACTGACGTTGCTGGCAGTCTTCGGGGAACGAATCTTTCCGGTTGGTAAAGATGCAGCGACAGGCATTGGAGTCTTGTTCGCGGCGCGTGGGATCGGTACCGCAGTTGGCCCAATCGTGGCTCGACGAATTGCGGGCGAAGGCAAGAAGCGCTTGCAAACCAGTATCGGAATTGCATTTCTAATTGGGGGCGTTTTCTACATTGCCTTTGGAGCATCCCAAAGTTTTGCAGTTGCGCTTATTGTGCTGGGAATCGCTCACACCGGTGGGAGCATTCTTTGGGTGTTCTCGACCGTGCTCTTACAACGGGCTGTTGAAGACGATTTTCGTGGACGTGTATTTGCAGCGGAGTTGGCTTTGTTGACACTCACGATGGCCGCATCGAACTATGTTACCGGCGAGTTGCTCGACCACTTTGGCATCGGGCCGCGAATCGTGACGATGGGTATCGGGATATTTTTCTTAACCCCTGGTATCGCCTGGTTTATCACGCAGCGTTGGTGGGATCGAGAAACTCGAGACCGTATACCGCCAATTAGAATTGAAGAAAAACCGGATCTGGCGGCAGTGCATCACTCCATTGAGTAGGCGAACATTGATATGAAGATCAAACTTGGAGTGATGGGTTCCGCGGCCGAGGCAGGTAAGCCCGATGCAGCGCAGACAATATTAGGAAAGGCCGATGCTCTTGCGATGGCTATCGCCAAACGCGATGCAATTCTTCTCACCGGAGCAACTACAGGAGTTGTGTATCTCGTTGGGAAAGCCGCGCACGAAGCCGGTGTATTCCACGTAGGAATATCACCAGCGACCAATCAACAGGAACATGTTGGTCAATACAAACTGCCGCTCGATGCCTGCGACACCATCGTGTACACAGGTTTTGGTTTGAAGGGAAGAAACGTCGTGTTGGTGCGCTCCTGCGACGTTGTGATTTTCATTGCAGGAGCCATGGGCAGCTTGAATGAGTTTACGATTGCGCACGATGAGGGAAAGATTATTGGATGCTTAACCGGTACGGGCGGCGTCGCTGATGAAGTTGAATTTATACTGCAGAAATTTGCGAAGCGCACAGGTGCTCGCGTTTTCAAAGAAGAAGATCCCGAACAGTTAGTCCAGCTTTGTCTTGATGCCGTCACTATTAAAAGTAAGAGTTAGCTTTCGCTGATGGATCTTGGAATCAATAACCGCGTCGCACTTGTAGCAGCTGCCAGCCAGGGACTTGGCTACGCATGCGCACTGGAGCTCGCCCGCGAAGGAGCACGTATTTTTCTTTGCTCTCGCGATGAGGCGCGTGCGACCGATGCGGCACGAAAGATTCATGAAGAAACGGGCGCCACCGTCGCTGGTATCGCCGCGGATATCACGAATGAACGAGATGTACAGCGATTCGTTTCACTCGCCCAGGACCAGGCTGGTGCTGTAGATATCCTGGTCACGAATTGCGGCGGTCCAACATCAGGTACATTCTCTCAGCTCGATCTTGCTGAGTATCAGAAAGCCTTTGAGTTGATCGGCATGTCGGCAATTCGTCTAGCCAAACTCACCCTGCCTTCCATGCGGGAACGCAAGTGGGGACGAATCATCAACATCACTTCCATTTCCGCCAAACAACCGATCGACGGCGGCTTGTTATCGAATACGATGCGGGCTGGTCTCAGCGCCTGGGCCAAAACGGTTTCGAATGAAGTCGCCGCCGACAACGTAACGGTTAACACAGTCGCACCTGGTTACACTTTGACTGAGAAACAGCACGAACATGCTGTCGCACGGGGCCGGGCTTTGGGTAAATCGGAGGACGAGATGATTAAAGGTTGGGCGGTACAAGCACCAATAAATCGACTGGCTGCTCCTGGGGAAATTGGCTCGGCGGTAGCTTTTCTGGCATCCGAGCGCGCTTCATACATTACGGGAATCACGTTACAGGTCGACGGTGGTTGGACCAAGGGTCTCTTATAAAACTTTCCAGCATGACCTCAGATCAAAATGCTGTCGTTCTCGCAACTTACGCGAAAGACTTAATCGCAGAAGATCTTCACAGTTCGATCTGGAATTCAAGTCCGCCGGTCTACATCACACGTTATTGGTCGGGTGAACCGGCGCCGGCATCACGACATGCGGAAGTACGAGTATGTTGGAATAAGAACCAACTAATCGTGCGGTTTATATGTGAACAGCAAGAGCCATTGATAATTTCCGATCAGCCTGTGACAGATCGCAAAACACTCGGTCTGTGGGATCGCGACGTATGCGAGATATTTGTAGCGCCAGACACATCAGATCCTAATGTATATTTTGAGTTTGAAGCTGCTCCCACCGGGGAATGGATCGATCTGGGAATTAAGATCACGCCAACGGCACGAGAGACAGAGTGGGATTACTCGTCAGCGATGACAACAACGCAGCAAATCACCACCGGCAAGATTACGATTGCTATCGCGATACCCTGGAGTGAACGGCTTCCGAAGCCGCAAACGGGAAGCGAGTGGTTGGTGAATCTATTTCGGTGTGTTGGACCAGACGAAGCTACTCGGTACCTGGCATGGCGTCCCACGTTTACGCCGGAGCCGATGTTTCATGTTCCTGCTGAGTTTGGTGTATTGAAATTTCAGTGACTGAAAGCGTGTGGTCTAGTTACTACCCTGTTTACTTATGAGTGTTGCCACGTAGTCTTCAAAACGCTCTCGATCGGATTTCGTCATGTCGACGATGCGAGCACCAATCAAATATCCAATTTCTTCCTCGTCCTCTTCGAGACTCTCATAGCGGACCGGCACCAAAGTCAATTCTGCCGGTCCATTCGGAAGATCGAGAGACAAATGTAAACGTCTGTCATTACCTACCAGATAGTGTTCACCGATACGAATAGCAGGAACAATCAACCCGATTCCTGTAGTGCTGACATCCGAGGTGTGACCTTCAATCGACGGCAAACGGCGCGAACCATTGGAAGTTGTGCGCGGATCAGATAGCCGAAGCGTGAAGGTGAGCCTCACACGAGCACGCTTTGTACGTCGCCGGTTTCCAATGTAACGGCGCAGTCGTGACACGATTCTGCGAGGCAATTCGGACATATTCGACCAAAAGTTTTGACGTGACCATGAGGAAGGGCCAATAAACTGGGCAGCGATTCGGGGGTAGCCGCAAATCCATTCTAGAGAACGCGGCAGCGCGGACGCAACAAAAATGTCGAATGAACGTCGGGTTAAGTTGAATCAGTCGACAACTGAGGTCGAAGGAGAGTTGTGGTCGTTGAGTTTAGTTTTTTACTAGTAGCGGCTTTCCACCCACATCTCCGCTCTTCACACCCGCCGAATCAACATAAAACGAAAGCTTTCCAGTACGACCATACTGAGCTGGTTCGGCGGTAGCGTACCAGGACTTGCTATCGGCTGAGCGATTCACATGAAAGCTGTAGCCGGTCGACTCGGTGCCCTCGAGATCTTTGGGTAAGAGTCCGGCGAGAATCAACTCCGGCATATTCGCAAACTGACCGTTGTGCTGTTGACTGTAGACCACTTGGGCGAGCGTGATTCGCGTGAGCAGATCCTGAACGTCGTTGTGATGAGTATCAATTCTGGCATTGAAGAAAAACTTTGTACCGGCTTTCCTTACTACTTCAGCGTTTTCCTTGTCACCGACAATCCAAACACCATTAACTTGCATGAGCTGAATCGGTTCGGCTTTTTCCGCAGTCTCGGTGGTCTCTTTTACTTTTACAAAGACAGTAGCGAGATCTCCACTGATTGTTTCGCCACTAAGTTCAACCTGATCCGGAATCGCTGCCGCCATCTTCTCGAAATCCGGACGCAGATCCTCCAGCTCTTTCGGATTTAATCCATCAACTGCTGGTTTGTAGATCGACATCGCAAAGGCTTCTTTGAACTTGCGTTCACGCATTGTCTGATAGAACAGGCGAACTGTTTGGGTCGGCGAGAGCGGTTGGTTCTGGGCTAAGCCAGTTGCGGCAATAACAAAGATGAGTGCGCAACAAAGTGCAGCAACGATGATTCGCTTTGGCATCGAAAAATAACCTCTGGACAATGGAAGAAGCGCGCCCGTGCAGTGCAGCGCGCTTCTGTTGATTCTAACTAGTCACGACAACTTTCGGCTCAACGTTTTGATGTGGTCTGCGGCTGATTCCGTAGGATGACTTCCCGTCCGACAAGATACAACAGCACCATCAAAACCAGGAACGGTATTAACGAAAGCAAGTCGGCATTCGGCCCACCGAAAAACGGATTGCTGGTCGTTGCCCAATCCTCGACCTTCTTGTTTATTGCAATGAGTCCTGGCCTGGGCACACCTTGTAGTATGGCGATGACAATTGCCGCCAGTGCGCCACCCGCGATGTACCCCGAAGCCATCAACACACCTGGACTCTTGTCGGTTTCCGCAACTAGTTCGTCTTCAGAAAGCTTCCTGTCCTTGAGCTTGTTCCGAAGATACTTATCAACTAGCCAGCGAATCATGCCGCCGAGAAAGATCGGACTCGACGATGAAAGTGGTAGATAAACGCCAACTGCAAAAGCTAATGAAGGAATACCACTCATCTCCAGCACGATCGAGATCATGACACCGAGCAGAACCAATCCCCATGGAAGTTGTCGGTTGAGAATACCTTTGATGATGTACGACATCAGTGTCGCCTTCGGCGCATCGTACTTCGTAACAGATTGACCATCGGGACGGGTTTTGTGAACACCATTGATTCCCGGGTCAGCCAGGTAAACGGCTTCTCCATTGTCATTCACGAGATAACGTCCGGCTGGTCCACCTTCGGTAGAAGTTTTATGCCAACCTCGATATGTACCCTGGTCCTGGTTAGCTTGCGGACCTTTTAGTTTCTCAGGTCCGCCTGCGAGCGACGGATCGACCTTGAGACCGGCTGGAAAGTTCTCTTCCATTTTGTAGACAACCTGGCCGGAATCATTGACGAGATACTGACCGGGATCGAGTCCGGGTAGCGCGGCGCCACCTGCTTCATTTTTAAAGACACGATAGTTGCCGGTCTGTGGTGGTGTAATCGAATCGGT
>Ga0070671_100002364_pt1 | contig 14559 bp, 11 predicted proteins | sample KBSS73metaG_FD_65341 | JGI IMG/M metagenome (GOLD analysis project Ga0070671, IMG submission 65341) | Switchgrass rhizosphere microbial communities from Kellogg Biological Station, Michigan, USA - KBS S7-3 metaG | ecosystem: Host-associated > Plants > Roots > Rhizosphere > Soil ...
AAAGGAATTGCTTTAAGTTTATCCCCCTCGCTCAATGTTTCGTATTCTTTTGTCAGCCCCGATTTAATTTGCGATTGCTTCGTGCAATAATTAAATACACTGCGCAAAACGCGGCTATCCTGTCTAATGTCCAATGTTGCGAAGTAACAGCCAAACAAGCGTACTTTTTGGATCATCCCGTCTACTATGTTCACAAACAGACTGCCGTGATCAGTTATCAAAGTTTGTTTGACAGAATTGAGTAACGATAGTAATTCACTCTGCAAATCTTTTGGGTTGGGCTGAACGTTGAATGCATTTTGATATAATAATTTTTCGAGCCTGGATATCGTCTTTTCAATGCCGCGGAATGTAATGCGACGTTTTAACAGTCTGAAATCCCGGTAATAACTTCTGAAAACAAACTGTCTTAAATGACTTGCCACTGCGGCAGTAGTTTCTGTAGTTACATTTGGATTGCCGTCACGGTCGCCGCCCGGCCAGAATCCAAGTTCCAAAACCTGGTGATCGGGAGAATAATCAATATCAAATTCCTCTTCAAGCTTTGCCTGGATAGATGACACAGCATGGTAAAACGTATTTTCCAGAAACCAAACCAAACTGGCTGCTTCATCAACCGGTGTTGGGGATGTTTTATTAAAGAATGGCGTTTTGCCTAATTGCTGTAGTAGTACATCGATATTATTAAGATCATTATGTTTTAATGCTTCTATCAGGTCCGTCATGATACCTAATACAGTGCCCGGATAAAATTGCGTAGGGTGAGCAGTCAGCACCAAACGTAATGAGAAGTTTTTCAGTTTTTGACTGATATCATCTCTTGTTTTATCACTTTGAGCAGCTAACTGTAACAGGCCTTGCAACGAACCGCTATCATCGGTACGTCCGACCTTGTTGAAAGATGAATCCTCTACCGCATCAAACAGCACTACCTGTCTTTCAATGTATTGTATAAACCGGAACATGCGGTTAATCTGCTCCTGATGGTCAATGCCCGGAACATATTTTTTAAAGAAAGACTCAATAATTTCGGTCGGAGACGAAAAAGAAGCAGTGGCCTTTTCACAGTGAGAGCTGAAAAAAGGCAGCAATAAGCCGGTGTCCTTTACCTGGTAAAAAGGAAGTGTCTGGAACAGACTGTTATATAACTCAAATCGGGTTACAACTTCCTGGTTAAAAGTTGTTTCTCTGTGGCTGAGTTTTACAGGTGAGGACATAAATTTTAGTAGCTTGGTGTAAGGGTTTATAAAAATTCGCTGTGAATTTAATCATATTAATCATAAAAATCATTAAAAGATGAATATTTATTAATTTAAATTCAATATTAATGCAATAATTATCAAAAGACCCCTTAAAGATTTAATTTTTGTAAATTTGAAAGTGTATTTTTCGGTCTAACCCTAGCTATGAAAATATCTGTTCGCGAGATAAAAAGTTTCTTTTACAGCCAGTATTTTTCTGATGGTTTGCGTATGAGTGCGGGTATCTTGCTGCCGGCGCTTGTACTTAATTATTTAAATCAATTTGCATTAGGTGTGACACTTTCTTTGGGAGCATTGTGTGTATCAGTAGTAGATATTCCCGGCCCGGTGCTTCATAAACGTAATGCCATGGCAATATGCACCCTGTGCATTTTTGTAGTTGCGGTTGTTACTGGCTTTGCACGGATGAATGTGGTAACACTTGGTGTCGAGATCGCCATATTTTCTTTCCTCTTTTCTATGCTCATTGTGTATGGAACGCGTGCAGCGGCTGTAGGTACCGGGTCGCTATTAATGATGATCTTTATGATCGAAAAAGCGCTGCCGGCCAACGAGGTTTTGAGCTACAGTCTACAGGTTACAGTTGGCGGTATCTGGTACCTGGTATTCAGCGTTCTGTTTTTTACCATACGGCCCTACCGCGCTGCACAACAAGCATTAGGTGAAAGCATTCTTGATGTTGTTAAGTTTCTTCGCATCAAAGCTGATTTCTACTTGCCTGATACTGATATCGGTGAGAATTATCGGAAGCTCGTTTCGCACCAGATACAAGTAAGCCAGCACCAGGATGCCGTACGTGAGCTACTTTTCAAAAGCCGGGTAATGGTAAAAGATTCTACCAATGCGAGCCGGGTATTAGTGCTTACATTTATCGACCTGATTGATCTTTACGAGCAGATATTGGCTACGCATTATGATTATAATCAGGTAAGAGAAAGATTTGGGAGCACGGGCATATTGGATGCGATAGCCCGATTGCTACAACAAATGGCGCATGAGTTAGAAAATATTGGTTATGCAATTTTGTCAAATCATCGATATAATCATTCACATGATTTTAATGCTGAATTAGAGCAACTTAAGAAGAAAATCGATGAGATTGCTGCAAAAGATACCAGCACCAGCAACCTGGTATTGAAAAAAATACTCATCAACCTGCGCGATCTGAATAAAAACATTCACAATATTTTTGTTTATTATAACTCCCGATCGTCCAAAACGCTCATTGAGAAACCTGAGGATGTAGAATATTCTAAATTTGTAACGCACCAGGATTATGCGCCGAGGATATTCTTTGACAATTTCTCTCTGTCCTCAGGCTCTTTTAAACATGCATTGCGGGTATCCTTAGTTTGTGTGATGGGTTTTACCATAGCGAAACTATTTGCTTTGGGCCATCACAGTTACTGGGTTTTGTTGACGATCATTGTGATACTTAAACCGGGATTCAGCCTGTCCAAACAACGTAATTATCAACGTTTAATAGGCACAATAGCTGGTGGAGTTGTCGGAATTCTGGTTTTGACTTTGATAAAAAATACCGATGCACAATTTGTGTTCTTCATCTTATTTATGCTTGGCACATACAGTTTTACCCGCCTGAACTATGTGGTAAGTGTTATTTTTATGACACCTTATGTGTTGATCCTGTTCAAGTTTTTAGGCGTCGGCCATTTAAACCTGGCCGAAGAAAGGATAATTGATACAGCTATCGGTTCATCCATTGCTTTTATAGCGACTTATATCATATTCCCTACATGGGAGTTTGAGCAAGTGCAGGAGAACTTGCGGGATACATTATACGCCAATGTAAATTATCTGGTAAAAATTGCCGAATCGATAACCGGCAAAACTGTCACCGTTACCGACTATAAACTAGCGCGAAAGGATATTTATGTAAAATCGGCTAACCTTTCTGCTGCTTTTGAGCGGATGACTTCCGAACCTAAAAGCAAGCAGCGAAAGATCAGGGAGATACACAAATTTGTAGTACTCACGCATATCTTGTCGTCCTACCTGGCTAATCTGGCGTCCAGTGTTTCAGAAAAAAATCTTCATAAAACACAGCCGGATAATGTAAAACTGTTACGAAAAAGCATTAATACATTAAATGAAACCAGCAAAAAACTTGGCGGCAGGTGCGCTGATTTCGTAACGGAAAAGACCGTTATACCAGAAGAAAAGAGAGTCCCTGATGCGAATGAGGCCTTGCTTAACGAGCAATTAGGTTTTATTAATAAGATCAGCTACGATATAGCAAAGGTGACGGATAACATATTGACTCAATAACTGGATGAAATGTTAAAGGCAACCCGATTGGGTTGCCTTAGTTTGACTATAAAGTTCCAGGAGTTGTTAAACGGCTGTAGGACCATTCCTGATGAATCCTAACAAAAATGCAATTACTGCAATAACTAGCAGAGCATAAATTAATCCTCCTGCTGAATATGCGAAAACGCCTATCGCCCACCCGATAACCATGATGACAGCGATGATATACAATAGTGATCTCATAACATGATATTTTAAGTTATACATAATCAACGGTAAAAAACCATGCCATGTTGATATTATAAGTAGCGCTTGATTTTTGTGTTCTAAATCGGGGACAGAAGTGTTCAGTGAATCGCAAACAAGGGGCCAAAAACCGGGTTCATATTATAAAATGCAATACCATGACAAGGGCAGAAGAACAAATTCCGGCACAACAAACAGGCAGGCAAACCGATTTTACCTATGATAAAACGTTTGAAACAGAAAAGGCCGCCCACGCCGGGTTTCTTAAGGCGGCAGACCGGTTAACTGATGTATCCAATTGGCATGAATATGCCGGACCCGGATCATCAAAATTTTGCCTGACCAATAATTTAGGCGGTGAACTGGTCGGCCGTGCCAAAGAAGGATTTTATTTTAATATTAATTTACCTGTTCCCGGTTCGGATGCCGGCGACGGGTTCGAATGGGTAATGATCGAAAAAATGACATTCGAAGGGAACGAAAGCACTGATGAAGAATATATAACTATGACCGTGCGTCCGGTACCAAATCCGAAAAAAGACGAACCAGAGATTGCCCACTTTTATAAAGAAGCTTCGACGAGTACTTTCATTATCGCGCGGAAAGGAAAAATAGTTACAGCAGGAATACATGGCCGCAATGAGTCGCCAAACAATACCGATGTTGATTTGCATGATAAAATTCGCAACACCATCGTTGCCTTATCAGCAAGAGCCGGCTTCTCAGGGCCACAATGGAAAATGTTAGCAGAAGGGCTTATTGAGTATGATGAAAAAGCAAAAACTAAAAACTAAGATGTCACAACAAGTCTATCGCCAGGTTAGCCAACTCACTTCTCTCGCCTTTTTGCAGGGTGATATGCGCATAAAGCGGATGTCCCTTGGCCTTATCAATCAGGTATGACAACCCGTTACTTTCAGCGTCAAGGTAAGGCGTGTCTATCTGGTAAATATCACCGGTAAATACAAACTTGCTGTTTTCGCCTGCTCTTGATATAATGGTTTTAACTTCGTGCGGCGTAAGGTTTTGGGCCTCGTCTACTATGAAGAATATTTTAGTTAGCGTGCGCCCACGGATAAAAGCCAGAGGTGCAATAGTGATCTTATCGTTTGACACCAGTTCGTCTATTTTCAACTGCATTTTTTCATCATCAGCAAACTGATCCCGGATAAATTTCAGGTTATCCCATATCGGGGCCATGTAGGGGTCGATTTTTGATTTTACATCTCCGGGTAAGAAGCCAATATCCTTATTGCTTAATGGAACAATCGGGCGTGTTACATAGATCTGCCTGTAAAATTTACGTTGTTCCAGAGCACCTGCCAGCGCCAAAAGCGTTTTTCCTGTCCCGGCATTGCCTTGTATCGTGACCAATTTAATATCAGGATGTAGCAACGCATGAATGGCAAATGCCTGTTCGGGGTTTTTAGGTTGAATGTTGAAGACCGGTTGTTCGGATACTTTTTCTAGAACGCCCGTTTGACTATTATAAAATCCAGAGATTTTTTGCTTTTTGCCGTTGAAACTATAAAAATGATTGTTCTTGGCGGGCAAAATGCTTAAATCATTGCCGGACAATACATTTTCTTTAGATAACTGATTGATGGTTTTGTCTGCAACTTTATTTAAAATCGTTTCTCCGGTATAAAGTTCTTCCAGATTTTTGATCTTACCAGTTTCGTAATCTTCGGCATGAATGTTAAGTGCTTTGGCCTTCAGGCGCAGGCAAATATCCTTTGATACCAGGATAACTTTCTTTTCAGGATATTCCTCCTGCAATCCAAGTGCAGCATTCAGTATTCGGTGATCGATCTTATCGCTGCCAAATACTTCCTCGGCATCAGCCGTTGTATTTTTGACATCCATCACCACTTTAAAGCTGCCTTTTTCTTTTCCCCTAAGTGGAATCCATTTATTTAACAAACCCTTGCGGGAAATATCGTCCATCAGCCTGATAAAGCTGCGGGCCTCGAAATTGCGGGTATCATTCCCGCTTTTCATATTGTCCAGTTCTTCAAGTACCTGGATGGGCAGGGCTACGTCGTGTTCCTGAAAGTTTTCAAAGGCGTTGTGATCGTAAAGGATAACCGAGGTATCTAATACAAATATCTTTTCTCTCCCGTTTGCTTTAGTGCCAGACATGGGGATAAATTTACTACTTTTTGATGTTGTTGGAACGTTGTAAGGTTGAAAAGTTGAATGATCCTTAAAGCCCTCCATCTCGGAGAGAGTTGGGTGGGGCCAAAATTGAAAACGGAAGCACACTCTTGCGAATGACTTCCGTTTCCTGACTTCTGCACAACCGTAGTTGAGCAAAAGCACCAAGTTTTGTGTAAATTGACCGATCTGCTCTCGTCTTAGTTCTTTCGAACTTTGACTGTTTGCCTATCATTGTTCCCTTTTGCGCTACTCCGTAAAATATCGCACAGTTTCCAATACCTCTTAGCGTTTTCCGTTTTCTATGACTTTCGTCAATTTGGTTTCCTTTCGCTTTTGCAACACCTCAGTTTCTCCGGATTTGCATCCTTTGTCTTTTTGTGTTACCAGGTACTTCCTGTGATCTTTAGCTCTTCCGAAGATTCGCCCGATTCACTTTCCGTTTCCTGTCAAGGCTATCAAAGTACGTCGTTCTTGATGTTATCTAAGTTACTACCTAAACGGATATTTGTCAAGTGTTTTTTTATTTTATTTATGAACAGGTTCTTAACAATTTTGAGGGTCTCTCTTAACAAAAATTTAGCCTGAAAGTATGACGCGATCGCAGATTTGGCGATCAATTATTGTTGTTGTTAACAATTTGTTTATTAACAAAAATCAAGGCCGGGAGATATTACTTCAAAGAAAAAAAATCCCAAAATAAGAAATTTGTCGAAATAACTTCGTTTGAGCTTGATAATTTCAGAGAGGAAATTAAGGATATTGATCAAAATTTGTTGAAGAAAATATGATGATTCTTATTCAGTATGTTTCCTGATTTTAATGATCACCCGTTTAGAAACCGGCGTATTGCTACCGGCTGCAACACTGTTAATAGGCACCAGTACATTTGTTTCGGGATAGTATGTGGCTGTATTTCGTTCCGGTATATTATAGGGTACAATTACAAATAGCCTGGCCACCCGGGCTACTCCATCGCTATAACTAAATAGGTCTACCTTGTCATCCGGCTTAAATCCCCCCAGCGTAATGTCTTTGGGATTCATAAATATCACCCGTCGTTCGTTATATATACCCCGGTAACGGTCTTCTAAACCATAAATAGTCGTGTTAAACTGGTCGTGACTACGTATCGACATCATAATGTATTCGTCAGGTTCCAGCTTTTCTTCAGGTAATTCGGCCACTGAAAACGCCGCCTTATTACCATATTTTTCGGTTTTAAATTTGCCTTCACGCGGACCGTTTGGTAAATAAAACCCTCCCGGTTGGCGTATCTTTTTATTATAATCTTCACATCCGGGAATAACCTTTGATATCAGGTCGCGGATATGATCGTAATTTGATTCGTGTTTTTTCCAGTCTATTTTCGTTCTATCACGCAGTGTTTCCGCCGCCATACGACAGACAATTTGTGTTTCGCTCAGGAATTGATCTGATATTGGTTTAAGCACACCTTTTGAAAGCTGCACCACGCCCATTGAATTTTCGCAGGTTACTATCTGTTCCACACCGTTAATGATATCCTTGTCGCTGCGTGAATAGCAAGGCAAAATCAGTGCTTCTTTGCCATGTACGAGGTGACTGCGATTTAACTTGGTAGATACATGCACTGTCATATCCAGCTTTCTGATACTATTAGCAGTATAATTAGTATCAGGTGTAGCCGAAAGGAAGTTACCTCCCATTGCAAAAAGTACTTTGAGTTTGCCCTCATGCATGGCCTTAATCGACTCGACAACATCATAACCATTTTCTTTAGGCGGATCGAACCCGAACATTTCTTTTAATTTTTTCGCTGTATCATCTTTCAACTTCTCCCATATCAGCATAGTGCGGTTACCCTGTACATTACTATGACCTCGTACGGGGCATAATCCAGCCCCTGGTTTACCGATGCTGCCTTTTAATAAAGTCAAATTGACGATCTCTTTAATAGTATCCACTCCGTTAACATGCTGCGTAATCCCCATGGCCCAGCAAACAATAATGCGATGCTTGTTTTTTAGCATTTCAGCAGCTTCCCTTACCGCTTCAAAGGGCACACCGGTTTGTTCCGCCAATTGGACCGCATCCTGCTTTTCCAGGTGCTGGATTAACTCATCATAACCAACGGTACTTTTCTTGATAAAATCATGGTCGAATACTTTTCCGGGATTTTCCTTTTCAGCATCTAATAACAATTTTTCAATGGCTTTCAGCAAGGCCAGGTCGCCATTTATTTTCACTTGCAGATATAGGTCGGCCAGTTTTATGCCAATTCCTAAAAACCCCTTTACCTTCTGCGGGTCTTTAAAAGCAGTTAACCCCGCTTCATGCAGCGGGTTGACAGCAATAATTTTTGCGCCGTTCTTTTTGGCTTTTTCAAGTGCAGTTAACATTCTCGGATGATTGGTGCCTGGGTTTTGTCCCATAATGATAATCACATCTGTATCGTAAAAATCATTTAAAGTGACTGTTCCTTTACCTATTCCGATCACTTCTGTAAGAGCCGTCCCGCTGGATTCATGGCACATGTTAGAGCAATCGGGCATATTGTTGGTGCCAAATTCTCTTACAAACAATTGGTACATAAAAGATGCTTCGTTGCTTGTTCGTCCTGAAGTATAAAACGCAGCTTCATTAGGGGAATTAAGACTGTTCAATTTGTTAGCGATCTTTTTAAAGGCATCTTCCCAACTAATTACCTGATAATGTGTCGCACCCTCAGGTAAATACACCGGCTGAGCAATCCTTCCCTTCTTCCCTATCTCATAATCATTAAGCCTTGCCAGATCAGCTACAGAGTTTTGAGCGAAGAATTCGCCCGTCAACTTTTTTGTTGTGGCTTCCTCCGCCAATGCTTTTGCACCGTTTTCGCAATACTCTGCTATCGGCGATCGGTCATCATCAGGATCAGGCCAGGCGCAGCTCGAGCAATCGAAGCCGCCTTTTTGATTCATTTTGAACGCGGCCATCATCCCACGTACGGCCCCGGTTTCATGAACAATATCTTTCACTGCTTCATAAACGGCCGGCAATCCGGCGGCCCATTCTTTAGGCTCGGTTACTTCAAGATCTAATAATTCTTCCGGGTTTTCCGCCGACGGCTGCTCAACTTTTCCGTTCATTTCGATTTCTCAGCTAAAGGATTGGGGTAATTATCACTCTGATCTTCATCAACATTCTCCAGACAGGTAAAGTCTTTTTCCACCAACAACAGGAGATCACCTTGCTTGTCTTCAAATCCTACCCTATCCGTTTTTTCCAACTCTTCTATCATACTACCAGGTATCTGCAGGCAAATCACATTATCATCAAAGAAAGCAGAAAGCTCATTTTTGCTTGTCTTTTGAATCACATATACCAATTCCCTTTTGCCAAAATTAGTTCTGTCTTCTAAATATCCCTCATGTGACAATCTGTACATATCGCTTTTGGTAAGCCGGTAACGTAACGAATTGCCTTTAATACGAATCTTCATATTTTGATAATAAAATGCGCCTAGGTTGGGTGTAAATATTAAATCGTTGATCGCGTAAAAATCCAACCAGTGTTATATTAAATTCTCCTGCTAATTGAACCGCCAAACTCGAAGGCGCCCCAACTGCTGCAATAATAGAAACGCCGGCCATTGCTGCTTTTTGTACTAGTTCAAAACTTATCCTTCCACTTAATAATAAGATGTATTGATCCAATGGAAGTATATTTTCATTCAAAGCAGCTCCGATTAATTTATCTAATGCGTTATGCCTGCCTACATCTTCTCTTAATAAAAGTAATTCGCCATCATCACTAAATAAAGCTGAAGCATGTAATCCGCCGGTATCAGCAAAAATTTTTTGATGCTTTTGCAGAATAGACGGCAGCTTATATAACAAATCAGCCGCTACCTGATTTTCAATGATACTATTATTATAGGTATAGGCGCTTTCCGTTTTTATAGCATCTATAGATGTTTTTCCGCAAACGCCACAGCTCGACGTAGTATAGAAATTACGTTCAGTGTTATTCAATTTTGGTTCGGCATTTTCGTTTAAACTTACCTGTATTACATTTTCCTTATTCTCAGCACAGGCAATAAAACAATGCTCGATTTTTTTTACATCTGCAGATGTCTTTATAACCCCTTCAGTAAACAAAAATCCTAATGCCAGTTCCGCATCATTGCCGGGGGTGCGCATAGTAACGGAAATATTTTGGATGCTGCGATTATCAGCGGGACCATATGCTAATCGTATCTCTAACGGTTCTTCTATGGCAAGCGCGTCATCGGTAGTAATTTCTTCGTTATCAGTTATTTTGATAACAGGTATTCGGCTAGTTGAATTCGCAGACATAACGGATAAAATGGTTAGCTAATTTAACCATTTATGGGATAACACCTCAGCTCGATAAAGGTTTAAATAAAAACGGCCTCTCGGGTTAGGAGAAGCCGTTTCTTGCTTTATGAATAAATTTTTAAGTTTAAATGATCTTGCTGTCAACCAATACCTGGTTCATATTACGAACAGCATCCGCGCTCTTATTGAATTCAGCCTGCTCTGTATCGCTCAATTTAAAGTTAACGATTTGCTCCCAACCGTTTTTACCTATTACCACCGGTACAACAAGCGATATATCTTTCTGGCCGTATTCACCATCCAGTGCAACTCCGCAGCTGATCAGTTTTTTCTCATCGCGAACAATGCTTTCAACCATTGCAGCGGTACCTGCACCTGGTGCATACCATGCAGAAGTTCCGATCAGCTTAGTTAATGTCGCACCACCCACCATAGTTGCAGCAACCACTTTATCCTGTTGCGCCTGGCTCAGGAGTTGAGTTACAGGAATACTGTTCCAGGTAGCATGTTTGATCAATGGAATCATGGTAGTATCACCGTGACCGCCTATTACTACTGCATTCAGGTCGGCAGGCGAACAGTTTAATTCCTGGCTCAGATAATATTTAAATCTCGACGAATCCAATGCACCACCCATACCTAATATTTTATTTTTAGGCAAACCGGACGTTTTCAGGGTTAAGTAGTTCATGGTATCCATCGGATTGGACACTACTATTATAATGGTGTTTGGAGAATATTTTAAAATACTTTCGGTAACGCTTTTTACAATACCGGCATTTGTGCCGATCAGTTCTTCGCGTGTCATACCCGGTTTACGGGGCAAACCCGAAGTAATAACCACAACTTCAGAATCGGCGGTAGCTGCATAATCATTAGTAACGCCTTTTATTTTGGTGTCAAAACCAAGTAGCGCCGAAGTTTGCATCATGTCAATCGCTTTCCCTTCGGCAAAACCTTCGCGGATATCTAATAAAATCAATTCTTCGGCCAATTCTTTTCTTGCGATATTATCTGCGCAAGTGGCGCCTACAGCCCCGGCACCAACAACTGTAATTTTCATTTTCGTAATTTGTTTTTAAAGGTAATGAAGCTACCATTAGTTCGAGGTGGGGATCAATACATTGCCAGTACCCCCTCCGGAAATTTCAGGGCAATTTTAAGAAAATTTTATAACAGCACCTTTAATTAATTGAAAATATCACAATCGGCTAACAATGTCCTTAGGTTTGCCATTTTCATTATTTTGACGGCTAAATTGTTCTCTTTTTTGATATTTTCATAAAAACCCGGCATCTGCAATCACAAAACATCTCCTGATTTTAAGTTGGTGCCATAAAATCAGGTATTTCTTCATTTTTAGTATGAAAATCCGTTTGATTTTCATTTGAAATCATTTTTGATCAGTTTTTTGTCTATTTGCATGAATAAAACGAGGGTTTTTGAAAATATTTTTAATTTTTTATCGCAATTATGATGAAAATTGTAAAAAATATTTAAATTCGCCTTCGAAATTTAAACTTACGTTATTAGAACTAATATTTGAATCCAATTTTTCAAAACACTTAACAATGGCAAAACTAGAGTACATTTGGCTTGACGGCTACAAACCAACACAAAGCCTTCGTAGCAAAACAAAAATTGAAGGCGATTTTAGCGGTAAATTAGAAGATTGCCCAAATTGGAGCTTTGATGGGTCATCAACCGAACAGGCACCAGGCGGATCTTCTGATTGTATTTTGAAACCTGTTTACATTTGTAAAGATCCTCAAAGAAAAGACGCTTACCTGGTGATGTGCGAAGTACTTGATTCAACTGGCAAACCACATGAGTCTAATGGCCGTGCTCTAATTGAAGATGATGATAACGATTTCTGGTTCGGTTTTGAGCAGGAATACTTCCTGTGGGATCCAGAAACCAACAAACCTTTGGGCTTCCCTGCTGGTGGTTACCCAGGTCCTCAAGGTCCATACTACTGCTCTGTAGGTGCTAAAAATGCTTTTGGCCGTGACATCGTTGAAGAACACTTAGATGCTTGTTTAGAAGCTGGTCTGAACGTTGAAGGTATCAATGCTGAGGTTGCTGCTGGTCAGTGGGAATTCCAGATCTTCGCAAAAGGCGCTAAAGAAGCAGGCGATGAAATCTGGGTTGCCCGTTATTTATTAGAAAGAATCGGCGAGAAATACGGAGTTTCTATCAACTGGCATTGCAAACCGCTTGGTCAATTAGACTGGAACGGTTCAGGTATGCACGCTAACTTCTCAAATACTTTATTGAGAACAACAGGCAGCGAAGATGTATACAAAAAGATTCTTGAGGCTTTCCGTCCTGTTGTTGCAGAACACATCGCAGTTTATGGTGCTGACAATGATCAGCGTTTGACCGGTAAACACGAAACTGCTTCTATACACGATTATAGCTATGGTGTATCTGACCGTGGTGCTTCTATCCGTATTCCTTTGTACACTGTACAGAAAGGCTGGAAAGGTTACCTGGAAGATCGTCGTCCAAACTCGGCTGCCGATCCATACAAAGTAGCTGCTCGAATCATTAAAACTGTAAAGTCAGCGATATAATAACTCCTAATTAATTTAAACTTAGCCCTGCAGATCTATTTCTGTAGGGCTTTTTTACTTAATATATCTACCCCCATCGATTTTTTCTAAACCTTCAACGGGCATATTATATACATATACGTAGCAATTAACCGTTTCCGATACTGTCTCAACATCTGCCGATATTCTGATAAACTCATTTGGCTCGGGCTGTTCATCGCCATAACCTTCATAATCATCTAGTTCTGAGAATACCACCTCCGGGTTTTCAATTTGCAGAATGACGCCATAGATGTAATCATCACCGTCACCTAATATTGCACCCGGGTACTCGCCAATGTCATAAAGCTTCCCTTTTACCTTGCCATTGGCAAAGAAATGACTATGATCTTTCAGATAAACCGCAAATTCATTGTTGTGATTTAACAATGTACCATACACAAATAATAAGGCGTTTTTCATCATTCAAAAATTTAAAACTTATATAAAACTAATCATTCACTAGTTCACTCAATCATTAATTCACTAATTTTATATTTAACTTGCCAACGTTTTTTTCGTATCACTACTCATGGATGAACAAGAAATCATATCTTATATAAAGGAAAAAAATATTGACAAAATTAAGTTCGCTTTTGCTGATATAGATGGCGTGCTGCGCGGAAAAGTGATCCATCATAAAAAATTCACCGACGGGCTGCAAAAAGGCTATGGTTTTTGTGATGTCGTTTTTGGCTGGGACAGCAGCGATGTTTGTAATAATAATATCGAACTAACAGGCTGGCATACGGGTTACCCTGACCAGCTTTGCCGGATTGATCTTTCAACTTTTCGCACGATTCCATGGCAGGACAATATTCCCTTCTTTTTAGCTGATTTTAGCAAAGCAGATGGAAATGATTTACCAGCCTGTCCAAGAAGCTTGTTAAAAAGGATCGCAAAGGATTGCGAATCGCTCGGGTTTTACCCGGAATTTGCACAAGAATTTGAATGGTTCAATTTCAGAGAAACTCCGCAATCCTTGCGGGAGAAAAGTTTCACCAATCTGGAAACTTTAACGCCGGGAATGTTTGGCTATTCGATACTACGCACTTCAGAAAATAGCGATTTCTATTACGATCTATTTAATCTATTGATACAGTTTGGTATCCCGCTTGAAGGTTTGCATACAGAAACCGGACCGGGAGTATATGAAGCGGCTATTTTGCATGACCATATAATGGAAGCCGCTGATAGGGCCGTATTATTAAAAACAGCTATAAAAGAGATTGCCTACGAACATGGTATTATGGCGACTTTTATGGCAAAATGGAACGAGAATCTGCCAGGTTGCGGTGGGCATGTGCATCAGAGTTTATGGAATAAGGATAAATCAGAAAATTTATTCTTCAGTGTCGATGATGCCAATAAGATGAGCGACCTGCACAAACACTATCTTGCAGGTCAGTTGCATTGTTTACCGCACATTCTGCCCATGTATGCTCCTACTATCAATAGCTACAAACGTTTAGTTGAGGGTGCCTGGGCACCAACTACAGTTACCTGGGCAGTTGAAAACAGGACTACAGCGTTCCGGGTGATCAACACCTCTCCTGCTTACACAAGGCTGGAAACTCGGATACCGGGTTCAGATACAAATCCTTACCTGGCTATGGCGGCAGCGTTGGCCTCGGGGTTATATGGTATTAAGAATAAATTACCACTGGATATTCCTGCTACCGCAGGCAATGGTTATCAGGATACAAA
>Ga0070671_100002366_pt1 | contig 14558 bp, 14 predicted proteins | sample KBSS73metaG_FD_65341 | JGI IMG/M metagenome (GOLD analysis project Ga0070671, IMG submission 65341) | Switchgrass rhizosphere microbial communities from Kellogg Biological Station, Michigan, USA - KBS S7-3 metaG | ecosystem: Host-associated > Plants > Roots > Rhizosphere > Soil ...
AGGCCCAGGATGTCCCGGAGCTTCATCCGCTGCTCGCCGCCGAAGCCGCCGACGGCGAACTCGCGGTCCAGGTCCCAGAGGGTGAGCCCGTGGGAGAGCACGTCCAGGTCCGGGTGGCGGCGCTGGCGGTAGTTCAGCGGGTCCGTGTCGGCCATCAGGTGGCCGCGGGTGCGGTAGGACTCGATCAGCTCGAGGATCCGCGCGGTCTTGTCGACCTCGCCCTCGGGGAAGTCCTGCACCCAGCGGACCGGCTCGTACGGCACCCGCAGCGAGGTGAAGACGTCGTCGTAGAAGCCGTCGTCGCCCAGCAGCAGGCGGTGCACCCGGCGCAGGAAGTCGCCGGACTCGGCGCCCTGGATGATCCGGTGGTCGTACGTCGAGGTCAGCGTGATGATCTTGCTGACGCCGATCTGCGCCAGCCGCTCCTCGCTCGCGCCCTGGAACTCGGCCGGGTACTCCATGGCGCCGACCCCGATGATCGCGCCCTGACCCTGCATCAGCCGCGGCACCGAGTGGTTGGTGCCGAGCGTGCCCGGGTTGGTCAGCGACAGGGTGGTGCCCTGGAAGTCCTCGGCGGTCAGCGAGCCGTTGCGGGCCTTGTGGACCATGCCCTCGTAGGCGGACCAGAACTGCGCGAACGTCATGTTCTCGCAGCCCTTGATCGACACGACCACGAGCGAACGCTGGCCGTTCTTGCCCGGCAGGTCGATGGCCAGGCCGAGGTTGACGTGCTCCGGCTGGACCACCGTCGGCTTGCCGTCGACCTCGAGGAAGTGCCGGTTCATGCCGGGGAAGTCGGCGAGGGCCCGCACCAGGGCGTACCCGATGAGGTGGGTGAAGGAGATCTTCCCGCCGCGGGTCCGCTTGAGCTGGTTGTTGATGACGATCCGGTTGTCCGCCAGCAGCTTCGCGGGGACGGCGCGCACGCTCGTGGCCGTGGGGACGGCGAGCGAGGCGTTCATGTTCTTGACGACGGCGTTCGCCGCGCCGCGGATCGGGGTGACCTCGTCCCGGCTCGGCTCGGTGGGCTTCGCGGCGGCCTGGGAGGTGCTGCCCGCCGCCGGCTTGGCCGGGGCGGTGCGGGTGCCGTTCGCGCGGGTCTCGGCGGGGGTGGACGTGCTGACGGGAGCCACGGTCTGCTTTCCGGTCTCGGCGGTGGGGGAGGAGCCGTTCGGGGAGGGCTTCTCCGAGGTCTTGGCGGGGGCCTGCTCGGAGGGCTTCGGCGCGGGGGCCGGGGTGGGGGTCTCGGCGGCGGCCTCGGCGGCGGCCTGCTCGGCGGCGGCCTGGGCCGTCGGGCTGTCGTCGGCGGGGGCGGCACCGGACAGCGAGCCGCCCGGTCGGTAGTCGGCGAAGAAGTCGTGCCAGGCGGGGTCGACGCCCTGGGGGTCCTCGAGGAAGCGCTGGTACATCTCCTCCACCAGCCACTCGTTCGGACCGAAGTCGTTCGACCCGAATTCGCCGGTATGGCTCGTACTGCTGGTGGACACGCGCTCTCAACCGCCTTGGTTCGCCTGAAGCTTGTCGGTCGCCGATGACCGGGTTCCCAGGGTAGTCCTCTTCACACCTCGGGACGTACAGTGCTCGGCCCCCGTCACGTCGTCGTCTCGGTGTCGTCTCGGACACGTCCCTCAGAAGCCCGGGGGAGCCCCGATCGCGGGGACCACCGAGGTCCGCACGGAGGTCTCCGCGATGACCGTGCCCGCCACCAGGCCGCACGACGAGGCGCGGCGCAGCGTGTCCCGCTCGCCTGCGTACTGGCCGTCGACGGGGTCGACGAGCAGCTCGGTGCGGGTGGGACCGGAGTCGTGCACGAGGGCGTGGCAGACGTTGCCGTCGAGGTCCTTCACCTCGTCGACGAAGCTCACCGCGGGCAGCTGCAGCAACGCCGCGTAGAGGGGGGCGCGCAGGTCCGCGGGGAGCATGCAGGAGCGGAGCGCGTCGACGCCGCTGCGGAACGGCCCGGTGTAGGTGCGCCCCGCCGGGGAGTCCTCCTCCAGCCGGGCCCGCAGTGCGCCTGCGTCCCGCGGGAGCAGGGCGACGAACTCCGGGGTCGGGGTGGCCCAGCTGCCGGTGGGCCTGCGCGGGGCGCTGTCGTGCAGCTCGGCGTAGAAGTCGCCGAACGGCGCCTGGAAGCGGCCGACGGGCCAGTGGTCGGCGAGCTCGAAACCCGCCTCCGCCGCGGCCTCACCGGAGCCCGCGAGCCAGGTCACCCGCCCGGTGAGCACCCGGTCCAGCAACCAGTCCGAGGCCTGCTCGGCGGGGGTCCACTGCTGGAGCAGGTGCTCGGCCACGTAGGCGTGGCACCCGTCGTCGTCGGCCCCGTAGTCCATGAACGTGCCCATCCACCACGCGTGCGTCGCGATGTAGCGGTACGCATCCGGAGCCAGGGGCTCGTCGGAGGTACGCACGGGCAGATCGGGCACCACCCCATTGTGGAACGGGTCCCTCACCGCCAGTGACGGCACCCCCTACGGCAGCCATTCCTTGAGCTGTCCGAAGATCTTGGGGGCGTCGTTCGTGACGGGCATGACCTGCAGGTGCGTCACGCCGGCCTCGTGCAGCGCGGCGATCCGCTCCCTCACGAAACCGGGCTCGCCGATGAGCGTGACCGAGTCGATGAAGTCGTCCGGCAACGCGGCGGCCGCCTCCTCCTTCCGGCCGTCCAGGTACAGGTCCTGCACGAGCTTCGCGGCGTCCGGCCAGCCCTGGCGCTGCATGACCGTGTTGTAGAAGTTCTTGCCGCGCGCGCCCATGCCGCCGATGTAGAGCGCGAACATCCCGCGCGCTGCGTTGCGCGCGTGGTCGAACATCTCCGGCTCCAGCGCGACGAATCCGCCGCCCGCGATCTGCAGCGGCCCGAGCGCCGGGTCTCGCTTCGCCAGGCCCTTGGCCAGGGGCTCGCCGAACGCCTGCGCCATCCGCTCCGGGACGACCGCGTGCGGCAGCCACCCCTGCGCCAGCTCGGCGGTCATCTCCAGGTTCCTGTCGCCCAGGGCCGCCACCCAGATCGGGATGTCGCTGCGCTTCGGGTGGTTGATCAGCTTGAGCGGCTTGCCCAGGCCGGTGCCCCCGGACAGCGGGATGTCGTAGAGCCCGTGGTGGTCGATCTTCTCCCGGCGCCACACCTGGCGGCAGATGTCGATCACCTCACGGGTGCGCGCGACGGGCTTGTCGAACGGCACGCCGTGGAAGCCCTCGATCACCTGCGGGCCGGACGTGCCCAGCCCGAGCAGCATGCGGCCGTCCGACAGCGCGTCGAGGCCCGCCGCCGTCATCGCGGTGAGGGTGGGGGTCCGGCTGTAGATCGGCAGGATGCCGGAGCCGATCTCGACCCGTTCGGTGCGGGCCGCCAGGTAGCCCATGACCGAGACGGCGTCGTAGCTGTAGGCCTCGGCCACCCAGACGACGTCCAGCCCGGCCTGCTCCAGCTCGACGATCCGCTCCACCCCACCCACCGGGTCGTCGGAGTAGGGCAGCTGAGTCGAGAGCTTCATGACAGCGATGCTGTCACGTCGCCGCGACGAACACCATCACCCCGCTGGGCTGTCCGATTTGACTGGATTCAATGTAGTATCCCTGCTACGTTTCATCCTACGAAGGCGACGATGGGGGTGGGCATGGAGGTGGTGAGCGAGTCCGTGGCATCCGCGGTGCGGACCCGGGCCGCGGTGCGGACCCGGGGCCTGCGGATGAGCTACGGCGAGCAGGAGGTGCTCCGCGGCCTGGATCTGGAGATCGGGCACGGTGAGGTCGTCGCGCTGCTGGGGCCCAACGGCGCTGGCAAGTCCACGACGATCGAGATCCTGGAGGGCTTCCGCACGAGCTCGGGCGGCGACGTGGAGGTGCTCGGCGTCGACCCGGTCCGGGGGGACGAGGACTGGCGGGCCGATCTCGGGATCGTCCTGCAGTCCTGGCGGGACCACGCCAAGTGGCGGGTGGCGGAGCTGCTGGGGCACCTGGGCGAGTACTACGCGCCGTACTCCGAGCCCGGGCGCCCGCGCCCGGTGGCGGTGGCGGAGCTGCTGGACCAGGTCGGGCTGCGGGAGCAGGCGCGGCACCGGGTGGGGGCGCTGTCGGGAGGTCAGCGCCGCCGGCTGGATGTGGCGATCGGGCTGATCGGGCGCCCGCGGCTGCTGTTCCTGGACGAGCCGACCGCGGGCCTGGACCCGCACGCCCGCCAGGAGTTCCACGAGCTGCTCCACCGGCTCGCGGACGTCGACGGGGTGACGATCCTGATCACCACGCACGATCTGGCGGAGGCGGAGAAGCTCGCCGACCGGATCCTGATCCTCGACGGCGGGGTCATCGTCGCGGCCGGCAGCGCGGCGGCGCTGTCCCGCGAGGTCGCCGGACGAACGGAGGTGCGCTGGTGCGCGGACGGCGAGCGGTCGGTGCACGCCGCGGAGGACGACGCGGCGGTCGTCGCGTTCGTCCGGGGGCTGCTCACGGCGCCGGGGCCTGCGGTCACCGAGCTGGAGGTGCGGCGATCGTCGCTGGAGGACACCTATCTGGCCATGGTGCGACACCGGGAGGGGGAGCCGGTGAGCGAACCATCGACACAGCGCCTGCGCGAAGCGCCGAGCTCGCGCAGCGAGGGAGAGCGATGAGGGGGCTGCGGCTCGGGCTGCGCCGGGGGTGGATCACCTGGCGCGCGGTCAACACCACTCGCGAGGGCCTGTTCCAGACGATCGTGTGGAACCTCGCCCCGCTGATCGTGCTGATCCTGCTGCGGGACGAGACCATCGACGCGGTGGGTGTCTCGCTGACCGCGTCCATGCTGCCCGGGATGATGGCGATCCTCGTGGTCTTCGGGGTCATGGGCATCGCCTACTACCTGGCCAACGAACGCGAGGACGGCACGCTGCTGCGGGCCAAGGCCACCCCGGGAGGGATGCGGGCGTACGTGGTCGGGCTGGTCGTCGTCGCGGCGCTCGACGTCGCGGCGGGGCTCGTGATCGTGGCCGTCCCCGGCATGTTCCTGCTCTCCGGGGTGGCGGTGGCGAGCGTCGCGCTGTGGCTCGGCCTGCTCGGCTACCTGGCCCTCGGGCTGCTGGCGTGCCTGTCGGTCGGCCTGCTCATCGGCTCGGTCGTGGCGAACCCGCGCACCATCGCCGGGGTGGGCATGCTGGCCACGACGGGCCTGGCCGTGGTCTCGGGGCTCTTCTTCCCGGTCCAGGTGCTGTGGGGCTGGGTGCAGGTCCTGGTCCAGCTGTTCCCGATGTACTGGCTCGGCCTCGGCCTGCGGTCGGTCTTCCTGCCCGCCGAGGCCGCCGCCCTGGAGGTCGGTGGCACCTGGCGCACCCTGGAGGGCCTGCTGGTCCTCGGTGGTTGGGCGGCGGTGGGCCTGCTGCTCGGCCCGGTCCTGTTGCGCCGCATGGCGCGCCGCGAGTCCGGGTCCAAGGTCGAGGCCCGGCGTGCCGAAGCCCTGCAGCGGGCCTGACGATGGTGCGGATGGGCGACGAGCGGGTGCACAACCGGATCGCGATGCTGCGCGCGGAGCGCGGCATCTCGCGCCGGGAGCTCGCCGACGCGCTCGGGGTCCACTACCAGACGGTCGGCTACCTCGAGCGCGGCGAGTACAGCCCCAGCCTGCACCTCGCGCTCCGCATCGCGGAGTTCTTCGAGGTGCAGGTCGAGGTGGTCTTCTCCGTCCGCCCGTTCCCGCGGATCGGGGTCGCGGGCTCCTAGACGGTGCGGCGCTCGCGGCCCTCCCAGAACGGCGCGCGCAGGTCCTTCTTGAGGATCTTGCCGGTGGGGTTGCGCGGCAGCTCGTCGACCACGTCGATGCCCTTCGGGCACTTGAACGCGGCCAGGTTCGCCCGGCAGTGGGCGAGCACCGCGGCCTCGTCGACGCCCTCCGGGGCCACCACGATCGCGCGGGGAACCTCCCCCCACCGCTCGTCCGGCACCCCGATCACCGCGACGTCCGCGATCCCCGGGTACTCGGCCAGCACCCGTTCGATCTCGGCCGGGTACACGTTCTCCCCACCGCTGATGATCATGTCCTTCACGCGGTCGGTCACGTAGACGTAGCCGTCGGCGTCGAGGTGGCCGCCGTCGCCGGAACGCAGCCAGCCGTCCGCGGTGATCGCGGCCGCGGTGGCGTCCGGCAGCTGCCAGTACCCCGCCATGAGCTGGGCCGAGCGCACCCAGATCTCCCCGGGCTCGCCGGTCGGCACCGGCTCTCCGGTGGCCGGGTCGCGGACCTCGATCTCGCAGCCGTGGATCGGGGTGCCCGCCGAGATCAGCCGGTGCGCGACGGCCGGGTCCTCGTGGTCCGCGGGTCCCAGCGCGGACACGACGCCGCACGCCTCGGTCATCCCGTAGACCTGGTGCATCCGGCCCGGGAACAAGGGCAGGCAGGCGCGCAGGACCGGCAGCGGCATCGGTGAGGCGCCGTAGGACAGCGTGCGGAGGGCGGAGAGGTCGAGCTCGGCCACGCCCGGGACCTGAGTGATCCCGGCGAGCAGCGCCGGGACGAGGAAGGTGTGGGTGATCCCCTCCGCCGCCAGCTGCGCGACGACGGCCGCGGGGTCGGGCATCCGCAGCAGCACGATCCGCGCGCCGTGGGCGATCGCCAGCAGCGCGTACGAGGTCCCGCCGACGTGGAACAGCGGCATCGCGACCTGCACGACCGCCGTCGGGTCCACCTCGAAGCTGTGCGCGACGTTGTCCGAGTGCGCCAGCATCGCCCGGTGCGTGAGCATCACGCCCTTGGGGAAGCCCGTGGTGCCCGAGGTGTAGAGCTGCACGAAGCAGTCCTCCGGGTCCACCGGGCCGAGGTCGGCCGCCGGCTCGTGGGCGGCGAGCCAGTCCTCGTACTCGTCCGCGGTGACGGTGCGCCGCACGGTCGGCGTCTTCTCGGCCAGGCCCGCGGCGGCCGCCGCGAACTCCGGCCCGACGTAGAGCAGCTTCGCCCCGGCGTCGTTGATCACGTACACGATCTCCGGTGGCGCCAGCCGGAAGTTGACGACGGCGTTGGCGGCCCCGATCCGCGCGCACGCCAGCGTCAGCTCCAGGCAGGACGGGTGGTTGAGGTCGAGCACCGCGACCCGGTCGCCCCGCTCGATCCCCGCCGCCCGCAGTGCGGTGGCCAGCCGGCGCACCCGCTCGTCGAGCTCCGCCCACGTGCGCCGGACCTCGCCGAAGCGCAGCGCCTCGGCGTCCGGGCGTTCGGCGGCCCATCGCGCGAGGAGCGCAGGCACGTCGGTCACGGCGGAGCGGTCGGGGGTGAGAGTCATCGTGGGCCTCCTCGACGGTGAGTGAGCTGCGCCACAATCTAGTGCCCCGTCCAGAAACGTTCAGGACCGAACTCGGCGGCCCAGGCACCCGTGGGCGGCGTTGCCGCCCAGGCCGAGTACGCCCGGTACGAGGCCTGGGCGGCGCCTTGCCCACGGGCGCCTGGATCCGCCGATTCCGGCCCCAACGTTTCTGGACGGGGCACTAATGCTCGCCCCGCGGGAGATCGACGAGTACCTGCTGCCGACCGAGCGGCGGGTCATCCGGGTGCGCCAGCACTGGGCCGTCATGATCCCGCACATCACGCAGACGGCGCTGTTCCTGATCGCGATGATCCTGATCGACCGGCTGCTCGAGGGCCGGATCGGCGGGTGGGGCGAGGCGCTCGTCGACAACCTGACGTTCTACCTGGCGTTGGTCGCCGTGCTGCGGTTCGTCGTGAACTCGATCCTCTGGTGGATCGAGCGCATCGTCATCACCGACAAACGTGTGATGCTGGCGCAGGGCATCATCACGCACAACGTCGGGATGATGCCGCTGGGCAAGGTCACCGACCTCACGTTCTCCCGCACGGTCGGCGGCCGGATGCTCGGCTACGGCACGCTGATCGTGGAGTCCGCCGGGCAGATCCAGGCGCTCAACAAGATCGACTACATGCCGCGGCCCGAGGAGATCTACGAGGCCCTCTCCGAGCTGGTGTTCGGGGAGAAGGGGAAGACCCGGGCGACCGGGATGCTGGCCCGGAACCGGTGGCGTCGATAATCGGTCGGTGGCCCCGCTGATCGATCTGCACACCCACTCCACCGTCAGCGACGGCACGGAGACCCCCGAAGAGCTCGTCGCGACGGCGGCGGCGGCCGGGATCGGCACGCTCGCCCTCACCGACCACGACACCACCGGGGGCTGGGAGCGCGCGGCGGCGGTGCTGCCCGCCGGGATGCGGCTGGTGCGCGGGGCCGAGTTCTCCTGCGTGAGCCCCACCGGCAGACCCCAGACGCCGGGGGACCGCGCGACGGTGGCGGTGCACCTGCTCGGCTACCTCTTCGACCCCACGCACGAGGCGATCGTGGCGGAGCAGCGCAGGCTGGTGGCGGAGCGCGTCGAGCGGCTGCGGACGATGGCGCAGAACGTGGCGGCGGACTACCCCCAGCTGGACGCGGACCGCATCTTCGACCACGTCCCGGAGGGCACCACCCCCGGCCGCCCGCACCTGGGCCAGGCGCTGATGCGGGCCGGGGTCGTGGGCTCGGTCGACGAGGCCTTCGCCCACATCCTGCGCAACGGCAGCCCCTACTACGTGCCGAAGACGGACACCCCGGTCGAGCGGGCGGTCCAGATGATCGTCGACGCGGGCGGGGTGCCGGTGTTCGCCCACCCCCTGGCCCGCAGGCGGGGGCGGGTCATCGAGCTGTCGGTGCTCGCCGACCTGGCCGCTCTCGGGCTCGCAGGCGTGGAGGTGGACCACCCGGACCACTCGCCGGAGGACCGGGCGCTGCTGCGCGGGTTCGCGAAGGACATCGGGCTGGTGCCGACGGGCTCGTCGGACTTCCACGGGACGAACAAGTCCACCCCGATCGCCGCCGAGACCACCGCGCCCGAGGCATTCGAGGAGCTGGTGGCGAAGGCGTCCGGGGTCCCGGTCCTGTGACGCAGCTGGGGTTCGACGCGCTGGGCGGCGAGGACGCCTGGGCGCGCCCGCTGGTGCGCGTGACCCCGGCCCGGCTCGGGACCTGGGAGGACTGTCCGCGCCGCTACCGGATGACCTACGTCGAGAAGGTGTCGCGCGGGGGACCGCGGGCGGCGAGCACACTCGGCGCGGTCGTCCACCTGGCGCTGCGGGCGCTGCACGGCCGCCCGCCCGCGGAGCGGACCCCGACCGAGGCCGCCGCGCTCGTGGACCGGAACTGGACCGGCGAGGGCTTCCGGGACGCCGAGCAGGAACGGGAGTACCGGTTGCGGGCCCGCACCTGGGTGGCGGACTACACCGCCGAGCACGTCGTCGGGGCCCCGGACCCGCTCGCCGTCGAGCGGTGGGTGTCCGTCGCGACGGGCGCGATCGTGGCCGAGGGTCGGGTGGACCGGATCGACGCGGCCGAAGGGTCGCCCGCGGGGCCGAGCATCGGCTCCGCGGTGATCGTCGACTACAAGACCGGGCGGCACGTGCCCTCCGAGTCGGATGCGCGGGACTCCGCTGCGCTCGTCCTCTATGCCGTGGCCGCAGCGTCGACCCTGCGCCGGGACTGCCGCCGGGTCGAGCTGCACCACCTGCCCAGCGGGACGGTCGCGGCCTGGGAACACGACGACGCTTCGCTGGCCGCCCACCGCGCCCGGGCGGAGCGGGGCGCGCTCGCCGCCGCGGACGCCACGGAGGCTCTGGCCGCGGGCGGGGACCCGGACGCGCTGTTCCCGCCCCGTCCGGCCCCCCGGTGCGCCTCCTGCGACGTCCGCCGGGCCTGCCCCGAGGGACAGGCCGTCGGCCCCGCCGCGGCGCCCTGGGACCAGCTGGTGGCCCGATGAGGACGGAGCGGTTCCCGGGCAGGCTGCTGCGCGGGTGCTCCGGGGTGCTGGCCGCCGGACTGGTCGGGCTGTTCGTGGTGCTGGTCGCAGGCTGGATCTTCACCACCCGCACCGGCTCCCCGGGCCCGGGCACCGGGATGCTCGTGGGCCACGGCCTCGCGGCGCTCGCGGCCGTGGTCGCGCAGGTGGTCGCGGACCGGCGGGCCGGGCGACCGGGTGCGGTGGCGGCCTGGCTGGTCGTGGGCCTCGCGGCCCTGATCCTGGGCGGGTACTGGCTGTTCTGAGCGTGACCTGCGCCCGGTCTACGCGGGCCGCAGCGCCACGAGCTCCGTGCCCCGCTGCTCGACCAGCACCCCGCCCTGCGCCGCGAGGACCACCGGGCCCGCATACCCGCCGCGGTCCACCGGGATCGTCCGCTGCACGACGCCCCGCACCGGATCGACGACGGCGAGCCCCGCGGCCGTCGGGAGCAGCCAGGACCCGCCGTACTCCACGCCGGCGCCCAGGGTGTCCCGGATCGTCCAGACCGGCGCCAGGTCGGTGCGGTCCAGCGCGATCGTCCGGGAGCCGCTCCACCAGTAGACGCGGCCCGCGTCGCTCGCCGTCGCCCCGACGCGGTCCGCGGGCGGGGCGACCTCGGCCTCCGGGACGTCCAGCCCGATCAGGCTCACCTGGTTGCCGCCGCGGTCGAGGATCTGCAGCTCCGGCGGCCCGGGCAGCAGCACGGCCTCGCGGTCCACGGACACCGCGAGCAGCTGCGTGCCGCGGGTCGACAGCGCCACCGAGAACTCGACGTTCGGGGTGTCGGCGTCCCCTGAACCGTCGGGGCGCAGGACGGTCAGCCGGTCGGCGCCGTCGGCCGGGCAGTCCTCGACCACGCCCAGCCTGCCCGCCGCCGCCGCGATCGAGATGTAGGTGCACCCGCTCCGCGGCTGGCGGTCGGGCTGGGCGGGCGCGACCACCGCCCCGTACATCAGGGTGGTGACCAGGTCCGAGCGCATGGTCTCCAGGTAGTCCGCGCTGCTCGCCACCACGGCGCTGCCTGACGCCGTGAGCCGGGCCCCGGGCCGGACGTCCAGGTTCGCGGCGGGCCCCCGCGTGCCCAGGTCGGGGGCCAGCGCGGTCAGCTCGCTGCACCACGACCCGTCTGCGGAGGGGTACAGCGCCAGGACCTGGCCGAACCCCTCGGCGACCGTGCACAGGGTGCGGTCGCGGGTGTAGGTCCAGCGTTCGGCACCGGTGACGGCGTCGCGGCCGACGACGGTCCCGCCGTCCGCGGTGACGATCCCGGGGCCGGACACGACGGGCACCGGCGTGGCCGCGCTGGGCGCCCGCCAGGCCTCGACGAACGCACCAGGCGGCGCCCCAGCGGGCGCGGGCTCGGTGCCCGGCCCGGTCGCGGGCACGGACTCGGTGTTCGCCGCGGGGCTGGTCAGGCCGTAGCCGACGGCGACCGCGATGACCAGCAGAACGAGGAACGCCGCCGCCGCGAGGTTCCCGCGGCGACGGCGTTCCGGACGTTCTCGGGCGCGCAGCACCCTGGTGAAACTAGCTGGCGGCGGACTCGGGCTCGGAGCCGGCCTCGGCGGCTCCGTCGACGGAGTCCTCGCCACCTCCGGTGCGACGACGTCCACCCCGCCGACGACGGCGGCGCGGCTTGCCCACACCCTCGCCCGCGGACTCGCCCTCGGGCCCGGTCGTGGGCGCGGCGGCCTCGGTGGTCACCGCGGTCTCGCCCGGCTCCGGGGCAGGCTTGGCGCCCGCCGGGCCCGCGACCGGCACGCCGTTGCGGCTGCGGGTGCGGGTGCGCTCACGGGTCTTGCGCGCGGGCCGGTCGTCCCGGTCCTTGCCACGCTTGGCGCGGCCGCCGTGGTCGCCCTCGGTGTCCACGTACTCGGCGTCCAGGCCTGCCCGGGTGCGCTTGGCGAGCGGGAGCCGCCCGGTGGCGCTGGTGGGGACGTCGAGGTCCGTGTAGAGGTGCTCGCTCGTCGAGTAGGTCTCGACCGGCTCGACGATGGCGAGGCCCAGGTCCTCGGCCACCATCTTCCAGCGGGGGATCTCGTCCCAGTCGACGAGGGTGACCGCCACGCCCGTCTTGCCGGCCCGGCCGGTGCGGCCGATCCGGTGGACGTAGGTCTTGGAGTCCTCGGGGCACTGGTAGTTGATCACATGCGTGACGTCCGTGACGTCGATGCCGCGGGCCGCGACGTCCGTGGCCACCAGCACGTCCACCTTGCCGGAGCGGAACGCGCGCAGGGCCTGCTCGCGGGCGCCCTGGCCGAGGTCGCCGTGCACCGCGGCGGCGGCGAACCCGCGCTCGGCGAGGTCGTCCGCGACGCGCTGGACGGTGCGCTTGGTGCGGGCGAAGATCATGGTCAGGCCGCGCCCCTTGGCCTGCAGCGCGCGCGTGACCAGCTCGACCTTGTCCATCGCGTGGGCGCGGTAGACGAACTGCGTGGTGCGCTCGTGGATCGAGCCCTGGTCCGCCTCCTCCGCCCGGATGTGGGTGGGGCGGTGCAGGAAGGCGCGGGACAGCGCGATGATCGGGCCCGGCATGGTGGCCGAGAACAGCATGGTGTGCCGCTCGTCCGGCAGCATCCGCATGATGCGTTCGACGTCCGGCAGGAAGCCGAGGTCGAGCATCTCGTCGGCCTCGTCGAGGACCAGGGCCTTGACCCGGCCCAGCACGAGGTGGCGCTGCTCGGCGAGGTCCAGCAGCCTGCCGGGGGTGCCGACGACCACGTCGACGCCCTTGCGCAGCGCCGCGAGCTGCGGCTCGTAGGCCCGGCCGCCGTAGATGGCGGTGACCCGGATGCCGAGGTGCTTGCCTGCGTCGGCCAGGTCCTGGGCGACCTGCACGCACAGCTCGCGGGTGGGGACGACGACCAGCGCCTGCGGGACGTCCCGCTCGCGGTCGGCGGCCTCGCCCTCCGCGGTGGCGGCGGGGCGCTCGGACGGCGGCGTGACGTTCTGCAGCAGCGGGACGCCGAAGCCGAGCGTCTTGCCCATGCCGGTGCGCGCCTGGCCGATGACGTCCTCGCCTGCCAGGGCGAGCGGGAGGGTGAGCTCTTGGATGGCGAAGGTGCGCTCGATGCCTGCCTCGGCCAGCGCCCGCACGATCTCGGGATGGACCCCGAGCTCGGCGAACGTGGGGGACTCGGGCTTCACGGGCGCGCCCGCGGTGAGCGGGTGGGCCTGCTCCGTGGCTTCGGGGTCCACGGTCTCGGCCGGTTCAAGAGCCACGTCTTCGGGTGTCGCAGTGGGGGTGGGGTTGTCGATGGACTCGGACAGCGGGATCGCCTCTCTCCGCGTACAGGAGCCAGGCGCCCGGTTCGTCGACCACCGGCTGGGGAAGCCCGGGTGGGAGAACCGTCCGAGGCGCTGTACGCACCAGTTCGTGTGGCACGCCGGTGAGTCGGGCGCCCGGTGGCGCCGACCCGTTACCCGGCGGTGTCGCAGTAGTCCGCGCGGCGGGTCCGACCCCGCTGTTCTCGCGGGTTCGATCGCTGCGCGCCCGGTCATCATACCCCCGGCCGGATGACGGGGGCACGGTGACGTGCGCCGCGACCGGAGTGTGTCGTCGCGGCGCGGCCCCGGGGGCGGGGCACTAGGCTCGGTGACCATGGCGGAGCAGGCGGAGACCGTGAGCCCGGAGGGTGCGAGCCGACGGGCGATCGTCGACCTGTTGGGGGCACTCGCCTACGGCGAGCTGTCGGCCTTCGACCGGCTCGCCGAGGATGCCCGCACGGCCCCCACGCTGGGCGGCCGGGCCGCGCTGTCGGCGATGGCCGCCGCCGAGATGGGCCACTTCAAGCTCCTCGAGGAGCACCTCGCGCGGTTCGACACCGGGATCGCGGAAGCGATGCGTCCGTTCGTCGTCGGGGTCGACGCCTACCACGCCACCACCCGCCCCCGGACCTGGCTGGAGTCGCTGGTCAAGGCCTACGTGGGGGACGGGCTGGCCGCGGACTTCTACCGCGAGGTCGCGGGCTGGGTGGACGGGCCGACCGGCGAGCTGGTCCGCCAGGTCCTCGCGGACACCGGGCACTCCGCCTTCGCCGAGCGCGAGGTGCACGCCGCCTGCGCCGCGAACCGCCAGGTGCGGGACCGGCTGGCGCTGTGGGGCCGTCGGCTGCTCGGCGAGGCCGTCACGCAGGCCCAGCACATCGTGGCCGAGCGGGACGAGCTGGCGGACTTCATCGTGCGCGGGTCCGGGGACATCGCGGGCATCGCGGCCCTGATCAAGCGGCTGCAGAGCAACCACGGCAAGCGCATGGCCGCGCTCGGGCTGAACTGAGTTTTCGCCCCTGGCGGACGCGCCCGGAGCGCGCCCGCCGACTCGACTAGCCTGGGCAGCGATATCCCACCCGCACGTGAAGTCACCCTGGAGGTTCCCGGTGGAGGTCAAGATCGGCATCGCGGAGAGCCCGCGGGAGCTCGTGGTGTCCAGCGACCAGACCGCTGACGAGGTCGAGAAGCTCGTGGCCGAGGCGCTCAAGGCGGCCGACGGCACGCTCACGCTCGTGGACGAGAAGGGGCGCAAGTACCTCGTCCCGGCCGCCCGGATCTCCTACGTCGAGATCGCGCCGTCGTCGGCCGCGAAGGTCGGCTTCGGCAGCTGAGCTGTTCCGCACCTACGGCGCCCCCGCGTGGTTCTCCGCGCGGGGGCGCCGTGTGTGCGGCGGTCAGTCCGCGGGCGGTTCGTCGAGCGGGTAGGGCGGGGCGCCCACGCCGGTGAGGCGGTAGCGACCCCAGAGGTCGACGTCGCCGATCCGCCCCTCCGCCGCGCCGACCGGGGTCTC
>Ga0070671_100002367_pt1 | contig 14557 bp, 11 predicted proteins | sample KBSS73metaG_FD_65341 | JGI IMG/M metagenome (GOLD analysis project Ga0070671, IMG submission 65341) | Switchgrass rhizosphere microbial communities from Kellogg Biological Station, Michigan, USA - KBS S7-3 metaG | ecosystem: Host-associated > Plants > Roots > Rhizosphere > Soil ...
GCGTCTAATGATGGTGACGTATCTGGAAATCATAATCCCGGCTCGGAAGACATTTGGGTGTTTAAAGCTGACGAGATCACAGGAAACATACTGTGGCAGCAATGTTATGGCGGCAGTAATGCCGATTATGGATACGATATCGAGGAAGCGGAGAATGGAAAATTCATTATGATGGTTGAGATGAACTCTCATGATGGGGAATTTCCAGAGATAATCCTGAACCCTCCGGTCGGGAGAATTATCAAAACAGATTCTGTTCGGACATTGTATTGGCAAAACGGAATAACTAGAGCAAGAGCCGTGGGCGTTTTAAAGACGATGCCGAACCAATATGCGACCGTTTATAATACGACAAGCTGTTATCCCGCTAATCCTAATACCGGTTTACAAATAGGCGGAATCGTTGACAACCGCCCATCGTGGGCGAACCCTTCCTATTTGGTTCAGCTTGGACTTGGTTATTCTTATTGCTACCCATACTTAAATTTTACGCCACTAGCTTACCAAATATCCAATTCGAATGCCATTTTGAACATCAGCACGTCGGACAAAATAATTGCTGCAGCTTCAGATGATTCGGTGAACAACAACGGACATCGCGGAAAGATTGACGGATGGATCAACGGGTTCTCTACTAGTTTTGATTCTACCACATTGTCTTTAGAATGGAGCGCAAAATGGAAACGACTTTTCGGTGGATCTGGCAATGATAGATTTACATCCATTGCGGCTATCAACGAACATGAGTTTGTAGCTGCAGGATATACAAATTCTAATGATGGGGATGTAAATGGCAACCATGGTGGCAACGATATCTGGATCGTTAAGCTTGGGAGTACGAATTCAATAAAGGGAACTGTCTACATTGACTATAATGTGAATGGAATAAAAGATGCTAACGAACCCTTTGCCAATAATATTCTTGTAGAAAGCAAGAAAGAGAGCGTTAAAGCTGGAAGCCTAACTGGTAATGGATATTTCAGAAACTCAGTAGATACCGGTCTGTTCACGACAAGCGTAAAATCCAGCATTCCATACTACACCGCGGTTCCTTCTTCGATCAATTCCTCATTCTCGAGTTATAACAACGATGATAGTTTAAGTTTTGCTCTACAACCGATTCCAAATAAAAGAGACTATAGAGTTGATTTGTTGCCCCAGGATGTGGCGCGCCCTGGATATCCCATGAAGTATATAATTCAAATTTTCAATTTAGGTACAGATACCTTACAAAATAAGGTGGTGAAATTTATCAAAGATCATCGAACAACTTTTACATCGTCGATTCCTACTCAAACTTCTATCTCAAATGATACGGTGAAATGGGTAGTCGGGTTATTGCGTCCTCGCGAGACTACGACAATAGTATTTTCTTTAACGATTGCAGCTCCGCCAGTGTTTAGCTTCAATGACACTCTTGTTTCGTTAGCAATAGTTGATTCAACAGGCGACCTCAATTCAGCAAATAATGTTTCACTGATCCGAATGAGAGGCCAGGGTTCCCATGATCCCAATGACAAATCTGCTGCAAACGCTGGTTTTATGTACAAAGCAGATGTTGATGCCGGCCAACCAGTTGCTTACACGATCAGATTTCAAAATACAGGCAACGATACTGCATTCAATGTAGTAATCAAAGACACGTTGGATGCGAAACTGGACTCAAACAGTATAGAAATGCTCCAGGCAAGTCATGCGTATCAATTAGCCATAACGGATGGAAAATATTTGACATGGACATTCAATAATATCCTATTGCCTGATAGCAATCGCAATGAACTTGCGAGTCATGGTTATATTGTATACCGCATAAAACCAAAATCAAATTTGACGGTAGGGGATACTATAAAAAATTCAGCGTCTATCTATTTTGATTTTAATTCGCCGGTCAAAACGAATACTCATACAACGGTAATCCGTAACGGACCGAATGTTCCATCGCCAATGATCACAGGTATTTTGCCTGAATATTGCGACAGGCAGGGGATTCAAAGTGGTAAACTTAGTAATCTTCCTTCACCGGGTAGCGGAATAACAACACGCGTAACACTTGATAATGATGTGTTGCCTGTTGCGGGAGATAGCACTTTTACTTTCAACATAAATTTTATCGCCATAGGCGTGCATAAGCTTACCGTGACTTATAGTAACGCATACGATGCTGATACAGTGATAATGTCCTTTGCTGTTCGACCTTCGGTGGCTCCAAACGTAAATGTAAGCGCCAACATCACAAACGTTACAAATCTCGCCAATCCCGTTACAGTAACTGCAACTAATGCAGCAGGCGGTGGTACTACGCCGCTATACACCTTTGCGAAGGATAGGGATTTCACGACCATTCTTCAAAATGAATCAGGGAATAATATTCTCAACTTGAATCCGGCTGACCTACAGATTGGTGACAACTGGATCTATGTGCGAATGAAATCAAGCTTGACATGCTTTACAGTTCAAACAAATATCGACAGCATTTTATTAAAGCGCGATGCGGTAACGGGCATTATTGACGTAGAGAATCCTGGAAAGGTGATCAATATTTATCCTAATCCATTTGATCGGGAGATAAAAATTTCAGGATTGATGCCCACAAAGAATTATGAACTCAGTATCGTAGGCTTGGATGGAAAGAAGTTGTTGCAGAAACAAATTCAAAATAACACTCAGGCAAGCGTCACAATACAAAGCGTCACCACTGGCATCTATTTCCTGAATTTATATGACAAACGAAATCATCGTTTGATCGGGTCTGTGAGGATCTTTAAGCAATAAAATTATAACTCCTAAACCACATAGGAGAGGCCAGACCTAAACGTCGGACCTCTCTTCGTCAGACCGGGACGGTCAGACGACACAGTAGCGGATTTCCCGCAACAGAGGATTTACGATTGTCAACTGAGAAATACGGTTTGAGAGCTGTAAATATACCCTCTCAAAACACTGTTGCAGGAAACAGTTATCAGCATGATCTTTGTTTAATTCATCGCATCCTATCCTATGATTAATCACTAAAAAATGTTCTATGAAAAAGTTTTTATCCAGTATTCTATGTGTCGCGGTAATTGTGTTGTTGTTTGCCTGTCAAAAATCACACGATTTGGCCGCTACTGACCAGAAGGGTGAACTATTAACGACTACCACTTCCGGAACAACAATGGAATCGGGTGCAGTGGCATCAGTTATCAGTGAATGCGGACAATTCCGGACTCAAAGCCAGGGCGGCTGGGGAGTAAATCCTGCTGGTGAAAATCCAGGAACGTATTTACATGATCATTTCGCAGATGTGTACCCCGCTGGGCTCACCATTGGAAGCACCAGTGGCGGTTATACAATTAAATTTACCTCCGCTGCAGCTGTAACGGAATTCTTACCTGCAGGCGGTACGGCTATGGCACTAACAGCAAATGCAATTGATCCTGCTGCAAAATCAATCAAGAATGTCCTGATAGGACAGGTTGCTGCTCTTGCGCTAAATCTGGCGTTTGACTATTACGATCCAAATTTTGGTCCGGCAAATGAGAATCTTGGTAACATGGTAATTGTTTCTGGACCATTCGGTGGGTTGAGCGTCATCCAATTCCTCGGCGCTGCTAACAACACATTAGCAGGTCTCCCGACAGGCTATACGCCTGATGCCATTAATCAAACGGCAAGTCTTATCAATGCAAACTTTATTGATGGCACTATGGATGGAGGATTTTTAACTTGTCCTAGTTCAAGGTTTGAAAGATAAACTTAACAACCCATTTAGCATATAAAGTGAACCCCGTCGGGCAGATGGGGTTCACTCATTTGAACAGTATCATCAAATTGCTAGCTACTCGTGGCACTCATGATGATGATGGTGGTGGTGATGGTCATCGTGATCATCATCGTGATGATCATCCTTGCAATCTTTCTTATCGCATACTAAGCGGTGCTTGTCCTCATCTCCATTTTTATAATTGTCATTGATATGTTTCGCCATGTCGCGGATCTCAGAGAGCTTGTAGTTATTAGTGCAATTCCCCAAAGCTTTATTGGCAATTTCAAGAAATTCCTTTACGGTCATTTCCTTAAATTTTCCTTTCTTGATAAACATGTCTTCCAGGTGTTTTCCGGCTTCACCAAAATCATTATCATACTTATCGAATTCTACATTCAATGTGAGGGCAACCAATTCACCAACCAGAGAATTTTTTAACTCAGTGGGATTCGTATAACTGTGTTTCAGAGGTTCAGTCTTGCCTTCATCCGGCAAAAATTTAGAGATAGCCTGCGCAGAGGTAAAGGTAACTGTGTTACCTCCGGCACATCCAACTTGCAAACCGTTTGGAAATGCGGCCGCAAAATTCGTGTTTAGGTAGTCGCTAATGCAGGAGTTGTGTTTTTTACCTCCCCAGCCATGCTGCGTTTGGGTTCTCAATTGACCACAACTGGAATCTCCTCCTGGAGTTTGCGGAATTGAGTCAGCGCATTGTTGCCTGCAAAACTCGAAATATTGCTGACAAGGATTTTGGCTTGGATTAGCCGTACCATTCGACCAGATATTAAAACTATGCAATAGATTTCCCGAGGCATCTCTCTTTGCCAGCGTGATGTTGGCATTCATGAAGAAACAATTAAGCCCTTTAAATGGGAGATCGATAACCACCACGCTATCTTCATTTGGTGTGTACGTCACAACTGTATCGGGATTTCGGGGTTGCATCGTTGCGCAGTCAATCAGCCCCACAATATTATCGATCACATGCTGTCGCGTTCCATACAGCAATTGCACCCGGTCGATCTTGTAATCATTATAGACTTCGCGAATGACTACGTGAAATCCCGATCCATCATTTAATACTTCAATAGAGCCAGAAAGTTCACCGTTAAAATTGATTAGTGTGGTGTCGAAGACATTCCCACAGGGAACAAGACTCTCAGCCCTAAGCGAATGTTCGCTTCTGGCAGGGCCCGTGATAGTACGTTGACAACCCACAAAAATGAAAAGACATGCAATAAATAGATACAGTGTGTAGCGTAGGTTCATACCCTCGTTTTTTTTGAGATTAAGTGAATGGTGTGAGTCGATCAACAGACGAGAGGTAATTCAGGAGGATAATAGGAAGGCACAGGAACGTCACAAAAACCATGCAGAGCTCATTTTTATGAGCATGAAAAAATACGATGAGCAAAAATTTCGGAATATACGATGGCGATATTCGAAAAAAAGAAAAAGGCTTCCGTTAGGAAGCCTTTTAAGAAATATACGCATGAATTTATCTTGGACCACTTCCCGGGCACACGAGGAAACCATTATTGGTTTTTCCATCGTCATAATTCTCATTGATTTTTGTTGCTACGTCATTAATAGTGGATGGCGAATAAGCATTTGAGCAACCACCTAATACGTCGTTAGCAATAGTGAGGAACTGACTAACAGTTTTGCCTGCAAAGGTTCCTGACCCAATCACCATATTACCCAAAGTGACACCACCAGCCCCAAAGTTGGAATCATAATTATCAAACCCTACGCTCAAAGCAAGTGCTGTTACTTGTCCTATCAAAACGTTTTTGATCGATTTGTCTGCAGGATTTGTAGCATTTGCAGTCAATACGCCAGGAGTACCACCAGCAGGAAGAAACTCTGTGATGGCAGCTGCATTTGTATATTTTACCCAGTGACCAGTAGTGCATCCCACTGTAAGACCGGATGGAAAGGCGCCAGCAAAATTTGCATACAGGTAGGTACCTGGATTGTTACCATGTGGAACCGCGCCCCATCCACCTTGGGTTTGAGTGCGAAGCTGGCCGCATGTAGGTGGAGTGCATTGTTGCTTGCAGTACTGGAAGTAACGTTGACATTGATTTTGACTAGCATTTGTTGTTCCGTTAGACCAGGTCCAGTATTCATAATATTCCTGGCCAGTAATAGGATCTCTCTTTACAACCTTGATGTGTACATGGAAGAATATACAAGCTCCAGGCAAGTTGGCAATTGGTACCGTTAAGCTTACCTGGTCCTGACCAGGATTTAGAATTGTTACCTGATCGGCAGTGGCAGGCACCTGCAAGCCACACGAAATTAATCCCAACAACGCGGTTCTTACATGGTCTTCTGTACCATATAACCATCTTACCTCCTCGATCTTGTAATCAGAAAGATTTTCGCTGAGATCGAAGTAATAGTTAGATGCATCATTGCTGAGGGTCAGATTTCCCACCACTGCATCGTTGTAGTCAACGATAGGGACATTCATTGCTGTGCCGCAGATTGTCCTTGCAGTTGGAGCCGCAATTCCCGGAATTTCCTCCGTTTGGTTTGGAGATTGTTTTTCGAGGGCTTTCTGACAGGAATAAATCACACTAATCAATGCCAATAGGCATAATGCTGATGTAAACTTTCTCATAAATGTATTTTGAAGACTAATTAATACGCTAACTGTTCGACCTACATTATGGGCGGGATTTTCAACGGAAGGAGGATTCAAATCTACACAGCTCAATGCGCCAATGCAAAAAAACTGCAAACTTTATTTTCGTAATCTCATTTTTAAACATGAATCATGAGTTTTATTTCAGGCGGAAGCATTCTTTAAAACAGATTCATTTCAAGCGAAACGATTATTTTCACCTTTCAATTAAATCAGATTATGATATTCAGTAGGTATGTTACTGGCTTTATATTCCTGTTTGTTTCACTTACTGCCTTATGCCAGGGAAGGATCAGCTGGATGAAAGATGGTTCTTCATATACGCGTGTTGAGGCGGGAGAAATCGTAAAATATAGTCTTCCTGCAAACACGAAATCTGTCATTGTTGGAAAAGACAAACTGATTCCCGCGGGCCAGCCGCGTTCTATTCCCATTCGCAGTTATTCTTTTTCGGACGATGGAAAAAAGGTGCTGATCTACACTAATTCAAAGCGAGTATGGAGATTGGATACAAGAGGTGATTATTGGGTGATTGATCTTTCCACGAATAGCCTTACGCAGGTTGGCAAGAACCGGCCACCGTCCTCACTCATGTTTGCAAAAATCTCACCTGACGGAAGCAAGGTTGCCTACGTGAGTGAATACAACCTTTACGTTGAGGACCTGATTTCGAATGGCCAAAAGCAATTGACACAAGATGGAAATCGAAAATTCATCAATGGAACTTTCGACTGGGTATACGAGGAAGAATTTTTCTGCAGAGACGGCTTCAGGTGGAGTCCGGACAGCAGGCATATCGCGTATTGGCAGATAGATGCGCGTAAAACAAAAGACTATTTAATGATTGATAATGCTGACTCGATTTATCCATTTGAGAAACCTGTTGAATATCCAATCGCAGGCGAACCGCCTTCTCCATTCAAAATTGGAGTGGTGGACATCAGCAATGGGCAAACAAAATGGATGGATATCCCAACAGATCCACTGCTGGGATCATATGTGCCGCGAATGGAATGGGCATCCAATAGTGATGAACTCATCGTTCAACATTTAAATCGAAAACAAAATGAAAGCGAATTGCTTTTATGCAATATCGCTACTGGATCTGCGAAATCTGTTCTCAATGAAAAGGATTCTACATGGATAGACATACTTCCGCTGTGGGATCAAGATTATATCTGGGGAGGATGGGATTGGCTTAGCGGAGGCAAAGAATTTGTTTGGGCATCTGAGAAAGACGGATGGAGACATCTTTATCGCGAAGCCAGGGATGGAAAAAAAGAAACGCTCATCACCGCGGGTAACTATGATGTAATGGACATTGCAGCGATTGATGAGAAATCAGGTTACGTTTATTTCTTCGCCTCACCGGAAAATGCAACGCAACAATATTTGTATCGGGCTAAACTGGATGGAAAATCGAAAGCTGAACGCCTTTCTCCGGCAAACCAGTCCGGAACACACGAATACAACGTCTCACCTACAGGCCAATTTGCATTTCACACCTTCACGAATTACTATACGCCACCCGCAAATGAGTGGATATCCCTGCCAGATCACAAAGGTGTCAATGGTACAAGGGTTGTGGATGAAGCGCTGGCTAAATCGAAACCGACAGATTCGCCCGTGGAGTTTTTCAAAGTAAAGACCAGCGAAGGTGTGGAGATGGATGCCTGGATGGTCAAGCCGACACCTTTCGATGCAAATAAAAAATATCCTGTTCTGTTTTATGTATACACAGAACCGTGGGGACAGAACGTAAAAGACCAGTATGGCATCGCGAACAATTTCTTATACCAGGGTGATATGGCCAAGGACGGATACATCTACATCTCCATTGATAATCGTGGTACGCCTGTGCCAAAAGGGAGAGCGTGGCGCAAGAGCGTATATAGAAAGTTGGGTCAAATAAATATCCGTGATCAGGCACTCGCGGCGCGTGAAATTTTGAAGTGGCCTTTTGTAGATTCTTCGCGAATCGCGGTTTGGGGATGGAGTGGCGGTGGAACTGCTACATTGAATTTAATGTTTCAATATCCGGACATTTATAAAACTGGAATTTCCGTAGCAGCCGTGGGAAATGCGCTTACCTATGATAACATCTACCAGGAAAGATACTTTGGGATACCGCAGGAAACAAAGGAGGACTATGTCAAGGGTTCGCCGCTCACGTATGCAAAAAATCTTAAGGGCAATCTCCTCTATATTCATGGAACAGGTGATGATAATGTTCATTACAACAACGCTGAAATGTTGATCAATGAACTTATCAAATACAACAGACAATTTCAATTGATGTCGTATCCAAATCGAACTCACGGAATTTCAGAAGGGCCAGGTACATTTCAGCATTTGTCAACATTGTACACAAATTACCTGAGAGCACATTGTGCACCTGGAGGAAAGTAAATTAAAAGGCGCATGAATCCTTGAGATGCCTGATATCTGTTTTGAACAAAGTGTTCAGGAGAGCTGGAAATTGGTTGACGTTGCTGATGGAATCGTAATAATTGTGGTAATCGCGATTGGGCAAATAAACTGCATTGAAGTTGCCGTTAATAATGCTACAGCCTTCATCGCCTAACCCCCTAAAACCGTGATCACTTAATATTAAGATCACAGCTTGGCCTTTTGATTCTCTTAATATGAGGTCAATCAGTTCGCTCGCCACTTTGTTTGTAAAAGCCAGGTATTGCACGTATTTATTTTTGGACGAATCACCTGCCGTGCCGGCGAAATTGAATTCTTTGCCTGTACTATCATAAATGAATGGCGGATGCGGCATCATAAAGTGTGAATAAACGAATCGCGGCGAGCCTGATTTTTTTCTGGCTTCTGTTTTGGTAAGATCGATCAATTTGTTGTTCCCCTCTTTTATTCTCACCCGCGCATTTAAACCCGTCCAATTTCCTGCACCCCAAAAAACAGCTTTGCTGATGCGATCAAACATCGTTTTGTCGGTTATCAATCTAATCTCTAACGAGAGAAATCCAGGATCAAAAGCAGAAGGCTGTTCCTGCAGATCAAAAACTGAAAAATTCCTGATGTTATAACCTTTGCTTTTCAATAAGGAGACTACTTTACTATTTGCGATTTCCCGCGCAGCTATAGTATAATATTTGGCCGTTATGTCTTTTTTAGGGCCAATCCACGACGGGTATTCCATATTTAATGTCGCTGCGATCGAAAAGGGAGTATAGGAATAATTAGAGAATGGTCTCGTTGGTACAAAGAATTGTCGATCCCGAAGAAAGCTTGTAAACTGTCGGTTGTCATATTGAAACTTTTGTCTGAGTACTTCTGTGCCGGAGTATTCGTCCAATACTATAAAAAAAATATCTGGCTTCCCGGCTGCAGGAGTCGTATCAGATATATCAACCTGTGATTTCTTATTAAATGACTGTGGCGAACGCACGGTGAGTATAACCATATCAACAACCACGTAGATGAGCAAAAGAATATTGGCATACGAGTTCAACTGTGTCAAGCTCCTTTTTGTTCTTGATATAGAAAAAAATATTAGCAACAAAAGAATAAGGCACGCTGGAAGCAGAAAATGATTCTTTGAAAGAAAATAAAATGATCTGCTTTGTCGAAGAAAGTCCTGCAGCACACCATAAAACAGAAAAAGTAGCAGTAGTGCGGATATGAAAATGCCGGTATCAACAATGTTTCGGAAATAAAGATTGGAAAGAAAGAAAATTATTACAGTAGCAACAGCGATGATAATAAAATAAGACAACATTGCTTTGAATGGAACCAGCCCCACATAATCCTTGTAGCCATCCAGCAAGAAAAATAATATTATCAGCAATACGTGAAACGGATACTTCTTCAACACTTGCAGGATTTTGTTCATTGCTTTTATGTGAAATAAAGATAGGAGGAATGGGAAATAGTTGAATTTTACAGAACTTGATTTGTTTTATGCCAGGATCAAATTAAAATTTAAAGTCTCCTTTGAAATCCTGATTTTTACAAATAGTATATCTCGTTGCGATTTTATTCAGTTAACGCGATTCTCTAATGTTTTTGAAACTACAGGAAATTATCAATAGCAAGCGATTTCTCTTATTGATGATATGCGGTTTCCTGTTGCCTTTTTTCGTTCTTTCATTTTGGAATCATCCCTCCACTGACGATTTTAATATTGGCATACTTGATAAATCACTTTCCTTTTCGCAAATACAATCCTTCTATTACTTCCACTGGTCGGGCAGGTATACCTATGGTGCATTAGCCACCTGGGCAGCATCAGGTGGTTTCTTGTATCATCACTATTGGATTTTTGCTGCCCTGTTTTTACTGCTGACTTTTTTTTCCTTTCTCTTCACAATGGGGCAGGTGACCAAATACCTCTTGCAAAACAAATGTTCCATTGTTGAAATGACTATTGTTGCAGCATTATTGCTAGTGCTGGAATTACACGTGATTCCTGAAATCAAAACGCAGTTTTATTGGTTTACGTCAGCGCTTACCTATCAGGCGCCGCTGATTTTTCTGGTTCTGATGTGTGGATTCCTAATCCGTTTGTTTTGCGATAAAAAGGGCACCGCCTTCAACTTTTCAATAGTGCTCATCCTGGATTGTTTGGCGAATGGCTTCAATGAAATGACTTCTTTTGTTATCCTCGTCATTGCCACCATTCTCCTGATCATGCATCTCTACTTCAATGCCAGTCGAAAATTAATTCCGCTCTTGCTCTACGGGTGCAATTTGATTTTCTTCTGCGTCATGATGTTTTCACCAGGAATGTGGCATCGTGAAAGCGGTTATCCTGCTCGTTCATTCCTGGTTAATACGGTAGTAGGCGTTGCGAATTTTATAGCGGTTAACTGGACCTTCTTAAAGGACCCATTGTGGTGGTTTATGTGCATAATGGTAGCACTATGGTCTGTACAGCATCAGGGTTTATATAAAAGCAAGGCGGTGCAATGGTTACAGCGGTTATCATTTTCGAAATTGATCGCTCTTTATTTGCTCACCGGATTGATGATATTCATTCCAATTTTTATTGGCGCGCATGGTTCCCTTCCGCTTCGCGCACAAAATGTGCCTTGTTTTCTGCTTGCGTTGTCTGTGCTTTTGCTTGTCCATTTTAAATTTTCAAGCGGTGCATATCAGCCTTTTACCATGCAACAGGGGAACTACATTCAAAGGTACCGATGGGTACTGTTCAGCGTGCTCATCTTTACTACTACCGTAACTGCTGAGCTCGTTCAATCCATTATCAGCGGCTATTTCTATCAGGGGGTCATGCAGGAGAGAGAGGCACGTCTGTTCAATGCCGACAAACGTACCACCATCTATATCGATGAATTTGACCTGGCCCTAAAAAAGAAAATGAAGGAGACGTTCCCAAAAAAGGTTCCCGTAACCCTGGATCGGATGATTAAACAAAAGCCAGTTCTTCTTTTTGTTGAGGACTATCTAGACCAGGATAGCATCATTAAATATGTTTATGGGGTGGATAACCTCATCATTAACCGTGACTCGATGCCTAAAAACAAACAGTAAGTTTCAGGGCTCGCCTGGTGGAATTCTGCGTCTTAAGTATTTGGATGTCAGTTGCAACCACAAGATGTGAGACTAGAAACCAGCGCGTGTGATCTCAGGCTTTTAAAAGTAGCGCGCGAGGATATCAATGAAAGTCCTGGCCCTTATGCACGCTTTAACGCTTATTTTTGTGTTCCGCTTAAAAATTCTTTCCTGAAACTTTGGCGATAAATAAGCTTACTCCTATCTTTGCGCTCCCAATTTCAAACGGGAATCACGCGTATGTCGCAGAGAATCAGAATCAAATTACAGTCATACGATCACAACCTGGTGGACAAATCAGCGGAGAAGATCGTTAAAACTGTTCGCAGCACAGGCGCCGTAGTAACAGGGCCTATTCCTCTTCCTACCCGCAAAAAGATTTTTACGGTGTTGCGTTCTCCCCACGTGAACAAGAAAAGTCGTGAGCAATTCCAATTGGCTACGCATAAACGCCTGTTGGATATTTATACTTCTTCTTCCCGCACTGTAGATGCGCTTTCAAAGCTGGATCTGCCAAGTGGTGTTGAAGTTGAGATTAAAGCGTAAACCAATTGCGGATTGCGAAATTGCGGATTGCGAATTGAAATCCGTAATCCGTAATCCCGCAATCCGAAATCAAAAAGAGTTCTTTTAATATTCATCTCCCAATTTTTCCCGATAGCATCGGGCGAAGGAAAGGAGCGCTGAATGAAATAAATTTCCTCGAATCAGAGATTCGAGGTACATATGAACAAGCCCTTCGAGGTTTGTTTACGGCTGGTACTTCGATTGGTGACCACTGCCGGGGTTTTCAACCGCCGACAGGGTCTTCAAAAAAAAGAAAAGGTCAGCTGCAAACTGGGATTGAAGAATTACTGTGAAAGCTAAAGGCTAATGGCTAATAGCTAACAGCTAAAACTGTCCTAATAACCTTGCGTGGCACAAACCAAATAAAATGAAAGGTATTATTGGTAAAAAAATTGGGATGACCAGCATCTTCAATCCTGCTGATGGCAAGCAAACTGCTTGTACCATCATTGAAGCTGGTCCGTGTGTAATTACGCAGGTTAAGACTGAAGAAACAGACGGTTACACTTCCCTTCAATTAGCGTTTGGCGACAAGAAAGAAAAACACACTATCGCTGCAGAAAAAAATCACTTCGCCAAAGCCAATACTTCCGCTAAAAAGTTTATAAAAGAATTCCGCGATTTTTCAATAGAAAAGAATTTAGGTGAAACCATCACTTGTGAAATCTTCACTGAAGGCGAGCAGGTAGATGTTGTAGGCACATCAAAGGGTAAAGGATTCCAGGGCGTGGTTAAGCGTCATGGATTCACCGGTGTTGGTGAGCAATCACACGGTCAGCACGATCGTCAAAGGGCTCCGGGATCAATCGGTAACTCTTCTGATGCAAGCCGTGTATTTAAAGGAATGCGCATGGCCGGTAGAATGGGAGGCGACAGAGTGAAGCTGAAAGGTTTGAAGATCATGAAAGTATTTCCTGACAAGAACTATATTCTCGTGAGCGGATCAGTTCCGGGGCACAACGGTTCTATTGTATATATCCAGAAGTAAATTTTAATCTAAGTCATCATGCAAGTAGATGTATTAAATATAAAAGGTAAGAAGACAGGAAGAACTGTTGATTTGCCCGACGATATTTTCGGTGTAGAACCAAATGATCACGTGATCTACCTGGCAGTTAAACAATTCCTTGCAGCCCAGCGCCAGGGAACACACAAAGTGAAAACACGTGCTGAAGTGAAAGGTGCAAGTCGCAAGCTTCATCGTCAAAAAGGAACTGGTGGATCTAGAAAAGGTAATATCAGGAACCCATTATATAAAGGCGGTGGTACTGTATTCGGACCAAAACCACACAAGTATGATTTCAAGTTGAATCAGAAAGTGAAAGGGTTGGCAAAGGTTTCCGCGCTTTCTCATAAGGCAAAAGAGAATAACCTCTTCGTAATTGAGGACGTGACCATTGAGACTCCGAAAACAAAAGAATTTGTGGCAATTCTCAAAATATTGAATGCCGACGAAAAGAAAGTATTGTTTCTAACGCCGGAATACAATAACAACGTATTCCTTTCTTATCGCAATCTTCCTAATGTAGCAGGATACCAGTTCCATGATATGAACACATACGATATCGTGAATTCTGATGTGCTGGTGTTTACTGAGAGTGCCGTGAAGAAAATTGTGGAAGACGTAACAGCAAACTAAAAAGGACATCCGCCTTCGGCGGATAAAAATTTTAATTCAAGAATATGAAAGTCGCTGAAGTTTTAATAAAGCCGATCGTATCTGAGAAAAGCAACCAAATGGCCGAGAAAAAAAGGACATATGCTTTTCGCGTACACCGTCGTGCAAATAAATTAGAGATCAAGAAAGCGGTGGAAGAGTTTTATGGAGTTGCAGTTGATGACGTTCATACGCTTGTTGTTCCTGGCAAGAACAAAACCCGCTACACGAAAGCTGGTTTCATCAAAGGACAGAAGCCTGCATATAAGAAAGCCCTGGTAACTGTGGCTGAAGGTGAAAGCATTGATCTGTATTCGAACATTTAATTGATTACTCATTATAGCACGCGAAGCTGATAAGTTCGCAAAGAATAAAACAATGGCATTAAAAAAATACA
>Ga0070671_100002369_pt1 | contig 14553 bp, 9 predicted proteins | sample KBSS73metaG_FD_65341 | JGI IMG/M metagenome (GOLD analysis project Ga0070671, IMG submission 65341) | Switchgrass rhizosphere microbial communities from Kellogg Biological Station, Michigan, USA - KBS S7-3 metaG | ecosystem: Host-associated > Plants > Roots > Rhizosphere > Soil ...
GCTTACGCGCAGGTTCGCGCAGAGGCCGAAGCCACTGTGCAGTTCGAACTCGCGACCTGGGGCAAGCTGCAACTCGCGCTCACCAGCGGCTCGCAGCAGATGAACCTGCTCACAACGAACGCGGCGACGCCGCTGCAACCAGGTTCTACCGCGAACACGCTTGAGCCCGGCGATACCACCATCGCCTTCCAAGTAGGCGACGTCATCGTCGTCGACCACGACTACGGCGGTCAGACCGGCTTCGTCGGCGCAGGCGTCAGCGGAGCTTACATTCGCAGTGAGACCGATGTGAACAGCGACGCAAACTACATCCGCCGCATCTCACTGAACGTTGCGCGCATCGCGGGTATCGCTAACGGCGCACTGCACTTGGAGACGCCGCTGCTCGCAGGCGCACCGTCAGCAGAGATGAAGATAAGCCGCGTCACCGGTTTCGTCGATCGCGAGGGCTCCAGCTTCTTCCAGGAGTGGTCCGCGCTCTTCGTCATGGAAGGCGAGCAGGGTGACCGCGTGATCGTCCACTATCCGCGCCTTCAGGCGATGCACGGCGCAGCTGAGATCGCCGAGACGCTTTCCGCGCCGCTCGATCGCATCCGCCTTGCTGGCGCCTTCCGCGCTCTGCCTGTGCGCGACGCCATCGACGGCGAGATGGTCCTGTGCTTTCGCAGCTATCTGCCTGCGTGAAGCTTCGCAATTCGAACGACTTTGTGAGGAATCGAGAGAGGGGAAAGACAATGAGTTGGAAGCATAGAGGACGAACGCTGGTTGGACTCCTCCTGGCAGTTCCAGGGATGCTGGTTCTGCTAGCTGTAGGCGGCTTTGCGCAGGTTGTAACCACACAGGTTACAGATACCATCTACCGCGCCGACGGAACACCCGCGGGCGGAAGCGTCATCGTAAGCTGGCCCGCATTCACTGCCGCATCCGGCCAGTCTGTTGCCGCTGGAAGCACCTCCGCCACGCTCAGCAGCGCAGGCGTGCTCACCGTGCAACTCGCGCCCAACGCGGGTGCGATGCCGCTCGGCACCTACTACACTGCCGCCTATCACCTCGACGACGGCACCGTAAACCGCGAGTACTGGGTCGTGCCTGCCAGCACCTCGCCCGTGCACATCTCCGCAGTGCGCAGCACCGTGCTGCCCACATCCGTGGCCATGCAAACCGTAAGCAAGACATACGTCGACACCGCGATCGCCGCAGCCGTCGCGGGCCATCCTCTCGACACCACAAATCCCTACGTTCTGAAGGCGGGCGACACCATGACCGGCCCGCTCGTGCTCTCCGGCGATCCCACCGCCGCGCCGCAGGCTGCAAACAAGAACTACGTCGACGTGAACGTCGGTGCCCTCGCCAGCGGTCTCGCGCAGAAGGTCGCGACTTTTCCGCAGACGGTCCAGACCGTCGCGCAGCCCACTGGCACCGATCTCGAAGTGAATCGCCTGAACGGCACGCAGTACGCCAGCCAGTATCAGGACGGACGCGGAGGCAACGGCATCGCCAACGCTCTCATCAGCCCCGACTGTGCCAACGGCTGCGAGATCAAGGCCGAGCAGACCTACACCTCCGCTGAGCGCTATACCTCCTCGCAGTGGAACAGCCAGACCCACCTCGAAGACAGCCGCCAGGGCCAACGCCGCGACAGCTTCGTCAATCCGGAGAGCCCACTGACGCCCGGAACCGAGGCGGGTCAGATCTTCGACGTTACCTCTACGCGCGGCGGCACAACGATACACCAGCTCACCGGCGCAACCGGCCCATCCTCCGTGGGCGTGCAGATCGCCCACCGCGCCCTTGCCGATGGAACTAACCAGTTCCCGCAGGGCATTGATCCAACCGTGCCGTATTTCAAAACCGGCTACAGCGCGCTGATGGTCAACGGCACCTACAACACGCAGGGCCAGCACGTGCTCGTGCCCATGGAAACCGACTGCTTCGGCGTGGGCGACTGCCTCATCGGCGCGCAGTTCATCCGCGCCTCAGGCGGCTTCCGCGACAACGCGGACGAGGGGGCACACCCCTTCGACCTGCAGATCCGCGAAGACGATCGTGTCTTCGCCGGCAGCTGCGCGACAGGCTGCACCACCGGCTCGACAACCATTACCATCACTCCCAGCGCAAGCAACGGCACCCAGGGCGATGGCCGCTTCCTCATCAACACCAACGCAGCCAAGGTGCTGTCCACTGGCTCGCTTACCGGAGTAGGCACGGCAGGTCCCAACGCATCGGCGGCCTTCAGCGCCACCAGCTTTCCTGTAAGCACCTTTTTTCGCATCGCACTGTCGATCCCGTCGCAGACGCACAACCTCGCACCGGGGACGGTAACGGTCGCGATTGCGACCACAGGGCTGCCTTCAGGATTTTCACCCAACACGGCAGCAGCGCCCGCATCCAGCGGCGTCGCATGTCTAGCCGACCCCGCCGCTGCCACCAACGGCATCGAGAACTACGAGATGGCGAACTACACCGTCGTCGACGGGACGCACCTGCAGCTGACGCTGAACAAAGCGCACGCCGCGCAGGCTACCGTCGCCATGGGCGGACTCTGTGGATATGGATTGGAGCAGAAGGTCGACACCGCTGCGGGAATTCGCCAGGTGTTTCCAGTCGTCGGCTCCTACTCGCCCACTGGGCTGTACTACGCCGGGGGCGCGACCTCGGTGGTCGGCGTGATGAGCAAGACCTCCGGCTTCGCGAACCTCTCGCTCCCCATCACCTCGGCTGTCCGCAGCAGCAACACCGTCACGGTTACGACGGCAGGCAATCTTCCGGTCGACATCAACGGCCTGACCATGACCATCGCGGGCATGACGGACTCAAGCTACAACGGCAGCTTCGCAGTTACAACGACCGGCCCCAATAGCTTCACCTATGCGCAGAGCGGAGCCAACAGCACAAGTGCTGGCGGAACTGTGTCGCTGCTGACGGGCAGCTACGCGCTCTATCCGATGGCCGAGGTGCTCAGCGTGATGAATCCGGCGACCAAGCTGATCGACGGGCAGATGACGCTGGCACCGAACAACGTTGCCTGGGCAGCGAACGATACCGTGGAAGAGCCGCACTACTATCAGCAGAAGGTCGGCCCGGACCTCGAATACATTGGACAGACGACGCCACGCCCAACTGTGTTCCAGCAGGCCGGCGTGCAGTACGAGGGCAACAACGGCCCCGGCCTGCAGGGCTGGACGGTCACAAACGCCGCGCCCGCCAGCAACTACTTCGGCAACGGCGGCACGCACGCCGCGCCTGACATGGCATACCAGGCCAAGGGAGTATGGCTGCGCACTATGGTGGCCAATGCGGGAGAGCAGAGCGTTTTCACCATTCACTGCAACTCACGCGGCTGCGGCAGGTGGAACTCCGGCTACAACCTCTTCGAGCTCGATTCCAGCGTGGCAACCGACACGATCGGTTGGCAACCGACGACCAGCACGCTCAGCTTCAATCTGCGCGGCGGCGGCTCCAGCATCTCTCCACAGGGCATCACGACCGGCACCATCAACGCAACGACCGTCAACGCGACCACGTTGAACGGAGCCGTCAGCGCATCGCAGCTTCCTGTCTTCCACCCCTCAGGCGCATCGCACGCAGCAGGCGCAGTGCCCGATCCGGGTGCAACCGCCGGAACCGCACGCTTCCTGCGCGAAGATGGCACGTGGGCCACTCCCGCAGGTGGCAGCGCAGGCGGAAGCACACTGCCGACCGGCGCAACCGCAGACTACGACTTCCTGCAGGGCTCAGGCGGCGTGCTGGTCGACAAGAGCGGCAACAGCAACAATGCGACGCTGGGCACGGGAGTGAATACGCCAACGTGGACCGCGACGGGATTGCAGTTCGCCGTACCGAACAACGTTGCTCTGCCGGCGGCGCTCAATGGCACCCGCACGTTCTTTCTTGCGGTGTATGTGAATCCGATAACGACGGGACCGCAACCGCCGAACCAATATCCATGGCTGATCAACAGCAGCATGCAGGGCAGCGGCTTCAACCTGTCGTACTCACCCGGTCTTGCGAACGTCTACCGTCTTCAGAGCTACTCCGGCAACGGAGTGCGCACGTTGACGAAGAACACCTTTTCCGGCTTTCATGTTTTCGCGATAACGCTGGGTGATGGAAGCTCGAGCGTCGATCGCTTCTACATCGACGGACAGGAGTTCAGCTACTCGGCGCAGGGCGGTTCGGCCGGGATGCAGACCTCCGGCAACCTCTTCCTGGGCACAACGGGCATCGCACCGTTTGACCAGTCCGGCTTCATGGGGACGATGTATCGCGTCATCGCATATCCCACGCAGCTGAACGCCGGCAACGTGCAGGTCATCAGCGCGGCCATTCGCAATGAGGTCGCCTCGCGGGGTGTGCTCACGTCGTCGCAGGCAGTAGCGTTGACGTCGCCGCAGATGCATGCCATCGGCGACTCGATCACCCTCGGCATGGGCGTCTCGACGCCGTGGCCCTCGCTGTTGTCGCTAACGAACCAGCCGAACTACACCCTGACGAACTGGGGTATAGGCGGAGTCACCATGCTGGCGATGCAGGGCTCCGAGGCGAACCGCGTGGCGACGATGTGCGGGCCGTCCTCCGGCCCTGCAGTCGCTTTACTGTTCGCGGGAACAAACGACCTTGCGCAGTCCGGCGAGACGGCGACCGATGTCTGGTCGAACGCCGTCAGCGAGATCCAGGTCCTGAAGCAGGCAGGCTGCCGCGTCTTCGTGGGCACGATGATTTCGCGCAACGGCACCAACGCGACCGGCAACACGGCAGATGCGGACAAGAATGCCTACAACGCCTTGATGCTGTCACAGGCGAAGACCGCGGGAGCGGAAGGCGTCATCGACTTCGCCGCCAACCCGCTGCTGGGCGCCGATGGCGCGAACGCCAACACGACCTACTTCCAGAGCGACCGCATTCATCCTACGCAGGCAGGACAGGCTATGCTGGCGGCTGCGGCGAGCAACACGCTGAATCGCTACTTTGGCTCCAACGAGGCGAACCCGCACGTAATCACGGCAACCACCGTGACGCTGGCCCCCAGCGACGGCGCTGTAACCGCAGCGCCTACCGCCAACGCGGCCTACACCATGCCCGACTGCACCGGGCCAAGCGGAGCGACATACAGCATCAGCAATCCGCAGTCGGCGTTCACGGTGACGATCGTGGGTCAGGCCAACCAGCCGATCAACGGTCTCACAACGCCGATCGCGATTCCGCCTAACTCGACCGTGACGCTGCGCGACGTTCCGAATCCAAAGAACGTCTCCGGCTGCCACTGGACGATGTAGGCCCCGATTGCCTCACCGGTTCATTTGGTAGGGCGACTTGATGCGCAGGACCTTCAGTGTCTTGAGGACTGCGTTGCGGGCGAGGGTGCGGAGCTTTCGCCGGCGTTCGGCGCGTGCGATGAGTGCGCGCTGACGGCGGCGAAACTCTGCCTCTGCGGGCGGGCCGTGGTGGAGCGCGGAGTGCGCGGCAGCGACGATGGCATCGAACTCCTTCTCGGGGGCGAAGAAGTCGAGCCATGCCTGGCGGGCAAGGCGTCCGCGCTCTGCCGCGGAGGCAAGGTGCGGCTCCAGCAGCTCCGGCAGGCGCGCGATGTCGCGCTCGGCGATGCGGATGAGGAAACTGTCCCACGGGACCCTGGACGTCCCAGCCCCGGGAGCCGCGGGAAGAAGGTAGCCGTCGGAGATGAGCACGGGCGTAACTCCAGCCTGCATCACCTCAAAGAGGCGGATGCTGCCGGTGCCCGCTCCGCGCGGGCAGAGGACGAAGTGTGATGACGCAATGGTCTGGGCGTAGCGTTGCTGGCGTTCTTCACGGCCGGGCTGCGAGAGGTCCCAGTGGTAGTAGGTGCTGGTGTTCTCGATGACGATGTCGAGGCGGTTGAAGTTGAGGTTGAACATGCGCTTGCGCAGCAGCGACGTGCTTCCGCCCTGAAACGAGAATAGCAACGATTTTTGTATGCCTGCTTCAGTTACATATCGGTTGGAGTAGCGTCCGCTGGCGGAGACGTAGGAGTAGCTGTAGGTGCGTCCGGCGCGGCTGCTCTCGTCCTCGATGGCCGAGCAGTAGACGCCGGGAGCAAGCGGAAGGTAGTTGTCGTCCTCGGTGTAGACGGCGCATTTGTCGGGGTGGGCGCGGTATAGCGGGTGGTCGAGAAGGTGTTGCGGATCGAGGCCGAAGCTGCCTACGAGCAGTATGAAGTCCGCTTCATCCGGAGAGCTGACGAGCGTGTGGGTGCTGTGTGCGGCGCGCTGGGGCAGAAGGGTGACGAGCTCGGTCTCGTGAATGGGGGAGAGATGAATCTTCATGGGCCTGCGTGGGTCTCTCGGTTCATTGTCGGGCCTCGCGTGTGGGTTGTCGAGAAGAGAAGGAGATGGTGGGTGGGATGCAGAAGGATGTGGATGGACTGATGGAGTTGGGCAGGCAGATCAACGCCTGTCCGGACAAGATGATCACGGAGATTGAGCGGCTGCTGAAGGTACGCGATCGCGAAGGAGCGGTGCGGCCGCTGGTTGCGAACCGCGTACAGTGTGCCTTTGAAAAGAATCGCAAACAACACAACATTGTGCTGAAGGCGCGGCAGATGGGAATGACGACCTGGGTTGCGGGTCGATTCTTTCTGAAGACGATTACCGCGAAGGGCGTGCTGACCGTCCAGGTGGCGCAGACGCGAGAGGCCGCAGAGGGAATCTTTCGTATGGTGCAGCGCTTCTGGGAGAATCTGCCCGACGATCTGCGTGCGGGGCCGCTGCGCCGAAGCCGCGCCAACGTTGGGCAGATGAGCTTTCCCGAACTGGATAGCGAGTTCCGCATCATCAGCGCAGGAGATCCCGGCGCGGGGCGCGGGCTTACGATCCAGAACCTGCACCTGAGCGAGGTGAGCCGATGGCCCGGCGACGCGCGCGAGACTCTTGCCGGCCTGCGCGCCGCTCTGTCGCCAACAGGCGAACTGGTGATGGAGTCGACGCCGAACGGAGCGTACGGCAGCTTCTACGAGGAGTGGAATCGTGCCGCCACCAACGGCACAGTACAGCACTTCTTTCCCTGGTGGATGGAGGACGCATACGTTGCGAAGGCCGCGATCGATCTTACGCAGGAGGAGCAGCGGCTGGTCGATCTTCACGGATTGAAGCCCGAGCAGATCGGCTTCCGCCGCACGCTCGCGGCCAGCTATCGCAAGCTGCGCTCGCAGGAGTTCGCGGAGGACGCGATCAGCTGCTTCCGCGCGACGGGCGACTGCTGCTTCGAGGTGGACGCGATTGAAAAGCGGCTGGCTGAGGTGCCGGAGCCGGTAGGCTCGCCCGACGGAGAAGAAGCTCTGCTGGTGTGGCTGCCGCCGATGACAGATAAGAAGTACATCGTCGCGGTAGATACAGCGGGCGGCGGCGTGGATGGCGACTTCGCTGCGGTGCAGGTGATCGAGCAGGAGAGCGGCCTGCAGTGCGCGGAGTTGAGAAAACGCCTGGGTCCGTTGGAGCTGGCAAAGAGAGCAGCGAAGATCGCTCGCGAGTACGGCAACGCGCTGATCGCGGTGGAACGGAACAACCACGGCTCAGGCGTGCTGGCGCATCTCGACAGCTCGGAACACTATGCGAATGTCTACGCTATGGATGGCGCGCCCGGATGGCTGACGACAGCGGGCAACAAGCCGGCGATGGTCGCGCGCATGGGCGCCCTGTTGGTGGAGTCGCCGAAGCTCTTCGCGAGCCGCAGGCTGCTGGGCGAGTGCCGTACGTTCGTAACACTGGCCGGTGGCCGCACCAGCGCGGCGAATGGCGCGCACGACGACTGCCTGATGTCGATGGCAATCGCTCAGGCTGTTCGAGCGGAGATGGCAGGCCGCGTACGGCAGTGACGGTTGCTAGTATCCTGATGCGGGGAGCAACGGGCTTGGCGGTTTGGCGGTGCAGGCGATTCGTCGAATGCGTGGTGGAGCGCAGAGCCAGCTGATGCTTGGCTCCGACGGCAAGCTTTGGGTGGTGAAGTTTCAGAACAACCCACAGCACCGGCGCGTGCTGGCGAACGAGCTGATTGCGACGCGCCTGGCTGCGGCCGTGGGGCTAACGGTTCCAAACTGCGACGTCGTTGAGGTGACGGAGTGGTTGGTGGCGAATACGCCAGAGCTGCGCTTCGAGCTTCTGCGTGGCGACCGCCAGCCTTACTCCGCGGGCCTGCAGTTCGGGTCGCAGTTTGTGGGCGGGCTGATGCCGGGGCAGGTGGTGGACTATCTGCCGGAGCAGCAGCTGGACGAGGTCAGGAACCTGAAGGAGTTTGCCGGAATCCTGTGCATCGACAAGTGGGCGGGCAACTGCAACGGACGCCAGGCGGTCTTCGAGCGCAGGCCGCGCGAGCGGAAGTATCGCGCAACGTTCATCGACCAGGGCTTCTGCTTCAACGCGGGCGAGTGGAACTTTCCCGACTCGCCGCTGCGCGGGGTGTACCAGCGCAACCGCGTGTACGCAGGCGTAACCGGATGGGAGAGCTTCGAGCCGTGGCTGAGCCGCGTAGAGGCTATGCAGGAGTCGACACTGTGGCGGATCGCCGAGGAGGTTCCACCGGAGTGGTACGGTGGCGACACAACGGTGATCGAGCGGCTGATGGAGCAGATGCTGACGCGGCGCTCGCGCGTGCGCGAACTGATCGCATCGTTTCGCGACTCGGACCGGCAGCCGTTCCCGATGTGGGAGAAAGGCCCGAAGATTGTTGTGCCTCGACAGTTTGAAGAGTTGATGAGTGAGGGAAGATTTGTGATGTAGATGCTGGTTGGTGTATTTCACGGAGGTTTTTTGGCAGAGCGAATCCAATGCGAGTTCTTCCTGATCCGGTACGTGCCGGATGTGGTGAAGGGCGAGTTCACCAACATCGGCGTGCTGCTGCGCGAGGCGGGGCGTGCTGACAGCGCAGTCGTGCGCTTTACGCGCGACTGGGCGCGGGTGCGCTGCATGGACGCCGACGCCGACATTGGTTTGCTGGAGTCGCTGGAGAGCGAGATTTCGGAGCGTCTGCGGCTCGGCGCCGCCGATACCAAGCCGGTGATGCAGGTGCTGGAAGATACGCTATCGAACTCCCTGCAGATAACGGAGGCACGAGCTGCTTTGGCGGAGAGCGTGCCTGCCGAGTTGGAACAGTTGATGCGGATGTACGTGGAGCCGTTGAAGGTGAAGCAAGAGCGGCGCAAGTCGGGCCGCGCCGCGATTGCTGGCGCGATGCGCAATCAGTTCGAGCGCGCGGGGGTTTGGGGACTGATGCGCAAGCGCATCGCGGCATCGTCGTACACGCGACCGGGCGATCCGATGAAGATCGACTGCGGGTATCGTGCGAATCTTGCCGAGGGGGTCGGAGTGATCCGCCTGTTCCAGGCGGTGTCGCTCGAGGGCGACATTGAAGCCGCGAAGGGGCTGGCGTACTCGGCGCCGCAGCTGCGCGAGGGTGTGGAACGCGTGGAGAGTGCCAGACTGGAGTTGACCGCAGTGGTCGAAGCGCTGCGCTCGGTCGAGGGCGCTGAGGATGAGGCGACGGAGCGCTATCGCTTCGGCGTGGAGGCGATGGAGCGCGAGGCGATTCGCGTGGTAACGCTGAGCGATCTGGCGCGCGTGGCTGAGACGGCAAGGGTGGAGTTGAGAGTTTAGGCTGAATTCGTTAGTAGATTGCAACTTCGAAGCCGAAGAGCGTTTCGTTGTCTTCTTGCAGGACACGACACTGAGAGGGATCTGAAGGGTTATACCGCATCCTAATTTTTACGGGCTTGGAGGCCTCGTCAACATACTTCCATGCCGAAGCTTCAGTAAGGCCAACGCTCTTGATCAGGCCTACGAGTTTCTCTCCTGAAACAAAGTACTCGAAGACGCCTTGGAGCTGGAAGTTGTTGCTCCAACCGCGGCAGTATTCTTTGTCGGCATCGATACACGTCCAATCAGTCAAAGCCGCAGATGCCTCAGACCAACGCTTCGCCTAATGAATACGAAAAAGCCTTCGGATAAAGCGGAACAGCGCGATTACAAGAACGTCTGCGAACATTTTGAGTCGCAGAATACAACAAGTTGTATTTGTGAAGTTAGCTAAAAGAATTCTGTTCTAGAGTTGAAGCAGTACAAGACGGAAAGTTTCCAAGGCGTGGCCATTGCGGCTGCGCCTTTTGTTTTTGCACAGCACACAAGCGAGGTGAAACGCACATGGCTATCGAGGCAACACTGAAGAACATCTGGCAGCGGTTCGCCGACAAGGCAGATCGCAGCACGAACGTCTCCGCAGGAGCGAGCAAAGACGCCAAGAGTGAGCGGAAAACTGCGATGCTGCCGGCGATCCTGTCGCCGTACAACGGTGTGCGTGCAGGACAGAGCGCATTACCGAAGCCGACTCCGGCGAACCTGCGCAGGTTTGCGGAGACGCCGGTGGTGCGCCGCGCCATCAATGTGGTGAAGGACAAGGTAGCCAGCATGGACTGGCAGGTGCGCGTGCGCCGCGGGTATTCAATCGCTGACGTCGAGAACGTGCAGGATCGGCTGAATACGCTGCGGCGCTGCCTGGAGGAGCCGAACGCGACCGACAGCTTTCGCGTGCTCTTCGAGCAGGTGATCGAAGACCTGCTGGTGGGCGGCTTCGGCGCAGTGGAGATGGAGGCGACGGGTGATTCGCTGCGGCCGTTCCATCTGTGGGCGGTGGATGGCGCGACGATCCAGATCGACAGCCGCTGGGATGGCGATCCCGTGCGGCCGCGCTATGCACAGGCGACAGGACGCATGGGCGCGGATGCTCTGGTTCCGCTGCGCGACGATGAGCTGATGTACGTGCGGCTGAATCCGCGCACGCATACTCCGTTCGGGTTGGGGCGGCTTGAGGTGGCGTTTGAGACGGTGAACCAGTTCCTGAGCGCGAATCGCTACGCCGGCCGGCTTGCCTCGAACTCGGTTGTGCAGTACGCGCTATGGCTGGACGAGGCGACGCCGGAGCAGCACGACCGGCTGATTCGCTGGTGGCAGGACGAGATCGAAGGCACAGGTCGCGTGCCTGTGCTGAGCAGCGAGAAGAAGCCGGAGGTGCTGCGCTTCGCCGGTGGCACCGATGCCGACCTTCGGCTGCAGTGGCAGGAGATGCTGATTCGCCTGATTGCGAATGCGTTTGAGCTGCCGCCGATGCTGCTGGGTGTGGCGGGCGATGTGAACCGCTCCACCGCAGGTGAGCTTGCGGATGAGGCGTTCCAGAGTGCGGTGGTTCCGGTGGCAAAGTTGATTGCGGAGCACATTACGCGTGACCTCTTTGCGAAGAAGCTGGGCTGGCGCGAGTTCGAGTTCTGCTTCAACGAACTGGAAGGGCGCGACGAGATGAGCGAGATCACGATCCAGAAGACGTTGATTGAAGCAGGCGTGCTGACGGTGGATGAAGTACGCGCGATGCGCGGTCTGCCTCCGCTGACGAAGCCCGCGGGTGAGGCAGGAAGCGAGGTGCAACAGTGAGGGTGACGATCGACAACCTGGATGGAGCGGGTGTGCGCGACTACACGGCTGCACTCGCTGCGGATGCCCCGCTGAAGATCGAGCGCGTACTGCATGCGGCTTCACGTTGCACGGGAGGGCTCCATCTTAATGCTCTCGGGCTTCCCGAGCCAGTGCGCGGAGCACGCATCGTAGTGACGAAGGATGACGGCACGACTTTGTTCACTGGCTATGTCGCAAACGAACCGGCGAAGATCTTCGCAGGTGTTGCAACGATGGGCGTTGCGCATCGAGTGGTCTTCAATGCAGTGAGCGATGCGGTGGATTCGCCTGCGCTGGGAGTGGGCGCGACGCATACGCTGGTCGACGGTGGCGGCATGGTGCAGGTTGCCGGGCTTGCGAGCGGCGCTCAGCGCGAGTTGGCGCGGGACATCACGCTCTCGGGCGAGACGGAGCCCGCGGCCTACATTACTGAGTACTTCATGGGAGATGGGGCGGCGAGCACGTTTCAACTGACGCAATCTCCGTTTCATGCGACGAACACCGCTTTGCTGGACGAGCGCTTCGATGGGCCGGCGATCAATCAGCAGATATGGAGCGTGACGGATGCAGGGGCGTTTCTCGCGCTGACTTCAGCTGGACTCATGGTGAATGGAGGCAACGGGCTCGACGGACAGACGACGCTGACGACAGTGAAACCAGTCGAGATTGGCGGGACGCTGTTGATCGAAGCCGGCGAGGTCACCTTTGGCGCGGACAGCGATGGTGTGGCGTGCGGCTTGTATCAGGGAGCGGTGGAGAGGAGCAGTTGCTTCGCCGGCTTCAACGTGCGCCAGAGCGGCGGGGCGACCATCGTGACGCCGATGGTGAACGGCGTGGAGGTAGGCACGTCGCTGACGATGGTGAGCGGGCACAGGTATACGCTGCGTTTGCGCCTGCACTGCCCGGAGGTAGTGCGTGTGTCGCAGACGTACTCGGCGATGGTGGAGGGTGAGCTGCGCAGCTTTGGCGGCACGGCGGTCGATGCTCCTGTGGCGATGGTGTTTGAGTATCGCGATGCGGGTATCTCGTCGAATACTCCGGCGACGGTCCTGTACGCGGGTGCAGTTGCTAGTTCGCCGGGTGAATGCAGCTTTGCGCCAGTGAACGGCGTGCAGATGTTCGGTGCTGTTGGACGATGCAGCATCACGCAGGCTGGTTCCGCGTGGATCGTGACGAGGACTGCGGATGGCACGGAGACGGTGCGGGTGACGGGCACGGCAGGTGATGGCGTGGACTGCATGCTGTCGCCGGCGGGGAGGATCACGTTCTTCAGCGGGCGCATTCCGGTGGCGGATGAGCGGATCACGGTGATGTATCGGGGGCGAAGGCGCGCTGTTGCGCGGCTCGCCGAGGATGCAGGTTTGCCTGCGACGGCGCAGTGGCAGGGCAAGGTCGGTAGCCCTAAAGCGCGCACGACAGAGGATTGCGAAAACGCTGCGCAGGCGATGCTCGAGTTTGCAATGGCGCGGTCGGCAGCGGCTGCGGGGATGTACGCGATGGTGAATCCGGAGAAGGATGTTGCCCCCGGAGATGTGATCGCAATCCGTTCGGGAGAGGACACGCTGAAGGCAATGGTTCGCACGGTGACCATTGAAGATGGGCACGCGCGGCCGGAGGTTCTCGGCTATCGCGTGGGCTTCGCCAATGAATGGGCTGAAGGGCTAGGGGTTTCGCTCTCTGATGGCGTTGCGAGCGACGCTCTACTTCCGCAGAGCACCACGCCTGTGCCTTCCGCAGTGTTGCCGAACCTGCCCGCGCTTGCGGTGGTGAGCGCGACGGGGTCTGCGCTGCAGGTGGACGCCGGCGTTGATCCCCCGGCAGGAGGCGGCTTCGAGGTGCGGCGCAGGGACTGGGCGTTCGGACCGGGCACTGATGCCGACCTTGTGCTGCGTAGTCCGGGGCGGAGCTTTTCGATTCCGCGCGAGGGGCAAGTGGAGCGGTATTTTGTGCGCATGTACGATGCGGCGGGCGCAGGGTCTGGTCCGCCGGTGTACTCGCGTTTTTCCAGTGCTGTGTTTACAAATCTGCCGGTCGCGTTCTGATCGTGCGGTGAGTGGGAGCAAAAAGATGACTGAGTTTGAAGGGCAGGTACTGGGTGATCTGCGTGTGTTGAAGAGCCAGATGGATCAGCTGATGGGGATTGGACAACCTGGGAGATTGATTCAGATTGAGGAGCGCGTGGAACGCCATGAGCGCAGCGTGCAGAGGGTGAAGGGATTCACCGCGGCGGTAGGTGCGGTGGTGACGCTGGCGCACCTGGCAATTGATTTCTTGCGGCGGTAGCTGGGCCGGGCAGCAGTGTTGGAGCAGATTCCTCCACTCCGGCGGGAATGACAAAAGATAGTTGCGAAGGAGAGAAACGATGGAATTTCTGAAGGTGTTTCTGCGTGGGCTGACGTTTGTGCCGACGGTGCTGCATGGAACGGAGGCGATGTTTGGCGGCGGCAATGGGGAGGAGAAGAGGAAAGCAGCTGTGGAGATCGTCGGAGCGGCGATCAACCTTACGGATGCGGTGACGAATAAGCACATCGCCGATGCGGAGCGGTTTACGGCAGGGCTGAGCGCGATCGTCGACGGCGTGGTGGAGTGCCTGAACGCGAGTGTCTGGGCGAAGTCCACTGCAGACGAGATCTCGGAAAGACCGAGGGCGGTTGCCGCAAACCCCGTATAATCAGCCTATGGACGCCTCACCGCTGGTTGGAGTGATCATGGGAAGCCGCAATGACTTTGCGGTGATGCGCGGCGCTGTGGAGATGCTGAAAGAGTTCGGCGTGCCGCACGAGGTGCGGGTGGTCTCAGCGCATCGCACGCCCGATCTGCTGTTTGAGTATGCGCAGACTGCGGTTTCGCGCGGGCTGCGAGTGATCATTGCGGGAGCGGGTGGAGCGGCGCATCTGCCTGGAATGGTTGCGGCCAAGACGGTGGTGCCGGTGCTGGGAGTTCCGATTCCGGCGACCGCGCTGCAGGGCATGGATTCGCTGCTGAGCATTGTGCAGATGCCGAAGGGCGTTCCGGTCGGGACGCTGGCGATTGGCGCGGCGGGCGCGGCGAATGCCGGTCTGCTGGCGGCGCAGATCCTGGCGAC
>Ga0070671_100002373_pt1 | contig 14545 bp, 13 predicted proteins | sample KBSS73metaG_FD_65341 | JGI IMG/M metagenome (GOLD analysis project Ga0070671, IMG submission 65341) | Switchgrass rhizosphere microbial communities from Kellogg Biological Station, Michigan, USA - KBS S7-3 metaG | ecosystem: Host-associated > Plants > Roots > Rhizosphere > Soil ...
ATCCCGCGCCGGCCGACAGCGAGCTTGCGACCTTGCTCGAGCCCGATGGGCCGGGAATGACCGCCTATCTGCTCACGACCAATTACCGTTCGATCCTCGACTATAATTGCTCCAACTTCTACGCCATGTCGGTCGGCGTGCTGGCGGACGCCATCGCCAGATGATGCTTGGCGCGGCGCGCTCGCCGGAGCTATCAAAGCCACAACAATAAGCGCCAGAATGATAATGGGATGAACATGACGCGTTTCCGTTTCGCCGCTCTCGCTCTCACCGCCACCGCGCTCGTCGCTTTGCCCGGCGAGGCGGCCGCGCCGCCCTTCGACACGCCGGCGACTGTGGCGTTCATGAAGGATCTATCGTCGGGGAGGATCCTCTATTCGAAGAATGCCGATCAGCGCATTCCGCCGGCGTCGCTTGCAAAAATGATGACGGTCTATGTCGCCTTCGACCTGATCAAGAAGGGGCAGCTGCACCTCAATGACATCGTGACCGTCAATCCGGAGACCTGGCGCAAGTGGCACGGTCCGGCCGCGGGATCGACGATGTTCCTGTCGCCCGGCGAGCAGGTTTCGGTCGCCAATCTCCTGCTCGGCATCATCACGCTTTCCGGCAACGACGCATGCGTCGTGCTGGCCGAGCATATCGCCGGGACCGAGCCCGCCTTCACCGCGCTCATGAACCGCAAGGCGCAGGAACTGGGCCTCACCAACAGCCATTTCGGGACATCGAACGGCTGGCCCGACGGCGGCGTGACCTATGTCACTGCGCGCGATCTCGCCACGCTCGCCACCGCGACGATCCAGAACTTCCCGGATCTTTACCGGCAATATTACAGCCGCCCGAATTTCACCTGGGGCAAGACGATGGGCACGGGGGCCGACATCACCCAGGCCAATCGCGATCCCCTGTTGGGCCGCGTCGCAGGTGCCGACGGGCTCAAGACCGGGCATACCGAGGAATCCGGTTACGCCTTTACCGGCTCCGCGCAGCAGAATGGACGACGGCTGGTAATCGTATTGTCGGGCCTGACCTCGTTCAACCAACGCATCGAGGCGTCGGTCGCGTTCATGAACTGGGGCCTGCACGCATGGCAGTCCAAGCCGCTCTTCGCCAAGGGCAAGCAGGTCGCGACCATACCCGTCCAGCTCGGCAACGAGCGCAGCGTCGCGGTGATGACGCCCCGTGACCTGGCCGTGACGATGCCGGCCGGACTGGCCGCCGACGTCAAGATGTCGGTCGGCTTCGACGGGCCCGTCAAGGCGCCGATCAAGGCAGGCGATCATGTCGCCGATCTGATCGTGCGCACAGCCGACGGCTCGGCGCAGGTGATGCCGCTCGTCGCGGCGACTGACGTCGCCAATGCCGGCTTCTTCGACCGCGTCATGGGCGGTCTGCGCCGGCTGCTCGGCATGGCATGAGCGCAGACGCGCGCGGCCGCTTCATCAGCCTCGAAGGCGGGGAAGGGGTCGGCAAATCGACGCAGGTCCGCGGCCTGGCGGCGGCGTTGCGCGGGCGTGGGCTTGCGGTGGTCGAAACGCGCGAGCCTGGCGGCAGCGCGGGGGCGGAAGCGATCCGCTCGCTGTTGCTCGAGGGCGGCGCGGATCGCTGGGGACCGCGTGCCGAGGCGCTATTGTTCGCGGCCGCGCGTGCCGACCATGTCGACAAGACCATTCGGCCGGCCCTCGAAGCGGGCAAATGGGTGATCTGCGACCGCTTTCTCGACAGCTCGATTGCCTATCAGGGTGGCGCCGATGGGCTGGGCGCGGACGCGATCAGGACGTTGCACGCGGTAGGCAGCGATAACCTTCTGCCCGACCGCACCTTGCTGCTGACCTTGCCCGAAGAGATAGCGATGGCGCGCGAGGCGGCGCGCGACGCAGGTCGCCCCGACCGGTTCGGCGCGCGCGATCCCGATTATCATCGCCGCGTCACGGGCACCTTCCACGCACTGGCTGAAAGTGAACCCGCGCGCTGGCGCGTGATCGAGGCCAAAGGCAGTGCGGAGGAGGTCACCCAGGCCTTGCTCGCAGCGATCGGGGATCTTTTGTGATCGTCGGTCATGAGGAGCCGGTCGCCGCCTTCCTCGACGCGGCGCAATCGGGTCGGATGCACCATGCATGGATGCTGACAGGGCCGCAGGGCGTCGGCAAGGCGACGTTCGCGCTCGCCGCGGCACGCTGGCTGCTTGCGGACGCCGCGGGCCCCAGGGTGCCGAGGGATCGGCTCGATGTGCCGGATGGTCACCCCGTTTCGTCGCTGCTGGAAGCGGGATCACATCCTGATTTCAAACTGCTACAGAGACTACCTCGTGCCAACTCGGATGAGCTGGCACGATCGATCAATGTCGAACAGGTGCGCGGGCTGCAGCCCCTGTTCGCGACCACGCCGAGCCTGTCGTCGCGTCGCGTCGTCGTCATAGACGCGATCGACGATATGGAGCGCGCCGGCGCCAACGCCCTACTCAAAAATCTGGAAGAGCCGCCCGCGGGGACGATCTTCCTGGCGGTGAGCCACGCGCCGGGACGGCTGCTGCCGACTATCCGCTCGCGCTGCCGGGTGCTGCGCTTCGGTCCGCTGGAAGAGGCGCAGGTCAGGGTGGTGCTGCGGCGCGCGCTGCCGGAAAGCGACGATCGCGAAATCGACAGCCTCGTGCGGGTCGCCGAGGGCTCTCCCGGAAACGCGCTGCGTTTTGCCGGGCTCGATATTGCCGGACTCGATGCGGCGATCGAGACACTCGCGGCTCGCGGCGACAGCAGCAACGCGCTCCGCACCGCGCTTGGTCGCGCGCTTGCGCTCAAGAGCGCGCAGCCGCGCTACGAGGCTTTCCTCGAGCGCGCGCCCTCGCACATCGCCGCCGCCGCCCGGCGGGGAAAAGAGGACATGGGCGATACCGTGGCGCTATGGCGGCAGGCGCGCGATATTGCCGACCGCGCGGTTCGCCTGTCGCTCGACCCCCAAATGACGGTCGTCGAAATCGCCGGGCTGGTAGCGAAGCTTGCTCACACCGAGACGGCCGCTAAAGGCTGAGCCCTATGGCCGAGCCTTTCTATATCACCACCGCGATTTCTTACCCCAATGGGCGGCCGCATATCGGCCATGCCTATGAGGCGATCGCGACCGATGCGATCGCGCGCTATCGCCGCATGCAGGGCCGCGACGTCTTCTTCCTGACGGGGACGGACGAGCACGGGTTAAAAATGGCCCAGGCGGCCAAAGCTCGGGGTATCGAACCCAAGGCGTTGGCCGACGAAATGGCCGCGCATTTCAGGGAGATGGACGAGGCTCTCAATATCTCGTTCGATCGCTTCATCCGGACGACCGAGCCCGATCATTATGCCGCGAGCCAGGCGATCTGGCGCGCGATGCAGGCCAATGGCGACATCTACCTAGGGCGCTATGAGGGCTGGTATTCGGTCCGGGACGAGGCCTTTTACGATGAAAAGGAACTGGTCGCAGACGGGGAAGGGGGGCAGAAACTGTCGCCCCAGGGCACGCCGGTCGAATGGACGGTCGAGGAGAGCTGGTTCTTCCGGCTATCGGCCTATGGCGAGAAACTGATCGCGCATTACGAGGACCATCCGGACTTCATCCGCCCCGAGGGCCGGCGCAATGAGGTGATGAGCTTCGTGCGCGGCGGGCTTTCCGATCTGTCGATCTCGCGCACCAGCTTCGATTGGGGCGTGCCGGTGCCCGATGCGCCGGGCCATGTCATGTATGTGTGGGTCGATGCACTCACCAATTACCTGACCGGCGCGGGCTATCCGGGCGATGGTGCGGGGCGCGTTGGGCACTGGCCGGCCGATCTTCACATCATCGGCAAGGACATCGTCCGCTTCCACGCCGTCTACTGGCCCGCCTTCCTGATGTCCGCGGGATTGGCGCTGCCGAAACAGGTGTTCGGCCACGGCTTCCTGCTCAACCGGGGCGAGAAGATGTCGAAGTCGGTCGGCAATGTCGTCGATCCGCTCGACATGGCGCGCACCTACGGCGTCGATCAGCTGCGCTATTTCCTGCTGCGCGAAGTCAGCTTCGGTCAGGACGGCAGCTACAGCCACGAAGCGATCGTGACGCGCTGCAACGCGGATCTTGCCAATGGCATCGGCAACCTCGCCCAGCGCTGCCTTTCGATCATCGCCAAGAATTGCGGAGGCGTAGTGCCCGCGCCCGGCCCGGCGCACGACCAGCTCGGCCTCGCCGCCTTGCGCGAGCGCGTCGACAGCGCGTTCGACGATCTGGCGCTCAACCGTGCGCTCGAGGTCGTGTGGGACGGCGTCGCGCTCGCTAACCGTTATTTTGCCGACATGGCCCCCTGGTCGCTGCGCAAGGAGGATCCGGCGATGGCGGATGGCGTGCTCTACTGGACGGCGGAAGCCGTGCGGATCCTTGCCATTCTCGCGCGCTGGGCGATCCCGGCAAGCGCCGATGCCTTGCTCGAACTGCTCGGCCAAGGCGCCGACGCGCGCGATTTCGCGGCCTTGGCGACACCGATCGGGCCCGGAACGCAGCTTCCGCCGCCACAGGGCGTTTTCCCGCGCTGGGTGGAGCCTGCCTGATGCTGATCGATAGCCACTGCCACCTCAATTATAAGGGGCTGGTCGAGGACCAGGCGGCGGTGCTGGAGCGTGCTCGGGCGCGCGGCGTGACCGGCATGCTCAATATCTCCACGCGTGAGCGCGAATGGCGCGAGATAATCGCCACCGCCGAACGTGAACCGGACGTGTGGGCGTCGGTCGGCATCCACCCGCACGAAGCCGACGAGCATCCGGACGTGGATGCCGCCAAATTGATCGCCGCGGCCCAGCATCCCAAGGTTATCGGAATCGGCGAGACCGGGCTCGATTATTATTACGATCATTCGGACCGGGCGCAGCAGCGCCGTAGCTTTAGAGCGCACATCGCCGCGTCGCGCGAAACCGGGTTGCCCCTCATCGTCCATACGCGCGAGGCCGAAGCGGATACGGCGGCAATCCTCGCCGACGAGATGGGGAAGGGGGCCTTCCCCGCGTTGATCCACTGTTTCACGGCGAGCCCGGATTTCGCGCAGGAGATGCTTGCGCTCGGCCTTTATATTTCGGTCGCAGGGATCGTGACGTTCAAGAATGCGCTGGAATTGCAGCAAACGGTAGCAAAACTGCCGGCTGACCGCATGCTGATCGAAACCGACGCGCCGTTCCTGGCGCCGGTGCCGCATCGGGGAAAAACCGGCGAGCCAAGTTTCGTGGCCGATACCGCCCGGTTCATAGCCACTCTGCGCGGCGAGGACGTGGCGGAATTGATGGATCGAACCGCCAACAATTTCCTGCACTTATTCGGAAAAGCGCGCGCGTGAAGCTAACGGTCCTCGGCTGCGGCACATCCTCCGGCGTGCCGCGGATCGGAAGGGATTGGGGTGCGTGTGATCCTGCCGAGCCACGCAACCGGCGGACGCGCGCCGCGATCCTGGTGCGGAGCGACAGTGCCACGATCCTCGTCGATACCGGGCCCGACATGCGCGAACAATTGCTGGCGGCGGATGTGGGCGCGATCGACGCGGTCCTGTGGACGCATGAACATGCCGACCATACGCACGGCATCGACGATTTGCGCCAGATCTATCACCTGACCCGCAGGCCGGTGCCGGGCTTCGCGCGCGAGCGCACGCTCGAATCGCTCGAGCGGCGGTTTCGCTACGTGTTCCACGGGCGCGGCGGCTATCCCCCAACCGCGACAATCTCTCCGCTGGCCGATGAACTGACGATCGGCGACATCCGCATTCGGACGGTCGATCAGCCGCACGGCGGCATAAGTTCGGCCGGATTTCGCTTCGATCGGGGCGGCGTGTCCATTGGATATTCAACGGATTTCAATGTCTTTACGCCGGATATGGAAAGCCTGTTTGAAGGCGTGGATGTGTGGGTGGTCGATGCCTTGCGTCGCGCACCGCATCCTACGCATGCCCATCTCGCGACCACGCTCGACGCCATTGCCCGGCTCCGCCCCAAGCGGGCTATCCTGACGCATATGGACCAATCGATGGATTATGCGACGCTTGCGGGCGAACTGCCGAACCGGGTCGAACCCGGCTATGACGGGCTGGAGATCATCCTGGCATGAGCGGCGACAACCGAGCGGACGCTGTCTTCTATACGCTGGCGCTGATCCTGCCGCTGTCGGCATTGCTCGCGCGCCGGATGCCGGTTCGGAAACTGCTGCTGATGATCGCCGCGTGGGTCGCTATCTTTCTCGTGATATTGCTCATTTTAGGAGCCGGGCGCGACACGCTGCGTCCGGCCTGGACACGCTTCACATCCTTGTTCGGCGACGATGAGCAACGCGTCTCAGGTAGCACGGTGCGGCTGCGCATGGCGCCGGACGGACATTTTTGGGCGACGGTGTCGATCAACGGGGTTTCACGGCGCATGCTGATCGACAGCGGTGCGACGACGACTTCGCTCAGCCTCGACACCGCGCGAGCCGTCGGACTCGATGTCGAGCAAAACCCGTTTCCGGTGCGGATCACAACCGCGAACGGCACCGTGTTGGCGCGCACATCGAGCATCGGCAAGCTGGTGCTCGGACCGATCACGGCGACGGACCTGCGCGTGGTCGTAGCGGAGCAATTCGGCAGCTTGGATGTGCTCGGGATGAACTTCCTGTCGCGGCTGCGCTCGTGGCGGGTGGAGAACGAAATGCTGATCCTCGAACCGCGCCAGCCTTAGATATTTTACATAATATATATTATCAGACTGAAAGAAGGCGCGATGCTCGCGGGTCCCCTCGCTCAGACCTTCGGCGCACCGATCACCCCAAGCCGTCGTAAGGCCACGCTGATAGCAGCGCGCTGGGAATTCGACCGTTCTCGAATGGCCATCGCCGGGTCATCCTCATTCGTGCCGCAAGGCTGCCGCGGGAGCGGCAAGACTCGCGCGGAGCGACTGGCCGATTACCGTCAGCACCGCGATGAGGGTCGCGAGCATTCCCGCCGCCAGAAAGTAGAAGGGCGAAAGCGAGATCCGGTCGTCGAAGCCGGCGAGCCAGGCGCGCATCGCCACATAGGCCAGCGGCCAGGCCAGCAGGTTGGCGATCAGCACCGGCCGCAGGAATTGCTTCACCAATAATCTAACGATGTCGCCCGACGATGCGCCGAGCGTCTTGCGGATGCCGATTTCTCTCACGCGACGCGCGGTGTTGAACGACGCCAGCCCCCACAGACCCACGCAAGCGATGATGATTGCGAGCGCCGCGCCGATCGCAAAGAGCCGCGTGGCGCGATCGTCCGACTTGTAGAATTCCTCAAGCTTACGATCGGCAGTGTCCGCTCGTAGCGGCACGTCGGCCGCGAGACGATGCCATGTCGCGCGGACCTGTTCCAACATCGGGCGGGGATCACCGGTGAAGCGGATCGTCGCGACCGGAGACGGCGGAACGTCGCGCATATATTGGTAGTAAATCGGGCCAGCAGGAAGCCGTGGTGTGAAAAAACGCAGGTCGTCGATCACACCGATGATCGTCCGCGGCATGCTCCCGCCGACGATTTTGCCCACCGCTTCTGCCGGCGATCGGAACCCGAGCGCCGCTACTGCCCGCTTGTTGATCACGATGTTGCGTCCGCGATTGCCCTTCCACCATTCGGTCGAATCGTCGGCGCCATGCGCATCGTCGAAAAAGCGGCCGGCCAATAATCGCGGCGCATAGGCGCGGAAAAAGTCGGGCCCGACATTTATCGCCATCATCGTTGGCCCGAGCGCGGCTCCCCACCCGGTGCGGCCTGGAAGCGCCACGACATCTACGGAGCTCTGGCCATCGCCCCCGACGGCGGTGCTGGCGACACCGACCGAAGTCACCCCGCGCATGGCGCGGAAAGCCGCGAGCAACGAGCGCGCCTGCGCCGGATACACGCGAGGATCCGCGAGCGATGGCACGACCATAAGCCCCTCACGGCGAAAGCCGAGATCGGTTTTACGCATGTGCTGCGTCTGCGCGATCAGAACCATCGTCCCAATGATGAACGAAATGGCGAGGCCGAACTGAAGGACGACAAGGGCTTCGCGCGTGCGCGAGCCGGCCTTGCCCCCGCCGGGTGCGCGCGCCGACGCAAGCACAGCCGCAGGCTGGAAGCGCGATAAGAGGAGAGCTGGATAAAAGCCGGCCGCCGCTCCGATCAGCAGAACTATCGACGCCAGCACGGGCACAACCAGCGCGTAGGGAATGGATAGGGAGAGTCCCCCAGCGGCGTTGACCAAAGGCAGGCTTAGTTCGGCGAGGATGAGCCCGATCAGCGCGGCCACCGCTACGGTGAGCACGGCTTCGGCGAGGAACTGACGTACAAGCGCGCCGCGATCGGCGCCAAGCACCTTGCGCATCGCCACCTCGCGGGCACGCAAGCCCGCACGCGCGGTCGCGAGGTTTACGTAGTTCACGATCGCAATCAGCAGCGTCAGCACGCCCACCACACCCAGCCCGACGACCGTCAACTTGACACTCGCGCTTTCGGGTCCTGCCGGCTGCAGGTGGGTTTGAGCGATCGGCAGCAAGCTGAGCGACAGAACTTTTGAAGGGTGCGACCCTAGATCCTTGATTGCGCGCCGTTCGATATAGGCCGGCATTTTTCGCGCAAAGGCGCGCGCGTCGGCGTCCGTCGGGAAGCGCAGCCAGGTGGTCACCGGCGCCGTTCCCCACTGGTACCACATCCATTGCACCGTGGGCGGTGGCGCTCTCGGCATTGGAATCAGAATCGAAAGTCTGAGGTCGGTGTTCGCCGGGAAATCTTCGAACACGCCGGCAACCCGATAGCTGGCAGGTGAATCGAGCGCGATCGTCAGCGTCTGGCCGATCGGGTCGGAGGTCCCGAAATATTTACGCGCAGTGGAGCGGCTGATCAGCGCGCTGGTCGGATCGGCCAGTGCCTGCCCATTGCCGCGCACCATGGGCAGATCGAAAAGCGTGAAGAAAGAGGGATCGACTTGTGCGACATCCTCGATCGTGGCGCTTCCATCACGCAGCACGCTACCTGCCTCCTTGCCGCCGCGAAGGCGCGTGCCGACGATCCCCGGAAAATCCTGCTGCAGCTCTTCCAGCAAGCCCCCCATCGTGCCGGGATAAGCGCCGTTGAAAGCGGAGTCCGGCAGGTGCAATTCGGTCATCACCTGATAGATTTCGCGGTGATGCGGCAGCCAGGTCTCGTAACTGGTCTCGAACCGCACGAAGAGGCCGAGCACCAGGAAAACCGCGATCCCTACCGCCAGCCCGCCAATGTTGAGCGCCGCATAGAGCTTGTGGCGCGTCACTGACCGGTAAAGCGAGAGCAAGGCGAAGCGGTTCATGGCCCTCCTCCCCCTCAGATCGCGCGTGCGGCGGAGGCGACGATACGGCCGTCGAGCATATCGATCCGGCGTTTCGCCATGTCGGCATGGCTCGGCGAGTGCGTGACCATCACGATCGTAGCGCCCTCTTCGTTGAGGCCGGCAAGAATGTTCATCACCTGACGGCCATTTTCGGTGTCGAGATTGCCCGTCGGCTCGTCGGCCAGGATCAGCGCGGGATTGCCGACGATGGCGCGCGCAATGGCGGCACGCTGCTGCTGACCCCCGGATAGCTGATGCGGAAAATGGCGCGCGCGGTGCCCGATGCCGACCTTGTCCATGGCCGCGGCGACCCGATCGTTCCGTTTCCCGACCTCCCGGCGATAGGCGAGGCCCAGCGCGACATTCTCCTCGATCGTCAACTCGTCGATCAGGTTGAAACTCTGGAAAACGAAACCCAGCGTGTCGCCGCGAAACCGTGCGAGCTGCTTCTCATCCAGTGTCGCCAGGTCGCGGTCGCCGAACAAATATCTGCCCACGGTCGGGCGATCGACCGTGCCGAGCGTGTTGAGCAAGGTCGACTTGCCGCAGCCGGACGGTCCCATGACCGCGACGAACTCGCCGGCCGCGACATGCAGATTGATGTCGGCAAGCGCGGTCGTTTCGACCTCATCGGAAACATAGCGGCGCTGGATATTCTCGAGACGAATCATGAGGGCACCTGGCTAGCGAATGTTGATCATGTCGCCCTTCACGGACGCGCTGTTCGAGAGGAGTATCCGGTCGCCCGCGGCGAGGCCGGACAGGATTTCGACCCGTTCCGGATTGCGACGACCGATCCTTACCGGGTGGCGCCTCGCGTGCCGGCCGTCGGTATCGAGCACAAAGACGCTGTTGCCGCCGCCCGCAGCGAGCCAATCGCCGACCGGCGCGACCAGCGCGCGCGAGGTCGCGCCCAGCGTGATGCGGATGTCCAGAGTCTGACCACGGTTGAGGCCTGCGGGTGGGTGCCGGTCGAACGTCAGCTCGATCCCGAAGCGGCCGTCCTTTACCGTCGGAAGCAATCTGGTGACGGAGAGCAGCGCTCCATCCACGGTCGCCTTCTGGCCGACGCGTACACGGCCGAGATAATATTCGTCGACATCGGCCTTCAGCTTCCACGCGCCTTCGCTGTCGACCTGTCCGGCCGGATCGCCGGGCCGCAAGGTCTGGCCGGGCTGGATGGTGAAGTTGGTCAGTCGTCCGCCCGCGGGCGCGCGGATCACCAGCGCGTCCAGTCCTGCCCGCACGGCCGCGAGGTTGCCCGCCAACCGCTTGCGCGCGTCGTCGAGCCGTGCGCCCTGCGTCGCGGTGATCCGCGCCTCGGCCGCGCCACCCGACCGTAAGCGCGCGAGGCGCTTTTCCTGATAGCTTACTTCCTCGGCATAACTGCGCAGACCCGCGTCGGCGACGATGCCCTGATCGTGAAGCTGCTGGCGAATGCCAAGCTCCCGCCGTGCCCTGAGCAGGTCATAGCTTGCCTGCTCGACCTGGGCGGTTCGATCGAGGTGCCTGCCTTCGATCGCGAGGTCCTCCCCCGCTACGCTGGCGAGCTGGCTGGCGATCTGCGCCTCGCGCGTATGGACGTCCAGCTGCAGTTCCGGATTGGCGAGCGCCGCGAGCGGCTGGTCTGGCAGGACCGCGGCGCCATCCTGCACCAGCAACTTCTCGACCTGACCGCCGGAAAGTACACCGACGAGCGTCGTCACCGCGGGTGTGACCGTCGCGCGCACCGGCAGATAATCGTCGAAAGCGGCGTGCTCCACCAGGCCCGCCTCGATGTCGGCCGCGGCAATGTCGGTCGATCCGCTCGCGGGCAGCAATTGCCAAATCAATCCCGCCCCCAGCGCAAAAGCCAGAGCCAGCAGCGTCGCCCGGCGCCGCCACCAGGCCGGGCGCGCGCGTTCGATCCGACGGTCCATGCCGGCGGTAGTTGAGGTTGCGCGCACCGGTTGTTCGGCCATGATGGAAACAGTGTCGCCGATGTTACTCAGAAAGCCTAAACTGTTATGGTGGAACGACTTTTCCTGGATGCCAGCGCAGGTGACCGTCCGACTATGGACATAGCGTCCACGAATGGACGGTCTTATCCGCTGTCAAGCGGCGCGGCTATCCTGCTGGTCGACGACGATCCTGCGGTCTCCCGAGCGATGGAGATCGCCTTTGGCATGGCCGGCCACAGGCTCGATCATGCGGCCGGGCCCGAGGACGCATTTTCGTGCCTCGCCCGTCGCCGCTACGATGCGATCCTGCTCGACCTGAACTTCGGCGCCGGCCGGTCGAACGGCGCCGAAGGGCTGGCCTGCCTCGAAAGGATTATGGCTGAAGACCCCGCGGCCTGCGTGGTGGTCATCACCGCCCATAGCGGGATTCGGATTGCCGTCGCGGCGATGCAGGCGGGCGCGCGCGACTTTGCGATGAAGCCGTGGCGCAATGCCGAGCTCATCGCCAAGGTTGAGGCCGCAATCGCGCGGACCGGAGCGCAGGCTTTGGCCGCAGCGTCAGCGATGGCAGGAGATGACGTTCCGGCACGCCTGCTCGGCGAAAGCCCGACAATGCAGGCCCTGCGCGAGTTGATCGGCCGGGTTGGGCCGACGTCGGCCGGCGTTACCGTCACGGGCAGATCAGGCGCGGGGCGTCAGCTTACCGCGATGGCGATCCATGCCGCGTCTCGCAACGCTGCCAGCCTGCCCGTTCGGGTCGATTTGCGCGACCCCGAGGCGTGGCGCCTGCTCGACGGCGCGTCCGGGACCGTCATTCTGCGCCATCCCGATCGCCTCGACGACGTAGCGCAGTCGCGCCTGCTCGACCGCCTCTCGGCCGATCTGCGCTGCATCGCGACCGCCGACGCGATCGGCACGCTGTCGCCAGCGTTGCGGCGGCGGATCGCAACCGTCGAAGTGGCCGTGCCCTCGCTCGCGGAACGAGGTGAGGATTCGGTCCTGCTCGCGCGTCATTTCGCGACCCAGGCGGCCGAGCGGTTCGGCCGGCCCCCCGTGCACCTGACGGCGGCAGCGGAAACGGCGATCCGTACGTCCATCTGGCCGGACGAGGTGCGCGGGCTGGCGCTGGGGATCGAGCGCGGCGTGCTGCTCGCGCCGAACGGCCTGATCGATGCGGCCGCGCTTGCGCTGCCGGCCGCCACACAGGCCCCCCTCTCCCTCCAATCTGATGCGAGCTTCGATCTGAATGAAACGGAACGGGCCGTGATCGAAGCCGCGCTGCGTGAAAATCGCCATAATGTTACCCGTGCCGCGGCAGCTCTGGGCCTGAGCCGGGGGGCGCTCTACCGGCGCATGGAACGATATGGACTTTAGGTCCGGGCAGCGCGCGCTCCAGCACGGGCTCGGCCTGCTTCTATGCGGCGTTGCCGGCACGCTCGCTTGGCAACATGCACTTTGGGGACTGCTGACCGGATCGGTGCTCGTCGTCATCTGGATCGGTGCGCTCAGCTGGTCGAGCGCCGTACGGCCGCGCTCGGCTCCACCTTCACCGCCCGTCGCGGCGCCGGATGCCGGCAACGCCATTGCACTCCGCCTGCTGCTCGACGCGGCACCGACCGCGCTGCTGGGAATCGAAAACGCCGGCGCCCATACGCTGAACCGTGCAGCGCGCCGGCTCTTCGCCACCGAGGATCGTATCGTTCCGGTACCGGTCGAACTCCTCGATGGCCGCAGCACTCACTTGCGATACGACGGCCGCAGCTGGCGGATCGATCGCGTCGAAGTGGCGGGCGCAGGGCCGGTGCGCACGGTGGCAGCGCTGATCGATGTCGGGCAGGAGGAACGCGCGGCCGAAGCGCGCGCAATGGCCGAGTTGATCCAGATCCTCGGACACGAACTGCTCAATGGCCTGGCTCCCATCGTATCCCTTTCGGAAAGCGCGCTCGCCGCAGCCGCCGTGCCGGGCGGCGATCCTGCTTTGTTGACCGAAATACTGGCCACGCTCGCCCGGCGAGCCGAGGGGCTCCAGCGCTTCACGGAGGGCTATCGCGCGCTTGCCCGCCTGCCCGACCCTGCGCTCCGACCGGTGCCGGTGGGCGAACTGGTATCCGACCTGGCGCGCCTGTTCGCCGGGCGATGGCCGGAAGTGGCGCTGGCGACGGAGGTCCAGGAAGATCTGGCCTGGCCCCTCGACCGCGACCAGGTGAGCCAGGCTGTCTGGGCGCTGCTCCAGAATGCGGCGGAGGCGTCCTCCGTCGGTCCCGCATCGAACGGCCGGGTCGCGCTCAAGATCTGGGTGGATGCGGGGCTATTGATTCAAGTGCAGGACAATGGCGGTGGCATACCGGAGGAGGTAGCCGGTCACATCTTCCGCCCTTTTCACACCAACAAGCCCGACGGCACCGGCATCGGCCTCAGCCTCGCCCGGCAGATCGCACATGCCCATGGCGGCACGCTGACGCTGGAGCCTGCGCCAGAAACGAGGTTCCGCCTTTGGCTGCCCGAGCGATAGGAGCGATTAAGCGCTCTCTTTTGGCAGTTGCAACCTGCCTGCAACAAATCGGCCTGCGTCAAGCGTTCCCATGCAAGGCCTAAGGCGCATATCCGGGTATCAGCAGGGTCCATTTTTCCCTGCGAACGGAGATAAACTCATGCAGGTAGTTGGCATCGATCATGTCGTGCTGCGGGTGACGGATCTGGAGCGCATGATCGACTTCTATACGCGCGTGCTGGGCTGCCCGGTCGATCATCGGCAGGACGCGCTGGGGCTCGTCCATCTCCGCGCGGGGCCTTCGTTGATCGACCTGGTGGACATATCCGGCCCGCTCGGCGGCGCGCACGAGGCGCCGCACCCCGGCGGGCGCAATATGGACCATCTCTGCCTCAGGATAGACGCCTTCGATCCAGACCAAATAGCGCATGAGCTTCAGGCGCAGGGTATCGAACCTGGCGAGATTGGTCTGCGCTATGGTTCCACGGGACGGGCGACATCGCTCTATCTGCGCGACCCGGAAGGAAACGGATTGGAACTCAGGGGATAACGAAGGAACCGCAGCTGCCCCTGACAAGCGCCCGCATTTGACCCCGGCGCGCCCTGCTGCCAAAAGGCAAATTCTCCCTGGGGAGTAGCCGCCCGCAACTGTCAGCGGGGTATCCGTCAACATGCTCGGCCTTGGCCGTGGCGGATGCAGCGAGCGCGCTTGGCGAGACCATGGATCGGCGGGCGTCCGGGCCGGGCGCATTGCCGGTTCATGCGCGTCCCTGCCGGCCCGGGTTAATGAA
>Ga0070671_100002375_pt1 | contig 14539 bp, 16 predicted proteins | sample KBSS73metaG_FD_65341 | JGI IMG/M metagenome (GOLD analysis project Ga0070671, IMG submission 65341) | Switchgrass rhizosphere microbial communities from Kellogg Biological Station, Michigan, USA - KBS S7-3 metaG | ecosystem: Host-associated > Plants > Roots > Rhizosphere > Soil ...
CAACGCACCGAAGTCGCCGAGCACCAGCGCATATTTGTCCCCAGCGTCGTGCGGCAGCTTGGCCCGCGCCAGCCGCAGCATGTCGGGGCTCCGGTCCAAAGCCGTCACCTGCTCCGCCGAAGGTCCGAAAAGCTCGATCATCCTCCCGGTGCCGGTGCCGATGTCCAGCAGGTGCCCGATCGCCTCCGTTCCCAGCAGCGCGATCATCGCCGCCTCCACGGCCACATCGGGCACATGGAGCGACCGAATGGCGTCCCATTCTTCGGCATGTTCCGCAAAATAGCTTTCCGCCGCGCGCGAACGATCCGCCCGCACCGCCGCCAGCCGGGCAAGGTCGGCCTTCTGCCACAAATCCTCGCTCTCGGATGGAACCAGCTGATCGAAAAGCGTCAGAAAAGGCGTGATCGCCGCAGCTCGTCCCAGCCGCAGGAAAACCCAATTGCCCTCCTTGCGGCGCTCGACCAGACCCGCTTCGGCAAGAATGCGGACATGCCGAGAAACGCGTGGCTGACTCTGACCGACGACTTGGGCTATTTCCCCAACCGCCAGCTCCATCGCGCGCAACAGATAGATGATGCGCAGCCGCGTCGGATCGCTTAGGGCCCGGAAAATGTCGAGTGCGGCGCTCATGCCCATTCATATAAAGAAATCTTTATATACGTCAATGGCTGCCCCGCACCTACCCGGCCTCACGGCAATAAAGGACCTCCAAAACGCCGAGTCGCATGAATGGGATTGCCATGAGTCGCCCAATTCATTACGAATCGGCCCCGCAGGCGCAAAGGGGGGTGAACTTTTCTCCGAGTATGGTCTGCACTGTTTTTATCTCTGAGAGGGGTTTGCCCATGTCCAAGTCGATTGCTCTTTCGCTCGTTCTCGCCGCGTCGCTGGGTCTCGCTGCTTGCTCGAAGCACGAAGATAACGCTTCGAACGCTGCCGCAAACGCTGCTGAGAATGCTTCGAACGCTGCCGACAACGCCATGAACGCTGCTGAGAACGCTGCTTCGAACGCTTCCAACTCTGCTTCGAACGCCGCCAATGCTGCTTCGAACGCTGCTTCGAACGCGATGTAATTTCTCCTTCGGGATATTTGGAAACAGGGCCGCCCGGCAACGGAGCGGCCCTTTTCTATTGGCGGCCATGCGCCACCGGCGCGCCCGCGCAAGAAAAAAGGGCCGCCCAATCGGGCAGCCCTCCTTGCGTAAACACCCTGGCTGGGTCAGCAATCGCGATCGATCGCCCGGCCGGCCAGCGCGCCCACGCCCGCGCCGACGATGGCGCCAGCCGTGCCGTCGCCCCGGCGTCCATAGCGGCCGCTGCCCTTGCCGATTTCATTGCCCAGCAAACCGCCTGCGATCGCACCGATGATGGTGCCGCCGGTGCCATTGTCACGGCAGCGATAGCCGCCCCGATAACCGCCGCGATAGCCGCGATAATAATTGTCGCGATAGTAGCGGTCGCCGCGATACCCGCGATAATAGTCGCCGCCGCGATAGCCGCGATAACCATAATCGCCGCCGCGATAATAATCACCGCGCTCGTAACGGCCCCAGCCATCGCGCGCCTGGGCAGGCGCTGCTGTAACGGCGAGAGACGCAGCGCCCATGGCCAGCGCCGCCCCCATATTGATCAGAAACTTGGTCTTCATGGCGTTGCTCCTCAAAATCTCGATCCGGGGGCGTCCTCTTATCGCCGCACCATCGATTGCCCCCCTTTTGCCCGATTCGCATTGAGCCAAGCCTGAATGGGCATGACAGCCGCCGTTCAGCTAAAAATCGTGACGGGACATATGCTTGGTTGGCCTGAACTTCGCCCGTTCTCAGAGCATCATTATAGGCGAAAAGGCCGCTCATGTCCCCGTCGCGACCCCATAAGCCAGGCAAGGCCATTGGTTCGCCGCCTCCTATTGCCTATGGCGACCCGATGCGTCGAATATTGATCGTCATACTTCTCGCGATCCTGCTGCTCCCTGCACCCCACAAGAATAAACCGGAGCTGTTCGGACCCGGCCCGCTGCTGGTCACCGTACGTCGGCTTTCCCTTAGCACTGCCGACCCTGCCGTCCGCAGCGTAGGCGCCTTGGACTATCTTGGCGGGTGGCAGCTCAGCAGCCCGCATCACGGCTTTGGCGGCATCTCCTCGCTCTTGGTGCAGGGGCGCGACGAGGTGCTGGCGCTCAGCGATTCCGGCACGTTGATGGGCTTCACGCTTCATCCCAGGCGCGATAGCCGGCACCCCTTTATCGCGCCCCTCCCCTTCAGGGCGCAGGACGCGGACCAACCCTGGTGGGCATGGGATTCCGAGGCGATGGCTCATGATCCCGCCACCGACCGATACTGGGTGGGCTTTGAAATGCTGCAGCGCATCTGCCGCTACGCCCCCGGCTTTTCGCGAGTGGAAGCGTGCCGCACCTGGCCCGAGATCGAAGCCTGGCCCGAAACGGGCTCGATCGAATCCATGGCACGGTTTCCCGACGGCCGTTTCCTCGTCATCGCGGAGATGGGCGTAAGGAGCGACGGCACGCACGATTCGCTGCTCTTCACCGGCGACCCCACGGAAAGCGCCACGCCGCCACCCGTTCACCTGCGCTACGTGCCGCCCAAAGGCTACAGGCCAACTGACGCCGTCGCCCTGGACGATCGCCATGTGTTGGTGCTGAACCGCCGCGTGACGCTGCAGGACCTGTTCACCGCCACTTTGGCCGTTGTGGAACTGCCCGTCACGCCCTCGCCGGACGCGATCCTATGGGCTCATCCGATCGCACATCTAGCGCCGCCCCTGTTGGCCGACAATTTCGAAGGCCTCGCCATCACGCATCAGGGGGACCAGACGATTGTATGGATTGCATCCGACGATAACCACGAATTTTTCCAGCGCACCCTGCTGCTGAAGTTCGCGCTACGGTTAACCAGGCCATCAAGCTCTCGATAAGCCGATTGGTTCAACCAGTCGAAGCCATGCACAACTCATTAACGATCGTTACTGCGCCGAACGCAAAAAAGCGGCCTGTCACCAGGCCGCTTCTTAAAGCCAAAACGAATCGAACCAGATCAGGCGGCTGCAGCAGCCTGCTTCTTCACGATGTCGCGCTTCAGGCGGCGCGCCTTCAGCGACAGCTTGTCGTCGTTGGTCTTCAGCAGCCAGTTGTCGAGGCCACCATTATGTTCCACCGAACGCAGGCCATGGGTCGACACGCGCAGCTTCACGGTCGTTTCCAGCGTTTCGGAGATGAGCGACACGTTCTGCAGGTTGGGCAGGAACACGCGCTTGGTCTTGTTATTGGCGTGGGAAACATTGTGACCCACCTGGCGGCCCTTGCCGGTCAGCTCGCAAATGCGCGACATAGTCAATCAACCTTGTAGTTCGTGTACGTTCGGAAAGCGGCGCCAGTAGCGGGATTCCCGATGCCCGTCAAGCCGCTCGCCCCGTGATCGGACCGCTTTCGCAACCCTTTCCGCCACTCGGACGTTTGCCGCTCATAAAGGAAAGGAAGGCGCAATGCGACTCATTGGCGGCTTGTTGCTGATTGTCCTGCTGGTGCTGGCTGCGGGCATCGCCACCGGCTTCATCAACCTCCAAAAAACGCAGGAGGGAAGCCTCCCCAAGATCGCGGTAGAGGGCGGCCAGTTGCCCAAGTTCCAGGCCGATGTGGCGAAGGTCGATGTGGGCACCCGCAACGAAACCGTTCAGGTCCCGACAGTGGATGTGAAGAAGCCCTGATCATTTCGTGGCGCGGGAAGATGCTATACGGGCGTCGATATGACGCCGCCATTCCCTCTCCCCGCGCCAATGCGCCGCGCACTCGACCTTGCCGCCGCCGCCGATCGCGCAGGCGAAGTGCCTGTTGGGGCGGTCGTGACGCGCGAAGGCGAAATCATCGCAGAGGGCGAAAACCGCAACCGGCGTGATCAGGATCCCACCGCCCATGCGGAGATCGTCGCGCTCAGAGCGGCGGCCGCCCACATCGGCGACTTCCGCCTCATCGGCTGCGACCTTTGGGTGACCCTGGAACCCTGCCCCATGTGCGCGGGGGCGATTTCCCACGCCCGTATCGCTCGCCTCTATTATGGCGCGTCAGATCCAAAGGGGGGCGCGATCGAACAGGGGCCCCGGCTCTTTACGCGGCCCCAGTGCCTGCACCGCCCGGAAGTGTATGGCGGCCTTGGCGGAGCGGAGGCTTCAATGCTGCTGCGCGACTTTTTCGCTGCTCGCCGTTGAATAGTCGATGCGATAGAGCGTGTAAGGTAATGCGAAGCCGCTCTTGAGCGGAACGGCATGCAGCCAATCGGGAATCTCGCCGCGAATCAGCCCCGCATAAAATCCGCGCGGGCTCCGGGCCTGGTAAACCGTGCCTTCGGGGAATCCCGGACAGACCAACAAATATGTCGCATGGTGCCGCGCCGCGATTGGCCGGAAACCTTCAGGCGACCCGTCAAACGCATGGTGCAGGTCCAGGATTACCTTGCCGTTGCGGTGGTAGGGCCCGGCGATGGCGCTGTGATGCGTGGTTGCGATGATCCGGGGCCCCAGATCGACCATGGTGAAGATGGTGGCGGGCGGAAGCTGGTTCAGCACTTCCAGTGCGGGCAACGAACGGCACCGCCCATTGGCCTTGCTGATCGCATTCTGCCGCGTCTTTGCACCTGGACGCTGCAACTTGGGCTTCTCGCCCGATACTGCGGCCCACAGCTGGTTCATCTGCGGATAGAGCGGTGTTGCAAAAGCTGCTGTCGCGAGCAACGCGGTTCCGGCAATGCCCAGCACGCGCGCCAGCGGCCTGCCCAGGAAGACCGCCCGGATGACGCGATGCGCCGCCCAGGCCGCTGCCGGAATCGCAAGCAATTGCGCCGCTGGGCCAGCCCGCAACTGCCAGAACAGCAAGGCGGTGGAAAAGAGCATCATCAACCCAACCGTCACCCAGGCCCAAAGCCGATCGCTGTCCCGCCGCGATTCCCAGAGCGCCCAGATCAGACCGAACAAGCCCGCAACTGGAATGGCCATCAGCGGCACGACCAGGCTGCGCGCCTGCGCTGTGATGGGCTTGGCCTCGCGGATGTTGGCCAGCCACAGCCGCTCGAGTTCAGGCGAAATCTGATAGGCGCCGGTCAGGCACTGGGGCCAGTTGAACCAAGCGAAGGCCGCGACCGCTGCGCCCACAACAATGCCCGCGCCCAGCCGCGCAGGCCAGCTTCGCAGCGGCAACAGCGCGAGCAACGTCATGCCCGCTCCCGCTGCGCCGAAGATCGCGACCCAGATGGGAGAAAGCGCATCGCAGACCATCTGGCGATTGGCATAGCTCGCGAACAGCAGGAACAGCATGGAGATCGATCCGGCGAGGCTCAGCGCATAGGGCAGCATCCGCCGCCCCGCCCCTTCCTTGAACACCCAACGCAGCGCGATCAACGCGCCACCCGCTGCTAGATAAACGATCATCTCCATGCCGATGGCGATCGACAGTGCGCTGCTGATACCCGCGATAATACCGCCGCGCAGCCAGTTGCGATCGATCAGCCCGGCGAGCATCGTCACGGTCAGCGCCAATTGCCAGCCATGATGGTCGATACGCATCGGCACGAACATGCTGATCCCAAAATCGGCCACGAAGGGCGCAAGCGCCGCCAGTATCCAGCCGTTGCCGCCCGCCAATCGCCGCGCGATGAAACCCAGCGCCAGCATCAGCGGCAGCAGCGGGATCATCGGCGCGATCGCGCAGGCAAGCCGATCGGCCAAGCCCGGCTCAACGAATGCACGGAAGACCAGCATGAGGGCCGCGATCGGCAGATCGACCAGCCGCGACCAGTGGATGTTGAACCCTGCCGGCGGGTCCAGCCGATATTGCCGCAGGTCGTACCAGCCCTGCCCCGCCAGCCAATCCTTGACCTGAACGAAGCGGATATTGTCGTCGGTATCGTTCAGCGTCAGCCAATGGATGGCGGCCCAGCGCGAATAGAGCAGCACGGCCATGGCGGCGATCCACATGAGGAAGGTCAGCCATTTCCAATGCCGCTCCGTCCATGAGGACAGGACGCTCAGCACGCGCATGACACGGCCGCGCAGGGGAACACCGCTTTGCAAGTTCATGGCGGGTGGATTAGAGGCTCCGCATCAAATCGCAACGGGGCCATCATGAAATTGCTGTCACGCCTGTCACCCGAACGGCGGGCCCTGTTCTGGCAGATCGTCCGCTATGGCGTCAGCGGCCTGTTCATCACCGCTTGTCAGGCAGTAATCTACTGGACTTTGGCGGCGATCGCAGGATGGCATCCTCAGATGGCCAATGTGACCGGCTATCTGGCGGCGGTCATGATCGGCTATGTAACGCACAGCGCCTTCACCTTTCGCGGCCAGGGCGGCGGCGATGCGGGACATGCCGCGCGCGGCGTCAAGTTCGTCGCCGTTTCACTGCTAAGCTATGCGCTCAACGCCCTATGGGTATTCCTCTGCGTGACCCATATGAAATGGCCGGAATGGTCGCCTATCCCGGCCATGATCTTCGTGACTCCCGCAGTGATGTTCGGCCTCAACCGTCAGTGGGTGTTCCGCTGAGAATCAATGCACGAACCGCGCAACCACGTCCCGATATGACCGGCTGACCTTCACCTGAGCGCCTGACTCCAGCACCAGGAAGCACTCGCCATTCGTGTGCGGCTTCACCTGCCGCACCTGGCTCAGATTGACGATCGTCGATCGATGCACCCGCTGGAAATTCCGGGGGTCCAATCTTTTCTCCAGATCCTTCATCGTTTCGCGCAAAATCAGCGAATTGTCGGCGGTATAGATGCACATATAATCGCCCGCCGCGTCGATCCGCTCGATCGAATCGACGTCGACGCGGAAAATCTGCCCGCGATCCTTGATGTTGATGAGCTTTTCGAACCGATTGGACGAGGGCGCGTCCTCGTCGCCGCTAGCGTTGAACTCGCTCATCGCATCCGGCGCGACCTCGGCCAGCACCTCACGCAGCTTTTCGGCTTCCTGCACCTGCTTCTTTTCGGAAAGCCGCTGGCGAACGCGGTCGAGCGCATCGGCCAGGCGGCCCTCGTCCACCGGCTTCATCAGATAATCGACCGCCTGCGCTTCGAAAGCGCGGATCGCATGGTCGCTATAGGCTGTGCAGAAGATGAAAAGCGGCGGCTCGACCTCCATCAGGCCCTGGACGACGGAGAAGCCGTCAAACCCAGGCATCTGAATGTCAAGGAACACAAGGTCGGGTTTATGCGTCTTGATGGCGCGGATGGCTTCACGGCCATTCGAGCAGGTTTCTACGATTTCGACATCCTCATGCGCTTCCAGACGGAGCTTGAGGCCTTGGATAGCCAGGCTTTCGTCATCGACGAGGATTGTTCTGATGGTCATGCGGCCACTTTCGATGGTTCATCCAGATTAAGCGGCATTTCGATCTGGACCGAAAAGCCGCTTGGCGTGGAACGCGTTTCAAAGCTTTGTCGTTCCCCGAACGCCTGAATCAGGCGGTCACGGATATTCGCTAAGCCAACGCCAGTTCCTTCGCTCACCGGATTGTTCGGGCGGGTGAACCCCTCGTTCAATCCCGGACCGGTGTCCGACACGACGATCCGGACGTTTTCACCGGCAGGCTGCGCCGTGATGGAGATTTCCGCCCCTTCTTCCTTGGGCGTCACCGCATATTTGATCGCATTTTCGACCAGCGGCTGCAGCAACAGAGACGGCAGACGCGACTGCGCCACTGCCGGATCGATGTTGAACATGGGTCGCAGCCTGTCCTCGAACCGCATCTTCTCGATCTCCAGGTAGAGTTTTAGCGTTTCCACCTCCTGCTCGATCGTCACCTGCGCAGTAGGCTCGTTGATCAGAGTATAACGCAGAAAGGAGGACAGGCGGGAGAGCATCGCATTCGCCCGATCCGTCTGCTTGAGCAACACCAGCGTCGAAATGCTGTTCAGCGTATTGAACAGGAAATGCGGATTGAGCTGATAGCGCAGCATGGCCAGTTGCGCGCTCGATGCCTGATTTTCCAAGCGCAGCAGCTGATCCGCCTGCTCCTCAACCTGAAGATAGAAGTTGATGGCGTAATAGAGCGCCGACCACGCGCCCAGCAGCGTGATGCTAAGGTAGAATGCGCCCAGGAAGAGTTGGAGGCCCGCCGTGTCGCTGGCGCGGTTCTGAGTGGAAAAGACCCATGCGTCGATAAACGCCACCAGGCCTGCCGCCGCGACCACAGTCACAATCGACGCGCCCCAGGTAACAATCGGCCGCTGCCTCTGCAAAAAGCGGAAGATCACCGCGATCAGCAGCGTCACCGAATAGCCGGAGACCGTGGAGATCATCACCGGGATCAGGCTGGAAAGCGGCTGCCCATTGGCGATGGTCGAGGACCCGCGCAACAGGAAAGCGCCCGCCCATCCCACCGATTGCAGGTTCCAGAAGGCGCGGTTCTTGTCAGCGAAGAAAGGCTGAGGCTGGATGCGATGCACAGACATTGCCACCAGCCTAGAACATCCGGCAAAAAAGTGGGAACCGCTTTTTTTTACAGCCTAAGCCGCCGCAGCGGGCTCCTCACCCACGGGCGTGATCTCGTCCGGGCACAGCCACACGAGATCGCTCAATTCCAAAGGCCGCCCATCATGCGCCTGGATGGTCACTTTACGAATAGGCTGGCCATCGCGGCGATCAGCCAACACCTGACAGGACACCGGGCCGCAGCCCCATTTTTCGCCCCACTGCCGCAGCGCGATCATGACGGGAGCGAGTTCCTGACCCTTCTCCGTCAGTCGATATTCGATCTTGCGCCTGTCGCACTGCATCGGCTGGCGCAGCATGATCCCGTTTTCAACGAGCCGCGCCAAACGATTGGCGAGGATGTTGCGGGCAATGCCCAGCGTGGACTGAAATTCCTCGAAATGCCGGATGCCCGACAGGGCCCCTCGCAGGATGAGAAATGACCAGCGCTCCCCCATCGCTTCCAATGCGCTGGGTAGCGCGCATTGCTCCAGATCCTGCGCCAAATTATGCTTCATCGTCCTGCCTAGATAGCTCAAAGCCACCGCCGTTGCAAAAGCGCAGCCATTTTGCGTCTAAATGGGATTTTTTTGTTGCACAGCAAGATGCTTCCCGGACAATCGCACCACGATGCTGCGTCAATATGAACTTGTTGAGCGGGTGAAGCGCTACGATCCGGATGCGGACGAAGCGATGATCAACCGCGCCTATGTCTTTTCCGTCCAGAAGCACGGCTCGCAAAAGCGCGCCAGCGGCGACCCCTATTTCAGTCATCCGATCGAAGTCGCGGGCATATTGACCGACTTCAGCCTGGACGACCAGACGATCGTAACCGCTTTGCTGCACGACACGATCGAAGACACGCTCGTCACCTATGAGGAGATTGAGAGCGCCTTTGGCAAGGATGTCGCGCGCATGGTCGACGGCGTGACCAAGCTGTCGAAGATCGAAGCCATGTCCGAAAATGAACGGGCGGCGGAAAATCTGCGCAAATTCCTCCTCGCCATGTCCGATGACATTCGCGTGCTGCTGGTGAAGCTTGCCGACCGGCTTCACAACATGCGCACGCTGCACTTCATCAAGAATGAGCAGAAGCGTCGCCGCATCGCGCGCGAGACGATGGATATCTATGCCCCGCTCGCGGAGCGGATCGGCATGTACGACTTCATGCGCGAAATGCAGCTCCTCTCCTTCCGCGAGCTGGAGCCCGAAGCCTATGACAGCATTACCAAGCGGCTGGAGCAGCTGAAGGAAGGCGGCCACGACAAGGTCGATCGCATCGGCGCAGAACTGCAACTGCTCTTGGGCGGCAAGAACCTGTCCGTCACCGTTTCCGGCCGGGAAAAGCACCCCTATTCCATCTGGAAGAAGATGCAGGAACGGCACATCAGCTTTGAACAGCTGACCGATGTCATGGCCTTCCGCGTCATCACGGAAACGGCCGAGGATTGCTATCGCGCGCTCGGCGTCATTCATCAGACCTACAAGATGGTGCCCGGCCGCTTCAAAGACTATATCTCGACGCCCAAACGCAACGGCTATCGCTCGCTGCACACGACCGTCATCCATCAGGACAACGCCCGTATAGAGGTGCAGATTCGCAGCCGCGATATGCATCACGACGCGGAACTCGGGCTCGCCGCGCATTGGGCATATAAGCAAAAAGGCGATGCGGCCGATCATCATGCCGCCTGGCTGCGCGACCTGGTCGAAATCCTGGAACAGAGCCAGGATGCGGACGAACTGCTCGAACATACCCGCATGGCGATGTATCAGGATCGCATCTTCGCCTTCTCTCCCAAAGGCGAGTTGCATCAGCTGCCCAAGGGATCGAGCCCGGTCGATTTCGCCTATGCGGTCCACACTTCGCTGGGCAACCAGACTGTCGGCGCAAAGGTCAATGGCCGTGTCGTGCCGCTGCGCACGCCGCTGGAAAATGGCGATCAGGTCGAAATCCTGAAGTCGGAAGGGCAGGAGCCGCAACCGGGCTGGTTGACCTTCGCCATCACCGGCAAGGCGCGCGCCGCCATCCGCCGCTTCATCCGGCAGAAGCAGCGCGGAGAGGAAATCGCGCTCGGCGAAAAGCTTTATGAGGAGATTATTGGCCGCTTCTCCCCCGAACTGGCGAGCGAACTGGGAGAAAAGGCTTTGAAGGCCGCCCTCAAGCGGCTGAAGCTGGAGGATCGCGGCGCGCTCATGATCGCTATCGCCACTCACCGCCTGCGCGATTCGGAAGTGATGGAGGCCCTGGTCCCCGGATCCACCAACGTCAAGGGTGTGGAGGAAGCGCATCCGCGCCAGCACGCGCCCGTATCGATCCGCGGTCTGACGCCCGGCATCGCCTATAACCTGGGCGACTGCTGCCATCCCGTCCCCGGCGACCGGATCGTCGGCGTGCGCCGCACCGGCGAACCGATCGAGGTCCACACCATCGACTGCCGCTCTCTTGAAGCGGGCCAGGACGACGACTGGATCGATCTTGCCTGGGACAGCAAGTCAAAGGGCGGCACCGCCCGGCTTCAAGTCATCGTCAAGAATCAGCCCGGCGCGCTTGCGGCGGTCGCCAACGTATTCGGCGCGACCAAGGCGAACATCTTGAACCTTCAGCTGGTGAACCGCGAAGGGCCGTTCCACACCGATATCATTGATCTGGAAGTGGCGGACGCGCAACATCTGAACCGCATCCTCTCGGCGCTGCGGGCGCTGGACGCCGTGGCGCAGGCCGACCGGGTCTGATCACACGGCAGGGGGAGGCTGATTGCCGAGCCTCCCTCCCCAGCCTGTGGCTCATCGCGCCGCGCGATGAGCGTGATGATGATGATGCGCCATCTTCGTCGCATGATGCGACTTGGTCATCATCGACTTGGGGGCTTGCGACGGGTTCATACATTCGTCCGTCACGGTTTTGGAGCAGAGCGGAACGGCGCTGTCAGGCGTCGCCGCACTTGCGACACCTGCGCTTCCGATAAGCAGAGCAGTCGACAGGATCAGCATCTTCATCATGATCATCGTCCTTTGCTGCGCGGTGCGGATATCCTCGCCTCGCAATCCGATGATGCGCCTCGGGACATGGCGAGTCATCTTAAGGATCGGTAATGGCTCGGACAGCAGACGCGCGCCGGATGAAGTGAGAAATTGCTACGGCTTCTCCCTCCCGCTGGCGGAGGGAGCCAGGGGGTGGGCCAGCGCAACGTCACTTTATCTCTCAACAGTAATCTTATTCAACGCTGGCCGGATCACCTCACTCCGCTGACAGAAGGGGAATATCTGTAGCCTCCCGGCCACAGCCCACCCGAAAAACATCCTATTTCCCGCGCCGGGCTTCATTCTCTGCTGTCCTACATCCCTCCCCGGTGCCTATCCCACCCCCGTCTTTGAAATGTCGAGCTGCTTCCCACGACGCCTACGCGCGCCCGCATACGCGCGCGCATATGGTGTGAACTTCGGCTGAAAACGCCCGGTTTCCGGGCTACCATCGCAGCATGCCCGCAGATTCCACGTGACAGGCGTCCTACAAATCTGTACAGGCCCGCCCCAGCAGACCTTTCGAGGTCTTCCGTCCGAGACAGTTGGTGAAGGGAATATGCCCTTCTTAATCTCCAACCTAGACGGGGAAAAGTTCTTTGCCGGCTTGGCCTTGGGCCCTGTCCGGGTCTGCCTGTTATCTCATGAGGGATGCGGGCCAGTCGATCTCTCCCCTTCGGACTTAGTGCCCCGTGCTGGCCACGGGTTTTAGTCGTTCGCCGGTTCGCCGGCGGACATGAAGTGGAGAATGGCATGGATCGTAATCAGAAAGCTGAGGTCGTTTCCGCGCTGAACGCACATCTGGCAGAAGTTGGCGTGGTCGTCGTGACCCGCAACCTCGGCATGACGGTCGCCCAGTCGACCCAATTGCGTCAGAAGATGCGCGAAGCCGGTGGCACCTACAAGGTTACGAAGAACCGCCTCGCCAAGATCGCCTTTGAAGGCACCAGCTATACCAGCCTCAGCGACCTGCTGACTGGTCCGGTTGGCCTCGCCTCCTCGGCCGATCCGGTTGCAGCCGCCAAGGTTGCAGTCGAATTCGCCAAGACCAACGATCGTCTTGAGATCGTTGGCGGCGCGATGGGCGAAGTGCTGCTGAACGCGGAGGGCGTCAAGGCGCTCGCCTCGATGCCGTCGCTGGATGAACTGCGTGCGAAGATCGTCGGGCTGCTCGTTGCACCCGCGACCAAGCTCGCGACTGTCACCCAGGCGCCGGCTGCGCAGCTCGCGCGGGTCTTCAACGCCTATGCGGAGAAGGACGCGGCCTAAGGGCTACGGCTTTTCCGACAATATTGGTTTTCAACTCTCAATTTTGGGGCGCATGCCCCACCCAGAAGGGAATATAGTAACATGGCAGACATCAACGCTCTGGTCGATCAGCTCTCGGCCCTCACCGTTCTCGAAGCCGCTGAGCTTTCGAAGGCTCTGGAAGAAAAGTGGGGCGTTTCGGCCGCCGCTGCCGTCGCCGTCGCTGGCCCCGCCGCTGGTGCCCCGGCTGCTGCCGCTGCTGAAGAGCAGACCGAATTCGACGTGATCCTCACCGGCGACGGTGGCAAGAAGATCAACGTCATCAAGGAAGTCCGCGCCATCACCGGCCTGGGCCTGACCGAAGCCAAGGCGCTCGTCGAAGGCGCGCCCAAGGCTGTCAAGGAAGGCGCCAGCAAGGACGAAGCCGAGAAGATCAAGAAGCAGCTGGAAGAAGCCGGCGCGACTGTCGAGCTCAAGTAATCGGTCCTGCTCCGCTTCACAGCGGAGCGCCGATCCAGCCAAGCTGGAATGGGGCGGTATCTTAGGATGCCGCCCTTTTTCTACTTCCTGATTGATCCTGACCGAAACGCCAGCCCCGCAGAGCTCACCCTAAAGAGAGTCCACTCTCTCCAACGCGACAATCAGTGCCGCGCTCAATTTCGCGATCGTCGGATACTCCAGTCCGCCTTCGACCCCATCTTCAAGCGCTGACGCCCGCGCGCTCACCTCCGCATAACCGAAGATGGCGGCGATGCCCGCAAGACCATGGGCAAGGTGCAGCAAGCGGGGATAGTCGCGACGCCGCAGCGCAGCTTCGATTTCCACGCTGTCAGACGCCGCGCGCTGGTGAAAACGCTGCCGCAGCATTTCCATCCTTCGATCGGGCTCGCTCATCAGCGGAGCAGCGTCCGCACCGTCGCCGCCAGCGTCATTGGATCAAAGGGCTTCGCCAGCACCGCGCAGGCTCCCAACGCCTTGAGATCGTTCACCTGTCGAGGATGCGTCTTGGCCGTGATAAAGGCGACCGGGATCGCTTGAGTGGCCGGATCCATCCCCAACGCCGCCAGCGTCGCCGGTCCATCCATGCCGGGCATCATTACATCCAACAGGATGATCGCGGGTTGCCACTGCTTCGCCTGCTCCACCGCCTCGGCGCCCGAAGCTACGGTCTTGACCTCCAATTCGGGGTCCAACTCCAGCGACATGGCGGCAATCTCGCGAAGGTCGGCTTCATCATCGACGTACAGGATGCGTATCATGACCAAGCTTTCCTCAGTGCGCTGACACCAGCGGCAACTCGACGAGGAAGGTCGCCCCCTTCTGCGCCGCGATGTCTAGCGAAATGCTGCCCCCGTGCGCCTCGACAATGGCCTTGCTGATCGCGAGGCCCAGTCCCGTGCCGGTATGGCCGAGCTGGTGCGCGCCATCCTCTTGTTCGAACCGCTTGAACAGGCGCGCCTGAAATTCCGGGGAAACACCTGGACCTTCGTCAGCGACTCTGATCCGCGCGAGCGCCCCCGCCTGTTCGAGCGCAACCCGCACGCGTCCCCCGGCGGGTGAGAATTTGCAGGCGTTGGATAGCAGATTGGTCATCACTTGGCAGATGCGGTTGCCATCGACATCGGCGACCAAAGGCCCCGCTCCCTCATCGAATTCAATCCGCACGCCGAACCGCTGCGCATAAGGTTCAATTTGCTCGACCGCTTCGATCAGCAGCGGCGTCAACTCACGATGCTCAAAATGAAAAACGAGCTTGCCCGATTGCAGCTTATCCATGTCGAGAAGGTCG
>Ga0070671_100002377_pt1 | contig 14535 bp, 15 predicted proteins | sample KBSS73metaG_FD_65341 | JGI IMG/M metagenome (GOLD analysis project Ga0070671, IMG submission 65341) | Switchgrass rhizosphere microbial communities from Kellogg Biological Station, Michigan, USA - KBS S7-3 metaG | ecosystem: Host-associated > Plants > Roots > Rhizosphere > Soil ...
GTTGATCAAGTCCCCGCAGCAATCTAGCCGGCTTTTGCGCCGAATTCGCGGCTTATCACGCTCCCGGTGAGCCTCGCGCATCCACGCAACCATCCCGCCTGCAATGACTAGCTGCTGTCGCCCCCCGGCGCAACAATATTCCTTTGTCTTTTCAAAGGGTCAGGACGATCTTGCCGATGTGCTGGCTCGTCTCCATGCGGGCATGCGCGGCGGTCGCTTCACGCAGCGGGAAGGTCGAGTCGATCACCGGCTTCACCCGGCCCGCTGCAATCAACGGGAGCACCTTGTCTTCGACGGCGCGGGCAATGGCCGCCTTGTCGGCGATCGCGCGGGCTCGCAAGGTCGAGCCGGTATGCGTGAGCCGCTTGAACATGAGGCGCCGGAAATCGACGTCGGCATGCGAGGCGTCCTGGAAAGCGATTTGGACGACGCGGCCTTCGACGGCCGCTGCGTCGTAATTGCGTTCGATGTAGCTGCCGCCGACCATGTCGAGAATGACGTCGGCGCCACGGCCGTCGGTCGCCTTCTTGGTCGCCGCGACGAAATCTTCGGTCTTGTAGTTGACGGCGACGTCCGCGCCGAGTTCGCGGCAAGCGGCGCATTTTTCCGGCGATCCCGCTGTCGCGATGACGCGGGCGCCCAAGGCCTTGGCGAGTTGGATCGCGGTGGTGCCGATACCTGAAGTGCCGCCGTGGACGAGAAGCGTCTCTCCCGCGCTCAGCCGTCCGCGCTCGAAAGCGTTGTACCAGACGGTGAAGAATGTCTCGGGGACCGCCGCGGCCTCGACCGCAGACACGCTCGGAGGGATCGGCAGCGTGTGGCTTTCGTGGGCAAGGCAATATTCGGCGTAGCCGCCGCCGACGACCAGCGCCATGACCTTGTCGCCGTCCTTCCAACGGTTCGCCCCGGCCCCGCGGGCGACGACTTCGCCGGCGATTTCGAGCCCGGGGATATCGGTTGCGCCCGGAGGCGGCGGATATAGGCCCATCCGCTGCATGACGTCGGGCCGGTTAACGCCGGCCGCAGCGACTTTCACCAGAATCTCGCCGGCGGCAGGTGCTGGCGTCGGACGCTGTTCGGGAACCAGAACGTCCGGTCCGCCCGGCGAGCGGATCGCGATGACCGTCATGCGGTCGGGAAGTGCGGTCATGGAAGGCTTCCAGGATGGGGTATCCGCTTTCTAGAGGCGCGCCGCCGATGTGACAACGGCCGCCGCCGCCGATAAAGCTTGCTCGCGGAGGACGCCGAAATGCCCGCTATCGACCCCGACGATCTGCCGAAAAAGAAAGTCACCCACGAACTGGGACAGGACTTGGCGCTGCTTTCGGTCGGCGAGCTTGCCGAACGCATCGGCCTGCTTCGCGAAGAAATTGCCCGGCTCGAAGCGGAAATGGCGCGAAAACGTGCCTCGCAAACCGCAGCGGATTCGTTCTTCAAGAAATAACCGCCATTCCGTGCGCAGCGGACGCCGTGGTAGCAACCACTGATAAGGGGTCATGGCACCTTATGGTAAAACCGCAAAAAGATTTCATAACTTTTTGCGATTCCTTAACCTTTGGTTAAGCTTTCTCCTTCATTACGGATATCGTCCATCTTCTGGACATCGAGTGGCTCCTGTCCACTCTGTTTGACGCCTCCCTGTTATCACCTTGAGCCGCCGGCAACGGCGGCTCCTTTTTGTTGCGGCCGCGCTATCGCTGCTGCCGCGGTTTGGCGTGCTTGGAAACTATGCCGGCAGCTTGGCCGCGTCGCCGCTGGACTTAGGAGCCCGGCCGGGCGATGCTGGCACGGTGTGAGGCGTACCCATGTCCGAGAAGCGTTTGAGTGATGCCGGCGCGGTGTCCTTCAGCGAGCGGCTGGCCAGTTCCCAAATCTTTGCCACGCTGTTTCGCGATGGGATGGCGCTGGTCGAGGAAACGGCGACCTACCTCGACGGCTCCGGCCGCAACGAATCCAAGAAGCTCGAACGCAGCGCGGCCATGGTCTATGCGACCGAAAGCATGCGGCTGACCACGCGGCTGATGCAGCTTGCTTCGTGGCTTCTCCTGCACCGGGCGGTGAAGGAGGGCGAGATGACCCTCGCGCAGGCCAGCAAGGAAAAGAGCAAAGTCAGGCTCGCGGCCTGCGATCCAGGCGATGCCAAGTCGATCGCGCTGCTGCCCGGAAAGCTGCAGGAGTTGATTGCCCGCTCGGTCAAGCTGCAGGCCGAGGTGCGTCGGCTTGACGCAACCATGCACGCCGCGCCACCGCTCAAAGTCGGGATCGGCAATCCGGTCGAGCGGCAGCTGGGGTTGCTGAAGGCGGCCTTCGAGCAGGACAGCCGCTGAGGTCTCGCTCGCGCCTGACTCAGACGCGCGCCCAATCGCTAGCGCGAACGCGGCTATTTCTTGAGGAAGCCGGAAAACTTCTTCTGGAAGCGCGATAGCCGGCCGCCGCGGTCGACAAGGTGCTGCTGACCGCCGGTCCAGGCCGGGTGCGATTTCGGGTCGATATCGAGATGGAGCGTATCGCCGGGCTTGCCCCAGGTCGTACGCGTCGTGAATTCGGTGCCGTCGGTCATGACCACCTTCACCAGGTGGTAGTCGGGGTGCGTGTCAGGTTTCATCGCTGTTGTCGCGTCTCTAGGCGCGCCGTTGCGGCCGCTTGTCTCTGGTGGAAAATTTGGCCGCTCTATACCTCGACAGCCAAGGGGAAACAAGCGTGCGTTGCCGGCAGGGTGCGGCCGGGGCATTGTCCGGCGCTCGCGCCGAAACGGCGAAAAGGTAAAGCGGCGCATGAACTTCAGGGCCGACAAGGACGCAGTGACCAGCGCGGCAGTGGCGCCGGAGCCGGCAGGCGTTGAGCCGGAAGCGGTGGCGCTGGTGGCGAAGCCGAAGTCTTCGGGACGGGGGCGCAATGTGCGGCCGCTCGCGTCCCTCCTTCCCTACGTGCGGCGCTACCGCGGGCGGGCGCTGGCGGCTCTCGCTGCCCTTGTTCTCGCTGCGTTGACGACCTTGATCGTGCCGGTCGCGGTGCGGCGCATGATTGATTTCGGCTTCACGTCGCGCGGCTTGGCCCTGATCGACAGCTACTTTTTGGTGATGATCGGCGTCGCGGCCGTGCTCGCGGTTTCGAGCGCGCTCCGCTACTACCTAGTGACCACGCTCGGCGAGCGTGTGGTCGCCGATCTTCGCGGCGACGTGTTCGCGCATCTCACCTCGCTCTCGCCCGCCTTCTTCGACGAGGCGAAGACCGGAGAGGTGATCTCGCGGCTCACCGCTGACACCACGCAGGTCAAGGCCGCGGCAGGCACATCGGTCTCCGTCGCGCTACGCAACTTCGTGCTGTTCGTCGGCGCTGGCGCCATGATGGTGGTGACGAGCCCGCGTCTGTCTGCCTTCGTGCTTGCGGCCATTCCGCTCATCGTGCTGCCGCTCTACGCCTTCGGACGCGCCGTGCGCCGCCGCTCGCGCCTCGCACAGGACACGCTCGCCGACGCCTCGAGCTATGCAGCCGAGTTGATCGGTGCCGTGCGCGTCCTGCAAGCTTTCACCAACGAGGGGCTCGGCATCGCGCGCTTTCGCGATGCGGTCGAGCGCGCTTTCTCCGCCGCCCGCGACTCGATCCGCGCGCGCGCGCTGCTCACCGCGGTCGCGATCTTCCTCGTCGCCACCAGCGTAGTCGTCGTGCTGTGGATCGGCGCGCAGGACGTGCACGCGGCAAAGATGACTCCGGGCCGGCTCGGCCAGTTCATACTCTACGCGGTGCTCGCGGCGGGCGCGCTCGGCTCGCTGTCGGAAATCGGCGGCGAGGTCGCGCAAGCCTCCGGAGCGGCCGAGCGGCTGTTTGAGATACTTGCCGTCAAGCCGGCGATCGTCGCCCCGGCGCATCCGCTCGTCCTGCCGCAGCCGCCGCGCGGCGAAGCCGCGTTCGCGGAGGTCTGCTTCTCCTATCCGACGCGCGAGCGCATGCCGACGCTCCGCGGCGTGAGCTTTGACGTGCGGCAGGGGGAGAAGCTCGCCATCGTCGGGCCTTCCGGCGCGGGCAAGAGCACGATCTTTCATCTGCTGTTGCGCTACTACGATCCAACTGCCGGACGGATCATGCTCGACGGCGTGCGGCTCAGCGATCTCGATCCCGCGGCGCTGCGGGCGCGCATCGCGCTGGTGCCGCAGGACAGCGTGATGTTTGCTGCCTCGGTAGCCGACAACATCCGCTTCGGCCGGCCCGACGCTTCCGACGCTGCGATGCGACGCGCCGCCGAGCATGCGCACGCTGCCGCGTTCATCGCCGCATTGCCGCAAGGTTTCGAGACGCCTGTAGGCGAGCGCGGCATCACGCTTTCAGGCGGCCAGCGGCAGAGGATCGCCATCGCGCGCGCAGTGCTGCGCGATGCCCCGCTGCTCCTCCTCGATGAGGCGACCTCGTCGCTCGATGCCGAGAGCGAGACGCAGGTCGCCGCGGCGCTCGCCGCCTTGATGCGCGAGCGCACCACCATCGTGATCGCCCATCGCCTGGCGACAGTGCTGTCCTGCGACCGCATCCTGGTGATGGACGACGGCCGCATCGTCGAGGAAGGCACGCACCAGACGCTCGCCGCCGCCGGCGGCCTTTACGCGCGGCTGGCGAAGCTGCAGTTTCAGGGAGCCTGAGGATTATGGCCGCCAGCTCATGCGGTGCACCGGTTTGCCGGAAAGCGGATTTACCCCGCCGCCGCCGATGACAAAGCCGCGCTTCTCGTAGAAGCGGATCGCGCGCGCATTGTCAGTGTTGACGTCGAGATCGAGACCTGCCGGCGAGAGACGCGCGGCCTCTTCGATCAAAGCGCTGCCCACACCTGAGCGCCAACATTCCGGAGCGACCACGATCTGATCGAGGTAGCGCGTGCGCGGATCGACGGTCACGAAACCGACGATGCCGCTTGCCGCCTCGGCGACGACGATCTCCGCCACCGGCACCAGCTCCTGGCGCCAGCGTTCGCGCCACCAGCCGAGCCGCGCCGCAAAATCAATCGCCGGGTATGCCGCCTGCCACGAGCGCAGCCACAATGCGATCGCGGCGTCTTCGTCGCGCGGGTCGTAGGGACGCAGCGAAACACCAGCAGCGCCGGTTGGCGCGTCGTCGCCCGGTGTAGCCATTAGCGCGGCATGCAAATCCACGCGCTGGTGCGCGGGGGCTGAATTCTTCCGGTCACCGCTCGGTCAGTTTGAGTTCGATGCGCCGGTTGCGGCTGAAGGCTTCCTCGGTGCTTCCCGGATCGATCGGTTGGAACTCGCCGAAGCCTGCCGCCACCAAGCGCTGCGGCGAGATGCCCTTGCTGATCAAGTACTGCACCACCGAGATCGCGCGCGCAGCCGACAGCTCCCAGTTCGACTTGAACGACGAGTTTCCGGTGACCGGCCGCGTATCGGTATGGCCGTCCACACGCAGCACCCAGTTGATGCCCGAGGGAATTTTCTTTTCGAGTTCAAGCAGCGCAGTCGCCAATTGGTCGAGCTCGGCACGGCCTTCCGGCCGCAGCACGGCAGCGCCGCTATCGAAGAATACCTCAGACTGGAACACGAACCGGTCGCCGACGACGCGGATATCGGGGCGGTTGCCAAGAATTTCGCGCAGCTTGCCGAAGAAATCCGAACGGTAGCGCGACAATTCCTGCACGCGCTGCGCCAGCGCCACGTTCAGGCGCTGGCCAAGGTCGGTGAGGCGCAGCTGCGATTCTTTTTCTTTCTGCTCGGAGGTTCCGAGCGCTTCCTCGAGCGCGGCGATCTGGCGGCGGAGCGCGGTGATCTGCTGATTGAGGATCTCGATCTGGGCCACGGCGCGCGCGGTCGCCGCCTTCTCGAGGTCGATCTGCGAGTTGAGCTTGCCGACCTCGGCCTTGTCGTTCGCCGCCGCCTGGTTGGCGGCGGCGAGGCCGCGCAAGCGGTCGCGTTCGCCTTCGGCCGAGGAGAGCGACGAGCGCAGGCGCGCGATCTCGTCCTCGAGGCTGGTTTTGCCCGCCCGCTCCAGGGACAGGAGATCGCTCAGCCGGGAAATCTGCGCGGTAAGCCGGGCAAGCGCGGTGTCCTTGCCGGAGACTTCCTGCGAGAGGAAGAACTGCGCGACCATGAACACGGTGAGCAGGAATATAATGGACAGGACCAGCGTCGACAGGGCGTCGACGAAGCCCGGCCAGTAATTCATGCCGTTGTCGCGGCGGCTGCGGGATAGCGCCATGTGCGCCTCTGTCTACTCTACCTGTGCACCGAGTCGCGCGCCAAAATCTCCATGAAGCGGCGGATGTCGCCGTTGAGCTTGGCTTGCGCTTCCGCCCAGTCGCGGATCATCTGCTGCTCGGCGCGCATGTGTTGCACAAGGCCCTGGATCGCCTCGGCCAGGTTGGCCATCGCGGTCGTCGTGGCCTTGCTCGGTGCGCCTTCGTTCACCGTGTAGCGCAGGCGTTCGAGCGCTTCCATGATACTGCCCGGGAGGGCGGCGCCACCGTTCATGCCGGCCCCGAGGTCGTCCACCGTCGTCGCCAGCCAATCCTCGAGATTGGTGTAGAAGCGATTCTGCGCCTGGCTCGTCTGCAGGTCGAGAAAGCCGAGAATGAGGGAGCCGGCAAGGCCGAACAGCGAGGACGAGAACGAGATGCCCATGCCGCCGAGCGGCGCGGCAAGACCCTGCTTGAGCGCGTCGAACACGGTGTCGGCATCGCCGCCGACCTTGAGGTTGTTGATGATGCCGCCGACGGACCCCACGGTCTCGATCAGGCCCCAGAACGTGCCCAGGAGCCCGAGGAACACCAGCAAGCCGGTCAGGTAGCGCGAAATATCGCGTGCCTCGTCGAGCCGCGTCCCCAGCGAATCGAGAAAGGCGCGCATCGTCTGCGCCGAGATCGCAACCCGGCCCACCCGTTCGCCGCCGAGCATCGCCGCCATCGGGGCGAGCAGCGTCGGCTCGCGCGCGAGCGCAAGACCGGGATCGGCGCGGCGGAAGCTATTGACCCAGCGGACCTCGGGAAACAGCCGGATCACGCGGTGAAACGACAGGATGATGCCGACGCAGAGAACGCCGACGATCAGGCCGTTGAGGCCGGGATTGGCCATGAAGGCCTTGAGGATCTGCGGATGCAGGACGAATGCGACCAGGGCGCAAAGGATCAGGAACACCAGCATCCGAAGGAGAAAGATGCGGGGCGAGGCTAGTTTGGCTTGATCGAGGTCACTCGCCATCGGGCTTTAGCTTAACGCCGCAGAATCAGCGCAATATGGCACACCGCGCGGACAAGAAAAATGCATGGTTAACCACTACTGAGCCTGTGAATTCCGCATCGGCCTCATCGCTCTGCTGCGCAATGGCGATTCGTCAAGGCTGGCTTCATCGCGCACGGGATGACGGCAATGAAGACCAGCGGCGCTCCAATTGTCCATCGACACGAGTGACGCATCCTTGCGGCGCGTTGATGGCGGGTGTGCGGCCACCTTGGCGGCTCATGACGCTTCCTTTTCCTTCGCCGGCTCTTTGCCGGCCGCCTTGACAAGGCGCAAGAGCTCGCGGTGCATAGCCTCGTTACCGGCGGCGATCTCGCCCTTCGCGAAGATGCCGTCGCGGCCGTCGAGGTCGCTGACGAAACCGCCGGCTTCGCGCACCAGCAGCGTGCCGGCGGCGAGATCCCACGGCGAAAGGTCGCGCTCCCAATAGGCGTCGAAACGGCCGGCGGCGACCCAGGCGAGGTCGAGCGTGGCAGCGCCGAAGCGGCGCAGTCCGGCAAAATGCTGCTGCGCCTCGGCGATCTCCCGCCGGGCAAGGGCGAGATTGCCGCGCCCATAGTGCGGCAGCCCACAGGCGACGACCGCGTCGGTGAGGCGCGAGCGCGCGGCGACGCGCAGCCGTTGATCGTTGAGGAAGGCGCCCTTGCCCCGCTCTGCCACGAACAACTCGTCATTCGCCGGATTGTAGGTGAGCGCGGCGACCACCGTGCCCTCGCGCTCGAGCGCGATCGAAACCGCGAAGTGCGGGATGCCGTGCAGGAAGTTCGTCGTGCCGTCGAGCGGATCGACGATCCAGCGATGGCTCTTGTCGTTGCCGGCGCGGGCGCCGCCTTCTTCGCCGAGGAAGCCGTAATCGGGTCGCGCCTTGGCCAATTCGGCGTGTACGATCTCCTCGGCGCGCCGGTCGGCGGCAGTGACGAAGTTGCGCGGTCCCTTCATCGAGACCTGCAGGTTCTCGACCTCGCCGAGATCGCGCTTGAGGCTGCGGCCGGCGCGATAGGCGGCCTTGATCATGACATTGAGGACAGCAGAGTGGGGCATGGCGGCTTGCGGTAGGGCGCAAAGCGCCGCGTCGTCAAGTCTGGGGTGCGCGTCCCTCGTGCGACAAGACGTTCACCCCGCGCGACGATCGGGCTGCGCGTGCCGCACTGACTGAGGCTCAGGATCGCAGATCGAGCGACATGAAAACGCTGTTGGGGTCGAGCACATAGTCGGCGAAGGGTGGGCACTCGATGAAGCCGTGGCGGGCATAGAATGCCCGCGCCGGGCGAAAATAGTCCCAGGTGCCGGTCTCGAGGCTCAGGCGCGCCATGCCGGCGGCACGCGCCGCCGCAATGATATGGCGCAGCACGGCGCTGCCGGCGCCCTTTCGACGCACCGGCGCCGCGGTGTGCATGGATTTGACCTCGCCGTGATCGGCGGAGAGCCACTTCAACGCCCCGACGCCGAGCAGCGTTTCGTCTTCCCAGACGGTCCAGAAGGCGATGTCGTGCGCTTGCAGCCCCGCGACGTCGAGGGCGTGCGCACTGCCCGGCGCCGTTTGCGCGCGGGCGGTGGTGAAATGGATACGCAGCAGATCGGTGACGCGCGGGTCGCTCAAGTCCCCCGAGACGATCCGCATCATTAATGCTCCCACGCCTGCATGGTCTTCGCTGATCGCGGATCGCTCAGGCCGGCGAATCAGCCGCCGGTGCCGTAATTCTCGGTGAGATAGTCGACGATGACCTTGGCGTCGGCGGGTTTGATCGGCGCCCCGAAGGCGTTGATCATCTTGTTCACGACGGCTTCCCACCCTTGGCGTTTCAGAAAGACGGAGTTGATGCGCGGATAGTCCAGCGAGTGACACGCCGTGCAATTGGCCTCGACGGTTTGCAGGCCGGCACCGGGCTTGAGCTGGACGTTTTCCTGAGCCTGCGCACTAACAGAGAACAGCACGACAGCCGATCCGGCGAGAATGCGCCACATTCGCGAGCTCCTCACAGCACGTTCACAGTCAGAGGGCGGATGACGTTGTTATGGTAGCCCGCCGGATTGAAGATGAGCTTTTCGACCTGGGTCTGTCCGACGCTGTTGCTCGCGCGTGCCATCACCTGATAGACGCCGGCGCTTGGCGGCGTGAACGGAAAGCTAAAGGTGCGAAAGGCGAAGCGGCCGGCGTCCTTGCCGAGTTCGGCTTCCCGCCACACTTGCCCACCGTCAACGGAAAATTCCACGCGCTTGACCCCATAGCCGCCGTCCCAGGCGAGGCCGCGGACCTCGATCGTTTCAGCGGCCCGCATCGTGTGCCCGTGTTGAGGCGCGGTAACCATTGAGTTGACCACCATCTCGGTAATCGGTTCGGTCGTCGCATTCATCTGCGTCAGGAAATGTTGGACGATCGGGAATTTGCCGGTCGGAATTCGGTAGGCGTTTTTCATCCAGAAGCCGGCGAGCGGCTTGGTCGAGGCCTCGATCGTGTCGAGATGTTTTACCCAGTAGACCGCCGTCCAGCCCGGCACGATCATCCGGATCGGGAAACCGTTGTAATGCGGGAGCGGGGCGCCGTTCATCTCGTAGGCAATGAGCGTATTGTCATCGAGTGCCTTCTCCAGCGGGAGGCTCTTAATGAAGTCGGGGGTACCGTCGGCGACCGGAATATCGGCGCCGTTGAACACGATCTCGATCGTCTCTGGGCGCAAATCGACGCGCTTGAGCACATCCTTGAGCCGAGCGCCCTTCCACAGTGCGTTGCCGACTGCACCGAGCCCCCATTGCACTCCGGTGACATGGGGTTCGGAAAAGCCGCGGCGATTGCCGGAGCATTGGCAGACCGCGGCGACCTCCACCGGCTCGAAGTCCGAGCGCAGCTCGTTCACACTCAGCTCCAGCGGCTTGCCGGCACCCTCGCCACCGATCTTCAGCTGCCATTTCGCGACATCGATCTCTTCGGGAATGCCTGCAAGGTGGTAACGGACGAAGAACGACTCGTTCGGCGTGAATTCCGAACTGAAATACGAGAGCGGCGTTTCGTAGTTCGGCGGCCGGTAAGAGAGCTTGATCAGCGGTTTCTTACCGGGCAAGGCCTCGAGGGTGGCGGTATCGTAGACTCCCTGCGGCAATCCCCGCGGCAGAACCGAATCGTCTGCCGCGAGTGCTGCGCGCGACAGCGGTCCTGCACCGGCCAGCGCCAGCGCGCCGCCGGCCATCACTGCGCGACGACTGATCATCTCTTTCCTCCGTCTTGAGCTCACATCAAACAAAGCGGCCTTCGTGTTTCGCTCCATTTGAGCGATCATGAGGCCGCGGTATTCTTCACGACGGCCTGCGCTTGATCACGTCGAGCCAGGGTTTTGCCGCCTTCTCCCCGGCGGCGCGGGTGTCGGCGTCGAGATTGTTAACGAAGTCGTCGAGTTCGAGATTGGTCTCGCCGCGCGCCTTGGATATCAGGTGCCACTTGGTCGCCTCGACGGCGTTCGCCGGCGCGCCGCGGCCGGTCGAGAGGATGCGCGCGAGCCGGTCCTGGGCGATCGGGCTGCCATGCAATGCCGCCCGGTGGAAGAGCAGCGCCGCCGCCTGTTCGTTCTTGGCGGTGCCATCGCCGTTGTAGACCGCGACCCCGAGCTCAACCTGGGCGTCGGTGTTGTCGGCGATCGAGGCGAGCGTCCACAGCCGTACGGCTTCGCTCATGTCCTTGGCGACGCCGCGGCCCTCCTTATACAGGGTGCCGAGAGCATATTGTGCTTCCGGATTGCCGGCGTTGGCGGCGACGCGCAGGAGTTCCGCGGCACGCCCGAAGTCCTGCGGGAACAATTGCCCTTCCATGTAAAGCAGCGCCAGATTGTATGCGGCCAGCGGGTGACCGAGCTTGGCGGCGGCGGCAAACCACTTGGCGCTGGCGTCGCGGTCGCGCGGGCCGGCGCGGCCCTGCAGGCTGAGTATTCCGAGCGCGAACATCGCATTGCGGTCGCCGCGCGCGGCGGCGAGCTTGTACCATTCGGCAGCTTTGGCCTCGTTCTGCGGCACGCCGAATCCGGAAGCGTAAAGCTCGCCGAGCAGCGTCATCGCACTGACGTCATCCTTCTCCTCGACGCGCTTGGTCGCCAGCGAAAACGCGGTAATGAAATAGCCGCGCTGGAAGGCGCCGTAGGCAAGATCGGGCTCGTTCGCGGAAGACTTTGGGGCCGCGGCACCTTGCTCCGGGGCGTTTGGTTTCGAGGTGCTTTCCTTAGGGGCCGGCTTTACGCCCGGACGGTGGGATTTGTGCTGTGCCGGGGAGGTTTTGGTGCCGGTTTTCGCGTCGGGGGTCTGCGCCAGCGCCGCGCGGTGCCCAAGGAGACTGAGCATTCCCGCGAGCGCGAGCAGCATCGCGACGCTGACCGCCGAAGTCTTCACCGCTCGGTAGACGGCGCCGCGGGCGAGGCAACCTCCGCCATGCGGCTGGCTGCTGCCGTCACCGCTGCGGCGGGGCCCTGTGCATGCGTCCATATCCAGTCACCGAGCGCGACAAAGTCGGCACCAGCTCGGGTGAGCGGCGAGACCTCGTCCAAGTTTGCGGCATACCCGACGCAGGGCGGCTGGAAGACCTCCGCCCACCACTCAAGACGTTCCACTAACGCATCCAGCGGAGGCCGGCCACCCAGACGGTCGGGCTCGCCGAACATGACGTAGTCTGCGCCAGCTTCGCCGGCGAGCATGGCATCATGACGACTGCGCAGCCCGCCGGCGCCGGCGATGCGGTCGGGCTTGAGCGCGCCAAGCGCGTCGGTGAGCGCCGACACGCCGGTGAGATGAGCGCCATCGGCGCCGGTGCGCGCCACGATCTCAGCATGGCCGTCGAGAAGGAGTGCGGCGTCGTGACGCTGGACGGCGCCTGCGACTGTCTTGGCTCGGTTGATCAGCGTCCGCTCATCGCCCGGTTCGAGGCGTAGCAGAACGGCGGCGACGTCACCGGCCGCGATGGCGTCGCCGATCTCCCGCACCAGCGCCGCGGGGTCGGCGAGGCGCGGCGTGACCAGGTAGAGCCGCGGATGGCTGCCAATCCTTGCCCGCGGAGCGGGAGGATTTAAGGTCACGCCGCCTTCCGCTCGAGATCGGCCTTCCACTGACCGCGCGTGGCGAGGCCGTTCATCATGGCGCGGTGGCTGAAGGCACGCTGCGCTGCGGCAACGTTCTCCGCCTTGCCTGACCAAGCCTTCTGCGGCGCCGCCTGCAACGCGCGACCGTAGGAGAAGGTCACGTGCCAAGGCAGCGCCCCCGATTTGTTGATGGCATCGAGGTGCGCGGTCGCTTCCTCGTCGGATTGACCGCCGGAGAGGAACGCAATGCCGGGCACGGCCGCCGGCACGCACTCCTTGAGCATGCGCACGGTCTTCTCCGCCACTTCCTCGACTGACGCCTGCTTCGGGGATTTCTTGCCGGGCACCGCCATGTTCGGCTTGAGCACCATGCCTTCGAGTGCGACGCGATTGTAGAACAACTCCTGGAAAGTCTCCTTGAGCACCCACGTCGTTACTTCGACGCAGCGGTCGATGTCGTGAGCGCGGTCCATCAGCACCTCCGGCTCGACGATCGGCACGATGTCTTCGTCCTGGCAGAGTGCGGCATAGCGTGCCAGCGCGTGGGCGTTGGCATGGATGCAGGTGTAGCTTGGGGCGCCGTACTCCGGCACGATGTCGATCACCGCGCGCCACTTGGCGAACCTGGCGCCGAGGCCGCGATAGTCGACGAGCCGTTCGCGCAGGCCGTCGAGACCTTCGGTCACGACTTCGCCGGGGCAGAAGGGCAGGGGTTTGGTGCCCGCGTCGACCTTGATTCCAGGGATCGAGCCCGCCTGTGCGATGAGCTTGACCAAGGGCGTGCCGTCCTTGGCGTTCTGCCGGATAGTCTCGTCGTAGAGGATTACGCCTGAGATGTATTTCGACATTCCTTCGCCGCTGCGGAAAAGCATTTCGCGATAGTCGCGGCGCGTGTCGGCGGTCGACTGAACCCCGATGACATCGAAGCGCTTCTTGATGGTGCCCGACGATTCATCGGCGGCGAGGATGCCGCGGCCCGGAGCGACCATTGCTTCCGCGACCTTGTTCAACTCGGTAAGATTCATCGCGTCCTCCTGGGATGGAATTCCGTTTCCGGGAGTATAACAAATCTCGATGGCGTCGTTCTGCGCTAATGGCGCTGCGCCGAAGCAGCCGGCGGGTCACATGCGCCGCACGGGGCGGCGTGATGCGTGAGGCTTGGTGCTGCTCGCCCGCGCTCATCGCCGCCACTCATCACTTGTGGATCTTGAGCGCCTCGACGCCGGGCAGCGTCTTGCCTTCGAGCCATTCGAGGAACGCGCCGCCCGCCGTCGAAGTATAGGTGAAGCGCCGACTGACACCCGCGGCATTGAGCGCTGCCACCGTATCGCCGCCGCCCGCAATGGTGACAAGCTTGCCCGCGTCGGTGAGTTCCGCCGCCGCTTCCGCGACCTCGATGGTGCCGTTGTCGAACGGTTCGTACTCGAAGGCGCCCAGCGGCCCGTTCCAGAGCAGCGTCTTGGTGCGCGCGAGCACTGAGACGACGCGCTCGACACTGCGCGGCCCGATGTCGAGGATCATGTCGGTCGCGCCGATCTCGTCGACGGAGACGACGCGTGAAGGAACGTGCGCCACGAGCTTTTGCGCCACCACGGCGTCGACGGGCAGCACGATGTCGCGCCCGGAGTTCTTTGCCTTGGCAAGAATATCGCGCGCTGTCGGAAGGAGGTCGGCTTCGCAGAGCGAGCGGCCGACCGCTTTGCCCTGCGCGGCAAGGAAGGTGTTGGCCATGCCGCCGCCGATGATCAGCGTCTCGACCTTCGTCAGCAGATTGCCGAGGAGATCGAGCTTGCTCGAGATTTTGGCGCCGCCGACGATCGCAGCGACCGGCCGTTGCGGTGCTTGCAGCGCCCTCTCCAGCGCCTCGAGTTCGGCCTGCATCGCGCGGCCGGCATAGGCCGGAAGCTTATGAGCCAGGCCTTCCGTCGACGCGTTCGCCCGATGGGCGGCTGAGAAGGCGTCGTTGACATAGATGTCACCGAGCCGCGCCAGCGCGTCAACGAAGGCGGGATCGTTCTTCGCCTCGCCGGCGTGAAAGCGGGTATTCTCCAAACAAAGAATGTCGCCCGGCCGCATGGCCGCAATCGTCTTGTCGGCGGCCACGCCAATGCAGTCGGCGGCGAAGGCGACCGGCCGACCGATCACGCCAGCCGCCGCGGCGGCGACGGGTTCAAGGGAATCGCGCGGCTCGCGGCCCTTCGGCCGGCCGAAATGCGAGAGCAGGATCACCTTGCCGCCCTTGTCGGCGA
>Ga0070671_100002378_pt1 | contig 14535 bp, 12 predicted proteins | sample KBSS73metaG_FD_65341 | JGI IMG/M metagenome (GOLD analysis project Ga0070671, IMG submission 65341) | Switchgrass rhizosphere microbial communities from Kellogg Biological Station, Michigan, USA - KBS S7-3 metaG | ecosystem: Host-associated > Plants > Roots > Rhizosphere > Soil ...
GCCGATCGCCAGCACCAGAACCGAGAGCAGCAGCGGCAGCCCGAACCCGTGCCACAGCGCCAGGTGGTACTCGTGCCCACCGGGCACCGTCTCGGCGTAACCGTCGATCGCGTCGTCCAGGCCCGCTGGCCACACGCCGAACACCAGGCCCGCTGCGGCCAGGATCCCAGGTGCGATCAGGAAAGTGGTTGGCGGGCGGTGCATTTCGGCCACCCGCCTGCTCGGCTCCGGCAATCCTTTGCGGCTGAATGCTCCCCACAGAAACCGCAGACTGTAGACGGTGGTGAACACCGAACCGAGCACGATGCCCGCGAGCACGTATGGTGCGGCGCTGCCGAGTGTCGGTGCGTGCGCGACGGTTTCGAAGTCGGCCTCCTTGGCGACGAAGCCGAGGAACGGCGGTAGTGCAGCCATGCTCGCGGTCGCGCCGACGGCGATGACCAGCAGCGGACGGCTGCGCTGCCCGAGCCACGCGAGCCTGCGAATGTCGCGGGTGCCGGTGGCGTGGTCGATGACGCCGACGACCATGAACAACGATGCCTTGAACATCGCATGCGCGCACAGCATCGCCAGACCGGCCAGCATGAGGTCGCTACCTCCCGCGCCGACCATCATGGTGATGAACCCGAGCTGGCTGACGGTGCCGAACGCCAGGATCAGTTTCAGGTCGTGCTCGCGGACCGCGCGCCAGCCGGCCAGCAGCATGGTGAGTACGCCGAGGATCACGACCGTGGGCCGCCACGGTGGCGAGTCGGCGAAGCCGGGGCTCATCCGCGCAACGAGATAGACGCCTGCCTTGACCATCGCAGCGGCGTGCAGGTACGCGCTGACCGGCGTCGGGGCCGCCATCGCGCCCGGCAGCCAGAAATGCATCGGCACGATCGCCGATTTGGACAGCGCACCGATGAGGAGCAGCACGATGCCGATCGAGGCGGGCAGGCCAGTCGGCGGCGAGGCGATCAATTCGGACAACAGGTAGGTGCCGGACGCATTGCCGAGCACGACGATGCCGACCAGCATGGCCAGTCCGCCGAACGTCGTCACCAACAACGCCTGCGTGGCGGCGCGACGGCTGGTGGCGCGTTCGGCGTAATGGCCGACGAGTAGGAACGACAGCACCGTGGTGAGCTCCCAGAACACATAGAGCAACAGCATGTTGTCGCTGCATACCAAGCCGAACATCGCACCGGAGAACGCGACCAACTCGGCGGCGAAGCTGGGCAACCGCTTCTCGGTGTGGCCGTCGTGGTGATGGAAATAGTCGGTGCAGTAGAAGAGGACCAGCGCGCCGATGCCGAGGACAAGCACGCTCATGATGGCCGAGAGCGCATCGAATCGAAGCGTGATGTTCATCGACAGCTCGGGCAGCCATTGGATGTCGACTGTCGTCGGCCCCCGATGGCCTGGCCAGTTCGTGGCCACCCAGGCCAGCGAGCCCAGCGGCACCAGGGACAGAGGATAGAACGCCATCCGGCCCCAGCGGGCGACGAGCAGGGGAGCGAGAGCCGTTGCGACGGCGTGGGCAAGCAGGACGGCGAGCAGGGCACTCCGATCGTTTTGGGGTCGGGGTGTCAGCCGGGTTAATGGCTTTGGTTCAACGCCAGTCTACGTGGGCGGATGCAGCTACCATCCGGCCTCGTGGGCAGTCCAAACGTCGTGGTGGTCGGTTCCGGGCCGACGGGCTTGATGCTGGCGTGCGAGCTCGCACTCGGCGGCGCCAAGGCTCGGCTGCTCGAGGAGCGCACCGAAACACCCAACATCACCAGGGCGTTCGCGGTGCATGCGCGGACGCTGGAACTGCTCGACGCCCGCGGTCTAGCCGAGGTCCTGCTGCCGCGCGGCGTCCCGGTCTACGAGGTCGCCCCGCCTGGCGGCGGTTCGCTCAATCTGCGTGACCTGCCGACCCGGTACGGGATGGTGCTCATCGTCCCGCAAAGCGGAACGGAGAACGTGCTGGCGGCCCGCGCCGAAGAACTCGGTGTCGAGATCGTGCGCGGCGCGAAGGTGGTGGATGTTTCACAGGACGATGACGGAGTCACGGTCGAGTGCGCGGATGGCAACAGCGTGCGAGCCGATTACGTGGTCGGGTGCGACGGCGCCCACAGCACAGTGCGCAGCCGCCTCGGCATCGACTTCGTCGGCAAGCAGTACGAGACGCACATCCTGTTGGCCGACGTGCAACTGACCCGGGCACCTGGCGAGACGTTGACAGGCATCCCCAACGAGAAAGGCGTGGCCCTGCTGATCCCGTTCGGCGACGGGTGGTTTCGCGCGATCGTATGGGATCGGCTGCGCGAACAGGCGGCGCTGCGCGAACCGGTGACATTCGACGAGATTCGCGACTCGTTCAATCGGATCGCCGGGCATGACTTCGGCATGACCGAGATGCGCTGGAGCTCAAGGTTTCTCAGCGAGCGCCGGCAGGCAAGGCACTACCGCAAGGGACGCGTGTTTCTCGCGGGCGATGCGGCCCACATACATTCGCCGCTCGGTGGTCAGGGCATGAACACCGGCATCGGCGACGCGATGAACCTGGGTTGGAAGCTGGCCGCCGCGGTGCGCGGGTCATCGCCGGGCTGGCTGCTGGACAGCTACGAAGCCGAGCGCCATCCGGTCGGCGCCAGCGTGTTGCAGCTGACCGATGTGTTCAACCAGATGGTGCTCAGCCACTCGCGGCTGGGTCGACTGCTGCGCAACGCCGTCGTCGGGGCGGTGACCCGGCTGCCCCGCGGTCGGCGGATGCTCGGCGAACGGCTCAGCGGTATCGGCATCGCCTACCCGCATGAGCGCGGCGACGACTGGTTGGTGGGTCGGCGGATGCCCGACATCGTGTGCGAAGGCAAGCGGGTGTACGAACTGCTGCGCGACGGCAAGTTCGTGTTGGTGACGGCCGCGCCCGTCGAGGTGAATCGGCCCGACATCGTGCATGCGGTCGACGCGCATCCCGAGCTGCCCGATGCCGTGCTGGTTCGCCCGGACAGCTATGTCGCGTGGGCGAGTCAGCGGCTACCGGATGCTGTCGAACTGGCCGCGGCCGTGGATCGCTGGACGCGAGTGACATAGCCGAGGCGTTGCGAGCCGAACGGGGATGGCGTGGGAAGCCAGGCCGATGCCTGCGCCGAGGATCGGCCAGATCGGCCAGAAGTACCACTCGCCGGCCGTGAGGCCGACCGCCAGCCACACCGTGAGCACGATGGCGACCATCGCGAGGTATGCGCCGAGGTGGATGCGCACCCCGAGCCGTGCTGCGCGGCGGCGGGCGGCGAGGCGCTGCGGGTCGTTGCGACGAAGCTGAGCCAGCGGTAGGTCGGCGACGAGTTGGCGCAGCTCGCCGTTGGTGTGCGCGGCGAAGGTGGCCTGAAGCCGGCTCTCGTATTCGTCGAAGACGAGGTAGCCCTGCGACAGTGCTTGGCCGAGCTGGGTGGCGGTGCGCTCGCGGTCGTGGTCGCCGGCTCGAACGGACGTGACGGCCGGTGCGGTCATGGGGACCTCCGATCTTGGCAGTGACAAGTTCTGGTTCTGACTATGCCCCGTGGAACTAGTCACTGTCAAGATGTTGTTGAATCGGATCGTGACTACCAAGGTCGTCAGCGCGAGCCGTGTGATCGCGGCGCCAGCGGACAAGATCTTCGAACTGATCGCCGATCCATCGCAGCAGCCGCGATGGGACGGCAATGACAACCTGGCCGAAGCGCCCGTCGGTCAACGTGTGCGGACAGTGGGTGACGTGTTCACGATGACGCTGACGATGGGCAGTGATCGGACGAATCACGTCGTCGAATTCGAGGAGGGCAGGCTCATCGCGTGGCGGCCCTCGGAACCGGGCAAGCTGCCGCCGGGTCACTTGTGGCGATGGGAGCTCGAACCCGTCGACGACTCACGCACGCGGGTCACCCACACCTACGACTGGTCGGCGCTGACGGACGAGAACCGACTGCAGCGCGCGCGTGACACCACCGCAGACAAACTGCTGGCATCGATCGAGCGCCTCGCCGCGCTGGCGGAGCACGCGTAACGACGCTCGAGACTGCGGCCAGATCGTGATAGCGGCAGTTTTCGCGATCTGTGCGCAGTCTCGGCGCAATGGAGTCAACTCAGCGTGCGGCCGAGAATGCGCGCAGTGACTCCACTTGCGCGGGGTCCAGCGACGGCCGGACGTTTTCGCGGGCCTTCGCGACGTCGGCGGCGGTCACGTCGGCCGCATCGATCGAGCGTCGCATCGCGGTCAGCGCCGCCTCACGCAACAGAGCCACGCAGTCCGCGGCGCTGTAGCCCTCAAGCTCGCCAGCCAGCGCGTCGAGGTCGACGTCGTTGCTGAGCGGGATGGATTTGCCTGCGGTGCGCAGGATTTCGCGACGGGCGTCAGCATCGGGCGGCTCGACGAACACCAGCTTCTCCAGCCGGCCCGGCCGCAGCAGCGCGGGGTCGATCAGCTCCGGCCGGTTCGTCGCGCCGAGCACCACCACGTCGCGCAGCGGCTCGATGCCGTCGAGTTCGGTCAACAGCGCTGCGACCACGCGGTCCGTGACCCCGGAGTCGAAGCTCTGCCCGCGCCGCGGTGCGAGCGCGTCGATCTCGTCGAGAAATATCAGCGATGGTGCCGAATCGCGGGCACGCTGAAACAGCTCGCGCACAGCCTTTTCCGATGATCCGACCCACTTGTCCATCAGTTCGGCGCCCTTGACCGCGTGTACCGACAGCCGTCCCGAACTGGCCAGCGCACGCACCACGAACGTCTTGCCGCAGCCGGGTGGGCCATAGAGCAGAACTCCCCGCGGCGGTGCAACGCCGAGACGCTGGAAGGTCTCCGGATGTTGCAGCGGCCACAACACCGTCTCAGTCAACGCCTGTTTGGTCTCTGCCATATCGCCGACGTCGTCGAGCGTCACCGATCCGACCGAGACCTCTTCGGTAGCCGAACGTGACAGCGGTCGGATGACGGTCGTCGCGCCGATGAGATCGTCCTGCGTCAACACTGGCGGCTTACCGTCCGCGCTGGCCCGCGCCGCGGCCCGCAACGCGGCCTCCCGCACCAGCGCCGAAAGATCGGCAACGACGAAACCCGGTGTGCGATCGGCGATTTCGTCGAGACTGAGGTCGGCGGCCGGCACGTCGCGCAGCAGCACCTCGAGCAGCTGCTTGCGGACCGCGCCGTCGGGCAGGCTGAGCCCGAGCTCGCGGTCGCACAGGTCGGGCGCCCGCAACCGCGGATCGATTCCGTCGGGCCGCTGCGTCGTCGCGATGAACGCGACGCCCCGGGTGGCGACGGCATTGCGGAGTTCGGTCAGAATCAGCGTCGCGACGGGTTCCGCCGTAGCCGGCAGCAGCGCATCGATGTCCGTGATGAGCAGCACGCCACCACCGTCGCGCACGGTGGCCACGGCGGACGACACACTCTGCAGTCGGTCTTCGGCGCGCAGCGAGCCCACCTCCGGTCCGTCGAGCTCGACCAGGCGCCGATCGGCGCACACCGCCCGCACCAGGGCGGCCTTGCCGACGCCGGCCGGCCCGGACACCAGCACGCCGAGATTCGATGTGGCGCCCAGTGTTTCGAGAAGCTCGGGCTGATCGAGCGCAAGCTTGAGCCACTCGGTGAGCCGCGAAGCCTGGGCGTGCGAACCCTTCAGGTCGTCGATGTTGACCGTCGCGGCCTTCTTCGGGGTGGACACCGTGTGCTGGCCTGCCGTCGCGGGCGCAACCGGCGCTACCCCGTCACCCCAACTCACCACCGAGTTCGGTTGCACGCTAACGGGTCCAGCGGGATCTACACCGGTGACCGTCAGCAGTTCCGACGTCCAGGTGATGCCTACCGACGATGCCAGCGCCGCCGTGGCGGCCGACGTCGGAATGTCGGGGCCGAGATCGCGCGGCAGCAGCGACACGGTGTCACCGACGGTCATCACCTTGCCGAGTAGAGCTTGACGCAGCGTTGCCGACGAAATCGACTGGGTGGCAAGTTTGGAGCCGGTCACGGTCACCGATCGCGCGCCGTAGACGGTGACCGCCGAGACGATCACCGTGGTGTCCTCGCGCAGTCCGGCGTTGGACAGCGTCACGTCGTCGAGTAATGCAGTGCCGGCCGGCGTCCCGCCCGGCGCCAGCCCTGCGACCGCGGCGGTGGTTCGTGAACCCGTCAGGGATACCGCATCCCACTCGCGAATGCCAAGGGCTGCAATGGCTTCCGGATGCAACCGGACGACGCCCCTGCGTGCGTCGAGCGCCGACGTGTTCAGGCGCGCGGTAAGCCGCAGATGGCTCAGCGGAGGATCCTCCGCGACTTCGCTCTGCGTCATGTCAGCGACCGGGCCTGCGCAGGCCGAGTCGCAAGTTGGACCGGCGGCGCTGGGGCTGCGACGCACGTCGGATCGCCCGGCGCGCCGCGCGTTGTTGCCGTGGTTTGTCATCCCATACCTCCGGATGTTCGGCAAGGAAGCGCCGGGTCCGGATCGCGAACGGGATATGGATGACGTAGGCCGCGATGATCGCCAGGATTGTCAGGTAGCCGTAGAAGATTGACGCCGCCACCAGGACGACCACCCCGAGTAGGAGCAGGGGAACCATGTTGGGCGACACCGAGAACGTGTGGATCTTGCGCATCGGCAGGGTGCTGACGACCAGCAGCGAGACGCCGATCATCCAGATGATGACCGCCGCCTCCGAGGTCCACCAGCCCTCGCCGAACTGCATCTTGGCGGCCAGCGGCCCGATCGCGCCGATCGCGCCGGCCGGGGCGGGCATGCCGACGAAGTACTCCTTCTCGTAGGCAGGCTTGTCGACGTCGAGCATCGCGTTGAAGCGCGCCAGCCGCAACACGATGCAGACGGAGTAGACCAGCACCACGATCCAGCCAACCCGCGAGTGCGAGAGCAGGGTGCCGTAGACGATAAACGCCGGTGCCACACCGAAATTCACCGCATCGGCCAGCGAGTCGATCTCCTCGCCCATCCGCGACGTGACCTTCAGGATCCTGGCGATGCGCCCGTCGAGCGCGTCGAGGATCGCGGCCACCGCCAGAAAAGCCATCGCCTCGGTGGGGCGGTTGTCCAGCGCCATCTTCACCGACGTCAACCCAAGGCAGATGGCTGCCACCGTCATGGCGCTTGGCAGAATGCGCAGGCTTACGACGGGCGCCTTGATGCGCGGTCTCACGGCAGCTCGGCCAATACGGTTTCGCCGGCCAGCGCCCGCTGCCCTGTTGACACCAGGATGTTGGAGCCTGCGGGCAGGTAGGTGTCCAGCCGTGACCCGTAGCGGATCAGGCCGTAGGTGTCGCCGATGGTCAGCTTGTCGCCGACCTTCGCCTCACACACGATGCGCCGCGCGACCAGGCCGGCGATCTGCACGGCGATCACTTCGGCGCCTTCGGCCGTGCGGATCAGCACGCTGTTGCGCTCGTTGTCCTCGCTGGCTGCCTCGAGTTCGGCCGAGCCGAATGCCCCCGGCCGGTGCACGACCGAGACCACCTCGCCGCTGATCGGCGCCCGCTGCACATGGGCGTCGAAGATCGACAAGAAGATGCTGATGCGCGGCAACGGCGTTGCGGGCAGGCCGAGTTCGGCGGGCGGCAGCGCCTCCTCGATCAGACAGATCAGCCCGTCCGCGGGCGCGACGATGAGCCCCGGCCGGGTGGGTGGCACCCGCGGCGGATGCCGGAAGAACGCCGCATTCGCGGCCGCCGAGGCTAGACCGGCTCTGCGCAGCCATGGGCGCTTACGTCCCAGCGCGGCGAGCGCCAGGCTGGCGCCAACGAAGGGCAGCCCTGCAGAGTGCATCGGCGGAATGGTGGTGCGCACCAGCGCCGCGAGCCGCTCGGGGCCGGATTTGAGGTCGGGGCGTCTGGCCATCGTGCAGCGATTCTACGGGCGGCCGGATTCGCCGAGAGGGCTTAGGCCAAGTCCCACACGTGCACGGTCGACCCGGCGGCCACCTCGGCGACGTCCTCGTCGATCTCCAGCAGGCAGTTGGCCGAGGCCAGCCAGCGAAGATGGTGTGATGCCGGCGGGCCGTAGCTGGTGACCGTTCCGGCGTCGCGGTCGAGCACTCCGCGGCGGAACTGACGCTTGCCGCGGGGGGACGTGAGGTCCTCGGCCAGCACTGCCGTTCGCCGCGGCCGGTCCGGTTTCGGCAGGCCCATCGCGGCCCGCAGCGGTTCGCGGATGAACACCTCGAACGACACCAGAGCGCTGACCGGGTTGCCAGGCAGGGTGACGATCGGTATGCCGTTCACCGATCCCGCGCCCTGCGGCATCCCCGGCTGCATCGCCACCTTGACGAAGTCGACCTCCCCGCCGAGCGAATCCTTGACCACCTCGTAGGCGCCCGCGCTGACACCACCCGTGGTGATGATCAGATCGGCGTCACCGACATGTGCATCGAGTGCGGCGCGGAACGCGTCCACGTCGTCGCCGACCATCGGTGAGGCGACGACGATGGCGCCCGCGTCACGCACGGCCGCGGCCAGCATCACCGCATTGGACTCATAGATCTGGCCCGGTTGCAACGGTGTGCCGGGAGCGACCAGCTCGGTGCCGGTCGACATCACCAAGACTCGTTGCGGTGGAAGGACTTTCAGCTCACCCAGGCCCAGCGCTGCCGCCAGGCCCAACGCCGCGGGCGTGAGTACCTGGCCCGTGTGCAGCACGGTCGTGCCCGCGGTGACGTCCTCACCGGCGCGGCGGACATGCTGACCTTGTTTCGCGCTGGTGCGGATGGCCACCGTGTCGGTAGCACCGTCGGTGGCCTCGACCGGCACCACCGCTGTCGCGCCGGCGGGCAGCGGCGCGCCGGTCATGATGCGGTGTGCTGTACCACGTTTCAGCGTGAGCAGGTCGGTACGCCCGGCCGGAATGTCCTCGGCGACGGGCAGCAGCACGGGCTGCTCGGGTGTCGCGCCGGCGACGTCGTCGGCCACTACGGCGTACCCGTCCATGGCGGAGTTGTCGAACCCGGGCAGTGAAAGTGGTGCCACCACATCGTCGGCCAAGACGAGGCCGAGCGTCTCGGCGAGCGGCAGCGTGACCGCAGGCTTGGCAGTGATCAGGCCGGCAACAACGCGCCGGTGTTCGTCGACGGTGCGCATCAGACCGGAAACGTCACGCCGGTGAGTTCTTCGGACACCGTCCACAGTCGCCGCTGAAGATCCTCGTCATGCGACTGAGCGCTGGACTCAACGAGTTTCGGATGGCCTCTCGTTTCACCGATGCCATCGGGCCCGTAATACTGGCCGCCCTGCACGTCGGGGTCGGTGGCCGCGCGAAGAGTGGGCAGCGCACCCATGTCGGCGGGCTGCGCAAAGGGTCGCCAAAGGAAGTTGGGGATGGCGCTGGGCAGGTGCCGCATGAGTTCGGTGTCGGCGAAGCCGGGGTGAGCAGCTGCTGCGATCGTCGGTGTCCCTTTGGCGGCCAGCCGCCGCTGCAGTTCGTAGGTGAACAGCAGGTTCGCGAGTTTCGACTGTCCGTAGGCCTCGACGCGGTTGTACTTGCGTTCCAACTGCAAATCGTCGAAATGAATCCGGGCCAGGATGCGGTGGCCGACGCTACTGACCGCGATAACGCGCGACCCTTCGACAGGCAGCATGTTGTCGAGCAGCTGACCGGTCAGCGCGAAGGCGCCGAGATGATTGGTGCCGAATTGCATCTCGAAACCATCTTTGGTGGTTTCGCGCGTCGGCACATACATCACGCCCGCGTTGTTGATCAGCAGGTCGATGCGCGGATAGTCGGCGCGCAGCTGGTCGGCGGCCGTGCGAATACTGTCCAGCGACGTCAGGTCCAGCTCCTGGAGGCTGACTTCTGCGTTGGGATTCTTCGACCTGATCCGATCCGCTGCCTCGTTGCCCTTGTCGAGGTTGCGCACCGCGAGCACGACGTGGGCACCCTTGTCCGCCAACACCGCCGCGGTGTCGAAGCCCAGGCCCGAATTCGCACCTGTCACGATTGCGACCCGGCCCGACTGATCCGGAACGTCGGCCGCGGTCCACTTGCTGCTCATGGCCTCAACATACTCAGCGCGGGGCGGCTAGTTTCGTTGTCGTGGGGATGCAGCTGATCGAACCGGCCAATCCGCCAAGCCGCAAGGCCCCGCTGGTCTGGGCGATCGGCGCGGCGATCCCGTGGTTGATGCTTGCGGTGGGCCAGCTGGTGTGGTTCATCGTCAGTCCCCGGTTGCCGTGGTTGCACGCGACTGCGGCCGTGGCCACGGCGTTGGGCATTGTGCTGTTCGTAGGGGTGGTCCCGATGTGGCGATACCGCGTGCACCGCTGGGACATCGACACCAAGGCGGTGTACACCCGGACCGGCTGGCTGGTGCAGGAGCGCCGGATCGCGCCGATCTCGCGGGTGCAGACCGTCGACACCGAACGCGGGCCGCTGGACCAGTTGTTCGGGCTGGCCAATGTGACGGTGACGACGGCCTCGTCGGCGGGTGCGGTGCGCATCGTCGCGCTGGATTTCGATGTGGCAGAACGGGTTGTCGCACAGTTGACCGATATCGCGGCCCTCGGCGCGGAGGATGCGACATGACCGGCGAGGTGTGGCAACGACTCAGCCCACGCATGCTGTTGGTGCATCCCGTCCACGAGGTGCTGCGGCAGATACCGCTGCTGATCGGGTCGGTGGTGCTGGGATCGGCGACGGGCAATCCGCTGTGGACGCTCTTCGGGCTCGGGCTCGTCGTCGGCTACGGCGTGGCGCGCTGGTTCACCACCGCGTACCGGATCGACGCCGAAGAAGTGCGGCTGCGTACGGGTGTGCTTCAGCGCAAGGTTCTTTCGGTGCCGCGCAACAGGATTCGCTCGGTTTCGACCGATGCCCGGCTGTTGCACCGACTGCTCGGGCTGACTGTGCTGCGGCTGAGCACGGGCCAGGAGGCCAGGCGCGACGCGGCATTCGCCCTCGACGCGGTCGAGGCCGGACAAGTGCCGCGACTGCGCGCCATTCTGATGGCGGATTCGCTTGCGATCGAGCAGGAAGCGTCGGGCCAGGAGTTGGCGCGTTGGCAGCCCTCCTGGTTGCGTTACAGCCCGCTGAGCTTCACCGGGCTGGCGATGATCGCGGCGGCAGTTGGCCTGTTGTATCAGGCGGGTGCCGTTGCAGCACTGCAGGATTCGCGGCTGGCCCGGTCTGGCGTCGAGGCAGCGGAGCGCTTCGGAGTCGCGGCAAGCCTGATCGTGGCCGCGGCCGTGGTGCTCGTCGCGTCGGTGGTGTTGTCGGTGCTGCGGTCGCTGGTGACGTATGGAAACCTGGTGCTGCGCCGAGATGCGGAGCTGCTGCATCTCGAGCATGGTCTGCTGCGGCTGCGCGAGCACACCTACGACATGCGCCGGTTGCGCGGCGGCACGTTGCGCGAGCCGCTGTTGGTGCGGTTGTTCGGGGGCGCTCGACTGGACGCGGTGATGACGGGTGTCGCCGGGGCCGGCGAGGCGTCCCTATTGCTGCCGCCCTGCCCGCGAGCGACGGCCGAGTCGGTGTTGTCGGGGTTGATCGCCAAGCCGGACGCGGTGAGCGGCCCGCTGCGGGCACACGGCCCCGCGGCGACGCGCAGGCGTTGGACTCGGGCGTTGACGCTGCCTGCAGTGCTGCTGATTGTGATGGCCGCGGTGCCGACACCGATCTGGGTGTGGCCGGTGTGGGCGGTGCTGACGGTCTGCTGTGTGCTGTTGGCGGTCGACCGGTCGCGGGCGCTTGGGCATCGGGTGGATGCGCAGTGGCTGGTGGCGCGGTCGGGCAGCCTGGATCGGCGCCGCGACTGCATCGCCGCGGCGGGCATCATCGGGTGGACCGTGCGCCAGACGCTGCTGCAGCGCCGTGCGGGCGTCGCGACGTTGATCGCCGCGACCGCAGCGGGAGTGAAACGTTACCGGGTGATCGACGTTCCAGCCGAGCTGGCGTGGACGATCGCAGCGGGCGCATCGCCGTGGGTAGCCGACAACGCCTGGGCTAGGGCTTGACGGCCTCGGCGACCAACGACTGCTCCTCTGCCGCGATACTGCCAGAATCGAGGACATGATCACGGGCCTGGCACATACCGGCGTCTGCGTTCCCGACTGTGATGCGGCCGTGGCGTACTACCGCGACGTGCTGGGATTCACGGTTCTTTCGCCGCCGTACGTGATGGACGGCGACGCCATCCGCGCCGACATGGGCGAATTATTGGCCGATCCTGCGATGAAAGCCGCGATCGTGGGCTTCGGCGACGGCGGTGACAGGGTGCTCGAAGTCATCGAATATCTGCGCGCCGACGGGGACGGGGCGGTGCGAACGGGTCTTGCCGACCCCGGGCTGTCACATATCGGGCTGATTTGCGACAACGTCACTGAAACTCGGAAGACGCTGGAGGACAAGGGAGTTCGCTTCCTCGTTGATGGGATCGCCGACATCGCAGGAGTGCGCACGACGTGGTTCGCCGACCCGTGGGGTGTCGTCTTCATCCTGGTCGAGAAGGGTAAGCGGGAGCGGCCGTACTTCGCGCAGTTCGGGTAGCCCCCGAGTTGCGCTGATTCGTTTGCCGTTTAGTGTCGGGCCATGGCAATCGGTGGTGTGCTGTTCGACATCGACGGCGTCCTGGTGACGTCGTGGAAGCCGATCGCGGGCGCATCGAAAACATTGCGGACTTTGTCCGACAACCAGATTGCGTGCTCGTACCTGACCAACACCACGACGCGGACCCGGGTGCAGATCGCCGAACTCCTCACCGAAGCCGGTATGGCGGTGCGCGCCGACGAGGTCATCACCGCCGCGGTGCTCACCGCGGAGTATGTCCGCAACCGCTACCCCGACGCGCGGTGCTTCCTGGTCAACAGCGGGCAGATCGCCGAGGACATGCCCGGCATCGACATCGCGTATTCGAGCGAATTCACCGGACCGAAGGCGCCCGAGACGCCCGATGTCGTGCTGCTGGGCGGGGCGGGCCCGGAGTACAGCCATCTCACGTTGTCGTGGGTGTACGACTGGATGGCGCAGGGCGTGCCGGTGGTCGCCATGCACCGCAGCACCGCGTGGACAACCACCGACGGCTTGCGGGTCGACACCGGCATGTACCTGATCGGGATGGAAGAGACTTCCGGCCGTAAGGCCACGGCGGTCGGCAAGCCTGCGCCGGAGGGTTTTCTGGCCGCCGCGAGCAGGCTCGGAGTCGACGCCGACGAGATGTACATGATCGGCGACGACCTCAACAACGACGTGCTGGCCGCGCAGGTGGTCGGGATGACCGGGGTGCTGGTGCGCACCGGCAAGTTCCGCCAGGACACGCTGGACCGTTGGGCCGCAGACGAATTCGCGATGCAGCCCAATCATGTCATCGACTCGGTAGCCGATCTGCCGGAGCTGCTCGGGCTCTAACGCTGCGGCCCGAGACTTGTCGGACCCGTTTGTGATGATGGTGTTATGTCCTTGGCGGCGACCGCGACGAGCCCGAAAGAGCGCCTTGAGGTGCTGTTTGGGGAGTTGGCGGAGCTAGCCGGTCAGCGCAACGCCATCGACGGGCGCGTCGTGGAGATTGTCGCGGAGATCGACCGCGACCGGTTGTGGGGTGCCACCGGGGCACGCTCGGTGGCGGGGTTGGTGGCCTGGAAACTCGGCTTGTCCTCGACAACCGCCAACACGATCACCACGGTCGCGGGCCGGCTGGAAGAGTTTCCGCGCTGTGTGGCGGGGATGTGTCAGGGCCGGTTGTCGCTGGATCAGGTCGGCGTCATCGCCGCCAACGCGGGCGAGGGCTCTGATGAGCATTACGCGAAGTTCGCGGCGGTGGCCACGGTCAACCAGTTGCGTACCGCGGTCAAACTCGAACCCCGACCCGACCCCAACCCCCCACCTGAGCCGAAGGTTTCGGTCACCAAGACCACTGATGAGCACTTCACCACGTGGCGCATCCGACTCCCGCATATCGAGTCGGCCAAGCTCGACGCCGCACTGGCGTCGCATCACGACGCCCTGTACACCGAGTGGAAACACGACCAGGGTGCAGGCGATTCAGCGCAGCGGCCCCCGCTGCCCACCAATGGTGAGGCGTTCATGCGGCTGGTGGAAGCCGGCTGGGACGCCGAAGTAGCCCGGCGCCCGCACGGGCAGCACACCACCGTGGTCGCGCATGTCGACGTCAAAGACCACACCGCAGCACTGCATCTGGGTCCGCTGCTCACCGACGCCGATCGCCAATATCTGACCTGTGATGCCACCTGCGAAGTCTGGTTCCACCGAGCCGGCCAGCCGGTTGGGGCCGGACGCGCGACGCGCACGGTCAATCGGCGGCAGCGCCGCGCCCTGGAACATCGCCACCCCAGCTGTGCGATACCGGGGTGCGGGGCCACCCGCGGCCTGCACGCCCACCACCTCGTGCACTGGGAAAACGGCGGTCTCACCGACCTCGACAACCTCGTGCTGCTGTGCCCGTATCACCATCGGCTGCACCACCGCGGCGTCATCACCATCACCGGACCCGCCCACCAGCTGACCGTCACCGACAACACCGGCCAACCACTCGACACCAAATCGCTCGCGCGTCCGCCCACCCAACCCCCACCCGATGTCCCACCCT
>Ga0070671_100002380_pt1 | contig 14528 bp, 6 predicted proteins | sample KBSS73metaG_FD_65341 | JGI IMG/M metagenome (GOLD analysis project Ga0070671, IMG submission 65341) | Switchgrass rhizosphere microbial communities from Kellogg Biological Station, Michigan, USA - KBS S7-3 metaG | ecosystem: Host-associated > Plants > Roots > Rhizosphere > Soil ...
TGTGCGCGCACTTCAGGGCGGGCGACACGGTCTGCCGCTGGGCCGGCGACGAATTCGTGGTCCTGCTGCCCGAGTCGAGCGCCGAGATGATCGAGGCGACGGTCGTACGCGCGCAGCAGGGGCTCGAGCAGCTCAAGATCCCGACGTCCACGGGGAAGACCGTTCAGGTCGGCGCGAGCGCTGGCTGGGCGTCGTTTCCGAAGGACGGCGCCGGCTTCGAGGAGCTGATGCGGGTCGCCGACAAGCGGATGTACCGCAACAAGACCGAGCGGCGCGAGACCGGCTGGTCGGCCGTTTCGTAACACGCCGCGCCTCTCCCCCGATCCGTGATCGAATTCCCCAGGGCCGGCGTGTGCTCAGAGGCCCGCTGGAAGCGGGTCCCACGCGAGCGGAAATACGCTTGCCGGGCCCCCGTCGAAGGGTATCCTTCTCCGCAACAAGCCGGAACTCGGGAGGGGGACGGACATGCCTTCGGTGGCGCGGGTCGACAAGGGATCGTGGTTCCGGCGGCCCGGCGCGGGAGCCGCGGCGATCTTCGCTGTCCTGGGAGCCGTTGCGCTCCTGACAGGCCCTGGGGCGCGAGCGGAGACGGCGGGTGACAACAAAGTCTACGGCCAGCCCGGCGAGGGAGCGGACATCATCGTGGGGGATATCGCCGGTGTGAAGCGATGGGGAAGCACCACCGCCATCACGGCCTATTCCTTCGCGGCGACCGCCTGCAACGTCGGCACGAGCCCGGCGTTCTGGCACTATGGGCTCACTCCGGTGGTTTCCCAGAACCTCTTCGACCTGAAGGACGGCCGTTTCCAGCAGATCGGCCAGAGCTGGATCAAGCACCCTACCGGTCCCGAAACCGGTGATTATTGCGGGACCTGCCTCCCTGCAAGCGCCGGCAGTCTGGGCGTCAACTGTTCGGATACCTACGCTGCGACAGGCAACGGCGCCCAGACCTTCCTGGGAATGAAGTACTCCGTCAACCCCTACACCGGCGACTACGCCATAGAGGACACCTCCGCGACGGGAAACGCGATCTTCAAGCGCCTCCAGGTCCACAACTACGACCTCGATCCCGCCCTCAACCCGGGCGCGAAGTACTTCGTCGAGGTGAGGTACGTGTCGCCGGATGACGCCACGACGGGCAACGGCGAGAACAGCGCCACCTATCGTCCGGTCACCGTCTCCGGCAGCGCCGCCACGGGCGTCTACAACTTGACGCTGACCGGTCCGAACGTCATCGGTCAGCCCGCGATCATGGCCTGGAAGGCCGCCGATCCTTCCGTGACGATCACGGCCGCGCAACTGCCGGACGATGGCACGCTCTATCTCGGCACGAAGGTGACGTATCGCGGAAACGGCCTCTGGCGCTACGAGTACGCGATCGAGAACTTCGACGCCGCGCAGGCGCCTCTGGCGATCTCGATCCCGATCCCGGCGGGATCGACCGTCTCGGGGCCCTCGTTCCACGACGTCGAGTACCACAGCGGCGACATCCAGGACAACGGTACCTGGGCGAGGACGACCGGACCGACGTCCGTGCAGTGGAAGGCGAACACGCTCGTCCTCAATGGGCAGGTCCCGAACGCGCTGCGGTGGGGGACCCTCTACAACTTCCGGATCGACGTGAACGCGGCGCCAGGGACGCACGCGCTGCTGCTCGGCTACTCGGTGGCGCCGCATCCGACCTACGAGCTGTCGCTGACCGTTCCGGCCTTGACACCGAGCGTGTGCGACAACGACGGGGTCTGCGATCCGGGCGAGACGTGCGCGAGCTGCGCGGCCGATTGCGCCTCCCAAGGCGGCGGGACGGGGTGCTGTGGGAACGGGACCTGCGAGGCCGGGGAGACCGGATCCGGGTGCTTCGCGGACTGCGGACAGCCCACCGCGGCGGAGACGATGTGCGGGGACGGCATCGACGGCGACCGGGACGGTCTTACGGACTGCCTCGATACCAATTGCTGCGCCGATCCCGCATGCGACGGGTTCGACCTGGACGGAGACGGCATGGCCCAGGCGTGCGATTGCAACGACGCCGGCGGTACGGCCTGGGCCACTCCCGGGGAGGTCACGAACCTGCGATTCGCGAACCTGCCTGAGAGCGGGCCGTCGTGGATCTGGAACTCACCTGCGGAGATCGGGGGCTCGGCCGTCGCCTACGATCTGATCCGTGCGACGGATGCGAGGCAGTTCGACACCGCGACGACGTGCGTCGCCCTCGCCGATCCCGCCATTCAGTCGGCGACGGATCCCGAGGACCCGACCGCCGGGGCGGGGTTCTTCTACCTCGTCCGCGCGAGGAACGCTTGTCCGAGCCTGGGGCCCCTGGGATCGAGTTCCTCGGGGACTCCCCACGTCGTTCCGGCCTGCCCCTGAGACGACCCGCGCGCGCATCGAGCGAGGTGCGGGCGGGGCGGTCGCCGGGAATCGGTCGCGATGACCGCCCGGTGGTCGTGGCGCGCTGTCCGATCCCCCTGAAGAACGCGAAAAGCGTGGCGGAGCGCGGTTCACGGCGATGGCATCGTCGTTGCTCTGTGACGGGCGCCGGCAAGGTGCCGGCAACCGGCCGGCGAGGCCCGAGGAGCCACGGTGAGACGACGTTTCCTGGTAGCCCTGGCGTTGGCAGCGATGGCGGCGGCGACGCCCTGCAGCCGGGCCGCGATCGTTTCGCCCGACCTGCTGCTGTGGGCCCAGAACGCACGGAGCACGGACACGGCCGCGGTGGTGGTCCAGCTCGCCCCGGGGCTCAGCGGCGGGAACATCGGAAATCTCTTCGGCTCCGCCCGGCTCATGGGTGATTACAAGAAGCTGAGCATGGTCTCGGCGACCCTGACCCCCGCGGACGTCGCGCGGTTCGGCGCCGACGCGCGCGTCACGGCGATCGATCTCGACCGTCCGGTGGTCCAGATGGCCGCCGCCGCGAGCGTCCTGCAGCAGGTCGTCGGCGCGGACGCGGCGAAGAGCGGCTTCGGGGTCGATGGAAACGGGATCGGCGTCGCCGTGCTCGATTCGGGCCTGGCGAGCCACATGGACTTCAACTGCACCAATCCGGTCACGATGGTCCCCAATTCCTCCACCGGCGACACCTACGGCCACGGCACGCACGTGGCGGGGCTCGTGGTCGGCAACAGCAAGGCGGCGTTCAAGTACGGCCTCAACTACGCGGGCGTCGCGCCGGGAGTGAACCTCTCGGCGGTCAAGGTCCTCAACGATCTGGGCCAGGGGCAGGTCTCCTGGGTTCTCGCGGGGATCGACTGGGTCCTCAACAACCGCTCGAGCCGCAACATCCGCGTCGTCAACCTGAGCCTCGGAATGCCGGCGGTTTCGTCCTACGAAACCGATCCGCTCTGTCAGGCGACGAAGAAGCTCTACCAGGCGGGGATCGTGACCGTCGTCGCCGCCGGCAACTACGGCAAGGCGGCCGACGGCTCCGTGGCGTACGGATCGATCACGTCCCCCGGCAACTCGCCCTGGGTCATCACCGTCGGGGCCGTCAACGACCACGGCACGGCCAAGCGCTCGGACGACACGGTCGCGACCTACTCCTCGCGCGGCCCGACCCGTTCCTACGACTACTCGACCTCGACCTACGACCACCTGGTGAAGCCGGACGTCGTCGCGACCGGGAACCACCTCGTGGCCCCCGAGGCGGCCAACAACTGGATCGTGACCAACTATCCCGACTTCCACCTCGAGGACGGCTCGACCAACCGCGCGTACATGTACCTCAACGGGACCTCGATGGCGGCTCCCGTCGTCTCGGGGACCGTCGCCCTGATGCTCCAGGCGAACCCCGCGCTGACGCCCTCACAGGTGAAGGGCCTTCTGATGTACACGGCGCAGACCCTTCCGAACGCGTCCGTCTTCGAGCAGGGCGCGGGCGAGGTCAACGCCGAGGGCGCGGTGCGCATGGCGGTCGCTCTCAAGGGCGCGCCGCTCGCCTCGACCGTCCCCGGCACCGTCCTGCTCTCGCCTTCGAAGATGCCGGCCCCGTCCTCCACCCTCTCGGGCGAGACCGTACCGTGGTGCGTCGGCTACGTGATGCTGCGCCGGACCGTCGTCGTGAACCGCACCACGACCGTCCAGCTCGTGAAGTCCGGCGGGGTCCTCTTCGCCGAGGGCGTCCTCTTCGCCGAGGGCATCGTCGTCGCGGACGGCATCCTCTTCGCCGAGGTCAAGATCAGCGGCCAGGGCGTCATCTTCGCCGAGCGCGGCGTCCTCGCGGCGAAGGGCGTCGTGGCCACGGGCCGTCTGCCGCTCATGACCGCGAGCGGATCCCTCAACGCGTCGACCGTGCAGTTCTCCCAGGGCGGGATGCTCGGCCAGGGGAACCTGCTCACGCCGAGCGGCGTGCTCTTCGCGGAGGGCGTCCTCTTCGCGGAGGGCGTGATCTTCGCCGAGCGCGGGACCTCGACCTACAACCTGACCTTCCTCGGGCAGGACGCGCTCGCGAGCCAGACCTACTTCGCGCAGGGCGTGCTCTTCGCCGAGCGGCAGCTCGGAGCCCTCTTCGCCGCCGCCAACAACGTCCTTGTCGCCGGCGAGGCCTTCATCTACTACTGATCTTCAAGCGCTTCCTCACGCGTCCGGACGGATCCGGGCGCGATACTCCCCCCGAGTCGAGGATCCACGGCGGGCGCGGCGATGAGCCGGCCCGCCGCACTGCTTTTCAGGGATCGCGATCGCCGTGTCGCGCGGGCGCTTCGAGCGGCGCAGGCGCACGGCGCGCGGTTTCGCGGGATCGCGGCGGCTACTCGACGGTGACGCTCTTGGCGAGGTTGCGAGGCTGATCCACGTCGCAGCCGCGAAGAAGAGCGATGTGGTACGCCAGCAGCTGGAGCGGCACCGAGAGGAGGATCGGCGCGACGAACTCCCCGGACCTGGGGATCTGGATCACGTCGTCGGCCTTCCCGTCGAGATCGGCGTTGCCCTCGGTCGTGAGCGCGATCACGATCCCGAGCCGCGCCTTCACCTGCTCGATGTTGCTCACGATCTTGTCGTAGACCGAGTCTTTCGGCGCGAGCGTCACGACGGGCATGTTCTCGTCGATCAGGGCGATCGGACCGTGCTTCATCTCGCCGGCGGGATAGCCCTCGGCGTGGATGTACGAGATCTCCTTGAGCTTCAGCGCTCCCTCGAGGGCGACCGGATAGTTGATGCCCCTTCCCAGGTAGAGGAAGTCGGTCGCCTTGAAGTACTTCCTCGCCAGCGCCTCGACCGCGGGCTCGACGCGCAGCACCTTCTCCAGCATCGCGGGCAGGTGCGCCAGATGAGCGACGTGCTCGGCGTGCTTCTCCGCGGAGAGGGTCCCGCGCAGCCGTCCCATGTGAAGCGCGAGGATGTAGAGGGCGACGAGCTGGCAGGTGAACGCCTTGGTGGACGCGACCCCGATCTCGGGACCTGCGTGGGTGAGAAGGGTCCCGTCCGCTTCGCGGGTCGCCATCGATCCGACGACGTTGCAGATCGCGAGCGTCTTCGCGCCCCGCTGCTTCGCCTCGCGCAGGGCGGCGAGGGTGTCGGCGGTCTCGCCGGACTGGGTGACGACGACGTGCAGCGTCTTGTCGTCCACGATCGGCTGGCGGTAGCGATACTCCGAGCCGTAGTCGACCTCGGTGGGGATGCGCGCCAGGTGCTCGAGCAGGAACTTCCCCGCGAGCGACGCGTGCCAGGAGGTCCCGCAAGCGACCAGACAGACGCGCTCGACCTTCGACAGGGTCTCGTTCGACAGGCCGGGCATCGGATCGGGCTCGACGATGCCGCGCTCGAAGGAGAGCCGGCCGTTGAGCGTCTCGCGGACCGCGCTCGGCTGCTCGTGGATCTCCTTCAGCATGAAGTGCTTGTAGCCGCCCTTCTCGGCCTGGAGCGGATCCCAGGAGATTCTCTGGACGTTCGCCACGCGCTCGCGTCCCTGAGCGTCCTGGATGAGGACCTTGTCCTTGGTGGCGATCGCCATCTCGCCGTCGGCGAGGAAGATGACGTTGCGCGTGTGGACCAGGACCGCGGGGATGTCCGAGGCGACGAAGTTCTCGCCCTCGCCGACGCCGATGATGAGAGGCGGGCCGAGGCGCGCGGCGACGATCTTGCCGGGATCGGAGGTCGCGATGACCGCGAGCGCGTAGACGCCTCCCAGGCGGGGGAGCGCCGCGCGCACCGCCTCTTCGAGGGGCCGGCCGTCCATGTACTTCTCGATCAGGTGGGCGATGATCTCCGTATCGGTCTCGGTCGCGAACTTGTGACCTTCGGCGAGCAGCTCGCGCTTGAGCTCGAGGAAGTTCTCGATGATCCCGTTGTGGATGACGACGACCTTGCCCCCGCAATCGCGATGGGGATGGGCGTTCTCGTCGGTCGGACGCCCGTGGGTCGCCCAGCGGGTGTGAGCGATCCCGAAGGTCCCGAAGATCGGCTCGCGCGCCAGGATGTCTTCCAGGTTCTTGAGCTTTCCGGCGCAGCGGCGCACGTCGAGCATGCCGTCCTTGACGACGGCGATCCCCGCCGAGTCGTAGCCGCGGTATTCGAGCTTCCGGAGGCCCTCGATGAGGACTTCCGCCACCGGCTTGGGGCCGACGTATCCGACGATGCCGCACATGGTTCGTGTTCCTCCCGAAGGGGCGCGGAAAGACGATCAGGATAGCAGCGATTCCGCGTCGTGCCGACCGGTCTGGGTGCGGAGGACGGAGGCGCCCGCCGGGTCCCGCCCGGCCCGCCTGCGTGCTGGAAGCTATGGCACGTGCGCAGGTGACGCAAGGTCTGCGTAAGTAGTTGTTTTTATGCGAATGAATATGCGTTTACCGCTATTCCCCTTGCACCATTTCTAACAAAACCTATATTGCGACGCGTAGGTGCCCCCTCCGTCCCAGGGCGGAGGTCGTGGGTACGTGGAGGAATCTCGAGTCCACAGGTGACTCCCGGTTTGCCAAGGGGAAGGGAAGGCCGACGATCATGAGCGCATTCGAAACCCGACTTCGCAGTGCACTGACCGCCGCAGCGCGCTTTGGGCGCCTCGGTCCCGTGACGGCGCTTCTCGCCGCCGGGCTCACCCTGTGCGTGACCACGGCTCCGTCTCTCGCCGCGGTCTCGTTCGTGAAGCTCGTCGGAACGAACGGCACCAAGGGGAACGGTTCGTTCCTGTCCGTGACCGTACCGGCGTCGGGCGTGGCCGCGGGCAACACGGTCATCATCTCCTTCGCCATCGAACCCGTGGTGGGTGCGATCACGGCCACCGACACGGCAGGGAACACCTATTCGTGCGCGGACGCGGACGTGCAGAACGGTACGCCCGGCACGGGGATCTCCGCCCGCACGGTCGTCTGCTCGGGCAGGATCGCGACGGCGCTCGTGGCCGGCAACACGGTCCGGGTGAACAACCCCACCGCGCAGGAAAAGGCGATGATCGTGAGCGAGTGGTCGGGCATCTCGGCCGTCTCGTTCTTCGACAAGCGATCCACCGCGATCGGGTCCTCGACCACTCCTTCATCCGGCGCGACGCCGACGACGAGCGTGGCCGCCGAGCTCCTCATCGGCACGATCGGCTACGAAGGCCGGAACCTGATCTCCACGACCCCCGGCTCGGGCATGACTCTCATCGCCACGCAGCCGGCGGGCAACGGCTCGGCCAGCAAGAACGTCACGGTCTCGGCCGAGTACAGGATCGTCAACGCCACGGGCGCCTACTCGGCGGTGGCGACCCTTTCGTCGTCGACCGGCTGGGCTGCGGCCATCACGACCTACAAGGCTCAGTGCGGCAACGGCACGCTGGACGCGGGCGAGCAGTGCGACGACGGCAACTCGTCCAACGGCGACTGCTGCAGCGCGTCGTGCCAGTACGAGGCCACGGGCAGTGCGTGCGGCAGCGGGTCGAGCTCGACCTGCGACGGCGCCGACACCTGCAACGCCACCGGCACCTGCCAGACGAATTACGCCTCGGCCGGGACGGGCTGCGGCAACCCCTCCGTGACGCTGTGCACGAACGCCGACACCTGCAACGGCTCGGGCGCGTGCCAGGCGAACGACAACCCCAACGGCACGGCCTGCGGCGACGCCGGCACGGAGTGCACCAATCAGGACTTCTGCACCAACGGCGCCTGCCAGGACAACGGCTTCAAAGCATCGGGCACGGCGTGCGGCAGCTCCTCGACGTCCTCGTGCGACGGCGCCGACACCTGCAATGGATCCGGAAGCTGCCAGACCAACAACGTTCCCAACGGGACGTCGTGCGGCGGCGCGGCCGGTGAGTGCGAGAACCAGGACACCTGCAGCGGGGGCGCCTGCCAGGACAACGGCTTCAAGGCCTCCGGAGCCGCCTGCGGCAGCAGCTCTTCGTCGGAGTGCGACGCGGCGGACACCTGTAACGGGTCCGGGGCCTGCCAGACCAACCTCGCCGCCGACGGGACGCTGTGCGGCGACGCGGGGTCCGAGTGTACGAACCAGGATCTGTGCGCGGGCGGCACATGCCAGGACAACGGCTACCAGGCGTCGGGCACTGCCTGCGGCAGCAGCGCGACGTCCGAGTGCGACGCGGCGGACAGCTGCGACGGATCCGGAGCGTGCCAGACGAACCACGTCGCCGACGGCACCTCGTGCGGGGACGCGGGAACCGAGTGCGTGAACCAGGACACCTGCGGAAGCGGCTCCTGCCAGGACAACGGCTTCAAGGCGTCGGGGACCGGGTGCGGCTCTTCCACGGTCACCGAGTGCGATGGCGCGGACACCTGCGACGGCTCGGGAGCCTGCCAGGTGAACAACGCCCTCACCGGATCGGCATGCGGTGACGCGGGCAGCGCCTGCGTCAATCAGGACACCTGCAACGGAAGCGGCTCGTGCACCGACAACGGCTTCGTTGCGGCGGGCGCGGCGTGCGGCGATCCGTCGGTCTCCGCCTGCGACGGCGCCGACACCTGCAACGGTATCGGAGGCTGCGCTCCGAACCACGTGGCGCCGGGCAGCGCCTGCGGCGACTCGTCGGACACCGAGTGCGACGATCCCGATAGCTGCGACGGCTCCGGCGCGTGCCAGGTGAACCACGCATCGGACGGATCGAGCTGCGGTGATGCGGACTCGGCGTGCGTGAACCAGGACACCTGCTCGGGCGGCGCGTGCCAGGACAACGGCTTCAAGACGTCCGGGACGGCGTGCGGCGATCCGTCCGTCACCGAGTGCGACGGCGCGGACACCTGCGACGGGGCGGGCGCGTGCGGGGCGAACCATGCTACCGCGGGCGCGTCCTGCGGCGATGCCGGGACCAAGTGCGTGAACCAGGACACCTGCAACGGTTCGGGCGGCTGCACCGACAACGGCTTCAAGTCGTCGGGGACGGCGTGCGGCGATCCCGCCGTCACGCAGTGCGACGGCGCGGACACCTGCAACGGCGGCGGCGCGTGCCAGACCAACCATGTCTCGGACGGCGCCTCGTGCGGCGATGCCGGGACCGAGTGCGTGAACCAGGACACCTGTGCAAGCGGCGCGTGCCAGGACAACGGCTTCAAGTCGTCCGGGACCGCGTGCGGGAGCGCGTCGGACACGGAATGCGACGACCCCGACACCTGCAACGGCAGCGGGGCGTGCTCCACGAACCATGCCTCGGACGGCTCCTCCTGCGGTGATGCAGGCACCGAGTGCGTGAACCAGGACACGTGTCAGAGCGGCGCGTGCCAGGACAACGGCTTCCCAGCGTCCGGGACCTCGTGCGGCGATCCGTCCGTCACCGAATGCGACGGTGCGGACACCTGCGACGGCGCGGGCGCGTGCGGCGTGAACCACGCCTCCGCGGGCGCCTCGTGCGGCGACTCGGGAACCCAGTGCGTCAACCAGGACACCTGCAACGGCGCGGGCGGCTGCACCGACAACGGCTTCAAGTCCGCGGGAACCGCGTGCGGCGACAATACGGACGCGGAGTGCGACGATCCCGACACCTGCGACGGTGCGGGCTCCTGCCAGCCGAACCCGGCTCCGAACGGCGCTCCCTGCGGCGATGCGGGCGCGGCCTGCGTGAACCAGGACACCTGCTCGGGCGGCGCCTGCCAGGACAACGGCGTCGTCTCCGAGGGGAGCGCCTGTGCGGACGATCTCTGTCTGACGGGCAAGACCTGCAACGACAGCGGCGGCTGCATCGGCGGCGCGCCCGTCAATTGCGACGATTCCAACGAGTGCACCTACGACAGCTGCGTTCCGGCCACGGGCTGCTCCAACGTCGACGGCGGCGGCTGCTGTGTGGGTGACGCCGACTGCGACGGCAACGACAACGGCGCCGACAACTGCCCGACGGTCTCCAACCCCGGACAGGAGGACACGGACTCCGACGGCAAGGGCGATGCATGCGACAACTGCGTCTCGGTCGCCAACGCCGGTCAGGAGGACGCCGACAGCGACAGCGTCGGCGACGTCTGCGACAACTGCGTAGCGAGCCCGAACCCGACGCAGGACGACACGGACACCGACGGTCACGGCGACGCGTGCGACAACTGCTCGATCCTCGCCAACGCGGGCCAGGAGGACGGCGACGGGGACGGCGTGGGCGACGTCTGCGACAACTGCCCGCAGGCCCCGAACAACGACCAGGCCGACCTGGACACCGACGGCACCGGCGACGCCTGCCAGTGCGCCTGCAACGACGACAACGACTGCACCGACGATAGCTGCGCGACGGGAAGCTGCGTCTCGACTCCCCGCGCGGCGGGTTCCTCGTGCGGCAACAGCTCCAGCGGGGGGGGCCCGATCACCGGCTGCGACGATCCGGACACCTGCGACGGCGCGGGTGCCTGCCAGCCGAACCACGCCCCGGCGGGGACCGCGTGCGGCAGCGCCTCGGACACGGAGTGCGACGATCCGGATACGTGCGACGGCTCGGGCGCCTGCCAGGTGAACAACGCCTCGGACGGAGCGCTCTGCGGCGATGCCGGATCCGAGTGCGTGAACCAGGACGTCTGCAACGGCGGCGCGTGCCAGGACAGCGGCTTCAAGTCCGCCGGGACGGCGTGCGGTGACGGATCGGACACGGAGTGCGACGATCCCGACACGTGCGACGGCTCCGGGTCCTGCCACGCGAACCCCGCGACGGTCGGAACCGTGTGCGCCACCGACGACAACCCCTGCACGAACGACGAGTGCGACGGGTCGGGAGCGTGCAACCACAACAACAACACGGCGCCGTGCAGCGACGGCGACGCCTGCACCTCGAACGACGCCTGCAGCGGCGGCTCCTGCCAGGGCGGGCCGGCGCTCAGCTGCGACGACGGCAACGCGTGCACGACGGACTCCTGCAACCCGGGATCCGGCTGCGATCACGCCAACAACACCAACGCCTGTGACGACGGCAACGCCTGCACCACGGGCGACGCCTGCAGCGGCGGATCCTGCCAGCCTGGCGGGGCCGTGAGCTGCGACGACGGCAACGCCTGCACGGCGGATTCCTGCCTCCCGGGCTCGGGCTGCCAGCACACTGACACGTCGGGCCTCTGCGACGACGGGAACCCGTGCACGACGGACTCCTGCAACCCCGGCACCGGCTGCGCCCACACCGACAACGCCAACGCCTGCGACGACGGCAACGTCTGCACGAGCAACGACCACTGCAGCGGCGGCAGCTGCACGGGCGGCGGAGCCACCAACTGCGACGACGGCAACGCCTGCACCGCCGATGCGTGCGCCGTGGGCTTCGGATGCCAGCACACCGACACCTCCGCGGCCTGCAACGACGGCAACGTCTGCACCGACGATTCGTGCAACCCCGCGTCGGGCTGCGTGCACGCCAACAACTCCGGCTCGTGCGACGACGGCAACGCGTGCACCACGAGCGACACCTGCTCCTCGGGTTCGTGCGTGGGCGGATCGGCCCCCAACTGCGACGACGCCAACCCCTGCACGAACGATTCGTGCGACAGCGAAGTGGGCTGCGTCAACGCCAGCAACGGCGTCTGCACCGACAACCCCAAGAAGCGCAAGTTCTGGAAGAAGGTCTACCAGGGCAAGATCCCCGGCGAGGCCCTGACGCAGGGGGACCTGGAGTGCATCCAGGACAGCTGCCTGTTCGCGGGGATCGAGACCCTCGCCGACGTCTACGACAAGCTCAGCCGCGGCAGCCAGGACGACGCGTGCCTGAGGGCCGAGTCGCAGATGCTGACGATGACGATCAATGTCTGCCGCTACCGGATGCTGGCGAACCGCTCGGGCCACGTGAGGTGCAGCGACGCCCCGACGGTCGGAGCCATGAAGTCCGACGCCGAGGCCATGATGTGCAAGCCGAACCCCTCGCAGAACGAATGCCACAAGGCCAAGTGCATCGCGGCCAGGATCAACGCCAAGAGACTGTAGTCGGGGAAGCGCGCATCGCCGGCGCGGGGAAGACGCCCGCCGGCGTGAACGGCAGCAAGAAGTCGCTACGATGAAGAGAGCGGCGTCCGGCCCTCCGCCGGCGCCGCTCTTGTTGTTTCAGCCGCGCGGGACGCGGCGGACGGCGGCCTTGCGGGCCGCGGAAGCCGCCTCGGCCTTCTTCTCTTTCTTCTTCTTCGCGACCCAGCCGCGCACGATGGTCTGGCGCGAGCGGGCGAGCGCCAGGGCGCCCGCGGGGACGTCCGATACGATCGTCGAGCCCGCGCCGATGTAGGCTCCGCGCCGGACGCGCACGGGGGCGACGAGCTGGGAGTCCGAGCCCACGAAGACGCCGTTCTCCAGGATGGTCTTGTACTTGTGCGTGCCGTCGTAGTTGCAGGTGATCGTCCCGGCTCCGACGTTGACCGCCTTGCCGATCTCCGCGTCCCCCAGGTAGGCGAGGTGGTTGGCCTTGCTTCCCGCCCCCACGCGCGTTTTCTTGAGCTCCACGAAATTGCCGATCTTCACGTCGGGCCCCAGGTCGCAGCCCGGCCGCAGATGCGCGAAGGGGCCGATCTGCGCCCGCGGGCCGATGCGGCTCTCGGTCGAGACGCAGGAGGGGAGCAGGACGGCGCCGTCGTCCATCCGGGTGTCGCGCAGGAAGCATCCGGGGTGGATGGTGCAGTCGCGGCCGATCGAGGTCGCGCCGACGAGGTGCACGTCCGGGTAGAGGAGCGTGTCCTGCCCGATCTTCACGTCGGGACCGATGAAGGTGCGGTCGGGGTCGACCACGGAGACCCCCATGTCCATCCATCCGTCCACGATCCGACGGTTGATCAGCCGCGCCAGGCGCGAGAGCTCGGCGCGGCTGTTGACGCCGAGGACCTCCCAGGGCTCGTCGTGGCGCACGGCGACGATCTTGTGACCGTTCTCCTTGAAGATCCCGAGGATGTCCGGGAGGTAGAACTCGCCCTGGGCGTTGTCGGGGCGGGTGCGGCGCAGCGCCCGGAACAGGCGCGGGATGTCGACGCACCAGATCCCGGCGGAGACTTCGCGCACCCGGCGCTCCTCGGGGGTCGCGTCGCGCTCCTCGACGATGCCCGTCAGCTCGCCGAGCCCGTCGCGCAGGACCCGCCCGTAGCCCGCGGGGTTCTCGAGCGTGGTCGTGAGGACCGAGGCCGCCGCGCCGCTCTTGACGTGCCCCGAGACGAAGTCCTTCAGGGTGGAGGTGCGGATCGCGGGGGTGTCCCCGTTGAGGATGAGCAGATCGCCGGCGGCCTCGCGCAGCGGACGCTCGGCCTGCATCACCGCGTGGCCGGTCCCTCGCTGCTCGCGCTGGAGAAGGACCCGGAACGGCGTTCCCGCCACCAGGCCGCGCACCAGGTCCGCCTGGTGGCCGAGGACGATGAAGCTCTCTTTCGCAGGGACGCCGCGCAGCGCCTCGAGCACCCAGGTCAGCATCGGCCGGCCCGTCACTTCGTGCAGCAGCTTGATCCGCCGCGACTTCATGCGCTTGCCGTGGCCGGCGGCGAGGATCAGCGTGTAGAGCGGGCGCTTCTTAGGGGGCACCGGCTTCCTCCGGCTCGACGAGCTGGATGAATTCGTGCTCGTCCCGGATACGGTCGAAGTCGGGGTCGTTCTGCGCGTAGATGCGGTTCTTCTCGTTCAGCCGGATGGATTCCTGCAGCGCCCCGACGGCGCGGCTCTTGTCGCCCGACAGGGCATGAGCGGACGCGATCCCGTAGTGGACCATGTCGCTCTTCGGGTCCTTGGCGAGCGCCTTCTCGAACTCCTTCAGCGCCTTCTCCCAGTCGGCGCGGTTCAGGTAGAACACGCCGAGATGGAAGTGGTCCTCCACCGAAGCCGGGTTCGGCGTCTTCGGGTGGAGCTTCTCCTGGCAGATGGACAGGTAATGGCGCGCGCGATCGGAGATCTCGCGCTCGTCGCCGAAGTTGGCGATGATCGCCGTGAAGACGTCCGACGCGCCGCTGAAGTCGCGCTTCTGGATCAGCGCGATCCCGCGCTCGTACTCCTTGAGCGCGCGCTCGTAGGACTCCGAATAGCGGGGTGTCGCGGGCGCGACCTTGCGGATCGGCTTGGCCGCCTTCGAGGTGCGCGCGGGTAAGGCCTTCGTGGGCTTCTTCTTGGCGGTCGTCATCCCTGGGGGCTCCAACAAGTAGGTTCGCGGGGGACTGTGCCTGGTGGAAAACAACCGATAATAGAAGAGGAAG
>Ga0070671_100002381_pt1 | contig 14523 bp, 9 predicted proteins | sample KBSS73metaG_FD_65341 | JGI IMG/M metagenome (GOLD analysis project Ga0070671, IMG submission 65341) | Switchgrass rhizosphere microbial communities from Kellogg Biological Station, Michigan, USA - KBS S7-3 metaG | ecosystem: Host-associated > Plants > Roots > Rhizosphere > Soil ...
GTCACCGTTCGTCCCGTGCCGTTGATGACAGACAGCACACCAGCAGACGACGCCGCGATCAGCGGGCCGAACCCGAGGTCCTTGGCGAACGGCACCATGTAGCTGATGCCGAAAAGCGATACGCCGGCGCTGATTCCGAGCGACAGCCACATCAGTGGCAGCATCCCGGTCTTGATCGCCTCCATCGGGGTGTATTGCCGCGCCGCAGGTGGGTTCTTCTTCAGGCTCGCCGCACCGTTCTTGCTATCCGCCCACTTCACCGGGTCGACGTCGGAGGGCCACCAGTTCTTCGGTGGGTCGCGGAACAACCAGCCGCATGCGGAACAGACGACCAGCATGTAGGCGGCCACCAGGTCGAGCACCCAGACGTAGGTGTTGGGATGCAAGGCGTAGCTGAAGATGAAGATGAACGGCACTGCGCCATAAGCGAATCCACCGTTGACGAAGCCGGTCTTCCCGCCTCGGCGTTCGGGGTACCATTTGCCGACGAGGTTTATGCATGTCGCATAGACCAGGCCCGCACCGATGCCGCCGCATACCGCGAAGCCGGCGTAGGCGAGCATCAGGTTGCCCTGGGTGATACTGGCGAATCCGAGCGCCGAAAGGACCGCGCCGATCAGCATCGCCGCACGGGGCGACAGAATGCCCTTCTCCCGCAGCTTGCCTGCAGGGAAGGCAATGCCGGCCTGGAAGAACGCCCAGATCGACAGCAGCCAGAACGTCTGCGGCTGGCTCCAATGGTGGGCTTCCCGAATGGATTTCGCAGCGGCGCCGTAGCCGTACTCGTACACGCTCACGGCCATCATGGCCATCCATGGCAGCCAGATCATCCACGACCGCGATCTGCCGAGCAGTTCACGGTCGGTTTCCCCGACCCGGTAAACCCGCCCGTTCGCGTCGATGACCTCCCGATAACTTGCGAAAGTTGACGACATGCTTGATTCTCTTTCTACGAATTGATGAAGGCCCGCTTCACGTAGGTGCCAGCCCACGCGAAGCAATCGCTCACCGCTGTTGCGGCTTTCGTGCGGCACGCGCCGCCCGGTCTATCCCAATACGGTTCTGTCCTTTCGTCGCAGCGCGCATTGCTCAGATGACGCCGGCACTCCTGAACAGCTCGAGCTGCGCAGGCGAATAGCCGAGCTCAGTGCAGATCTCTTCGGTGTGCTCACCGAGCAGCGGCGAGCGGACGATGTCGACCGGGGAATCAGACAGCCGCAGCGGAGAGCCGACCGTCTTGAAGGCGCCGCGCTCGGGATGCTCGACGGTGACGATGGCTCCGAGGTCGGTCAGCGTCTCGTCCTCGATCAGTTCCCGAGTCGAGAGCACCGGACCGCACGGGATGTTCAGCGCGTTTAGTGCTTCCAACGCCTCCCATTTGGTGTGCCGTTCCGACCAGTCTTCGATCAGCGCGAAAACCTTGTCCAGCTTCGGAAGTCGGTCCTCCGGCCGCGCCCAGTCGGGATGGTCGGCGAGGTCGGGCCTGCCGATCAGTTCCGCAAGCGGCGCCCAGCCGACTGGCTGCACGATCACGTAGATGTAGTCGTTGGGGCCGCCGCCCTTGGTCTTGACCGCCCACCCGGGTTGGCCGCCGCCCGAGGCGTTGCCCGATCGCGGGACCTCGTCACCGAAGTGCTGGTTGGGATACTCGCGAAGCGGGCCCGCGGCGAGCCGTTGTTGATCACGAAGCTTGACACGGCAGAGATTGAGCACCGCCTCTTGCATGGCGACCTCAACACGCTGCCCACGACCGGTGTTCGTGCGCTGATACAGCGCGGCCAAAATCCCTGACACCAGATGGATTCCGGTGCCGGAGTCACCGATCTGCGCACCGGTTGCCACGGGTGGGCCGTCCTCGAAACCTGTGGTGGCCATCGAGCCGCCCATCGCCTGCGCGATGACTTCGTAGGCCTTGAAATCGAAGTACTTCCCCGGACCGAACCCCTTGATGGATGCATAGATCAGCCGCGGGTTGATCTCGCGCAGCCGCTCCCAAGGGAAGCCGAACCGGTCGACGACGCCGGGACCGAAGTTCTCCACCAGAATGTCGACGCGCGACACCAGATCGGTGAAGATCCGCTTGCCCTCGTCGCTCTTCATGTTCAGCGTGATGCTTCGCTTATTGCAGTTGAGCATCGTGAAGTACAGGCTGTCCGCGTCGGGCACATCGCGCAGCTGGGTGCGGGTGACGTCGCCGGTGCCGGGTGCCTCGAGCTTGATGACATCGGCGCCCAGCCATGCGAGCAGTTGGGTGGCCGAGGGACCCGACTGCACATGCGTCATGTCGAGCACCCGAACGCCGGAAAGAGCCTTACCTGCCGGCGGATCGGATTCCACGATGACCGTGTTGCTGGCTAAGGGGACCTGAACCATGTGCACTTCCTTCACTCGAGCCGGTTGCTTCCTTGTGCGGAGAAGCTCGTCACAAGATTGCATACCGTATGAGGTAGACAACAGTGTGGTGTACGCAACACCACGTTGTCCAGCGATCCGTCAGTACTCACAGACTTCTCTGTCAGGGATGAAAACAACGTCGCGTTGACACCCGGCGGCAGACGAACTTCGTCGCGCGCAGAGCCCAGGCTCGACGGCCCAAGACGGCGCGGCAACGGGCAGATGACCCGATTGCCTTACCGCGTTAATAGCTTGTGCCACAACGAATTACGTCTTCTGATTCCACGACCTGATCGTTCGCACATGCCGTCGCGGTAGCGGTCTCGAGCAGACGAAGACGCGTGCGGTGCCGCGGCATCGTAGGCGGCCGCGGCGGGCAATTGAAGAGACGTCAGCCAATTGACAGGGAACTGGGGGCTTGCGTCCAGATTGTATGAGGTATACCGTACGCCGTGTGATGTCCGTTACTTTCTGACGAAGCGAGTGACTGCCTTCACAAACCACTTCGATACCAGCGAGCTGTGCCGGGTCCGGCAAGCGGTCACTGATCAACGTGTGGTCCGACTTCGACGCGCAAACTGTGCAGCGCCGAGGGGCCGCTGAACCACACGTCCACCAATAAGGGGACTGTCTTGGGTAAGGCACTCGAAGGCGTGCGCGTCCTGGATATGACACATGTCCAGTCAGGGCCGTCGTGCACCCAGATCCTGGCCTGGCTGGGCGCGGACGTCGTGAAGCTAGAGGCACCGGCCGGCGACGTCACACGCAAGCAGCTGCGCGACATCCCGGGCGCCGACAGCCTTTACTTCACGATGCTCAACTGCAACAAGCGCAGCATCACGCTGAACATGAAGTCCCCAGAGGGCAAGCGCATCTTCACCGATCTGCTCCCCCGGTTCGACATCCTCGCCGAGAACTTCGGCCCTGGTGCCATCGAGCGCATGGGCTTCGGGTGGGAGGAATTGCAGCGCATCAACCCTCGGCTGATCTTCGCCTCCATCAAGGGTTTTGGCGACGGCCCGTACACCCATTACAAGGCATACGAAGTCATCGCCCAGGCGATGGGCGGATCGATGAGCACAACCGGCTTCGAAGACGGACCGCCAATGGCCACCGGCGCCCAGATCGGCGACTCCGGCACAGGCATCCACACCGTGGCCGGCATTCTTGCCGCGCTCTATCAACGCGAGCACACCGGTCGCGGCCAGCGCGTCACCGTCGCCATGCAACACGCCGTGCTCAACCTGTGCCGGGTCAAGCTGCGCGACCACCAACGGCTGCAGCACGGTCCGCTCGGTGAATACCCCAACGAAGATTTCGGCGACTGCGTCCCGCGATCGGGCAACGCCTCCGGCGGCGGTCAGCCGGGCTGGGCCGTCAAATGCGCGCCTGGCGGGCCCAACGACTACATCTACGTGGTCGTTCAGCCGGTGGGCTGGGAGCCGATCGCACACCTGATCGGCAGGCCTGAGCTGGTTACCGATCCCGAGTGGAGCACGCCGCAGGCGCGACTGAACAAGTTGGACAAGATGTTCCAGCTCATCGAGGAGTGGACGATGGGCCTTGGCAAGTGGCAGGCGCTCGCGCAGCTGACCGAGCACAACATCCCCTGCGGCCCAATCCTTTCCACCAAGGAAATCATCGAAGACGCCTCGTTGGCAGCCAACGACATGGTCGTGCGGGTGGATCACCCGGAGCGCGGCGAGTTCACCACAGTCGGCTGCCCGATCAAGCTGTCCGACTCCCCTGTCGACGTCGAACGCTCCCCTTTGCTGGGCGAGCACAACGCACACATCTACGGCGACGAGCTCGGGCTTGGCGACCAGCTCTCCACGCTGAAGGCGAAGGGAGTCATCTAACGATTCCGCCACCAAAAAAGCAGACAGTCGGCAGTATACAGAGACGAAAAGGAGATTCGACAGGCATGAACGCGTCAGCTCAGCCGGCATACCGCGAGGTAGTCGACGATAACGGCCGGGTGTATCGAGTCGGCGAGACCGACCGCGACATCCTGGGACGGTCCCGGGCCTGGATGGTGTGGCTCCCGTGGATTTCGATGATGGCCATCAGCTCATCCGAATATGCATTCACCTCAGCCGACGACACGCTGTCGGAGGCCCACGGTTGGCACGGCGCCCATATCTTCTGGTTGCTGGGTGTATGGGTGATGTTCCAGGCCGCGGTGGCGTTCCCGGTCGGGCAAATGCGGGAGAGCGGCAAGCTGTCGGCTCGTTCCGCGATGTTGCTCGGTGCGGGCGGGGCGTTCCTCGGATACCTGTCCCTCGCCTACGCCCCCCACGTGATCCTCGCCTACCTCGGCTTCGGGTTGTTCGGTGGCGGCGGCGCCGGCTTCGTCTACGCCACGTGCATCAACATGGTGGGTAAGTGGTATCCGGAACGCAAGGGCGGCAAGACGGGCTTCGTCAACGGCGGCTTCGCGTACGGCTCAGTGCCCTTCATCTTCTTGTTCACCAACTACATGGACCTGGAGAACTACGAGGGCATCCTGCTTGCGGTCGGCATCTTCCTGGCGGCCGTCGTCGCGCTCTGCGGGTTCTTCTTCATCGACCCCCCGAAGAACTGGTGGCCGCCGCACGTCGACCCGCTGAAGGTCAACGACGACCCCAAGATTCGTCGCGCACTGCGGAAGAACCCGCCCGCAGTCAAGCAGTACACCCCGAAGGAAGCCATCAAGACCGGCATCCTGCCGCTGATGTGGTTCGTGCTGCTGTGCACCGCGGGCATCAACATCTTCGGCATCGCGATGCAGGTGCCGTTCGGCAAGGAGATGGGTTTCGCAGGCGGCATCGTCGCGCTCGCGATGAGTTTCAAGGCGATCGTCAACGGCACCGGCCGTGGTGTGATCGGCTGGATCTCTGACCGGGTCGGGCGCAGGGACACGCTCATCATCGTGTGCGTGGTGTTGGGCCTGGCCCAGTTCGCGGTGTACTTCTCCGGCTCGATCGGCAGCATGCCGCTGTTCCTGTTGGCGTCGATGGTCTCCGGCTTCGGCGGCGGCGCGATCTTCCCGCTGTTCGCGGCGATGACCGCCGACTACTTCGGTGAGAACAACAACGCCACCAACTACGGCCTGGTCTATAGCTCGAAGCTGGTGTCGGGTCTGGTCGGAGCCGGCTTGGGCGCGGTCGTCGTGGATACGTGGGGTTACGGCGCCGCGTTCGGGATTGCCGGTTCGGTCGGCATCGCCTGTGCCTTCCTGTCGATTCTGCTGCGTCAGCCCAAGCTCAAGGAGCCAACGCCGACGCGGTCATCCGATCCGACACACGTCGAGGCCAAGGTCCTCGCAGTCGATTAATCGGCTTCGGCGCACAGCACCCCGGGTGATGAGAAGGCCTACTCAGGGCCTCACACCCGGGGTGTTGCGTTGCCGATCGGCGGGGTACGCAGTACGACAGCATTGCGGCAATGGCGGTTTATTGCATACGAAAGCCGGTACGCTGTTGCCCGCAGCTACAGATAGCGGAGGAATGCGCGATGTCACTTCCCACCCCGAGTCCCCGTAAGCGCGCGCCTACGCTGACCGACGGCGCCTCACGCCGAGTGCAGCGCCCCGCTCCCCTGCGCCAGGCCGTCTACGACGCGATCGTGGACCTGATCGTGCAGGGCACGCTGCAACGCGGCCAGCATCTGGTCGAAAACGAACTTGCTGAGTATCTGGGCGTAAGTCGGCAGCCGGTACGCGAAGCCCTGCAGCGGTTGCAGACCGACGGGTGGATCGATCTTCGGCCTGCGCAGGGCGCGTTTGTCCACACACCGTCCGAAGACGAGGTGGATCAGCTGCTCGGTGTCCGAACCGTGCTCGAGACGTACTCGGCCCGCCTGGCGGCGGAAAACGCCACTGCCGAAGACGTCAACCGGCTGTGGGAGTTGCAGCAGGACGGCCTCAATGCGTTGGCCGCCAACGACTCAGAAGCTCTGGTAACCGCGAACGTGAACCTACACGAGGCGATCACCGAGATAGCGGGAAACTCCGTGCTGGCCAGGCACATTGGACTCGTCGAACGGCGGTGGCACTGGTATTACCTGCCGATCGCACAGCCACGCGGTCAGGGTGCGTGGACCGAACACGCCGAACTGATCAAGGCAATCGCTGCTGGCGACGCCGATCTCGCGAGCAGCATCATGCAAAACCACACGGAGCACACGCGGAAGGTCTACCACGATCAGCGGCAGGCCAAGTCAGAGTCCGAGTAGCTGCTACGACTCGGCGAACGTTCCTTACCGCTCGAATTTTCGGCAATTTTTCGAGCGGTAAGGAACGTTCGGCTCATGAGCCTAGGTCCTGTTTCAGCTCAGCACGGCACCGATTCGACCGTGGCAATCCGCTCGGCGCCGGCATAGACATTCATCGATGAGCCCCGCAGGAAACCGATCAGCGTCAGGCCCATCTCCCTTGCCAGATCGACCGCAAGAGATGACGGCGCGGATACCGCTGTCAGCGCAGGGATTCCGGCCATCACCGCCTTCTGCACCAACTCGAATGAGGCTCTGCCACTGACCATCAGCGTGGTGCCGGTCAGCGGCAGGCGGCCCTGATCGAGTGCCCATCCGATGACCTTGTCCACCGCGTTGTGCCTGCCGACGTCTTCTCTCACACACCACAGGTCCCCTGCCGCGTCGAAGAGCCCGGCCGCATGCAGCCCCCCCGTGCGGTCGAAGACACGCTGCGCAGCCCTGAGTTTGTCCGGCAGGGTGGCAATCGTTGTGGGGTTGAGCTGCAACGGATCTCGGTCGACGTGCCACCGGCTGATCGTGCGAACTGCCTCGAGGCTGGCCTTGCCGCACAAGCCGCACGATGACGTCGTGTAGAAGTTGCGCTCGACAGACACGTCGGGCAATGGCACGCCGTCGGCCAGCAGCACGTCAAGCACGTTGTACGTGTTTTGCCCGTCGGCTGTGGCGCCCGCGCAGTACCGGATGCCGGCGATGTCCGAGTCGGCCGCCACCACGCCCTCGCTGACCAGAAAACCGCGGGCCAGGTCGAAGTCGTTGCCAGGGGTTCGCATCGTGACCGTGAGGGGGCGGCCTGCGACGCGAATTTCCAGCGGTTCCTCCGCTGCGAGCGAGTCCGGACGGGCGCTGACCACCCCGTCGGCCAGTCGAACGACTCGATACCTGCTGGTGACACGCCCCATGTCGGACCTCTCCCAAAAGGTGGACAAGTGATCCACGTCATAGTTATGCTAGTCGCATACTGTATGCAATCATATCGTTCGGAGGCCGCCATGACCAGCAGTGCACGCGGAGTCGCAGTCGCCGAGGTGCGGGATATGCACGGCCGCTCCTACCGGGTCGGTGAGCGAGCGCAGGACATCATGGGGCGATCCCGGGCGTGGATGTTCTGGCTTCCTGCGGTGGCCATGGCAGGGATCAGCGTGCTGCAGTACGGCTACAGCGTCGCGGCCATCTCAGTGCGACCGGCCGGCGCTGCGGCGTTCTGGGTGCTCGCACTCTGGGTGATGTTCCAGGCAGGCGCCGCCGCGTTGACCTCCGCGCTGCGCCATCGCTCGGCTGTCCCGCCGTCGCGGGCGATGCTTGTCGGCGCATTGCTGTGCGCCATGGGGCCGTTCGCCCTCGCGTACACCGACAGCCTCGGACTGGCCCTTTTGGGTTATTCGGTGTTGTGCGGCAGCGGCGCGGGCATCGTCTACGCGACGTGTAGTTCCACCGTTGCAAAGTGGTATCCCGAAGCGCGGGGACTGCGAATCGGTTTCGTCACTGGGGCATTCGGCTACGGCGCAGTGCCGTTCATCATCCTGTTCGCCGCCGATCTGTTCCCCGCCAACCATGGCGCGATCTTCACCGGGGTGGGTGTTGTCGTACTGGCCGTGGTGGCCTTGTGCGGCATGTTCTTTCGTGACCCACCGGTGGGCTGGTGGCCGCCCGAGGTGGATCCGCGACTGTGGGCCATCGACAAGCGAATCAATCGCAGTCTGTGCAGCAACGCCCCCGCCGCGCGGCAATACGCACCGGGACAGGCCGTGCGGACGACCGCATTCGTGGTGATGTACCTCATCATGGTGTTCGCCGCCGCCACCTTTCTGCTAGCCGTGGCATACGTCCCAACGATCGCCGTTTCCAACGGATTCGGCCCAGTGGTGGCTGCGTCGGCCGTCGGACTGCTCGCCGTCGTCAGTGGCTGCGGGCGCGCGGTCGCGTGCCACATCTCCGACCGCTTCGGGCGACGGCAGACGCTCAGCGTTGCACTACTGCTCGCGGGTTGCGCACAGCTGGGCCTGGTGTACTCGGCGTCTGTCCATCAGGCGGCGGCCTTCGTGGCGTTCGCCGCGCTCAGCGGGCTGGCCGGCGGCGCGTTCTATCCACTGCTGGCAAGCCTGGTGGCCGACTACTTCGGGGAGCGCAACGCCGTGCGAAACTTCGGCGTTGTCTACAGCGCCAAGGTGTTTGGTGGACTCATCGGCATCGGGCTGCCGGCGTTTGTGGCGTCCTCCCCCGCGCTGAACGGGGTTTTCGTCACCGCAGGACTCGTCGGCCTCTGCGCTGCCGTCACCACGCGACTGCTTCACCAGCCAGGCCATCTCATCTCGCGGCTGCCACGGTAACCCGAAATGCCCTATCGCCAAGGAGTTTTGATGCCGTCCACGACCGACGTTGATGAGCTGCATCGGCTGATCGAGGACCTGCAGAAGTGCGTGACATCTGTGATCGCAAAGCATGGCGAGTGCCCGTCCACGCGCCGCATCGTGAATGACGCGGAACGCATTCTGAACGGTATCCACCGGCTCGACATCGACATCGAAGAGTTGGAACTGAAACGAGGGCTCGGTCAACACACAGCCTGCACCCAGATGATCCAGATCCCTGATATCGAGTACGACCACGACTTCTGGCGAGACGTCGACCACGAGGGCATCGGCGGGCAGAACGGCGCCTGCGCGCGGGCTGCACGCAACGGCAAACGCCGATAGAAAACGCGGATTTGTGACATTCTGTGCGGGTGTCCGCCGGGGGACCGCCTTCGGGTGTCGTCACGTTCCTGTTCACCGATATTGAGGGTTCGACCCGTCGGTGGGAAGCAGACGCGGACGCGATGCGGGCGGCGCTGATGGCGCACGACGAGGTCTTGCGCTCAGCCATCGGAGAGCACGGTGGTTATCTATTCAGCCACACCGGTGACGGTGTAGTCGCGGCGTTCGCTTCCCCGAAGGATGCCATCGAAGCTGCGATCGCAGCCCAGCGCTCGCTGGAATTGCCGGTGCGAATGGGGTTGGCGACTGGAGAGGCCGAGCTTCGGGACGGGGACTATTTCGGCGCTGTGCTGAACCGCGCGGCGCGCGTGATGACCGCCGGCCATGGCGGTCAGATTTTGGTCGCCGATTCGACGGCGCGTTTGCTTAGCGGAGTTGATCTGTTGAATCTAGGGCCGCGATGGTTACGCGACCTGCCGATCCCAATTGGAGTGTTTCAGGTCAGGGCCAGCGGGCTGGGCACGGAGTTCCCACCGTTGCGCGCCCCAGATGTGAATCCTGGGAACCTGCGGCATGTCATCACCAGCTTCATCGGCCGCGAGTCGGACGTCACCGAGGTGAAGGCGGCGCTGGGCACGCACCGGTTGGTAACCCTTACCGGCGTGGGCGGAGTCGGTAAGACGCGCTTGGCACTGGAAGTTGCCACAGACATGGCTCATGAATTCCCCGACGGTGTTTGGCTTTTCGAACTAGCGGTGGTCGCCGATCCGGCTGTGGTGCCCGACGCGGTGGCCGCAGTGCTCGGGATCACCCAGCAGTTGGGCAAGACCGTGAGCGAGTCGGTGGCCGCCGCGCTAGAAGGCAGGGACCGGCTGCTGGTATTCGACAACTGCGAACATGTGCTCGGTGCCGCAGCCGATCTCATAGACGAAATCCTCGTGCAGTCGGCAACGGTGAAGATCTTGGTCACCAGCCGGGAGCGTTTAGGGGTGACCAATGAGCAGTTGTGGCAAGTGCCTTCGCTCGATGTCGTTGGGGGAACCAACTCGTCGGCGGTAACACTGTTTGTTGAGCGTGCGCGCAGTGTGGCACCGCGCTTCTCGTTGGCCGACCCCGACAACGCCACAGCGGTGGTCGAGGTCTGCCGGCGGCTCGACGGGGTTCCGCTGGCGATCGAGCTAGCTGCGTCGCGCATGGCATCGATGAGCGTCGTCGAGGTGCGAGATCGTCTCGATCACAGATTCCGGCTGCTGGTCGGCTCGCGTCGTAACTCGACCCGCCACCAGTCTCTGCGCCACGCAGTGGCCTGGTCTTACGATCTCCTCAATGACCTCGAGAAAGCGATACTCGATCGCTGTTCAGTCTTCGCTGGCGGATTTGACCTCGAAAGTGCCTGTGCCGTAGCCGGATCCGATGGTGTCGATGACTTCGCGATCTTGGATCTGCTGGATGCGCTGGTGCGCAAGTCCCTGGTCGTCGCCGAGCGGTCGTCAAAGCGGACCCGCTTTTCGATGTTGGAGACAATCCGCCAGTTTGCCGAGGAGCAACTGGTCGAGCGCGGTGACTCCGAGAGTATCCGTACCGCCCATGCGCGATACTTCGGCGGACGTGAGGCTGACATCCTCACCCTCTGGGACAGCCCACGACAGCGCGACGCCTACGGTTGGTTCTACCGCGAACTGCCTAATCTGCGTATCGCGTTCCGGTGGGCAGCCGACCACGGCGACATCGAAGCGGCCGCCGCCATCGTGACCTACGCGATGTTCCTCGGCAGCGGGGTCGAAAGCTACGAGCCCATAGCATGGGCCGAAGAGCTCATCGAGCCCGCTCAGGCGGTCGGCCATCCCCGGCTCGCCGCTCTGTATGCGATGGCATCGCAGTGCTGGATGCCCGGACGGATCGAGGAGGCTGTCCGCTACAGCGACGCCGGCCAGAGGGTGATCGACAATCACCGCGACGACATGCCGTTCGGTATCGACGGCTGGCTTGGAGCTTCATACCTGATTATCGGCCAGCCTGGGCGTTGGGTTGAGTGGTGCCGCGCCCAGCTTGCGCGAGGTCGCGACACCCATACCCTCACTACCGCCTGCCTCGTACTCGCACTGACCGCTACAGGTTCGGTCGATGATGCGATGGTTGCCGCGACCGGCCTCGTGCCTGCCGCGGAGGCCACCGGCAACCCGTATGTGCTCTCGTTCGCGCTTTTCGTCTATGGGCAGGCCTTTCGAGACGCCGATCCCGCCCGGGCGCTTGACGCGCTTCGCCGTGGTCTGTCGATTGCACAGGACAGCGGTAACCGGTTCAACGAAACACAATTGGCCGTCGGCCTGTCCCGTCTCGAGGCCGAGCGCGGCGATCCGCTCGCCGCGTTGGATTACACCACGCTCGCGATCCGCAACTATCACGAAGCGGGCAACACGGCGAACATGCATTTGGCCGAAGCCGAGCTCGCCGTACTGTTCGACCGTCTCGGCCGCTATGAAAATGCGGCGACCATCGCCGGTTGCGCTCTCAGCCCGCTGACTGCGGCGCTTCCTGAATTCACCACGGCGATCGCTCACCTCCGCCACGTCCTCGGCGACCCGACTTACGAATCGCTAGCCCGCAAGGGTAAAACCATGACCACCACCAGCATGGCGAAGTACGCGTACGACCAAATTGACCTGGTGCGGGCCGAATTGGATTCGATTTCGAAATAGCTGCCGCTATCGCAGCAGCGCCGCTGCGGTAACCGCGACCGGATCGAGATCCGTTGTGTCCGAGGCGACGAACAACAGCAGACGTTGTTTCATCCGCGGGTCCCAGAACCGCTTGATGTGATCGGCGACCGCGGTCGCGGCCTGCTCGGTGTGCAGGTAGCCGAAGTGCGCGGCGATGTTGTTGATCATCCTGATCTCGGCAGGAGCGTTGAGCGCCATGTCAATCCACCAGTTCTGCGGCCAGCACGCCATCCAGGGCGTGCTCCTCCTGTCGCATGACCACCGGATGCGCCAGGGCAACCTGGACGGCCGTCACCTTGTACTCCGGGCAGTTCGTCGCCCAGTCGGAATTGTCCGTGGTGACCACGTTGGCTCCTGTCACCGGGTAGTGGAACGTGGTATAGACGACGCCCGTCGGCATCCGGTCGGAGATCTTCGCGCGCAGCTTCGTCGTGCCGACCCGGCTGGCCAACGTGACCTCGTCACCGTCGGTGATCCCGCGGTCCTCCGCGTCGTGGGGATGGATCTCCAGCAGATCCTCTTGGTGCCAGGCGATATTCGCGGTGCGGCGCGTTTGCGCACCGACGTTGTACTGGCTGAGGATGCGACCGGTCGTGAGGATCAACGGGAAGCGGCGCGTGCTGCGCTCATCGGTAGGCACGAACGGGGTCGGCACGAACCTGCCCTTGCCTCTGGTGAACTCGTCGATGTGCATGATTGGCGTGCCCTGCGGGGTCTCGTCGTCGCAGGGCCACTGGATGCTGCCCAGCTCGTCGAGCCTGTCGAATGACACTCCGGCGAACGTCGGTGTCAAAGTGGCGATCTCATCCATGATCTGGCTCGGGTGGTCATAGTGCATCGGGTAGCCCATCGCCGTTGCGACCCTGCACACGATGTCCCACTCGTGCATGCCGTTCTTCGGTTTCATCACCGCGCGAACCCGGTTGATCCGCCGCTCCGCGTTGGTGAACGTGCCGTCCTTCTCCAGGAACGATGCCCCTGGCAGAAACACGTGGGCGAACTTCGCGGTCTCGTTGAGGAACAGGTCCTGCACCACCACCAGTTCCATCGCGGCCAGCGCGGCGGTGACGTGGCCGACGTTCGGGTCCGACTGGGCAATATCCTCGCCGTGGACGAACAAGCCCCGGAACGTGCCCTCGATCGCGGCGTCGAACATGTTCGGGATGCGCAGCCCGGGCTCGGGTAGAAGCGCTGTTCCCCAGAGGTTTTCGAAGATGCCACGCACCGCGTCGTCCGACACATGCCGATAGCCGGGTAGTTCATGCGGGAACGACCCCATGTCGCAGGAGCCTTGCACGTTGTTCTGGCCGCGCAGTGGGTTCACGCCGACACCGTCACGACCGATGTTGCCGCACGCCATCGCCAGGTTCGCCATGCCCATCACCATCGTCGAACCCTGGCTGTGTTCGGTCACGCCGAGGCCGTAGTAGATGGCACCGTTCGGCGCCTGCGCGTAGAGGCGCGCGGCGGCCCGAACCTCGGCGGCAGGCACCCCGGTGATCGGCTGCACCGCCTCCGGGCTGTTCTCGGGGCGAGCGATGAACTCCGCCCACTCGGCGAATCCCTCGCAGCGGTCCGCGATGAACGATTGGTCTACAAGGCCTTCGGTCACCACCACATGCGCGATCGCGTTGACCACCGCCACGTTCGTGCCCGGCGCCAACTGCAAGTGATGATCGGCCTCGACGTGCGGCGAGCGCACGAGGTCGATGCGACGCGGGTCGACGACGATCAGCTTTGCGCCCTGTCGTAACCGCTGCTTCATCCTCGACGCGAACACCGGATGCCCGTCGGTGGGGTTGGCGCCGATCACCATGATCACATCGGCTTGCGCGACGGACCGGAAGTCCTGCGTGCCTGCCGATTCACCGAAAGTCTGCTTGAGCCCATATCCAGTCGGCGAGTGGCACACCCGCGCGCAGGTGTCGACGTTGTTGTTGCCGAACGCGGCACGCACCATCTTCTGGACGACGTAGACCTCTTCGTTCGTGCACCGCGATGAGGTGATCGCACCGATCGCGCCTGCGCCGTGCCGTCGCCTGATGTCGAGCATTCGGCGCGCGACGGTGTCGATCGCCTCGTCCCACTCGACCTCGCGCCACGGCTCGGTGATGGTGTCGCGGACCATCGGCTTGAGTTTGCGGTCCGGATGGGTGGCGTAGCCAAAGGCGAAGCGGCCCTTCACACATGAGTGACCCTCATTGGCGCCGCCGTCCTTGTGGGGCACCATGCGAACCAGTTCGTCACCGCGCAGCTCAGCCTTGAACGAACACCCGACGCCGCAGTAGGCGCACGTGGTGATGACCGAGCGTGAGGGCATGCCCAGTTCGATCACTGAACGTTCCTGAAGCGTGGCCGTCGGGCACGCTTGCACGCAGGCGCCACAGGACACGCACTCGGAGTCCATGAAGGACTCGCCCGCACCCGGCGACACCTTGGACGCGAAGCCCCGGCCCTCG
>Ga0070671_100002389_pt1 | contig 14509 bp, 11 predicted proteins | sample KBSS73metaG_FD_65341 | JGI IMG/M metagenome (GOLD analysis project Ga0070671, IMG submission 65341) | Switchgrass rhizosphere microbial communities from Kellogg Biological Station, Michigan, USA - KBS S7-3 metaG | ecosystem: Host-associated > Plants > Roots > Rhizosphere > Soil ...
ACAGCGGCGGGCGCACCAGGACGAAATTGACGTAGGTGAATGTGCCGATGAAGGCGAACAGGATGCAAAAGCCGATGCCAAATGCCGCCTGCAGCCGCGGATTTCGCAGATGCTCGGCCCATGCCGCGAAAGGAGAGTCGAGGACCGAGCCCATTGGTTTCATCGGGTTTGTTTGCGCGACGGTGTAGAAGACGAGCACCGCGCCGGCCAGGTTGATGGCGGCGAAGAAGTAGAAATTCCATGCCAACCCGAAGTGGTCGGCGACCGCGGCCGAGATCAGGCGCCCGACGAGGTTGCTGGCAACGTTGCCGGTGATGTAGGCAGCGAAGGCGCCCCCGGCATCGGCCTCGCTGCACTCTTCGCCGAGGTACGCCAGGGTCAAGGTGAATGCCGAGGCCATGCAGACCCCCTGGGCGATGCGCAGCATCATGAACACCGTCAAATTCGGCGCGACCGCGAGCAGCGCTGTCGGGATCGAGAGGGCGACTAGGCTCAGCAAAATACCCATGCGACGGTCGATGCGTGCGCTGACCAGCGATACCACCAAGCCTGCCGCCGCCATCCCGATGGTGCTCGAGTTGACCGCAAAACCCATCGCGGCCGGCGACACGCCGTAAGCGCGGGTGAGCGACGGAAGGATGGCTTGCGTCGCGAACAGGTCGACCACCGTCAGAAACGCCGTGAGGCCGATGACGACGGTGCGCAGTAGACTCCCTGCCGAGTGAGCATGCATCTGCATCGATCCGGCTTCGATCGCTGTTGCTGTCGACCTCATGGTGGTCTCCTTCTTGCTGTACCGTGGTCATTGGGGAGCGACGCCCAGCGAAATATCGGCGCCTCTCTATCGACGCGTGCCGCTGTCGGCGGACATTGCTCTACGGCGTTTGGCCGCCAAAAAGCCGCGCGCGCGTCGAGCCTGTCGGCCTTAGAGAGTTACTTTGCTTGCGCGCTTGAGGTGATGGAGGCGATCACGCTGGTGGCCATCTTGAACTGCTCGTCGCGATTCTCGATGCCGTGGCGACGGGCGATCCAGCCAAAGTCGGTATAGGCCATCCATACTTCGCCGGATTCGTCTTCGAATACGAGCAGGCGTACCGGCCAATCGAGCCCAGCAGCGGCGCTTGCGGTTATGAACTGCGTGCCGAGCGGCGGATTGCCGAACACAAGAAGCACTGAAGGTCGCAGCTTAATCCCGGCGTCGGCCGCAAGCTTCGATTGATCGATTTGATCGAAGAACTTGATGCCCTTCCCGGCGATGTCGCTCTTCAGGCGTTCGATGGTCACGGCCAACGGGTAGGCGCTTTTGACCCTGACGATGCCGTCGTCGGCTGCGAGCGCTGGCGGCACCGCACCAAGGACGCAAGCAACAAAAACGATGGAGCAAATTTTGACTAGGCGCGCGAACATGATCTGGTCCTCCTTGCATAACCGTGACGCGTGCTCGCGTCGGGCCGCAACATGGACCGCAGCCGTGCGGGATTGAAAATGCCGTTTCGCTCCAGTCTCGATAGCGCCCCGCTATAGCGGGGCGCCCGGGTAGCAATGCCGCCGCAAAGCGCCGTGGCGGATCAGCGCAGACCAGGACCGAAACTGCAGACAGGTGGAGCGCCGTTAGTTTCCGGGGAAGCGCTCCATAGCACGTCTCTATTGAGCCCTTAGCCAATCAGCATTGGCCCTGAAGCGTCGCGACCTCCAAGCTTCAGGGTAAGAGGCAGGCAATTGGTCCCAGCTCGCGACAGGAGGCTCACCACCATGAACATCGCCATCAAGTCGGAAACCATCTCGGCTCGCAAATCGCTGATAGGCCGCGTATCGCTGGTGACAGGATCGACAAGCGGCATCGGCCTTGGAATCGCCAGCGCACTGGCGGCCGCGGGCTCGGACATCGTCCTCAACGGCTTCGGCAAGCCCGACATGATCCCTGAGGCCCAATCAGAGATTGCCGCTCTCAATGTGCGCGTATTCCATTCGGCTGCGGACATGTCGAACTCCGAGGCCATCCGCGAAATGATTGAGACGACGCTCGCCTCGTTCGGTCGCCTCGACATCCTGGTCAACAATGCCGGCATTCAACACGTCGCCGCGCTGCAGGATTTCCCTGCGGAAAAGTGGGACGCCATCCTCGCCATCAACCTGTCGTCCGCGTTTCACACCAGTCGCCTGGCGTTGCCTTCAATGCTCAAGAACAAGTGGGGAAGGATTATCAACGTCGCTTCGGCGCACGGCCTCGTCGGCTCGCCATTCAAGTCGGCCTATGTGGCCGCCAAGCATGGGATCGTTGGGCTGACCAAGGTTGTCGCCCTCGAAACCGCCGAGCTAGGCATCACCTGCAACGCCATCTGTCCCGGCTATGTCTATACGCCGCTCGTCGAAGCCCAGATTGATGGCCAGGCCAACGCGCACGGCATCCCCCGTGAGCAAGTCATTCGCGATGTTCTCCTGGCGCAGCAACCCAACAAGCGTTTTGCCAGCGTGGATGAACTCGGCGCGCTCGCGGTGTTTCTCGCCAGCGATGCAGCGGCATCGATCACCGGCGCAGCATTGCCCGTCGATGGCGGTTGGACCGCACATTGACCGACAGCGCGCGCAAGGGCGCGTTGTCGTCCCGATATCTCCAAGCCCAGCCAACCTTCCCGGAGACTCCCGTGCCACAGCAGCCGATCAAGAACGCTATCAACGAATTCCGAAGAAAGACGAATGGCCAGGTGGTCCTCGTCCTTCAGGGCGGCGGCGCGCTCGGTGCCTATCAAGTCGGCGTATATCAGGCGCTGCACGAGGCCGGCGTCGAACCGGACTGGGTCATCGGAACCTCGATCGGCGCGATCAACGCCAGCCTCATCGCCGGCAACAAGCCGGAAGATCGCCTAGCCAAGCTTGATGCCTTCTGGCGAAAGATGGAGCGTCCCGGGGCGCCGCCGCTGGCACAAGCGTGGCCAGGAGTTTTTGATGCCTGGTCATATTGGACGACGCTGCTCAACGGCATTCCCGGGTTCTTCACGCCGAATCCGAGGGCGATCTGGAGCACACATTTTCCGCTGGGGGTGGATCATGCCGCCTACTATTCGACCGCAGCGCTTCGCGAAACGCTGGTGGAGCTTGTCGACCTGTCGCTGATCAACACGACGTCGCCCCGCCTGACAGTCGGCGCCGCGAACGTGCAGACCAGCATGATGCGCTATTTTGACAGCCGCCAGTCGCCGATTACCGCCGAACAGATCATGGCATCCGGAGCCCTGCCACCCGCCTTTCCGGCCGTACGCATCGATGACGAGTTCTACTGGGACGGCGGCATCCTCTCCAATACGCCGACCGAAGTGATCTTCGACGACTATCCCCGCCGCAACTCACTTATCTTTGCCGTTCACCTGTGGAACCCGACCGGGCCGGTGCCGCGCACGATATGGGAAGTTCTTCACCGGCAAAAAGACATTCAATACTCGAGTCGCATCGCGAGCCATATCGCTCGCCAGCAGCAGAGCCACCGCCTGCGCCACGTCATCAGTCAGCTGGTGAAGCAGATACCGCCCGAACAGCGAAATAGCGAGGTAGTGCGCGAGTTGGCCGGCTACGGCTGCGTCACGCAGATGCATGTTGTCCGCCTGTTGGTGCCGCGCGTTGACAATGAGAACCACACCAAGGACATCGACTTCTCTGCCTACGGAATCGCCGCCCGCCGGCTCGCGGGATATGAGGCCGCCATGGACGCGCTCAAGCGCGCGCCATGGGAAGGTGACTTTGACCCGATCGAAGGCGTCATCCTCCATGAATCTGAACCGAACCTGGCGGTCGCCGCCGAATAGCTCGAACGACAACGATACGACTTGAGACAGGCGGGCGATGCAGCGCAACGGGACGTCGGCGAGTAGCTTAGACGTCGCGATTACTGAAATCTCCGGTTCGACGAGAATCGCGCGAACTTTGCCAACGCGCTGCATAAAATTTGTGCAGGCGCGTTCTCACATTTGCACGACGCTTGCATGGAAGGGACGAGTATCGCGGGATTGCTTCCAACGGTGGAGTGCATGAACCTTCTCAGCCTCGACATTCGCACGTTGCGTTCGCTGATTTCGGTTGTCGAAACGGGTAGCATCACCGAGACGGCTCGCCAGCTGGGCCGAACGCAGCCCGCGATCAGCTTACAGATTCAGCGACTTGAGGAAATAACCGGCAAGGCCCTGTTCCGTCACGAGGGTCGCCGGATGCATCTGACTTCCGACGGCGACATGGTGTTGGCTTACGCCAAACCAATCCTGCGGTTGCATGACGAGCTGCTTTCGCGGCTCTCGTCGCCTGAAGTGCAGGGTCATGTCGTCCTTGGTGTTCCCGATCTCTACGCCGCTTACATGTTGCCGTCGGTGCTTTCGGTTTTCAAGGAAGCGTTCCCGCGCATCCAGGTTGAACTGCGTTGCGCGCTGTCGACGCCGACCGTCGAGCGTGTGCGGCGCGGCGAGGTTGACGTGGCGCTGGTCACGCGAATGAACGATTTCACCCGCGGCCTTGTTGTGCATCAGGAACAGCTCGTGTGGATGGTCAGCGAGAAGTCGCGCGCGCACTTCGACAATCCGGTACCGCTTGCCTTGCTGCCGCCGGGAAACATCTATCGCGAATATGCGATCGAGTATGTCGAGCGCGCGGGGCGGCAGTGGCAGATCGTCTGCGTCAGCGAAAGCGCGAGCGGCCTGCAGGCCGCGGTCTTCGCCGGAATGGCAATCACGGTTCTCGGCCGCTGCGCGCTCGTGCGGGGCATGCGCGAACTCTCTCCGGAAGAGGGTTTTCCGTCGCTGCCGAAAGTCGACCTCCTGCTCTACAAGTCGCCTGGAGCGTCGTCGCCGGCGGTCACCGCCCTGCACGATTATCTGGCGCGCTACATCGGCCTTTCTGACGGCGGTGGTGTCGAACCGGGACCTCTGCCGGCGACGGACGATGAACGACGGTTACAGGCGGTGGTCGAAGCAAACCGCAAGCCGCGCCGCGCGTCCCAGGGAGGCTCTTGATCGAGCGCCCCGCAAGCGCATCCTGCAGCGACTAGCCGCTTGTGAATTGCGGCCACGCATCGGCCCACGGTCGCGCCCGTTCAAAGGCGGCAGCAATCGAAAGGATGGTGTCTTCCGACAGCCGGGGCGCGACGATCTGCAGGCCGATCGGCAAACCTTCGCGGTCGCAGCCGCACGGCACCGTCGCCGCCGGCAGGCCCGCCAAATTGATCGGCCAGCTGAACGGAGACCAGCCAAGGTGGGCATCTACCTTTCGTCCGTCGATTTCACTTATTCCGATAGTTCCGGCCGCAAACGCCGTCACCGCAACCGTCGGCGTGACCAGCGCGTCGACCTTGCGGAACAGATCGTCGAACCGGTTGCGCAACATCATGCGCCGGTGGGTCGCCACCATGTAGTCGACGCCGCTATAGGTTTGCCCCTTGGCGATGACGTCGCGATATTCCGGTTCAGACCGCTTCAGTTGCGCGGGCGCGCGCCCCGACACCGCCGCCGCCTGTTCGGTAAAGGCAATCGGTTGCAGCACGTCCTCCAGGACGTTCGGATCGATGCCTGGATTGGCGGCAGCGATATCGGCGCCGCAATCGGCGAGCACGTCGATCGCCTGCCTGAAGGCCGCTTTTACGTCCGGCATGACCGCCGCATAGCCGAGATCGGCGCTGAACCCGATGCGCATGCCGTGGAGCTGCCGCGGCTGTGCGGCAAAGGAACGGCGAGATACCGGCAGACTCGCCGGATCGCGTCCGTCGTGACCGGCGATGACGCCAAGCAACAGCGCCGCGTCGCCAACCGTGCGCGTAATCGGGCCGGTATGCGCAAGCGATGGCCATGAAGGCGGAAAGAATCCCGGCGAGCGCGGCACCAGCCCGTATGTGGGCTTGAGCCCGAACACGCCGCAAAATGCGGAGGGCACGCGGATCGAGCCGACGCCGTCGGTGCCGATGGCCAGCGGCCCGCACCCGGCTGCTATCGCCGCGGCGGCACCGCCGCTCGAACCGCCGCTGGTGCGGCCAAGGTGCCATGGGTTGCGGGTGATGCCCGATACCGGACTGTCAGCGGTGAGCTTGTAGCCGGACTCGCAGGTCGTGGTTTTGCAGGTGATGATGGCGCCCGCTTCCTTGACGGCCGCGACCACCGCGGCGTCGACGTCCGGCACGAAGCCATCGAGCATCGGGGCGCCGCCCTTCGCTGGCGTGCCGGCGACATAGACCAGATCCTTGACGGTGATCGGCACGCCGGTGAGAACCTTCGCCTCTCCCGCCTTCCATGCCGCGGCGGCGCGATCCGCCTCGATCCGGGCTGACGCGAACATTTCAGTCGCCACGACGTTGCACAGCGAATCCGTTTCTTCCAGGGCGGCGATTACCTCGTCGATCACGTCACGCGGCGTGAATTTGCCGGTCCGATAGCCATCGAGCATTTGTGCGGCCGAAAGGCGTGCCAGGCTGAGCGGTGCGGTAAGGGCAGCGGTCTGCGGACGGCTGTTCATCGACGTCTCGGATTGCAATGCGTTTCAGGTGGCGAGCGCCGCAGCGACGGCACGCTTGCCCATGACGGTGATGAGGTGCGCGCGAAACGCGGCTTCCGCATGAATGTCTGAATTGAGCCCCGCCGGATCGATGCCGTGGCCGTTGACGGCGTCCGGCTCGAAGCGGCGCGACAGCGCGATTTCGAATGCGGGCACGCGGAACACAACGGGCCCGGCGCCCGTCACCGCAACCCGTGCGCCGGAGGCAAACTTCGCCACGAACACGCCGACCAGCGCAAAGCGCGAGGCTGGATTCGGCGCCTTGGCGTAGCCGGCGGCGAGTGGAACGGGAAATTTCACCGAAGTAATCAACTCGCCCGGTTCGAGCGCGGTTTCGAACAGGCCGCGGAAGAAGTGATCGGCGGCGATTTCGCGCTTGTCGGTCACCACGGTCGCGCCGAGCGCGAGGACCGCGGCCGGATAATCGGCGGCGGGATCGTTGTTGGCGAGCGAGCCGCCGATGGTGCCGCGGTTGCGCACCGCCGGATCGCCGATGCCGCCTGCCAAGCGCGCGAGCGCCGGCAACATCTTGGCGACAAGAGGCGACGTGGCAACATCGAAGTGCCGAGTCATCGCGCCGACGGTGACCACATCCCCTTGCACGCCGATGCCCTTGAGAGCCGGGATGGCGGAAAGGTCGATCAGCGCCGCCGGGCTTGCCAGCCGTTGCTTCATAGCCGGCAAGAGCGACATGCCGCCGGCAATGGACTGCCCGTCGCTGCCATTCGCCAGGATTGCCACAGCCTCCGGAACGGATTTCGGCTTGTGATAAGCAAAAGCTCGCATCGGCTCTCCCCCGCTATTCCGCCGCCTGCAGCAGCGATGAGCTCTTGATGACCCGCCAGAGACGATTTGCGGTTGCTGGCATGTCGACGTGATTGACGCCTAGATGCGCGAGTGCGTCGACGACCGCATTCGCCACCGCAGCCGGCGAGCCGATGGTGCCGACTTCGCCGCAGCCTTTCACTCCCATCGGCGTGTGCGCGCACGGCGTGCTGTGCGTTGCAACACTCATCCGCGGGAGATTGTCGGCGCGCGGCATGCAGTAGTCCATGAATGATCCCGACAGCAGCTGGCCGGAGATGTCGTCATAGATGCAGTTCTCGAACAGCGCCTGGCCGATGCCCTGTACGATGCCGCCATGCAGCTGGCCTTCGACGATCATGGGATTGATCACCGTCCCGACGTCGTCGACCGCGGTGTAATTCAGCAGGCTGACGACGCAGGTTTCCGGATCGATCTCCACTTCGGCGATGTGCGCACCGCCCGGGTAGGTGAAATTGACCGGATCGTAATAGGCCTGCTTCTCGAGGCCCGGCTCCAGAACCTCGAGCGGATAGTCGTGTGGGACGTAGGCCGCGAGCGCGATATCGGCGAAGGCCTTTTTCCGGTCCGTGCCGGCGACCTTGAATTCGCCAGCCTCGAATTCGATGTCCTGCTCGCTGCTTTCGAGCAGGTGCGCCGCGATCTTCTTGCCCTTGAGAATGACCTTCTCGGCGGCCTTGTAGAGAGCCGCGCCGCCGACGACCAGCGAGCGCGAGCCATAGGTGCCCATTCCGAACTGCACCTTGTCGGTATCACCGAAGACGACATCGATGTTCTCGAACGGCACGCCAAGCTTTTCACAGACGATCTGCGCGTAGGTCGTCTCGTGTCCCTGGCCGTGATTGTGGGTGCCGATGAGGACCGTCACCTGTCCGGTCGGATGCACGCGCACGGTCGCGCTCTCGTAGAGGCCGCCGCGCGCACCTAGACGCCCGGCAATGCGCGAGGGCGCAAGCCCGCACGCTTCGACATAGGTGCTGAGCCCGATGCCGCGCAGCTTGCCCTTGGCCGCCGACGCCGCCTTGCGGTTGGGAAAGCCCGCCCAGTCGGAGGCTTTCAGCGCTTGCTCCAGGCAGCCTTTCGGATCGCCGCTGTCATACTGAACCATCACCGGCGTCTGATAGGGATAGGCCTCCTTGGGGATCATGTTGCGGCGGCGAATTTCGGCGCGGTCGATCCCCATTTCGCCGGCCGCGACGTCGACCAGGCGTTCCAGCACAAACGTCGCCTCGGGGCGGCCGGCGCCGCGATAGGCGTCAACCGGCACGGTGTTGGTGAACACCACTTTGACTTCGCAATAGATCGCCGGAGTGGTGTAGACGCCGGCGAGCAGCGGCCCGTAGAGATTTGTCGGGATGTTGGGGCCGAAGGTCGAGATGTAGCCGCCGATATTGGCGATTGTTTCCACCCGCAAGCCGAGAAACTTGCCATTCTCGTCGAGCGCCAGCTCGGCCTCGGTGACGTGATCGCGCCCTTGCGCGTCGGACACAAACCCCTCGCTGCGCTCGCACACCCATTTGATCGGCCTGCCGATCTTTGCCGCGGTCCAGGTCACGACCGCCTCTTCGGCGTAGTGAAATTGCTTGACGCCGAATCCGCCGCCGACGTCGGGCGCGACGACCCGCAGCAGGTGCTGCGGAATGTTGAGCACGAACGCGCCCATCAACAGGCGCACGACGTGCGGAAACTGGCTGGTGGACCAGAGGGTGTACTGGCCGGTCGCCGGATTGTATTCGGCAATCGCCGCGCGCGGCTCCATCGGGTTGCCAACCAGCCGATTGTTGACGAGGCTGATGCGGGCGACGTGAGCCGCCTTGCGAAAGGCGGCGTCGGTCGCGGCGCGGTCACCCAGCGCCCAGTCGCAGCACAGATTGTTGGGCACTTCGTCGAACAAAAGCGGTGCATCGTCCTTGATTGCCTCGAGCACGCCGACGACGGCGGGCAGCACACCATAGTCGACGGCGACGGCTTCGGCGGCGACACGCGCCTGCTCGAGCGTTTCGGCGACCACGAATGCCACCGGATCGCCGACATGACGCACCTTGCCCTGCGCCAGCGCCGGATGCGGCGGCTCCTTCATCGGTAGACCATCCTTGCCGGTGATGCCCCAGCCGCACGGCAGGCCGGCGACGGCGCCAGCCTTCAAATCCTCTCCGGTCACGACGGCGAGAACGCCCGGCACGCCGAGCGCCGTCGCGGCATCGATCGAATTGACGGTGGCGTGGGCGTGCGGGGAGCGCACGAACACACCGGCGACCATGTCCGGGCGCTTGATGTCGGCGACGTAGTTGCCGCGGCCGGTAAGAAATCGCCGGTCCTCCTTGCGCAGCGGGCGGGCGCCGATGCCGATCACACTTGCCATGTTCAGGCTCTCCCTTCGGCGTGCATGGCGGCGGTGCCATGCAACACCGACTTGACGATGTTCTGATATCCAGTGCAGCGGCAGAGATTGCCTTCCAGCCAGTGACGCACCTCCTCTTCCGTCGGACTGGGATGGCGGCGGGCGAACTCGACCGAGCTCATCAGCATGCCCGGCGTACAGAAGCCGCATTGCAGGCCGTGATTCTCATGAAATGCGATCTGCATCGGGTGGAGCGCCTCGGGCGTGCCCAGGCCCTCGACCGTGGTGACGCGTGCGCCGTCAACCGCGACCGCGAGCAGCGTGCAGCTCTTCACCGAGCTCTCGCCCACATGCACGACACACGCCCCGCACTGGCTGGTATCGCAGCCGACATGGGTGCCGGTGAGGCCGAGCTTGTCGCGCAGGAGGTCGCACAACAGCGTGGCCGGCTCGACCTCGACCCTGACCGATTTCCCGTTGAGCACAAAGCTGATGTTCATGATTTCCATTCCCTCGCGCGTCAGCGCAGCAAACGGGCGACTTCGATCGGCCACGTCACGAGCACGGCCTCGCCGATACCCACCGGATCGCTGAAAAACTTTCGCTCCGACACGTAGGCGACGAAGTCCGCGCTGCCGCCGGCATCGAGCAGGACCTTGACGAAATAGCCCTGATACTCGACGCCGGTGACCTTTCCCGACAGCGCTACCGTGTCGGCGGCAGGCGCTTTGCCCGGCCGGACCAGTTCGACGTCGTCGCGGCGCACCGCGATCGCGATCGGATCGCCGGCATCGACATGGATGCCGGGCGTCAGCGGCACCCGGATCCCCGAGCCCGCCAGCGCCGCGACTTCCGCATGATGACCGTTGACGGTCCGGACCTGCCCGCTGAGCACGTTCTGGCCGCCAAGGAATTCGGCGACGTAGCGGTCGTTCGGGCTGTCATAGATATCGCGCGCTGGCCCCGCCTGGCGGACTTTGCCCTTATCCATCACCACCACGAGATCGGCGAGCGCGATCGCTTCAAGCTGCGTGTGGGTGACGTGGATGAAGGTGATGCCGAGGTCGCGTTGCATCGCCCGGAGTTCCTGGCGCATCTGCACGCGCAAATGCTCGTCGAGCGCCGACAGGGGCTCGTCGAGCAGCAGCACGCGGGGTTCGGTGATGGCTGCTCGGGCGAGCGCGACGCGCTGCTGCTGGCCGCCCGAAAGCTGCGCCGGCAGCCGGTCGGCAAAGTCCGTGAGGCGGACTTTTTCCATCATGGCGTCGGCCGTCCTGTAGCGCGCCGCCTTGGACAATCCGCGCACGCGCAGCGCAAAGGCGATGTTGTCGCGCACGGTCAGGTGCGGGAACAGCGCGTAGGATTGAAACATCATGGCGGTGCGGCGGGCGACCGGCGGCAGGCCCACGACATTTTCGCCGCCTATGAGGATTTCGCCGGCGGTCGGGTCTTCATGACCGGCGATCATGCGCAGGATGGTGGTCTTGCCGCAGCCGGAGGGCCCGAGCAGGCAGCAATAGGCGCCGTCCGGTATTTTCAGATTCACGCCATCGACGGCATTGATGAAGCCGTCGAAACTCTTGACTACGCCGGCGAGCTCGATGTGGCCCGGTCCGAGGTCCATGCTCGCTCTCCTCAACCGGTCGGAGCGCGGCTGGCACGCCGCTTCTGGATCGTGGCGATGGTGCCGAGGCAGATCGCAATGATCGCGAACGAGATGATGGTCGTGACGGTGCCGAGCGCGTAGAGCGACGGCGAGGTCACGTTCAGCGTCATCGTCCAGATTTCGAGGGGCAAGGTGTTGAGCGATCCCGCGGTCTGCAAGGTGCGGGCGAATTCGTCGTAGGAGAGCGTGAAGCCGAACAGCGCGACCGCCACCAGGCCGGGGGCGAGGATCGGAATGACGATCAGCCGCATCGCCTGCCAGCGGCTCGCGCCAAGATCGTAGGCGGCTTCCTCCCAGGCGCGGTCGAAGCGCGACATCACCGCGAACATGACCAGTACGCCGAACGGCAGCGTCCACGACAGCTGGGCGCCGACCGCGGAGGTGTACCAGCTGCCTTCGATGCCGATGAAATGCAGAAGGAGACCCACGCCGATGCTCAGCACCAGCCCCGGCGCTACCAGGCTGCCGATCATCAGATAAAAAACGATGCCGTCACCGGGGAAGCTGCGGCGAAAGGCAAGACCTGCGAGGAAGGAAAAGATCACGGTCGCCACCGTGACGATGGCGGCGAGCTTCACCGAGCGCTCGAACGCGCCCTTGACGTCGCCGGTGCGCACCTGGGTGAACAGATCGACGAACCAGTGCAGCGACAGGCCCTTCATGGGGAAAACCAGGCCGCCGCGGACATCCTGAAACGACAGGATGTAGATGCAGATCATCGGCCCGTAGAGGGCGAGAACGTAGAACACGAACACCGTGCACAGCGCATAAAAGGTCCATGGCCGCCCACTGCTGCGCGGAGCGATGGCGTGCGCCACTACCGCCCTCGACACTGGCGCGGCGATCGCGTGCTCGGCCACCGTCATTGCGCGAGCTCCCTGCGGATGTCGACGCTGCGCAAGATCAGCGCAACCAACAGGGTGACAACGATGGTGAGCACCACGGCACTCGCCGCGGCGGACGGGTATTGCAGCACGCCGACGTCCTCGTAGAGGGCGCCGACCACCGACGCCGAGCCGCCGCCGCTCATTACCTTGATGACGAAGAAGTCGCCCATGACGATTGACACGACGAAGATCGATCCGAGTGCGATGCCGTTCTTCGACAGCGGCAGGATGATCATGCGCATAATGTCGAGGCGGCTTGCGCCCGCGTCGAGGGCGGCTTCGACCACGCGCTTGTCGATCCGCGCCATGGAGTTGAAGATTGGCACGATCATGAAGATCGTGAGCTGATGCACATAGGCGACCACGACCGCGAAGCTGGAGAACAGCAGGAATTCCAGCGGCTGCTTGACGAAACCCAGCCGAATCAGGGTCATGTTGATCAGCCCCTCCTTGCCGAGCAGCGGAATCCACGAAATCATGCGAATGATGTTCGAGGTCCAGAACGGCACGGTGCAGAGGAGGAACAGTCCGATGGCGAGCAGCGGATTGCGCACGTGGAAAACAAGAAAGTATGCGACCCAGAAGCCGATGATCAGCGAGAACAGCCAGGTCAGGACTGTGAACTTGACAGTCTCGGTGTAGAGATCGGCGGTCAGCTTCGACGTGAAGATGTCGATGTAGTTCTGCAGCGTAGGCGTTGCAATGATGCCGCCGAAGCCGTCGCTCTGAAAGAAGCTCGCCCCGAGCACGACCAGGATCGGCGCCACGAAGAACGGCGCCAGCACCAGCATCAACGGTGACACATAGACCAGTCCGAAAACACGGTCGCGTGCGGCCATGTCGCGCCTTTTCGAAGTCGTCGATCGGGTTAACCGGAGCGAAGCAAGAAGTGGGCCGGCCCCAGAGGAAAAGCCGGCCCACGCGCGTCACGCCACCTTGAAGTCGTTCCAGCGCTTGTTCATGTAGGCCGCCTCGTCCATGAGCGTGTTCCAGCAGGAGATGTTGGTCACGCGCGTGACAAAAGAACCGCCGTCGCGCACCGTACCCGCCGGCTCCATCGGCACGCCGTACGGATCGCTGATCGGTTCCGGGGCTGGCTTGCCTTCGTACCAATACGCCCACTCGGTATCGGTCATGAACTTCTTGGCGGTCGACGGCACCGGGCTGTAGTAACCGTAGCGGCTGACGAAGGCGCCCTGCCATCCGGACAGATACCAGTTGAGGTACTCGTAGGCGGCATCAAGCTTCTTGCCGCTGAGGTGCTTCATCAGCGCCATCCCGTTGCACCAGCCGCGGTAGCCTTCCTTGCCGTCCTTGACGTTGACCGGCGCGTAGATGCACGGAATGCCCTTGACGCGCACGGCGGCGACCGCCGGCGACCACATCGACTGGATGACGACTTCGCCGGCCGCCATCAGTTGCACAGATTGGTCGAAGGTGGTCCAGGTCGCGCGGAAGTGGCCGCTCTTCTTCAGTTCGATCAGCTTATCGGCAGTGAAGTCGATCTCCTTCTTGGTCATGTTGCCTTTGTTGCCGTAAGTGATCAGGCCGGCGCTCTCGAAACAGAGCGCCGCGTCCATGATGCCGATCGCCGGCACGTCGAGGATCGCTGCCTTGCCCTTGAATTTTGGATCGAGCAGTTCCTTCCACTCGGTCACTTGGTGGCCGAGCAGATCCGGGCGGTAGCCGATCGAATCGGCGTTGTAGACCTGCGGCAGGAACGTCATGTAGTCGGTGACGCCCTCGTGCAGCTCGGTCGCATTCGGCTTGTCGATATACATCGCCTCATAGGGTGAGATGCCCTGCCGCGGAATTTTGTGCCCTTCGAGCTCGCCCTTGGTGAAGATCGGCAGGATGTTGTCGAATTCCTTGATCTTCTTGACCTCGATGCCCTGCAGGATTCCGCGCTTGGTGGCGAGTTTGGATTGCCAGCCTTCGACGTCTGCGATGTCGACGGAGTCGGGTTGGGTGATGAAGCGATTGATTGCGGCTGTGGTGTCGAGGTTCTGCATCGTCACCTTGAAGCCGAGATCCTTGGACGCCTGGTCGCCGATCGCCTTCACCACCGAATAGGAAACGCCAACGTGGCGCAGCTCGATGTCCTTGATCTCCTGCGCCCAGATCGTCGGGAAACCGGTGATCGCGCCGGCGCCGGCCGCGCCGCCGAGCATCGCGCCGCCGGCTTTCAGGAACGAACGCCGCGACGGGCCCTTCTTTGCTCCGGCCCGATGACTTTTAACTTCGGCATTGCCAGCCGGCTTACCTGTC
>Ga0070671_100002390_pt1 | contig 14507 bp, 16 predicted proteins | sample KBSS73metaG_FD_65341 | JGI IMG/M metagenome (GOLD analysis project Ga0070671, IMG submission 65341) | Switchgrass rhizosphere microbial communities from Kellogg Biological Station, Michigan, USA - KBS S7-3 metaG | ecosystem: Host-associated > Plants > Roots > Rhizosphere > Soil ...
TTGCCCGGCTTCCCCGGCCAGATGAAGACGCTCGGCGACATCTACTACAACCGCTACCGTGACTACGACAGCTCTACCGGCCGCTACGTTCAGGCCGATCCCATCGGGCTCGAGGGAGGGGCCAATCCGTACCTTTATGCAGAGGCAAATCCGCTTGGATTCGTTGATCCGGATGGCCGCAATCCGGTCATCGTTGGAATGGCAATTGGCATTGGAATAGAACTCGGCATTCAAGCCTATAAGAATCACGAGAACGGTCGGGATGTACTCGACTGGCGCTGCTACGATTGGGCCGAAGTTGGAAAGCAGGGCCTTTATGGCGCCGCGTTTGGAGGCGTCGGTAAATGGGTTGGCGGCTGGGTCAAACTAAGCGCCGGGTCTATGAGATGGAATAACGCTTCGCGGCGCATTCGGCGAGCAGAAGACCTAATTGGAAAAGACACTGATCTCCATCATTGGGCACTTCCGCGCAAGCTAGGCGACGGTGTCGGAGGGTGGCGGGACTCAATTGTTAACCACCCATGGAATCTCAATCCCCTTCCAAGGAGATTTCATCAAGCCATCCATCGGGCGAATCCCCTCGCCACTTTTCTTCGGGGAGCGCCAGTGTCAGTCCGAGACGCAGTGCGAGCCGGAACTGCCGGAGCGGTTGTAGATCTCACACATGAGCGAGTAGAACCATGATAAAACAAAGCCCAAAGCGTCCCTATTTGCTCTTCCATCCTCGCTTCATTGCGAAGCAAGAGGATGAACGGTGGCAGTATCAGGTGGACGAAAGATGGCTCGCTAGCGGAGTCTTTCGTGGGGGTTGCTTCGCCATCGACGTAGACTGTCGAGAATTCCCGCTTCTCGATGTCGTGAATCGTGGGCCAGTCTGGGCAATCTGGAATGTTCCCGGCCTTCGATCATTCAAAACGGTGAATGTTGACTATATATTCAGCTCGCCTGAGCAAATGACGTTCGACCAAGCACGCGATGTATTCGTTGAGCGGGTTTGTGAGAATCGTTGGTGGACTGCGAGCCACGAGACCGAGAAGCAGTTTAGGGCGCGGAACGCGAGCTACACCAACATGAGGGAGTTGATTGAGCCCGTCAGCCTTAAGGGCGACTTGCCCAAGTAGATTGAGTCTGCATCGCACCATAGCTGTAAGTGCCGAGCTGCATGGCGGCGCACATCTTCGTTTACGATGCCGATGGCCGGGTGCTCGGCGAATATGGCAGTTCCGCATCCGACGTGGTCGGGGAGACCATCTGGCTGAGCCCGGAGGTTACCAACGACAATCAGCCGTTCGGCGGTGATGACGGCGTTGGAGGCTATGCGCCGCTGGCGGTAGCGACCGGCTCGGGCTCCAGCACGACGCTAACATGGGTGCACGGCAATCACCTTGGCGTGCCGATTGCGTTCACCGATGCGAGCGGCACGGCGGTCTCGGCGCCGAGCTACACTTTGCCCGGCTTCCCCGGCCAGATGAAGACGCTCGGCGACATCTACTACAACCGCTACCGCGACTACGACAGCTCCACCGGCCGTTACATCCAGGCCGACCCCATCGGGCTCGAGGGTGGGAGCAATCCGTACCTTTATGCGGAAGCCAATCCGCTGAAATACACCGATCCGTCCGGGCTGAGATCGGCAACTGCTGGAGAAGTTGCGGGCGCAATCGCCTGGGGCATTGCAAGTGCCTTATACGACTATCTTTGGCCCCACGCCCTTCGCTCGGTCTAACAACCCTTTGGCCAATAGCGACCAGGCGAAAGCTCCCTTCGGCGAGCAATTCACGACGAGCCGAGCTGCCCATTCCGGTGTCTATTCGGTATTTTCTGGTGTCCGCTGCGTCTTGATCGCCGCAGCGGCCCCATAAACCGCTGCAAACAAAGGAAAAACTGGTGAGCCCAGCAGGATTCGAACCTGCGACCTACTGATTAAAAGTCAGTTGCTCTACCGACTGAGCTATGGGCCCGACCAGCGATGCCCCGTTACCCGCGAGGTGAGCGCCGGGCAAGGCGATGAGCGAAATGCTGTGCAGTAATCGTCCCTTCAAGCGGCCAGTCGGGTGCGATCGAGGCGAGCGGTCCGATGACGAAGCTCCTGTCCGATGCCGATTTGTGCGGAATGGTCAGGCCCCGGGATCGCCACTTGCCGCCGCTCCACGCGACAATGTCCAGGTCGAGTACGCGCGGACCCCACCGTCGCCCCTGGCGCCGGCCGAAGCCGCGCTCAATCTCTTTGAGCCGCGCGAGCATATCCGGTGGAGGCAATTCGCTTTCTACCAGCGCGACGGAATTGGCGAAGTCCCGTCCAGCCCCGCCGTGCGCCGGGTTGAGCAGGATCGAAGCGGCGTCGAACAGATCGAACTCTTGGTCGAGGAGCGCAATCGCGGCTTCGACGACGCCTGTCGGCCGTCCGTGCCGGCCGTGAGGCCGGTTGGATCCAATGGCGATGGCGTAGAGTTGCGTTGCGCCGGACACGGCCCGTCGCCTACGGCAGGCCAATGCAGTTCGCCAGCCCTGCTGACCGATCGCCGCTGCCGCTGGCGGAGGCCCCGCGCGACTGTCCGCTGTGTCCAAGGCTGGTCGCTTTCCGGCACGAGTGCAGGGTAGAGTTCCCGGAATGGTGGAATGCTCCCGTGCCGGCATTCGGAGATCCGAATGCCTGGATGGCGATCGTCGGCCTCGCTCCCGGCAAGCATGGCGCGAACCGCACCGGCCGTCCTTTCACGGGTGATTACGCTGGCGATCTACTTTACGCGACCCTGCTAAAATACGGTTTGGCCGAGGGCGAATATCGCGCTGACCCGGCTGACGGTTTGTCGCTGAAAGGCGCCGTAATCCTCAATGCGGTCAAATGCCTGCCACCCGCGAACAAGCCGGAGCCGAACGAGATCGCGACCTGCCGCAATTATTTCGAAGCGGCACTGGTTGCGTTACGAAAAGTGCGAGTGCTCGTCGCGCTGGGGCAGATCGCTCATGTCGCCGCTGCGCGCGCGCTGGGCCTTACGCCTACGACGACAAGGTTCGGTCACGGCGCGGAGGCAAGGGCGCCGGATGGCCGCATCCTCCTCTCGAGCTATCATTGCTCACGATACAACCAGAACACCAACCGATTGAGCGCTGAGATGTTTGAAAGCGTGTTCGAGAGAGCGCTGACGCTTCGTGATGGCTGACGAGATCCACACGAAACGGCTGGTGCTTCGGCGCGCGACCTATGAAGACGCTGCGCCGATGCATCGGATCATGAGCGATCCGGTCGCTATGCGGTATTGGTCGAACCCACCTCACAAGGAGATGGCTGAGACCGAACGATGGATGGCATCCATGGTTGAGGCAGATCCGGCAGACAGCGACGACTTCATAGTTACGCTTGACGGCGATCTAATCGGCAAATTCGGAGCTTGGAGGCTGCCCGAGTTCGGGTTCCTGATTGACCCTGTCCACTGGGGGAAGGGCTATGCGAGCGAGGCAATGGCCGCCTTCATCGAGCATCGGCGAAGGAAGGGCGCGACCGAGCTGACCGCCGACGTCGATCCGCGAAACCTGTCATCCATCATGTTGCTTGCGCGCCATGGATTTCAGGAGATCGCCCGGGCGAGTGGTACGTGGCAAGTCGGCGACGAGCTTTGCGATAGCATCTACTACCGGCTGGAGCTTTAGCCCGCCGCCGTCTTGCAGAGCGGCACTAGTCTGCTCGAACGTTCGCTACTCGCTGGCTCCCCGAGGGCGCTGCGGGATTGCTGTCTGCGACGAGCTTCCAGCTACCATCCGCCTGCTTCTTCCAGACGCTGAGGTTCGTGCCTTTTATGTTCACGACTTTTTTCGTCGTCGGATCGGTGTAGCTCTCGCTGTACTCGGCGGTGGAGTAAGCCATGTCGCCGCCATCGCTGAAGACTTTCGCCCCGGGCTTATAGTCGATCTTCAATGTCGGATCGGCGAGGAATGTTTTGAAACCTGCGGCAATTGCATCTTTGCCCCGGCTGGCTTCACCGCGCTCGCTTATGAAGACGGCATCGTCTCCGTAGATGCTGCCGGCACCCGCCTGATCGTGCGCAGTGATGGCGGCGATCTGACCTTGCTCGAGTTTCTCTATTGCCTGCGTCTCGGCCGATGTGTCCGGCTTTGCCGCTGGCGCGGAAGCGTTCTGCGTACATGCTGCGCAGGCCAGAACAGCGGTAAAGGTCAGAATCGTTTTCATTGTCCGTCCCCCTTCATTGAGGGCACGGAACGAACGCCCGCGGCAGGGCGGCGTCAATCAGGGAGATTAGCGATCTTCTACCAGCCGCCCGTAAAGCTCCGGCCGACGATCCCGGAAGAAGCCGAAAGCGGCACGATGCTTCTTGGCCTGCGACAGGTCGAGCGTCGCGACGAGCACACCTGTCTCTTCTGCCCCTAACTCCGCAAGGATGTCGCCGCGTTCGTCGCAGATGAAGCTGTGACCGTAGAAACGCTGGCCATGCTCGGTGCCGATGCGGTTGGCCGCGACTACAGGCACGACGTTCGATACTGCATGTCCGATCATTGCCCGCCGCCAGAGCCGTGACGTGTCGAGGTCGGGATCGTGCGGCTCAGTGCCGATTGCAGTCGGGTAAAAGAGGATTTCTGCGCCCATCAGCATCATCGCCCGCGCAGTCTCGGGATACCATTGGTCCCAACAGACTCCGACGCCGAGCGTGGACATGTGCGGCCCGCTCCAAACCTTGAAGCCCGTGTTGCCGGGGCGGAAGTAAAACTTCTCCTCATAACCCGGACCGTCCGGGATATGACTCTTGCGATAGACGCCGGCGACCTTGCCGTCGGGACCGATCATGGCGAGCGAATTGTAATGATGCGGGCCATCCAGCTCGAAGAAGCTGGTCGGGATCCAGATCTTCAACTCCTTCGCCAGCTCTTGCATTGCGACGACCGACGGATGCTCTTCAGTGCGCCGCGCATTAGCGAACAGGCCTTCGTCCTCGACACGGCAAAAATAGGGCCCTTCAAATAGCTCAGGCGGAAGCACAACCTCCGCGCCCTTGGACGCGGCCTCGCGCACGAGTTCGCTCACGGCGCGGATGTTGGCGACCGTGTCGTCAGTGAAGGCGAGTTGGAGCGCTGCGACGCTAAGCTTGGTCATGCGGGAACCTGCTGGGAGATACAGTGGAAGCTTCCGCCTCCGGTCAGCACATGGTCAGCACGAAGACCGATTGCAACGCGGCCCGGAAAGAGGGCCTGAACGACTGTAACCGCTGCAGCGTCGTTGGGAGCGCCATATTGCGGAACGACGACCGCCGCATTCCCAATGTAGAAGTTCATGTAACTGGCGGGGACGACGTCGCCATCCTCATTCTCGATGCGACCGGGCGAGGGCAGGGTGACCACGTCCAGCTTTGCGGCGTTGAGACGCTTGGCGGCGTCACGATAGACGGCAAGGTTCGGGTCGTCCTTCGCCGCGGCGGGAATGGCGACGCGGCCTGGCGCCACGAAGCGGGCAAGATTATCGACATGCCCGTCCGTGTGGTCGTTCAGCAGTCCATCGCCCAGCCAAACAACCCGATCGAAGCCCAGGTCATGCTCCAAACGGCCTTCGATGTCCTCGTGAGTCGCTCGGGGATTGCGGTTGGGGTTCAGCAGGCACTGCTCGGTCGTAATGACTGTGCCGGATCCGTCATGGTCAATCGCTCCGCCCTCGAGCACCCACTCGGCCCGCGAGTAAGGAAGGGCAGCTGCCGTCGCGAGCCGTTCACCGATGTCTTGGTCGCCTTCTAGATCGTACTTTCCGCCCCAGCCGTTGAAGCGAAAGCCTTGCGCGCGGCGTTGCTTGCCCGATCCCATGACGATCGGCCCGCTGTCGCGCAGCCAGATGTCGCCGAACTTCTCGACGATGACATTGGCGAAAGGAGCAAGCTGCTGTGCCTTATTAGCGGCGTCGTCGTGGGCAGCGATGAGCCAGACCTGCTCGCCCTTGCCGTTGGAGTGCACAGCCTCGGCGAAGGCCGCAACCTCGCGCTCAGCCTCCTTGAGATCGGACAGCCAAAGGTCTGGATCGGAAGGAAAGCCGATCCATACGGCCTCATGCGGCGCCCATTCGGGAAGAAGGGAAGACGTCATGACGGCGCGCCTAGCAACCGCAAACAAAAAGGGCGACCCCGAAGGATCGCCCTGTTGTTCGAACCGATCGAATGATCAGCGCGAATAGAACTCGATCACGAGGTTCGGCTCCATGCGCACCGGATAAGGAACCTCATCCAGCGTCGGAACGCGGGTGTAGGTAACCTTCGAGGTGCCATCGGGAACGACATAATCTGGCACGTCGCGCTCGGCGAGGCTCTGTGCCTCAATGACCAGCGCCATCTCCTGCGCCTTCGAACCTAGCTCGACCACGTCGCCGATGTTCACGCGGCGCGAGGCGATGTTGCACTTGACGCCATTCACGCGAACGTGGCCGTGGCTGACCAGCTGACGGGCCGCCCAGATCGTAGGTGCGAACTTCGCACGGTAAACGACCATGTCGAGGCGACGCTCAAGGAGACCGATCAGGTTCTGCGAAGCGTCGCCCTTCATGGCGCTCGCTTCCTGATAGGTCCGCTTGAACTGCTTCTCGGTGACGTCGCCGTAATAGCCCTTCAGCTTTTGCTTGGCGCGGAGCTGAATGCCGAAGTCGGACACCTTGCTTTTGCGACGCTGGCCGTGCTGTCCGGGGCCGTATTCGCGGCGGTTGACCGGGCTCTTGGGACGTCCGAAGACGTTCTCGCCCATGCGGCGGTCGAGTTTATACTTGGCGCTGCTGCGCTTGCTCACGTGTTATTCTCCAATTCGCGTTTCAGTTTGCCCGGAACCGCACCGCTGGACCTTGCCTGTCCCGAATACATCGAGGGGCGTCCAACGCGATCGCCGCTTCACCAGGCTTGCGGGATCAATTGCGAGCGGCGCACCTAGCGGCACGCCCCTCGGAGGTCAAGTTTTCGACCTTTAGCGGGCGCCTACGGTTTTGAGGTCGTTGGCCGTCGTCGCATTCTTGTTCGCCCACTCCGTCTCGGTCATGCAGATCTTCTTCTTCATCCGAGAACCGGTGAAGCTCGGATCAACCTTGCAGATCTTCTTTTCTTTCACCGGCGCGGTGGCGGGAGCTTCGACCTGGGCCGCACCGGCGGCGGGATCGGTGGCGAGCAGCATTGCAGCAAGGAACAGAGCCACGGAATTATCCTCGATTATGTAATGACTTGAATGCGTTGGGGCAATCACCCGATGTGGTCAAGCGTTGCGTCGAGGCGGTTCGACAAGCGACCGAATGATTCCACGAACGGCTTTCACCTCACGCGATGACCAGCCGGTCTTGGTGAAAATGGTCCGGATCGTGTTCTTGGTGGCCTGGGTCCGCGAGGGCGGGTGAAAATAGCCCTTGGCTTCCAGCTCTCCTTCGAGATGGGCGATCAAGCCCTCCATTTCATTCTGCGGGGCAGGGGCTTCGAGTTCCTTTGAGGGCGGCACGGCGAGCTCCGCGCGCTTGGACCATTCGTAGGCAAGCAGGATTACCGCCTGGGCGAGGTTCAGGGAGCCGAAATCGGGGTTGATGGGCACGGTGACGATCTTGCTCGCCAACGCGACGTCCTCGGTTTCGAGGCCCGAACGTTCCGGGCCGAACAGGATTGCGATTCGTGCGGGAGAAGCGGCGATCTCAGCCGCCATCTGTTGCGGTGTGACCACCGGCATTACAAGGTCTCGACGGCGGACGGTGGAAGCGAAGACGGTCGAGCAGTCGGATATGGCGTCGGGGACCGTTTCGAAAACCCGTGCTTGCTCCAGCACTGCATCCGCGCCGCTCGCCGAAGGGCCTGCGTCAGGATTGGGCCAGCCGTCGCGGGGGGCGACGAGTCGCATTTCCGTGAGGCCGAAGTTGAGCATGGCGCGCGCGGCCTTGCCGATATTCTGGCCAAGCTGCGGACGGACCAGAACGATGACTGGCTTGGCGCTGCTCACAGCAACCTGTCATGATCAGGCGGGACGGATTCCTTCTCCACTCTCTCGGCGATTTCGGCGAACTCGCTAGGGTCGCTGAAGTCTTTGTATATGCTTGCGAATCTTATGTAGGCGACGTGGTCGAGTGATTTCAGTCCCGCCATCACGGCTTCGCCGATCTTCACCGTGGAAACCTCGTCGCCCTGCGTCTCAAGCTGGCGCTGAACGCCGCTGATCAGGCGATCGATCTTCGCCGGATCGACCTCGCGCTTCCTTGTCGCATGGCCGATCGCCCGGGCGAGCTTGTCGCGATCGAACGGCTCGCGCTTGCCATCTTTCTTGACGACCGTGAGGTCGCGAAGCTGGACTCGCTCAAAGGTTGTGAAGCGGGCTCCGCAAGCCTCGCACTGCCGCCGGCGCCGAATTGCCGCGCCATCTTCCGACGGGCGGCTGTCCTTCACCTGGCTGTCTTCATGGGCGCAAAAGGGGCAACGCATCAGCTATAGATAGGGAAGCGCGCGCAAAGCTCCCGCACGCGACCGTTCACCTCGCGTTCGATGTCGCCATTGTTGTCCGGGCCATTCTTCACGAGCCCGTCGAGCACGTCCGCAACCATGTCGCCGATGTCCCGGAAGTCGGCCTCGCCGAACCCGCGCGTCGTGCCGGCCGGCGAGCCAATGCGGATGCCGCTGGTCTTCACCGGCGGGAGCGGATCGAACGGGACGCCGTTTTTGTTACAGGTGATCCCCGCATGCTCGAGGCTCTCGTCGGCATCTTTGCCGGTCAGGCCGAGGGGGCGAAGATCCACCAGGGCGAGATGCGTGTCCGTGCCGCCAGCGACTAGATCGGAGCCGCGCTCCTTGAGGCGGTTTGCGAGCGTTTTGGCGTTGGCGATCACAGCCTTCGCGTAGGTCTTGAACTCCGGCTGGAGCGCTTCGCCGAATGCGACGGCCTTGGCGGCGATGACGTGCATCAGCGGTCCGCCCTGCAGGCCCGGGAAGACGGCTGAATTGACCTTCTTCGCGATAGCCTCGTCGTCGGTCAGCACCATGCCGCCGCGCGGGCCGCGAAGTGTCTTATGCGTAGTGGTCGTAACAACGTGTGCATGGCCAAAAGGCGATGGATGTTCGTTTGCCGCTACGAGGCCGGCGAAGTGCGCCATGTCAACGAAGAGGTAGGCGCCAACCTCATCGCAGATTGCCCGGAAGCGTGCGAAGTCGAGGTGACGCGGATAGGCTGAGCCGCCAGCGATGATCAGCTTCGGCTTATGCTCCTTCGCCAGCCGCTCAACCTCATCGAAGTCGACGAGATGATCGTCCTGACGAACGCCGTACTGAATGGCGTTAAACCATTTTCCCGACTGAGCCGGGGGCGCGCCGTGCGTGAGGTGACCGCCGGCCGCGAGGCTCATTCCCATGATCGTGTCGCCGGGCTGGACCAGTGCCATCATCACTGCGCCATTGGCTTGAGCGCCGGAGTGCGGCTGGACGTTGGCGAACCCGCAGCCGAAGAGCTTTTTGGCCCGCTCGATCGCCAGCGTCTCGACCTCGTCGGACGGAGCGCATCCCTGGTAATAGCGGCGGCCCGGATAACCTTCCGCATATTTGTTGGTGAGAACCGACCCCTGAGCTTCGAGAACTGCCCGACTGACTATGTTCTCAGAGGCGATAAGCTCGATCTGTGTCTGTTCGCGAGTGAGCTCGTGCTTGATGCCTTCGAATACGGCTGGGTCCGCCTCGGCTAGATGCCGCGTGAAGAAGCCGTCGGGCTGAACGTCGTTGAGGTTGGCAGCGGAGGCCATCAGGCGGGTTCCCGTTCCGAGGGGTTGGCGAGCTGGTCCACGCGGCGCTGGTGGCGGCCGCCGAGGAAATCGCTCGTGAGAAAAGCGGTGACGCAGGCCTTCGCCATCTCGATACCGATCAGGCGGGCGCCAAGGGCGATTGCGTTGGCATCATTGTGGTGGCGGGCCAGCGATGCTGAGAGTGGCTCCGACACCTGAGCGCAGCGGCAGGCGGGATTGCGATTGGCGGCAATTGCTACGCCGATGCCTGACCCGCAAACGGTAATACCTCGATCGGCCCTGCCGTCGGCAAGCACATCGGCTAAGAGGGCGCCAAACCGCGGATAATCAACGCTTTCCGGTCCGTTCGTGCCGAGGTCGATCACTTCATGGCCGTCGGCACGAAGCCAGTCGGCAAGCTGATCCTTCATTTCGAATCCGGCATGGTCGGCGGAAAGGGCGATGCGCATGCGAGCCTCCTAGCGCGGCCCGCCGCGACGCGCCACCGCAAGTGTGGCTCGGCGGCAAGTCCGGGCGAGCTTGCGGCAGGACCTTGAGCAAGATTTACAGCCGTTTTTGTGATAAGGCGACCCGCGCCAATTACAGCTTCGGGGGACGCCCATGCTGATCAGTGCTCTGATAGCCACCTTTTTGGCGGCGCCGGTACCGGAAACACCCGGTACAAATCACCCGGCCATCGTTGTCACGGCGGAGAGAATCCGTGACCAAAAGGCGACGCTGGCTGCCTGCATCTCCCGTAAATGTCCGGCAGACGAAGACATAGATGCGACGTTGGCGCTTGCTGAAAGCCAGCTCATCAACGGTAAGTACCACGACGCACGCACGACGCTTCTCGCCTCCCTTGGTCGGAACAAATATGAGGCAAGGCGCTATCCGATCCCGGTGTCTGATCTGTACCGCGCAAATGCTCGGGTCGCGGCCGATCTTGGAATCGATGACGATTATTATCGCTCGACCTGGGGCATCTACCGCACCCTGAAATATGGCCTTCCATCGGACGAGGTGCGCCAGTTCTCGGCCCTGATGGAAGTTGCTGAGATGAACTATCGCACGCGTGGGCACGAACGTGCGCGACTGTATTACGAAATGATTGCGAAAGAGGCTCGAAGGGTCGGCCGTCCCGACATTGCTGCGATCGCCGAGCTTCGATCGGCGATCCGGCACCTGCCTCCCGGCAGCGGTTGGCAGCTCGACGAAATCAATAAGGTTGCGGGTTTGCAGGGGCCCGACATGCGGGGAGCCGTGCTTGAGGCGAAGCTCGCTTTGGCTCGCATGGCCTATGCCAAGGGAGATGATACGAAAGCGGAAGCAATCCAGAAGGATCTGGCAGCGCTAGATATAAAGCGTCCGATTCTGATCTACTCGCCGCCCTACCAGATGCTGATGAGTGACACTCCGCGCGGCAATGAAGTCGAAAGCCAAATATCGCGGAACGTCGTCAACAACCCTCGTGGCATAGACCTTAGTCCCACGAGGGACTCCGTCAGGTTCAATGGGCACGGACCCGCGGTCTTTGGCACGCAGCGCGTGACACCTGTCGTCGAAGACATGTGGCTCGACGTCGCTTTTCGCGTGACGCCGGACGGAAGGGTTGCGGATCTGGAGGTCGCGCGGAGCCACGGCGATACGTACTGGGCAAAGCCGCTGCTCGGGTCGATTCAAGGCCGGAGATACACGTTCGCTGATCCAAACTCCCCGACTTCCCGGCGTCTCGAGCGCTACACTTACACTTCCGGTCTCGAAAAGAAGTCGGTGACGCGCTCGCGCGGGCATGCGCCGAACACTCGGGTCGAATATATGGATCTCAGCAATGATTCCGGTGGACTGAGCGACCTGGAATAGTCTTCGGCGTACCTCACGCCGGCTTGGCCGCTCCGCCTTCCAGCTGGGCGAGCCGCGCGGCCATTTCGTCGAGCCGCTGCTGCATCATATTGTCGCGCGAGTAGCGGCCGCGAGCGACACGCAGTGCTTCGGCCAGCGAGGGAATGATCTCCCGGATGGCGTCGATTTCCTGCCGATTGTAGCGGTTGCCATCCGAGCGGCGGCCAATGAGCAGCACTCCGACCGAACTTTCCTCGTCCTCCAGGACCAGCTTCTCGATCAGCTTGGGGTCCTCAGCCGATGTCACGCCGCGCGCGGCGATCAGCTCCTGGCCCATTGCCGTGTCCAGCACGATCGCTGAAGCCGCAGGATGCGCTGCCTGGTCGATGATCGAGAGAGCCCGGGTTGCGACCTCGGCCGGAGGCTCGGTCAGGCCCCAGTTCTTCAGCCGCTTCGCCGAATCGTGAATCTGGTCGAGCGGCCCGCCAAAGTGGCGTCTTGTCCAGCCGAGGACCGCCGATTGCGTGGGAGAAAAGACACCGGCCGCAATGATCGCTCCAACGGTCGTTGCACCGGCCTCGCTCTCGCGGCCCATGACCTCCGTGATGACGAGCTTCACCAGGTCTGAGCTTGCCGCCCAGACGACCCCGACGATCAACGTCACCACGGCATAGGCGGCCGAGCGCGTGATAACCGTGTCTGCCTCCCACAATCGGAAGCGGGTGAGCGCTACGAGCAGGCCGATAGCCATGGCGGCCATGCCCGAGCTGAACAGGACAAGCACCGTAAGGCTCATTAGTGGGGTCATCGAGTTGGGTTCGTCACCGGCAAGCGCTGCGAGAATGACTGCGGCGAGTATCAGGACCAAGCCGGCCGCAAAGCCAAAGCCGGCCCATTTGATCTGCTGACGGACTATCCCATCGGGCTCCCGCCTGAAGCGGATGATCTGACAGGCCAGAACCGCCAACAGCACGCCTACGGCGACAATGCCCTGCAGGTCCTCGTTCACGCCCGGGCTCGAGGCGAAGATCGTCAGCAGGATACCGAGAGGAATCAGCCAGCGCAGGAATCGCGGGACAAACACGCCGTCCGGAAAGGCGGCGAGGCCGATCAGGAGAAGGTAGTAGAAAGCCGCTCCGATGATGTCGATCATGTAGTCCTGGTTCGTCCACAACCAGAACTGCATGGGCGGGTCGATCGTCGCGACCATGCCTACGAATGCAAACGCCAGCAGCATCGCCACCGGATCATTGGGCCGTCGGAGAGCGAGGAGCATCCCGCAGGCGAGCAGGGCCGAACAGGCCAGGAGGGCAATGGCGAGCCTTGTCCAGATGCGAACGTTCCGCTCGCTGAGGTCAGCTGGCGAAACGGCAACCTTGTGTCGGATCTGCGCGAGCTGAACCTTCTTGCCATCAGGCTGGAGGAGGACGACTTCCACCGGGTTCGCCTGCGCCTGGTCGAGCAACTGCGCGAACTTCGAAACCTTCAGGTCCTGCGGAACGAGCTTGCCGTCGATCGACACAACCTTCGCGGTCAGAGGAATTGTCGGCTTCTGCCCCTGTGGCGCGTAGGTGCCCGCCAGCAGCTCGCCACTCGTCGTCACCTCAAAGTCGAGACCGAATTCGTGGATCACGGGCTGGGTGTAGTAGCTCGCCCGTACGGCGTAGATTGTGCTGACAAGGACGGTCAGGACGGCGAGGCCGAAAAGGATCATCCATAATGGGCGCAGCCAGTTCGCCTGGCGATCGGGCAAGGCCCGCAAGCGCAATGGTGGATGGATGAACGCCTTAACCAACGCCATTTTGAACCGGGGCCCCTGTACCGACTCGCGGTACCGAGACTAACTGGCACTTAACGGTGATTAAATAGGCGATTACCGCCGGGCCTTAAGCCGCGAGCTGCAGCTCCAGCCGGTCCCAGATTTCAAGCAAGGCAGACGTCAGCTCGTCCATCATCTCCGCCGTGTGATGCGGTCCCGGAGTGAAGCGCAGCCGCTCGGTCCCACGGGGAACGGTCGGGTAATTGATCGGCTGAACGTAAAGACCGTACTCGGCGAGCAGGATGTCGCTGATCCGCTTGGCCTTCACCGGGCACCCCACAAGCAGCGGCACGATATGCGTGACGCTCGGCATTGCGGGCAGACCTGCCGATTGGAACTTGGCCTTGAGCATGGCAGCAGACTGCTGCTGCATTTCCCGCTCGATCGCGTTGGCTTTCAGATGCCGAACGCTGGCCAGCGCGCCGGCGACGAGCACGGGCGAAAGCGAAGTCGTGAAGATGAAGCCGGGTGCATAGCTACGGATGCAATCCACGATCGTCTTACTGGCGGCAATATAGCCGCCCATCACGCCGAAGGCCTTGCCCAGCGTGCCCTCGATCAGCGTCAGCCGATCGGCGACGCCGTCGCGTTCCGAGATCCCACCACCGTGCGCGCCGTACATGCCGACTGCGTGCACCTCGTCGAGATAGGTGAGCGCGTTATACTTGTCGGCGAGGTCGCAAATCTCCGCGATGGGCGCGATATCGGCGTCCATCGAATAGACGCTCTCAAAAGCGATCAGCTTCGGCGCTTCCGGATCGGCCGCCGCCAAAAGCTCTTCAAGATGCTCCAGGTCGTTGTGACGGAATACGCGCTTCTCGCAGCCTGAATTCTTGATCCCCGCGATCATCGAGGCGTGATTCAGTTCGTCCGAAAATATGATGCATCCCGGCAGGAGCTTGCCAAGCGTCGAAAGCGCAGCCTCATTCGACACGTAGCCGGACGTGAAAAGAAGGGCGCCTTCCTTGCCATGAAGCGAGGCAAGCTCGGCCTCCAACTCGGTGTGATAGTGCGTGTTGCCGCTGATGTTGCGCGTGCCCCCGGACCCGGCGCCAACTTCATGCAGCGCGACGTCCATCGCCTCGATCACAGCTGGGTGCTGACCCATCGCAAGATAGTCGTTCGAGCACCATACGG
>Ga0070671_100002391_pt1 | contig 14503 bp, 12 predicted proteins | sample KBSS73metaG_FD_65341 | JGI IMG/M metagenome (GOLD analysis project Ga0070671, IMG submission 65341) | Switchgrass rhizosphere microbial communities from Kellogg Biological Station, Michigan, USA - KBS S7-3 metaG | ecosystem: Host-associated > Plants > Roots > Rhizosphere > Soil ...
CTGCACGAGGGCACCGTTGGTCAGCTCAACGCCGACTTCGATTCGACCGTCCAGCCCTATCGCGCGCTGGTGCAGAAGCTGCAAGCCAAGACCACCGGTCAGGTCGACTCGGTGGCCGTGGAGTCGATCCACCACGCCCCGCCAGGCCCGAACGGTGCACCGCCGCCCCCGCAGCAGCCCGAATTGTTGGGGGCCGCGTCGCGGACCGACACCGTGATGGTGGTGGCGACGTCGATCAGCCAGAACGCCGGCGCCGACAAGCCGCAGACCGTGCGCTGGAATCTGCGCATCGACGTCTCCGACGTGGACGGCAAGCTGCTGATCTCGCGGCTGGAGCCCATCCGATGAGAAACCTGTTGCGGGTCTTGGTTTTCGACGTACTCGCGCCGCTTGTCGCCGTGCTGGCCCTGGTGTACATCGGCATCGTGTTGGCCTGGCCGCTGTGGTGGGTGTCGGTCTGTTCGGTATTGTGCCTACTCATCGTCGAGGGCGTCGTCGTCAACGTCGTTCTCGCGCGCCGTGATTCGGTCACGATGGGCACCGACGACGACGGCCCCGGACTGCGACTGGCCGTTGTCGCCGTCGCGACCGCCGCGTTGGCGGCCGGCGTGATCATCGGTTATGTCAACTGGACGGTGCCCGACCGCACGCTGAACAGTGACACCACCGAGGTGGTCGGCATCGCCAGCAGTGTCTCGGAGGCTTCGGCTACGTTCACGCCGCAAACCCCGAACGCATCGATGGACCGGGTTACGGCCATGATGTCAGCGAAGAGCGCCGAGGCGTTCAAGCGCGAATTCGCCGATGTGGCAAAGGATTTGACGAGCAGAAACATCTCGGCTCAGGCCAGCACGGTGTCGGCGGGCGTCGAGGCGATCGGGCCGGACGCCGCCAGCGTCGCGGTGATCATGCGTGCGACGCAGAGCTCGCCGGGCAAGCCGACGGACACCGCGGTGCTGGCACTTCGCGTTCAGCTGTCGAAGTCCGACGGACGCTGGGTGGTCGACGACGTGTCGCCGATCCACTCGCGCTAGCGCAGCAGACGCGCGTGGTCGACCTTCAGGCAGCGGTCCATCACGACTTGCAGTCCCGCTGCTTCGCCATCCCGCGCGACCTGGTCATGCCACAGCCCGAGTTGTAACCACAACACCTTTGCGCCGACGTTGATGGTGTCGGTCAGCACGCCAGGCAGATACTCGCGGCGCCGGAACACGTCGACGAGATCGGGCACCACCGGAAGGTCCGCCAGCGATGGGTACACCGGCGTGCCTTCGATCTCGTCGATCGTCGGGTTGACCAGGTACAGCTCGTAGTCGCTCGCCGACTTCAGATAGCTCCACACGTCATGGCTGGCTCGCATGGGGTTGGCCGACGCGCCGACGATCGCGACAGTGCGCGTCTCCCGCAGGATGTGTTCGATGTTCGGCGCGTGGGCCATACCTAGTGGCGTTGATCGCGCATCTTTGCGAACCGGTCGGACAGCCGGCGCATCCGGATCATCAGCGAGGCAGGCGGACTCGTCGTCCCGGCGACATACGCCGCAAACTCCTTGCTGGGCACACCGATGCGCGAGGCGAATTCGTCGGGGCCGAGACCCGAGCGCTCCAGCAGCGTCTGCACATGGCGGCTGACCTCGGCGCGCTCGTTGGCCTCGAGATGCTCGCGGGTGCGGATCAGCACCTCCGACAGGGCCTTCGAAACGCCGTAGGGCCGTGCGGTTTCCAGGACTTCCTCGACCTGGCGTGCGGTCCTGCCGTACGGATCACGCTTGATCGCGACAACGATGCGCTGCCAGACGGTGAGGTCGTCAGTCTCCAGCGCCGCGCGAATCGCAGACGTCGGCCAGAACTCGACGGGCCGATCATCGATCGCCGGCTTGCGGGCACTTCTCGGCGCCGGCGCTCTCGTCGGGCCGGCGACTGCATCGCGGCGCGCGTCCCGAATGTCGGGTGCCAACGTCACCTCGCCTCCTCAAGCATCGCTACCGCCACCGATAGGCAGCGCTCCCTGACCTTGGCCCAATCAGCCTCCGCCTCAGGGCCCGACATCCTGGTGTCGTGCTCGTCTGACGGTTGTGGATCGGCCAGGCGGCGTACCAACTGGGTGGCGACCCATTGTTTTCTTGAGCGGTCTCCACAGTAGTACCGGTCCATTGACGCCAGCACCACAGCGGCAGTGTGAGTCTCCATGGAGTCGACCAGTTCGGCAAACTCAGCAAAATCCCTTGTCGTGTTTCGGCACATGACCAGGTAGCTCTTCAGCCGCAGCGTCTCAGCCCCGGTCGGAACCTGCAGCCGGTCGCCGGTCGGCAGCTGCACGTTGGTGGTCTCCACCGGGCTGCTGCGCGCGACCGGTGCGCGTTCGGTGTCGGCCTCGGTCTCCAGCGCATCCAGCGCCACCGACAGCCTGCCCCGCCAGATCGTCACCGGATGCACCTCGGGCAGGCTCGGCGGCTTGGACTTGCCGTTCTTCACGCCGTTTCCGGTTGTCCCACCGTTGCGATGTCCGGCTCCGTTCACGATCGCCGGTATCGGCTGGGTGGCGGGAGCGACGCCGAGCGCGAGCGGGTCGGCAACGGTAATCGTATCGGGGGCAAGGCTTTTCAGTCTGGCCGCGGACTTGACCACCATCCGAAGGTCGGAGCCCGTCGGCCCGAGCGACGAAATGTTGTCAGGGATGATGACCAGGTCGGGCAGGTCGACCTTGGGGATCGGCTTCTCGAAGTCCACCGACGGCAGGATGCGGGCCAGCCAGCGCGGCAGCCACCAGTTCCATTCGTCGAACATGGCCATCAGCGCGGGCACCAGCACCAGCCGCACCACGGTGGCGTCGACGGCGATCGCCACCGCGCACGCAACGCCGAGCTGAGCGACCAACGGCATGCCGGCGAACGCGAACCCGATGAACACCGCGATCATGATCAGGGCGGCGCTGGTGATGGTGCGGGCGCTGGTGCTCACCCCGTACGCGACGGCGTCGCGGGTGTTCTTGGTCTGCAGGAACCGCTCGCGGATGCGGGTCAGCAGGAAGATCTCGTAGTCCATCGACAGGCCGAACGTCATCGCCAGCACCAGCGGCGGGATCGTGCTGTCCAGCGACGAGATCGGTTTGAAGCCCAGGTCTTCGAGCCAGCCCCACTGGAAGACGACGACGAGGCTGCCGTAGGCGGCGGCCACCGACAGCACCGTCATCAGCACGCCCTTGAACGCCAGGAACACCGACCGAATCGAGATCAGCAGCATCACGAACGCGATCAGCGCGACGAACCCGAACACCAACGGCTGCGTTGACGACACCCGATCGTCGAAGTCCTTGATCAGCGCCGTCGGCCCGCCCACGTCGATGCGTGCTCCTGTGTCGGTCTGCGGCAACTGTGCGCGCATCCAGTCGACCGTCTCGCGCGCGCCCATGTCTTCGGGGTCCACCGACAGCACCGCCGACATCATCGCGCGCCGGTAGTCGTCGCCGAAGACCGGCGGCGACACGGTCACCACGTTGGGTCCCTGCGCCATCTTCTGGCGCACCGCGTCGAGTGCGGGCTGTTTGGCCGCCGCGGAGGCCGCATTGCCGTCAGGGAACGTCACGAGCACGCGGACCGGCCCCAGCGCGCCGGGCCCCAGTGCCTGCGCCGCTGCGTTGACGCCGCCACGGATCTCATGGGTCGGTTCGAACTGGCGCTGCATGCTGTTGCCGAGGACCATCGAGAACGCCGGCGCGGCAAGGGTCAACAGGAACGCCGCGGCCAGCAGGGCCGACGCCCACGGCCGTCGCATCACCCATCCGGTCCAGCGGCTCCAAAACCGCGACTGCGTGGTTTCGACGCGGCGCGACCAATGCAGATACGACGACCGTTTGGCCGCCGCCCGGCCGAACGTCGCCAGCACCGCGGGCGTCAGCGTGGTCGACGTCAACACCGCAACGGCGACGGCGAGGATCGCGCCGGTGGCCATCGACCTCAGCACCGGGGTGTTGATCAGATAGATGCCCGTGACGGACGCGATCACGGTAAGGCCGGAAAGCACCACCGCCAGACCGGAAGTCGCCATCGCCGCGTCGGCCGCTTGTTGGGAATCGCGGCCCGCACGCAGTTCCTCCCTGAACCGCATGAGAATGAACAGTGAATAGTCGATGGCCAGTGCGATGCCGAACATCGACACCGTCGACGTGACGAACACCGACATCGTGGTGTACATCGACAGCAGATAGACCAGCCCCATGGTCACCACGACCGTGCAGATGCCAAGGACCAGTGGCATCGCTGCGGCCGCCAGCGAGCCGAAGACCGCGAGCAAAACAATCAGGACGATCGGAAGGTTCCACTGCTCGGCCTGCGCGATGTCGTGCTTGGTGGCCAGCGTCGCGGCCGCACCCAGTGCGCCCTGCCCGATGACGTAGAGCTTGACCTTGCCGTTCTCGGTCTCGCCCGGCTGATCGCCGGTGATGCCGACCTTCTGCCGCAGCTGTTTGGCGACGTCGACGGCGCCGGTGTTGTTGAAGTCCAATTGCAGGGTGACGACGTAGGGCCGGTCGGGCTGAGGTGGCGGCTGTCCCCCTGGGCTCCGCCCGGGAGGTGCCCCCAGCGGGTTGGGCGCCACCTTGACGCTGGGCACCTCGGCGGCGATGCGCTCGAGTTGGGCGACCGCCGCAGTCATGTCTTGGAACGAGGCGTCCGCGCGCGGGGCTGCGACCAGGGCCAACGGGGAGGCGCCCTGGTCGGGAAAGTGCTGCTCGAGCTCGCGCTGCACATGCAGCGACTGGGAGCCTTCGACTTCGAAACCGCCGCCGGTGAGGTTGCCGGATTGGTTCATCGCCAGATATATGGCGGGAACCAATAACAGCAGCCAAACCGCGAAGACCGCCCAGCGATATCTGCGCAGGTTGCTGCTCAAGCGCATCATGAACTGCTGGATAGCGAACTCCCACTTTCTGCCCGGCGTTGCGAAGCTGAGCCTATAACAGCGTCGTGTAGGGTGACGGGCCCTGAGCAACGCCTTAAGCAGCTCTAACTCCACTCTCGCAATTGCCTCGCCAAGCGTTACTCGAGGCTGCGGACTTCCTGCTATTCACCTGCACGTTTCTTCGCTGGATTGGCAGCGGCAGCGACGCCGATGGCACTATGTGCGACAGGCCGTTTTGGGGTCGGGGAACCCAACTGTCCGATTGCGGAGTGTTTGCGACGTGTCAAAACGTTCGCAAATCGTAAGGAGTTGTCCATGATTTCGACTGCTAGGACGTTGCGTCGCAGCCTTTATGCGGTGTTCGCTGCGTCGGCAGCCGGTGGCGTCAGCGTCGCTGCCCTATTGGGTAACCCGGCCCCGTCAGCAACGGCCGCGACCGATCCGTGCGCGGCCAGTGAGCTGGCCAAGACCATCGGGTCGGTGGCCACGTCGATGGGCTACTACCTCGACGGCCACCCGCAGACCAACCAGGCGCTGACGACGATCTCGCAGCAGCAGGCCGGGCCGCAGTCGCTTGGCGCGGTCAAGAGTTATTTCGACGCCAACCCGCAGGCGGCCAAGGACATGCAGCAGTTGCAGCAGCCGCTGGTGAGCCTGTCGACCCGCTGCCAGCTGCCGATCAGCTTGCCGCAGCTGATGGGCCTCATGCAGGCCGCGCAGCAGCAGGGCGGCGGGCTGCCGGGAGGTTTGCCAGGAGCTCTGCAGACAGCGCAGACGATGGGCGCGGGCGGCGCTGTGGCGCCCACTTCACCGTCGCCCGCATCGGCTGTCACGCAGGGCAGCGGACCGCTGCCCGGGCCGTCGACGATCACCCCGCGTTAGCGCGGCACGACACGCACAGACCATAGCTGACCAGCGGTTTCAGACTTTGTCGCGATCGGTTATTCGCAAGGCAAGAAAGTCTGCACCCTTTCTGCTTAGCTTTTAAATTGTCGGAACCGCCAATGGTTCTCGCCTCTGAACTTCGTCCGAAGGAGCCTGTCCATGTTGCTCTCGGCCCGTACCGCGCGGCGTGCGGTAGCTGGCGTGGTCGGCACCGGCGCGATTGCCGGTGCGATGCTGTTTGGCGCCCTGCCCTCGGCGATGGCCGACGATCCGGCCAACAACCCGCCGAACTGCACCGCTGCCGACTTGGCCGGGGTGGCTTCGGGTGTCTCGGCTTCGACGTCGGCGTACCTCTTCACGCATCCGGATGTGAACTGGTTCTTCACCAGTCTCGAAGGGCTGCCGCGTGACCAGGTCCGCACCGAGGTGAAGAACTACCTGGACCAGAATCCGCAGACCAAGGCGGATCTGACTGGGATCCGCCAGCCGCTGGTCGACCTCAAGAACCGCTGCGGTTCAGCGCCTGCACCTGCGATTCCGTAGCCCCCGTGCGGGTGGGTGAATCGCCCGCGCAGGAGAGCGCGAGCCGTACGGTGCTGATGGTCGACGACGACCCTGACGTCAGGACCTCCGTCGCCCGCGGGCTGCGGCATTCGGGTTTCGACGTCCGGGTCGCGGCGACCGGTAAAGAGGCACTGCGGCTGCTGTCGAACGAATCGCACGATGCGTTGGTTCTGGATGTGCAGATGCCCGAGCTCGACGGCGTCGCGGTGGTCACTGCGCTGCGGGCGTTGGGCAATGACATCCCGATCTGTGTGCTGTCCGCTCGTGACACGGTCAACGACCGGATCGCGGGCTTGGAGGCCGGCGCCGACGACTATCTGACGAAGCCGTTCGATCTGGGTGAGTTGGTGGCTCGATTGCACGCCCTGCTTCGGCGCGCGAGCAACTCGGAGCAGGCGTCCGACACGATGACGGTCGGGCCGTTGACCATCGACACCGCGCGGCGACTGGTGTTCGTCGACGGCGAGCGGGTCGAGTTGACCAAGCGAGAGTTCGACCTGCTGGCAGTTCTTGCCGAGAACGCTGGTGTGGTGCTGTCGCGGCAACGGCTGCTCGAATTGGTGTGGGGCTACGACTTCGACGTCGACACCAATGTTGCCGACGTGTTCATTTCTTACCTGCGGCGCAAGCTCGAACGCGACGGACTGCCAAGGGTGATCCATACGGTTCGCGGGATCGGGTACGTGTTGCGGGATGAGCCGTAGTGAGGTTGCCGCGGTTCCTGCGGTCAGCTTCGTTGCGCACCCGGGTGGCGATCGCATCCGCCGCCGCCGCCGCCGCGGTGGTCGCCGTGTTCACCATCCTCACCTCCGTGGTGCTCGCGAATAACGATGCGGCGCAACTAGATCGGCGACTCGACTCGATCGTCGACGCCAGTATCAATCCCAACGAAGTGCAGGACCCGCGACGCGGTGTGCTCACCACCGGGCGCTCGAAGTCGACCGGGCAGGTGATGTTTCAGCGTGGCCTGCAACTGCCGCCGTTGCCGTTGGGCAGTGCGAACGTCGAAGTGAACGGCGTCGAGTATCGGGTGCGTACCGTCGGCGTCGATCAGCAGGGTGGTGTGGTGATGTCGGTCGGCATCCGCGCCGACAGTATCTTGTTGAACCGCGCCAGGATTCCGCTCTACACCGCCGTCGGTGTGGTGACCGTTTTGATCGCGGCCGGACTCGGCTGGCTACTGGCTGGCCCAGCGATCCGGCCGCTGCGCCGACTGACCGAGCACACCAAGACACTTGGCGAGGACGCCGAGGAGATGCCCGAGGTGCGCGGCGTGCGCGAGGCCGAGGATCTGTCCGAGGCGATGTCCGCGATGCTGAGCAGGCTGGCCGCTGCCCAGCGGGCCACCACCAACTCGCTGCAGGCCGCGCAGGATTTCGCAGCCAACGCCGCACACGAACTGCGCACACCGCTGACGGCGATGCGCGCCGACCTCGACACGCTGCGGATCCACGATCTGCCGGATGACGAGAGAGCCGAAGTGGTGCAAGATCTTTCACGCGCGCAGCGGCGCGTGGAGGCGATCATCACCGCGCTCGGGCAGCTCGCGTCGGGCCAGCTGGCGCAGGTCGAAGACCGCGAGCTCATCGACATCACTGACATGCTCGACCGGGTCGCGCGGGAGAACATGCGCACCGCCGCCGGCGTCGAGATCGAGGTCGAGGCCGACGACGATCTCGGGCCGATCTGGGGTTGGCCCGGCGGCCTGCGCCTCGCCGTCGACAACCTGGTCCGCAACGCGGTGACGCATGGTCATGCGACTCGCATTGTGTTGGTGGCACGGCGACTTGCTCATAGCCTGACGATCATCGTCGACGACAACGGCCGCGGTCTGCCCGAGGAAGAGCATCAGGCCGTGCTGGGCCGGTTCTCCCGTGGCAGCAACGCCGCGCCAGGCGGATCGGGGTTGGGCTTGGCGCTGGTGGCCCAGCAGGCAGCACTGCACGGCGGGCGTATCGAACTGTCCGACGGACCGCTCGGTGGTTTGCGCGCGACATTGACGATCTCGACTTCGCCTGAGCTGCCGACCGATTCGGACTAGCCCCGTCGCAGCATCGCCGCCACGGCGCGCCATCCCAGCAGCAGGACGGCCGTCGCTATCGACGCCACCACTATGAAGCTGGTCTGCACCCCCGCGGACGTGGCCTTGCGCAGCAGCATTCCGCCCACGACGGTGCAGACCCATACCGCGACGCCGGTGGGGATGACCGTGAACGGCCTGCGCCATCCCCGGATCAGCAGCCAGCCGACACCGGTGCCCGCCAGAAACGGCCACGCGGTCTGCGCGATGCCCGCGACGGTCAATCCCTCGGCGTGGCTTCGCCTCCCGATCGTGGCGAACACGATCACGCAGACGATGTCGGCCAGCAGGGCGATCAGCGCGCGACGTACCCGCCTGCGCGTGTCATTGATTGGCAACGTTCCTCACATCCAAAACCACTGGGGCTCACTATGTTTCGGGTTCAGGATCATGGGGTGCCTCAGGATCGGGGCTGAACTGCGGCGGCTGTGTGGAGTCGACCGTGGCGTCAGGGTCGATGTCCTTCTCGGTGCGGAACATGAAGAAGAACACCACCCAGCCGATCGCGGAGATGAAGATCCAGCTGACCAGCCGATAGATGAGCATCGCAGAAATCGCGGAGGCAAGGGTCATGCCCGACGTCACCAGGCCCGGCACCAGCACCGCCTCGACGACGAGCAGACCGCCTGGCATCAACGGGATCGATCCGACCGCACGTGCCGCGGCGTACGCCACCGTCACACCGGCCAGGGACGGGTGCGCACCGGTGGCGTAGCAGGCGAAAAGTAGACACCCCACGTCGGCGATCCAGTTGAACAGCGACCAGCCGAACGCCTCGCCGAGCTCGCGGCGCGACAGGCTGACCGACTCCAGCTGGGACAGCGTCTCGCGCCACTTGGTCAAGCCGGTGTCGGAGGGCTTGCCGCGCACCGAGTTGAACCACGACAGCAGCCGCACCCCGATACCGTCGATGAGCTCGGGGCGGGTCGCGACGGCCTGCGCCAGCACGATCAGCACGAGGAATCCGCCTAGCGAAAAGATAAGCGACAGTGGGTTTTTGCTAGCACCCAGCATGAAGGCGCCGCCGAGGCCGATGAGCGCAAGCCCAACCACCTGCAGCGCGCCCGACATCACCAGCTGCCACGACGCCACCACCGGCGACGCGCCCCAGATGCGTTGTTGGCGATAGATGAAGGTGGCCGACAGCACCGGGCCGCCCGGCAGCGTGGTGGACAACGCGTTGCCTGCGTAGAACGCCGCCTCCGAACGCCATTGCTTGACCTTGACGCCCGCCGACCTCAGCAGAGTGCGCTGAATCTGCGCGAAGCTGTGCATCGACGACATCGCCGCGACGATCGCGGCCAGCACCCACCACCAGTTCGCGGAGTAGACACTCTTCCACGCCTTGGCCAACTGGTCCCACACCAGCGTGAGCTCGGCCGCCAGCACGACGGCTGCGACACCGATGATCGCCCAGCGCAGCCACCAGTATTTGCCCCTGGTAGGGCGCTCCTGGCTGCGCGCGTCGCTCGCAGGCGCGTCGTGGGACACGCCAATAGGGTAACGGTGCAGTTCGCGCAGATAATGGCGCAATCGCAGGCGCGCCGAGGTCGATTCGCGAGATGCCCGGCCACGCGTGAGCCTGCCGTTACGCTACCGGCATGTCAGCAGGCCCTTCCATCGGTTCCGTCGCCGATCAGTCAGTGACTCCCTTCGTCCGCAAGACGGCCGCTTGGGCGTGGCGCCTGCTGGTCATCGGCGGTGCGATCGTGGCGCTGTTGTGGGTGGTCAAAAAGCTGGAGGTGCTGGTGGTGCCCGTCGCGCTGGCGACGCTGCTGGCCGCGCTGCTGTTGCCCGTCGTCGATTTCCTCGACCGCCACGGCGCCCCTCGCGGTGGCGCGGTCGCGCTGGTCCTGCTCGGCGGAATAGCCGTCGTCGGGGGAATCATGGCCTTCGTCGTGACCCAGTTCATCCAGGGCGCACCGGCACTCGTCGACCAGGTGAGCGCGAGCATCAAGGGGGTCGGTGACTGGCTGACGACCGGGCCGCTGCACGTGAACCAGGATCAGATCGACAGTGCCCGCAAATCGGCTATCGAAGCGCTGCAGAACAACCAGGAGAAGTTGACCAGCGGTGCGCTGTCGACCGCAAGCACGCTGACCGAGATCGTCACCGGTGCGCTGCTGGTGCTCTTCACGCTGATCTTCGTCCTCCACGGCGGGCGTCACATCTACGGGTTCGTCACGAAGATCTTCCCGCAGGACGTGCGGGACCGGGTGCGTGACGCCGGCCGGGCCGGCTTCCATTCGTTGATCGGCTACGTGCGCGCGACCTTCCTGGTGGCCCTTGTCGACGCGGTCGGCATCGGCACCGGCCTGGCGATCATGGGTGTACCGCTGGCGTTGCCATTGGCGTCGCTGGTGTTCCTCGGCGCGTTCATCCCGCTCGTCGGTGCGGTGATCGCCGGATTCGTGGCCGTCGTGGTCGCGCTGATCGCGAAGGGCTTCGTCTACGCGTTGATCACACTCGGCTTGATCATCGCCGTCCAACAGCTGGAAGGCCATGTGCTGCAACCGCTTGTGATGGGTCGCGCGGTGTCGATCCACCCGCTCGCCGTGGTGTTGGCAATCGCGGGTGGCGGCGTGCTGGCGGGCATCGTCGGCGCGCTACTGGCGGTGCCGACCGTGGCGTTCGTCAACAGCGCGGTGCGGGTGCTCGTGGCCAGCGACCCCGCAGCCGAAGAAGCCGCGCAGGAATCGCAGAGCGGGCCCGTCGTCAAGGCCGAAGCCGACGACATAGAAAACCGAGCAGCGACGGCCGACTAGCACCACGGACCGCCGAAATAAGGTTCCGGTACGTTTCTCGCCGGAAAGCGTGCCGAAACTCTGATCTCGGCAGCGCAGCAGCCGACTAGATCTAGATCCGGCCCTCGCGCCGCAGCAGATCCTGCGCGCTGACCCCTCCGCCGCGGCGCTTGGGCTCGTCGTCCTTGGGGGTGTTCAGCTTCTCAGTGGCCGCATCGGCGTCGGACTTCCGCGGTGTCGGGATGGCCGTCGTCGCGGGTGCATCGGTGTTCTGCGGCCGCGGACGTCTTCTGCCTTCCGGCGGGGTCCCCAGCGCGGGAATCGCGGTCGTCGGCTCGTTGCCCGGCTGCGGCCGGGGCTGACGCGGGCGTTGTTCGGGCATCGCACGTGTGGCATCCGTCGACGGCCGCGCGGGTGGGGCAGCGGGCGGCGCCGCGGGCGGACTGCCCGCACTGTTACCGCGCAATTCGCCGAGCCACGACTCGATTTCGCGCTCTTCGCGCGGCGCGGGGGGCGGCGGTGGTGTGGGCCGGTGCGCCCGTTGTGCGGCTCCGGCCGCGTTGTTCACGACATTGCGGACCGCGTTCTTGGCCACCGACAGCCGCGTGGTCTGCGGTTCGTCGGCTTGCGGGCGGGTGGGGATGCGCGTCGTGCCTGCGCCGGACGGACCATTGCTGCGCGGCGGGGCCGCGATCCGTGACGTCGCGTTAGGCCGCGACGAACCCTCGACCGCGGGATGTGTCGGGTCATGCGGCGGCCTGGGCCGTGCTACCGGTGCACCCGCACCGACGAGCGCCTCGGGGCTGTCTGCCGGCTCACGCACCGCGGGGCGTTTACGTTCGTCGGGCAGCTCGGTCTCGCCGAGGCCGAGGCGCTCTTGAAGTCGTTTCATCCAGCGCGGCGCCCACCAGCAGTCGTCGCCGAGCAGCTTCATCACGGCGGGTACCAGGAACATCCGGACCACGGTGGCGTCCAGCAGCAGCGCGATCAGCAGACCGAACGCGAGGTACTTCATCATCACCAGATCGGAGAAGACGAACGCGCCCGCGACGACGGCCAAAACCAGTGCGGCGCCGGTGATCAGGCGACCGGTCGTGGCGGTGCCGATCCTGATCGCCTCGGCGGTGGACATGCCGCGCTCACGCGCTTCCACCATGCGGGACACCAGGAACACTTCGTAGTCGGTGGACAGGCCCCAGATCACCGCGATGATCAAACCGATCATGGGCGCCATCAACGGCTGCGGTGTGTAGTTCATCAGCCCTGAGCCGTGGCCGTCGACGAACATCCAGGTGAGGACGCCCATCGTCGAACCCAACGTGAGCGCGCTCATCACCGCGGCCTTGATCGGCAACACCACCGAGCCGAACGCCAGGAACATCAGGATCGTCGTCGTGGTAATCAGCAGGACCACCATCAACGGCAGCTTGTCGAACAGGCTGTGAATACTGTCCTGCTCCAAAGCCGGTGTGCCGCCGATGGATACGGTGATGCCGCGCGGCGGTGTCATCGCCCGCAACTCGTTGATCTGCTTGGCCGCGTCGTTGCGGTTCACCAAACCGTTCTGGATCACTCGCACCGACGGCTCCTTCGACGCGCCGTCGAGGTAAGGCCGTTCTTTCCACATCTTCGACGGGTCGTTGTCCGGGTCGATGAAGCCAGGAATCTGCATCGCCTTGTTGCGCACTTCGGCGATCTGCTGGTCGGTAACGGGCTGACCATTGTCGCTCTCCATGACAATCGTCAGCGGTTCGGTGCGGAAGCCCGGGAAGAGCTTGTCGAATTCCTCCTGCGCGAGGCGCACGGAGTTGTCCGGCGGCAGGTACTTCTCGCTGATACCGCCGAGCGCGAGCTGTCCCAACGGGATGATCAGCGCGATCATCACGATGATGATCGGGACAGCGAAAGCGGCGGGCCGCTTCATCACGCGGTTGACGAGCTTGCCCCAGAAGCCTTTCTCGACCTCTTCGCGCGTCTTGGTTTTCTGTGTCTTCTCCGACAGCCACTCCAGATAGACGCGCATCGGCTTCCAGTTGCGGAAGAACGGAACGCGCAGCAAGGTGCGCACGCCGAGCGCGTCGACGTTCGGGCCCAGGATGGCCAGCGCGGCGGCCAGCACGGTGATCGACAGGATCGCCGCGAGCATGACCGAGGCGATGATCGCGTAGGTGATCGACTTGAGGAAGCCCTGCGGGAACAGCAGCAGCGGCACCGACGAAGCCACCAGGATCACCGCGGAGAACATGATGGTGCGGCCCGACGTCATCACCGTGCGCCGCACGGCGGCCTCGGTGTCGTAGCCTTCAGCGATTTCTTCTCGGAACCGGCTGACCATGAACAGGCCGTAGTCGACCGCGATGCCGAGGCCCATCAGCGTCACCACCGGCTGGGCGAAGAAGTGCACGGGAATGAATTCGGCGATCAGGCGCATGATGCCCAGCGCGCCCGCGATGGTCAGGCCGCCGATGATGCCCGGCAAGGCGGCCGCGACGACGCCGCCGAACACGAAGAACAACACCACACAGACAAGCGGGATAGCGGCGACCTCGGCGCGTCTCTGGTCGTCGCCGATGGTGCCCGTCAGTTCGGCGGCCAACGGCTGCAGGCCCGCCATCTTGAAGTCGACGCCGTCGTCCTTGACGCTGAGCAGGTCGTCCTTGACCTTCTTGAAGTTGTTCAGGATCGCGTCGTCGTTGTCGCCCTTGAGCTGGATCGACATGAACGCATGCTGCTTGTCGCCGTCGGCCATGTTCTTGAGCACGTCTGGGCTCTTGAAGTAACCGATCGACCGCAGGATCTCGTCGGGGTGGTCCTTCTCGACCTTGTCGAGGTTGTCGAGGATCTTCTTCTTGAAGTCCGGATCGTCGACCGTCTTGCCCTCAGGCGCCGTGTAGATCCCGACGATGTGGCCGGACGTGTCGCGGCCGTAGGCCTTGTCGGCGACGACCGACGCGTGCACCGACTGGCTGCCCTCGTCGTAGAAACCGCTCTGGGTGACATGGCTGCCGAGACTGATGCCGAACACGCCGCCACCAAGGCACAGTGCGACCATGACACCGATCACTATGTATCGGTATCGGTACACCGTTCGACCCCACCAGGCGAACACGTAAGCTCCTTCTAAGTCTGTGGCTACCCGCGCATTTCCAGTTGTCTACACGCGCGAGGTAAGTAGCGAGGACAGCGGCCGGAATGGCTGCAGCCAAGCCCCTTGCTCGGGCAGCGAATCAAGGCCGATTCGCGGTAGCGGTTCCCGGAAAACACCAGGAATGTCTTCCAGGTCGACGAACTCCAAGGTATCCGACGCTAACGCCCAACTGGCATGTTCGCGA
>Ga0070671_100002398_pt1 | contig 14484 bp, 10 predicted proteins | sample KBSS73metaG_FD_65341 | JGI IMG/M metagenome (GOLD analysis project Ga0070671, IMG submission 65341) | Switchgrass rhizosphere microbial communities from Kellogg Biological Station, Michigan, USA - KBS S7-3 metaG | ecosystem: Host-associated > Plants > Roots > Rhizosphere > Soil ...
TGGGCGAGAACACTGCCGACAACGGAGGCTTACGAATCGCTTACCGGGCGTTGATGGATACGCTCGCCGAACAAAATGGGTCAGCCACAGAGAAGATCGGCGGCTACACGCCAGCGCAGCGCTTCTTCCTGAGCTTCGGTCAGGTATGGTGCCAGAACCAAACCGAACAGTCAGCGAGATTGCGGGCGAAGACGGATCCACACTCCGCTGGTGAGTGGCGGGCTAACGGCTCCGTACAGAACTTCGACGAGTTTGGCAAAGCATTTGGGTGCAAGGTAGGTCAGCCAATGATGCCTCTCAATGCCTGCCGCGTATGGTAACAAATCTCGATGTCTTCTCTGGAAATGCCCAGGCATTGGCTCGGGCATTTGCGGGAGCAAAACGACTCTCGTCCTGCACGAAGGATTTTCCATTCCAAATCCTGAGGAAAACGTTGACGTTGAAGGCGGATTCCATGCCCTGAAAGTGGCACAAAGTCGCGTCACCTTCTACAATTGGCAGAGGAATTTATCCCTAAAGAGTTGCTCGCAACAGACGGCGCCTGAAGCCGGTGCCCGCGAGGATTAAGGAAGCGCATGAGGTTGAGCAGGATTGGCCGGTTTTCAATGGCCTTGGTAGTGTCCGTTGCAATGGGTCTGGGAATGACGGCGTGCGGTGGTGGCACGATCGCATACATCTGGGTTCTCGGAACGCAGTACAACCAGATTTCCGGGTACAAGGTCGACAACTTCACCGGCAACCTCACGCAGGTGGTTCACTCCCCCTTCAGTTCCAACGGAACCACTCCGGTCGCGCTCGTGGTCAAGCCCGGTGGACGTTACGTCTACGTAATCAATAAGGGAGATGCGAAGACGGCCGGTAATATCTCGCTTTACAGTGTCGGTGGTGACGGCGTCCTTACCTTCCAGCTGCCGTATACGAGCCGTGGAACGACCCCTGTCTGGGCATCGGTGGATAGCACGGGAAACTACCTGTACGTACTCGACACTCTTTACCCCGATACGCCGCAGTATCCGAATTCCAAGGGCCTCGGCGCAATCACTGTGTTCGCAATCGATCAGAATACCGGCCGCCTGCAGCTGGTACCTAACCAGCAGATCAAAGACAGCAATCAGACTCAGCTCACGTTCTTCCCCGTAGGGCCCAGGCCGTTGATGATGCGCGTAGCCGGAGGCTGCTTGTTCACGATCAACGGAGGAGACCAGACAGTTTTTCCGTATTCGGTGGGATCAAACGGGCAACTTTCCCTGACTGCAAACTCTACTATCACGACTGGCGCAGGAAACCTCACCTCAATCAGCACCAGCGGAAACTACGTGTATCTGACCGACGCCGCGCCTACCTCCGATAGTCCTGGCGGGCGAATCCTTCCCTATACGGTTGGATCAGGCTCCGCCGCCTGCTCTTTGAACACGTTGACCGGTGGTCCCGTAAACAATCTTCCGTTGACTTCGAACCCGGTCTACTCCTTTCCGGACAACAAGGGCAAGACGCTGTATGTTCTGAATCGCTCTTCGCTTGATCCACAGAATAAGACCAGTTCCATCTCGGCGTTCACAATTGACGCGACGACCGGAAAGGTGTTTCCCCTTGGAACCGGCGGCAGTCCGTCTGCAGGAAATCCGTACGCTGTAGGCGCTGGGCCGGTCTGCATGGTCGAAGATCCGTCGAATCAGTATGTGTACACATCGAACAACATCGATGGGACGATTACTGGCAGGCGAATCGATTCCAACAGCGGCGAATTGAGAGAACTCACGCGCGGCTCTACGTTCCCCACGACAGGGCAACCTACCTGCCTTGCGCTCAGCGGAAACGTTAACTAGCCCGTGCGAAGACCATGGAACGGCAGCCCCGCAGTCGGTTTGAATAGAAGCAGCAAGCCTGCGGAGATGATCGGCAATTGGAGTAAGGGAATCGCATGACGTTGAAGACAGTGGGCCAAAGAGCGATAGCCTCGATTGTGTCCGTGGCGATGGGGCTCGGCCTGACGGCGTGCGGGCGCGACTATACCGTCGGATACGTATATGCCACAACGGCAAAGGACACTGCAGGTCTCCTCAACGGCTATAAGGTCGATTACCAGCAGGGATTCCTGGTTCAGCTTGCCAACTCGCCTATTCCAACGGGCGGCAAGAATCCGGTAACCGTGGTGGCTTCGCCGGACCATCTGTCGATCTATGTGATTCACCGTGACGATTCCAGCGTCGTTCACTTTCTCATCGGAACCGATGGAAAGATCTATCCGCAAAAAACCTACAACATCACGGGAAGCTTTGCGACGGATGCGTCTATCGATGCGGCGGGTAAGTTCCTCTACGTCACTTTCACGTACCAGAACACTATTCTGCCCGACGGCTCGCAGCAGCAGCTGTATACGCCGGGCAATCCAGGCCCAGGCGGTGTGACGATCTTCCCCATTAACTCGGATGGGTCGCTGGGTTCGCCCTCCACCTTCAACCTGGGCCGCAACCCGGTGAAGATCTCAGCAAACAGCAAGAATCATTTTGTTTACGTGATCGCGCAAGATTCGGGGACTACGGCGAACCTCTTTGGCTTTTCAGCAAACTCGTCCAACGGCTCCTTGACTGCACTGCCTGGTCAAACGATCAATCCGGGCAATGTTCCCTCTACCGGATACCAGTCAGGGATAACGCCGGCCGGGCTGATCGTGGATGCTCCGGCGAGCCACCTGTATGTTACGGACAAGGATTCGAACACGGTCATCGGCTATGCAATCGCTGCGAACGGAGTTCCGAGCATTTTGGCTACAGCGAGGACGGATTCATCGCCTGCTGGCATGACCATCGATCTGAGCGGTAAATTCCTCTATGTGGCCAGCTATGGCGCAGGCTCAATCAACGGATTTACCTTTGCTGCCAACGGAGCACCGGTTCAGTCGACTGCGGGCTTTAGCGCTCAGGCAGGCACAGGACCAACATGCGTATCAATGATCGGTGCTCCCAGCACGGGATCGCCTACACATGCTGTCTACCTGTATGCCTCCAACCAACTCAGCAACAATGTCTCGGGGACGCAGCAGAATACTTCCGATGGAAGCCTGAAGCAGATTCAGAATACGCCTTTTAGTGGTAACACTTTACCCACATGCCTGGTGACCGTGCCGGTCATTCCCGGCCGTTGACCCGCTTGCAGCGTGTGACGATAGACTTTATGCAAGGCGGCGATTGCCGCCGGGATGAAGGAAACAGATGAGTTTGACAGGAAAGATCTTCAGGTCGATGCACAGGGCGAAGGCCGCAACGTCGGTCTCAGTTTTTGCGTGGGCGGCTTCCGCAATGATGTTGACCGCAGTTGTCGGCCTGACCGCCTGCACTCGCGACTATACGGTTGCCTATCTCTATGCCACCTCGTCGAACGGCATCAATGAGTATGCCGTTGACTACCAATCCGGTGCGCTTGTCGCGATCACGGGATCTCCGGTGTCGGCGGGAAATAATCCAGTCTCCATCGTCGCGACGACAAATGGTTTGTTCTTGTACGTTTTGAATCAGGGCGATTCTACCGTGCAGGAGTTTGCGATCGACAGCGACGGAAAGCTGACATCTAAGAATACCTACAAGACGGGGACCCGTCCTACAGCGATCGCCATCGATGCCGCCAACAAATTTCTCTATATCACTTACACCTACCAGACAGGCTATTCTGCTGCGAACCCCGGGCCGGGCGGGGTAACCATCTTTCCGATCAGCGCCGACAATTCGCTGGGGACACCGACAAACTTCAACGTGGGCAACAACCCGACAGGCATCACGGCGACGCATTTCAACAACTACGTCTACGTGATCGATGCTGAACCTGCGGTCGGATCGGCCTCTGCCTTCGGTCAGATTCTTGCTTTCTCCCAGAACGCGAGCTCGGGCGTCTTGACGCCGATCGGTGCCACCAAAATTTCGGTCGATGCAAGCGGTCGAACCGTAGCCAGTGGCTACGGCGCAGGTACAGTTCCCAGTTCTATCGCTTCGGATCCTGCGTCGCGCTTTGTCTACGTTACAGATCGTGCGACCAATCAACTCTACGGCAACATCGTTCTCTCTGGCGGCACGCTGCAGGCGATGCAAAACTCGCCCTTTGCCACTGGGCTGCTTCCGGTTGCGGTCACGGTCGATCCTCGCGGCAAGTACTTGTATGTGTCCAACTTCAACGACAACACGGTAGGTGCCTACGCCATCGATCAGTCGACAGGCGCAGCAGTTGGTTCGGTAGGATCGGGTTCCACGAAGGTAGGGACGGGACCGATGTGCCTGGCGATCGAACCGGCGCTGGGCATTTATCTGTATTCGTCGAACAACCTGGATAATACGACGACAGGCCTCCAACTGGATCCGCACAACGGCTCGTTGAAGAATGTCCAGAACACGCCTTTCCCAGCCGCCGGGACACCGACGTGCGTTGCTGCGGTGGCAAATGGCTCACACGCGACGCAGGTTGTTAATCCCTAGACCGTATAGATTCAGAATACGAAGGCCTCGCTTCGGCGAGGCTTTCGTGTTTGAGTTCTCTGCTAAGCTGCTTTTGCGCGCGATGGGGGGAAACGGCGGAGGATCGCTCTGCGAGCAGGGTTCTCGACGAAGCGATAGACCACGATGGAGAGTGCAATGAGTGCGGCATAAGAGATCCATGGATCGAGCGTCGCAACATGAAGCCGTTCCGGAAGATGGTACATGTGGATCAGGATGAAGACGTTGAAATGGAGCAGATAGAGGCAGTAGCTGCTCTCTCCGATCAGGAGCAAAGGACCCCACGCGAAAACGGATGAGATGATGTGCGGTCCGCTGAGGCCGAAGACGAGCATCGCGAAGAGCGGCAGCAGCAGTCCGCCGTGGAGCACAAGGTAGGGAATGTGCGGCGAGACAACGTAGAAGAATAGGCCAAGTAAGACGACAGCAATTGCTGCGATGGCCAATCGCTGGCGCTCGGTGACTGTGGCTAAGAGTTGCAGGCGCGACAGCGCGACTCCCGCGAGGAAGGTAGCTGCGTAAGGAATCGGCGTGTACTTGAGGAAGCGGATCAGCGTGGTTGAAGTGTAGCGCGTAATCGGTTCGGCAAGGTGGTCCGGGTTCAGCAGAAGGTAGATCGTCGAAGGTCCAAGATTGATGATCCAGAAAACCAGGATCAGCAGGATGAGACGCGAAGGCTTGCGCGGCCACGGGAGCCTGATGAGCCAAGGGAACGCTGCGTAGAAGGCGACTTCGCAGGAGAGCGTCCAGGCGACTGTGTTCCAGAAAGTAGCGAGCGACGGACTCCAACCCTGGAGGAGCAGCGGTGAGAGGATGAAGCCTTGCCAGAACTCGGTGCGCGAGCGCGCGTGCCACTCGATCTCGAGCATCTTGAAGGAGATGATGAGGACGAGAAGATAAACGGGATAGAGGCGCGAGAAGCGGGCGAGCCAGAAGTCGCGCTTGTTCAAGCTGGCGCCGCGATCGAAGTAGTTGTACGAGAGGATGAAGCCTGAGATCAGGAAGAAGACGTTGACGAAGACGAATCCATGCTCGACGAAGGGCCGAATTGGCCCCAGATATGGAGGCGTGAAGTGAAACAGGACGATGTTAAAAGCGAGCAGCGTGCGAATGCCTGTGAGAGCAGGCAGCGGCGGCTTGCGGGCTGGTTTCACCAGCGGCGTCGTTGCGGTGGAGGCCAAGTTTCTTCTTCGTTCCTATTGTCTTGAACGCGGTCCCGAGGCGTTTGATGCGCAGAACTTGAGGTGCGGCAGATGTTTTTCAGGCGGTGACGAGCGAGCCTATCTTTTCTCCCGAGACGACGCGGACGATATTGCCTTGTTCGCGCATGCTGAAGACCATCATGGGCATATTGTTGTCGCGGCAGAGCGAGACTGCGGTCGTGTCCATCACGCCCAGATTGAGGCGCAGGATGTCGTTGTAGGTGATCTGCGCGAAGCGCTCGGCGTCCGGTACCTTCTTCGGATCGGCAGAGTAGATGCCGTCGACTGAGGTAGCTTTGAGGAGGATGTCGGCCTTGATCTCCATGGCTCGTAGTGCGGCCGCGGTGTCAGTGGAGAAGAACGGATTTCCGGTTCCAGCAGCGAAGACGACGATGCGGCCCTTTTCGAGGTGGCGCATGGCACGACGTCGAATGTAGGGTTCTGAGACCTGATGCATCTCGATGGCGCTCATGACGCGGCAGAAGATGCCTCGCTTTTCGATGGCGTCCTGAAGGGCGATGCCGTTTATGACAGTGGATAACATTCCCATGTGATCGGCGGCAACGCGATCCATGTCGATGGCTTGCTGGGCGACTCCGCGGAAGAAGTTTCCTCCACCGACGACGATGGCTATCTGGCAGCCAAGGGCGTGAACGGCTGCGAGCTCTTCGGCTACTTTATGGATGAAAACGGCGTCGATTCCGAAGCCTCGGCCTGCAGCCAGAGCTTCGCCTGAGATCTTGAGGAGAACTCTTTTGTACATGTCAGGTTCAAGTATCGCATGGTGAGAAGGGGGGGTAAGTCGCGGAACCTGCATGGTTTGGTTCACCGCTCCTTAGTAGGGTGGGGACCCTCCCCCCTCGGTATCCTTTTGTTGTAAACCACTTTGTTTCAATAATATACGGAATATTTGAGCCGTAAAATACTCCAAAATAAGGAGTTATGGCTAAAATTATTGAGTTAAAAGGGTTTACGCTCAAAAAAGAAGACCCGGGACGGTTTCGCCGGGTCTTCTTTGATTGATATATACAGTTTAGCAAGTCGAATGTAATTAATCGGCACTTATATTTGGTTTATTTTGAGAGAGATAAGTGAGGTCGGGGCTTGACAAGATTTTGTATGGTTTTTGCGTAGAGAGTCTCCGTCGGACACAGTTTTTTTGAAACGAAAGGACATCGGGACAGAGATTCTGGCACGGATCGCGGGATCGAGGTGACACGGGATGAAGTGGTCGAGGGTGACCATAGCTTGCTTGGGCGTGTTGCTGTCGTGGGGCAGCCACGGACTGGCGCAGACCGGATATCAGTATGAGCGGCTGGCTGCGGAGCCATCGCTGAAGACGCCGTACAACAACGATTCGATGTTGATGAGGGCAGGGTATGAGCAGAGGCACCGCGACTGCCTGGATGCAGAAACGCACATCAACACGGTGCTGGCGGAGAAGCCGAACTGGGTGGGAGCTCGCGAGATGCGGTTGTACTGTGAAAGAGAGCAGGATCAGCGGGTTGAGGAACTGGACGATACTTCGAAGCTGATTGCGCTGCAGCCGGGAAACTGGATGTGGTGGCGCGATCGCGCCGTGGTGGAGGGCAAGAACGCGGCGTGGCCGGATGCAATTCGTGACGTGAGCCAGGCGATCAAGCTTCGGCCATGGGACGCGGAGTTGTACGGGCTGCGAGCGCGGTGGAGAGAGTCGAACGATGAGGACGAATCGGCGTTTGCGGATTATGAACAGATGCACAAGCTGCTTGCGGAGCAGGCGGAGCCGCTGAGCAACATGGCACGGGTGGCAGTGAGAGCGGGAAAGGGCAAGGAGAGTGAGGATCGGTATCGGGCGTTAGTGGAGATCGCATCGCCGCGTGAGCCGAGGAACGATGAGAGTTTGCAGACGGATGGGATGAGTGTGGAAGAGCTGATGCTTCGGGCGGGGTATGCGGCGAATCTTGAGAAGCGCGAGCTTGAATTGAGGTTTTTGAATACTGTGTTGGCTGTGCAGCGTGGGCATGTGCGGGCGCTGGAACTGGTCGCTTCACTGACGAGGAGCGTTCAGGTGGTGTCGTGGTTAATCACACTGAATCAGAGCCGGGCGGATTATTTTGTGATGCGCGCCGAGTTTATGATGCCGAGACCGTTTATGGGCGATCTGGATTCGGCGGTGCGGCTGGAGCCGTTTGAGGCGAAGCACTATGCGCGGCGGGCGCAGTGGGAGCAGGGGCAAGCTGCGATTACAGATTACCGGAGGGCGATCGATCTTGAGCCGGGAAATCCGGTGCACTGCTACGGGTTGTCTCGAGCGTATGCGTCACAACATGCGTTTCTGTTGCAGACGCTGGCGTTGAACTGGGCTTTGGTGGGCGATCCGGAAAATGCTGAGTGGTTGAAGGAACGGGCAGCACTTCCTTAGGTGGCGGCGGTATGTTGTCACGCGCTTTGACGACGGTTGCCGACAGAGTTGTGTTTAATAGCGTGTGATTGCTGGTGAGGACGTCATGATGGAGGTTGTGGTGAAGGTTCGCTTCGTGCGGGGGATGATTTGCGCCATGTTGTTTATGGCGATGGGGCTCGTGAGTGGGTGGGGGCAGGAGCGAAAACCAGACCTGGTGCTGAAGGGGACGATCGTAGAGAAAGATCGCGAGACCTATGTTGAGGTTCCGTTTACGGTGCCTGCAGGCGTAGTGCGGGTAAGCGTGGATTTTCACTACACAGGTCATGAGAAGCAGACGACGATCGATCTGGGATTAATGGATATGGATGGCTTCCGCGGGTGGAGCGGAGGAAACAAAAGTGCTTTTACGGTTTCGGAGTCAGACGCCACGCCTTCCTATCTTCCCGGGCCGGTAAAGCCCGGGGTGTGGAAGCTGCTGCTTGGTGTTCCGAGCGTTGGAGTTGGGGTGCAGAGCCAGTATGAGGCGAAGGTGTACTTCGCGCGCGAGGGCGAGAGGATTGGGGTCTCGACGTTTGGGGCGGAGGCGGTGCCGGGGCCGGTGCGTGAGGGGCCGGCGTGGTATCGCGGTGATCTGCACATGCACGACGCGCATAGCGATGGGAGTTGCACGAGCGAGGCAGGGAAGAAGGTGCCTTGTCCGCTGTATAAGACGGTGGAGGCAGCGCGGGCGCGAGGGCTGGACTTTATCGCGATTACGGACCACAACACGGTGTCACACTTTGATGCAGTTCGCGAGCTGGCTCCTTACTTCGATAAGATGCTGATGATTCCGGGCCGTGAGATCACAACATTTGAGGGGCATGCAAATGTCTACGGCACGACGGAGTTCATCGACTTCAGGCTGACAAGCAAGAACGTGCCGACATTCAATGATCTGCTGAATGAGGTGGAGAAGAAGCATGGACTGATTTCGATCAATCATCCCGGGCTGCCGACAGGAAGTGCGTGTATGGGGTGCGGGTGGTCGGTGAAAGATACGGACTTCAGCCGGGTACACGTGATCGAGGCGTTGAATGGCGGGTCGCTGGATGGGCCACTCTCCGGGGTGCCTTTCTGGCAGAAGCGGCTGAGCGAAGGGTTTCGCGTAACGGCGGTGGGTGGGAGTGACAATCACAATGCGTCGTATGAGCCGGGGCACGAGTCGGCCGTGGGCCGGCCGACGACGGTGGTTTGGGCGAAGGACTTGTCGGAGGCAGCGATACTGGAGGGGATTCGCGCTGGACACGTCTTTGTGGATGTGCTGGGATCGCGGGATCGCGCGATCGAGTTTACGGCCACGGCGGGTTCGCAGACTGCGATGATGGGAGACCTACTGAAGGCGGCGGCAGAGACGCGCGTGAAGTTTACGCTGACGATGGCGGGGCTTGTGGGAGCGCATGCGGAGGTAGTGCGGGATGGTGTGGCGACTCCGTTAGGAGATGCGGCAAAGAGCGCCCGTGAGACGCGTGAGTTCGAGGACGTTTCGGATGGAAAGCGGCACTGGGTGCGGGTGAATGTGAGGGGAGCAGACGGGGGGCTGCTGGTCCTGGGGAATCCTATCTATTTGAACTTCTGAGTGGGGAGGTCGTGATGATGCATGCGGGCAGTTCCGGAGAAATTGACTGCGATACCTCGAATAAGGTATCGGCCGCCGGAAGTGCTCGTTTATGATGCAGCTACCATTCGCCAGTGAGAGGTCTGTTTTGGATGCCTCCTATCATCCGACGAAAGATCGGCTCCCGTGGAATCGAGTTTTTCTGCTGGCCCATCCTGCGGACTTGTGCGCTGATCGCGCTGGTCGTATTGCAGGCCCAACGTGGACAAAGCCAATGCAGCGGTATCGCCTCTACCCCTGGGGCAGCAGCCGACTGTGCTGCTAGTGCCGTCCCTGTGGGCAAGGTCGCTCCACTTGATCCTGGCCATAGCTATTCGCTTGCCGAATTGATTGATCTGGCGGAGAGGAACAATCCGCGTACTCGGATCGCGTGGGAGCGAGCTCGGCAGTTCGCGAATGAACTGGGCATTGCAAAGAGTGCCTACTACCCGATTCTGGCGGGTGTAGCGGTTTTCGCCGACCAGCGAATCATCAACCCGTTCCCGAAGCCGCTCGCTCCGCGGGGATATGTCATGGTTGAGATTCCCGCGGTCGTTCCCCAGGTTACGCTGCAATACCTGATCTTTGACTTCGGCAAGCGGGAGGCGCAGGTGGACGCCGCCACGGCTGAGAAGCTTGCCGCAGGCGCGCATTTTATGCAGGTAAATCAAGAGGTTGCATTTCGTGTCGCCAGCACGTTTTATCAATTGCTTACGCAGCAGGAGCGATTGGCCGCGGCGGAGGCAACGCTGAAGACTGCTCAAACCACTGCCGATGCTGCGGAGTTTCAGCTTCGCAATGGCCGGTCGACGATGCCTGATTTGCTGAATGCGCGCGCAGAGGCTTCGCAGGCTGTCTTCGACCGTGAATCGGCAGACGGGGACGAAAAGATTGCGCGCGTTGCTCTTACCGAGGCAGTGGGGGTAGAACCTTCACCCAACATCTCGATTGATTCCGCTGCATCAGCACCGCTCCCAGCGGAGCTTGCGGCATCGATCGACGCATTGATCGACCGCGCTATCGCGGACCGCCCCGACCTGGCTGCGCAGGCGCTTGAGATCCGCGCTGCGGACGACGCCATCCGTGCGGCCCGTGCCGAATATTGGCCGAAGATCGTGCTGCAGGGATCGGCTGCGCAGACTTCGATCTGGCCGACAGCGGACTATGGAGAGCTAGGGAATGCGAGCCAGGCGACCTGGTCGGCCGCGCTGGCCATCCAATGGCGTCTTTTTGATGGTGGCGCGCGGAAGAACGAGGTTGCGAAGGCTGAGTCAAAGAAGCGCGCGGCAGAGGAAGAGATGCGAGAGAAACGGGATCAGGCTACGCGACAGGTATGGACGTCTTACATTGCTTTCCGAACTGCATTGCGCAAACAGCAGGCGGCTGTAGCTTTGTTGGAGTCGGCGAACGCATCGTACTCAGCATCACTCGATGCCTATAAGTATGGCGTGAAGAACTTAATCGATGTGGTGACTGCGGAGAAACAGCTTGCGCAGGCCCGGCTATCAAATGTCTCGGCCCGTTCGCAGCTCTTTCTCGAGGCTGTCGATCTTGAGTTTGTAACAGGCAATCTGCTGAGAACCACAGCGCCTGTGACAACGACCAGTGCACCTTCGAACCCCGTTGTTAAGAGTCCGGCTCCTTCAAGCGCACCGCCTTCCAATCCACGCAAGGATGATCAGCGGCCATGAAACGAAATTCAATCTGCTCTCTCAGTCTTGCTGGGCTTTGCATTCTGTGTAGTGGCTGCGGACAAGCGCCTGCAATTAATGTAATCGGCTCATTCTTTCCTGCATGGATGGTCTGTTTGATCGTTGCAATCGTCGTCGCGTCTTTGTTGCGGGTGTTCCTTTTGCGGCGTCAACTCGAGCCTGCGATAGAACCAGTTGCGCTGTTCTATCCGAGTGTCGTCATTCTTGTCAGTTGCTTGCTGTGGCTAATTTTCTATCGCTAAGGAGAGCGCCGTGGAGACCGCTACCGAGGTCGCGAATCGCAGACGAATCGGAAGACGAGTGGTTATTGGAGTCGCTGTGGCGGCTGCACTGGCGCTTCTGTTGGTGGTCTATATGATCAACCGCTCGCCGCGCACCGATGACGCCAGCGTCTGGGCCAACTATATCGAGATTGCGCCGGAGGTGAGCGGGCGCCTGGTCGAACTTCCGGTCAAGGACAATGCCTTCGTAAAAAAGGGAGACCTGCTCTTCGTCATCGATCCGCGCCCGTATGAGTACGCGCTCGAGCAGGCGCTATCAGACCAGAAGGCACTCGAAGAACAGATCATCGATCAGCGCCGCCGCATTGCCGCGCAGGAGAGTGCAGTCCACGCTGCAGATGCCGCAGTGTCGATGTCAAAGACGGGCATTCAAACTGCAGGAAGCAGCATCGACGCGGCGCGCGCTGCTGTAACTCGGGCTCAGGCCTCCGTAGTCGCGGCAGAGGCTCGTCTGAAACTCGCAACCAATGATTACAAGCGCATCGAACCACTTCTTCAGAAGCAGTACGTTACGGTAGAGCAAGTGGATCAAGCCAATACAGCCGTACGCGTGGCGCAGGGAAGTTATGATGAGGCCCAGGCTGCGCTGCTGCAGGCGCAGGCCCAGCTTGCGCAGGCGACGCTGCGCCATGCAGAGGCGAGTTCTCAGGCTGCTGAATCACAGGCCAAGCTAGGCCAGGCCATCCATACGGTCGATCGGATTGAGACACCAGAGTCGCAAAGGCCCGCCAAGGCGGCGAAGGTGGACAGCGCGAGGCTGGATCTTGAACGAACGCGAGTTGTTGCGCCGTTTGACGCGTACGTAACTAATCTGAACATCTCAGTCGGTGCGTACGCCCACCCCGGCACTCCGCTCTTTACCCTCATCGATACTCGTGCCTGGTACGTGATCGCCAACTACCGAGAGTCCAAGCTGAAGAACATTCCGCTGGGAACGCATGTTGACGTTTATCTCATGGGACATCCAGATCGGCGCTTTAACGGCCGCGTAGAGAGCATCGGCTACGGTGTATTCCCTGAGGATGGCAAGGTCGCAGGCGGTTTACCCAACATTGAGCGCACTCTTAACTGGGTCCACCTCTCGGCGCGGTTTCCTGTGCGTGTGCGAATCGAAGATCCCGATCCCGTGCTGTTTCGCATTGGGGCGACAGCCGTCACGATCGTGAGGTAGCAATCCATGGCAGGGATCATTTCCACGTGGATCGATCGCATCCAGCAGGACCTCGAAACGACTCCTGGCCGATTGAATGCTGCTCTGCGCATTGTGCTTGCGTCCGTCATCACTCTGCTGTTTCTCATGACGCTGCGCATGCCATTCGCTTCGATTGGGATGTATTTTGTGTTCCTCGTCGGTCGCGATTCGCCTGCTGTATCGTTTCGATCGGGCCTATTCTCGCTTCTCGCCCTGGCCGCGTCGGTTGCTGCGGTACTGGGTGTCGTGATTCTTACGGACAACGACCCAATGGCACGCGTGCTCAGCGTAGCCATTGTCTCTTTTATTGCTGGCATGTTCATGCTTGCGAGCACTCTTCCGGCGCTTGCCTCTACGTGGGGTTTCATCTTCTGCGTACTCATCGCCTCATGGGAGACCAGCATACCGGCCGACGCGCTGGTCAAAATCACGCTCTACATTCTGGGAACCATTTCGCTGGCAGTGGCTTCCGTGGTGGCCGTCGAATACACCTTCGGCAGCCGTCATCCCGCCGAGGAAATCCAGCAGCAGCGTGTACTTCGCTATCAAGCACTTGAGGCAATGTTCAGGCTGTATGCACAGGGAGCCGATGCTGCTGAGATCTCCCCCGCTGTCTCACGGGTTTCGCGTCTTGCAGCCGCTGGACAATCGGGGATGCAACGCCTGTACAACACGATTGTTGAACGCAATCTGGACACAGGCCATCTTCCTATAGGAACCCGGGTTCGCATTACCATGCTCGCGCAGTTGATGGATATCTCGGCTGCCTTTGGATGGCAATATCCCGGCGTGTGCGATGCAGTCTGCCGTCAACGGTGTGCCAACGTTGCCGAACTCTGTCACTATCTAGCGGCCGGAGATGTTCCACCGGATCGAGCAGCAGAGTTGATCACGGAGCACTCCATCGGCCCAGATCCGTCACTGCTGGATCGCGCAGAAGGCGTACTACACGCCATCATTTCTATGCCGGTTGACTCGGGCTCTCCCGCCGACAGGCAACTCGTTGCCCTTCCTTCGAGCGAAGTTCCGTTGCTTATTTCGGGTGCCCTGCGGCAACCCCAGACAGTCGCGTTCGCGCTCAAGCTCAGCTTGTGCGCCACTCTCTGCTACATCATTTATCAGGCTGTTGCGTGGCCTGGCATCTCGACGGCAGTGACGACCGTGCTGATCACCGGACTTAGTACAAGCGGAGCGATCAAACAAAGGCTCATCTTTCGCCTAGCAGGGTCGTTAGTTGGAGGCCTTATCCTCGGCCTCGGCGCGACCGTATTTTTGTTTCCTCACATGGACTCGATTACATCGCTGGTGGTGCTCGTCGCTTCGATTGCTTTCCTGTCTGCATGGGTGGCTGCGGGACGGCAGTTCAACTATGTCGGTTTGCAAATTGCATTCTCGTTCTACATTGTTGCCTTCGAGGGCTTCTCGGCTCCCACGGAGCTGGCGCCTGCCCGCGATCGGTTTATCGGCATCCTTCTGGCGTTGGTCGTCATGGCCTTCGTGTTCGACCTGATCTGGCCCGTCCGGACGGTTACGGCGATGCGTGCTGCGTTGGCCACTCTCCTTCGTGCCGGAGCTGCTTTTCTCCGTCTGCCCCAGA
>Ga0070671_100002406_pt1 | contig 14465 bp, 16 predicted proteins | sample KBSS73metaG_FD_65341 | JGI IMG/M metagenome (GOLD analysis project Ga0070671, IMG submission 65341) | Switchgrass rhizosphere microbial communities from Kellogg Biological Station, Michigan, USA - KBS S7-3 metaG | ecosystem: Host-associated > Plants > Roots > Rhizosphere > Soil ...
GCTGCCCGGCGGCTTCCTCTATTCGGGGCATCCGGCGAAGCCCGTGAAGGAGATCGGCGCCGACGAAGTCCGCGCGCTCGCCTTGCAGTTACGGAGCGGGCGTGTGCCGAGCGTGCTCGCATCGGCGAAGCTGCCGGCGTGGGAGCGCGTCGTGGGTGCTTTGCCGAAGGGAGATGGACCGCTGCGTGCGCTGCACGGCCGTTCGCCGCGCGTTGCGCACGCCTATGTCGCGCCCACGGCGATCGTCGCGGGCGACGTCGAGATCGCCGACGATGCCAGCGTGTTCTTCGGGTGCGCAGTCTGCGCAGGAGACGGCCGGATCGTCATCGGGGCCCGCACGAACGTGCAGGACAATTCGATTCTCGCGACCGACCGCAGTCGAGGCGATCTCGTGCTCGGCGTGGGCGTGACGATCGGCCATAACGTAGAGCTCGGGTCGGGAATGATCGAGGACGACGCGCTGATCGGCATGGGCTCGCGCGTCGGTGACCGTGTCGTCGTCGAGCGCGGCGCCTGCATCGGGGCCGGAGCGTGGGTGGAACCGGGGACCGTGGTGCCGGCGGGCTGGATCTGGGCCGGACGCCCCGCGCGTCCGTTTCGCGAGCTGAAGCCCGCAGAGCGCGCGGAATTCGCGCGCGCGCGTGACATTTACGTTACTTACTCGACGGAATACCGCCGGGACCGGCAAGGCGAATAGCGGTTTCCGCGGGCGGTCGCTCGTGAAGCAACGCATCAAGCGCCGCAGGGCGATTGGAATCGTTCCTACGCGGAGGCGATTCGCGTGTCGGGCAGCGCGACCTGCACGTTGACGGCCGCCTGCTGCAGATGCGCGCGGACGAGCGACGCAGCCGCTTCGGGATCGTGGTGCGCGATCGCGCGGACGATCTGCTCGTGCTCGACCCAGATCGCCTTCCGATAGTCCCGGTGCTGGAGCACTTCGCGCATCGCGCGCCGCAGGTGATTCCAGAGCTCGCGCATCAGGTCCACGAACAGCCGGTTGCCCGACAGATCGTAGATGTACATGTGGAACTCCATGTCCGCCGCGATCAGTTCACCGATGGAATTGTGTGCAATGGCATCCTTGCCCGCGGCAATCATGCGTTCGCCGCGGGCAATGTCTTCGGCGTTCGCGCGACGGGCGGCCAGCGCCGCGGCGAGCGGTTCGATACCGAGGCGAAGCTCGTAGATCGAGCGCATGAAGTCGCGATCGAGCGGCGCGACCATCAGTCCGCGGCGACCGGCCTCGCTGACGAATTTCTGTTGCTTGAGCAGCAACAGTGCCTGACCGACGGGCTGGCGGGAGACGGAAAGCTTTTGCGCGACCGATTCCTGCGTCAACCGCTCGCCGGGCTCGAGGCGACCGTCGCAGATGGCATCGAGGATCGTCCGGTACACCTGATCGACGATCGTAGGGGAAGGTTGCAGCGATTCGATGGCCGCTTTCGTTCGCGTTCCATTCATGGACGGATCATACCGTCTGCGGCATCGATGACTCGAGCAGGCGGGCGCCTTGCGCAAGCTCGTCATCACCCGCCGCTCGGTATAATCGCCGCTCCCCGGTGACCTGTTTCCTGCCCACGACATGAGCCTCGACCGCGTCCCTGCCGGCGCCGACGTTCCGAACGACTGCAACGTCGTGATCGAGATCCCGATGCACGGCGAGCCGATCAAGTACGAGGTCGACAAGGAAACGGGCGCGGTCTTCGTCGACCGCTTCATGTCGACGGCGATGCACTATCCGTGCAACTACGGCTACATTCCGCAGACGCTGTCCGATGATGGCGATCCGTGCGATGTGCTCGTGATCTCGCCGGTGCCGCTCATCACGGGCGTCGTCGTCCGCTGCCGTCCCATCGGCATGCTGAAGATGGACGACGAGGCCGGCGGCGACGCCAAGGTGCTGGCGGTGCCCGTCGATCGTCTCTCTTCCCTCTACCGCGCAATCGAGACGCCGCGCGATCTGCCGGAGATCCAGCTCGCGCAGATCGTTCATTTCTTCGAGCACTACAAGGACCTCGAGCTGGGCAAATGGGTGCGGCTTTCCGGCTGGGTCGGACCCGAAGAAGCGAAGCGGGAAATCCTGGACAGCGTCAGGCGATACGGCGAAACGCGCACGCGTCCCGGCGCATGACCGCGAAGTTGCGGCACGTGGAACGAGGAATCGACGCGCGCGGAACCCGTGCGCCTGAAACGCCCTGCGCATTCGTTCGATGAGCGTTCGCGCGGGGTCGCGCGCCTGAACGCACGCGCCAATCCGCTGCTGCCCGGGCTGTTCGTCGTCCTGTGGAGCACCGGGTTCATCTCGGCGAAGTATGGGCTGCCGTTCGCGCCGCCCCTCAAGTTCCTGCTGCTGCGCTTCTCGCTCGTGACCGTGTTGATGCTCGCGGTCACGCTTGCTACGCGCGCGCCGTGGCCCGGCTCCGCCAGGCAGGCGCTGCATGTCGCGGTGTCGGCATTGCTCGTGCATGGCATCTACCTTGGCGGCGTGTTCGTGTCGATCGCCGCGGGCATGCCCGCAGGTACGAGCGCGATGCTCGTCGGCCTGCAACCGATCCTGACGGTCTTCCTCGCGCGTGCGTGGCTCGGCGAGCGCATCACCAGGCTGCAATGGGCAGGCCTCGTCCTGGGTCTTGCTGGAGTCTACCTCGTCGTGCGCCACAAGATTGCCTTCGGCGGCGATGCGACCGCCCTGGTCGCGGTGCTCGTCGCACTGATCGGCATCAGCGTCGGCACGCTCTATCAGAAGAAGTATTGCGGAAGGGTTGACCTGCGGAGCGGGGCGGTCATTCAATTCGCCGCGTGCAGCCTCATCTACGCGCCGATCGTCGCGATCGCGGAGCCGCAGCCGATCGCGTTTGCGCCGCAGTTCCTTTTCGCCCTCGGTTGGTCCGTGCTGGTGCTTTCCGTGGGCGCCATCAGTCTTCTCTACTGGTTGCTGCGACACGGCGCCGCTGCCGATGTCGCACGCCTCTTTTATCTCGTGCCGCCGGTCACGGCACTGATGGCATTCGGGCTCTTCGGCGAACGTCTCGACGCACTCGCGGTCGCGGGCATGGTGCTGATCGCGATCGGCGTGGCGCTTGCACGTCGCCGCTGAAGCCGTGCGAGGTTCTCGGTGAAGCCGGGTTCGCGCAGCGACGTTGCAGAACTCCCCGACGCGCTATACGGAGCTCGCGCGCAATCGTCGCGGCAGCTGCGCAACGGCTTCCGGCACGTCTTGGAGCGGCTGGCTCTGGGCGGCAAGCGCGTCGATCAGGCGACCGATCGAGGGTGGATGCGGCAACGAGACACCGAAGTGCAACGGTTGCGTGCCGCGAAAAATCACGAGCGTCGGAAAGTTCTCCACGTCGACGTCGCCGACCACCTCCGCATCATCCTCGATGTCGAGCCAGACGAAGGTCACGTCGGGACGGGATTCCGCCAGGAGCTCGTAGCCGCCGCGGAACTCGTTGCAGGTGTCGCACCACGCCGCGCATAACGAGATCACGGCGATCCGGGACGCATCCGCAAAGGCGTTTGCGAGGAGTCCCTTGGCGTCCTCCCGGTTCGTAATGACCGTCATGACTTGCGAGCCGCGTTCCTTCAATCGAACGAAATGCGGACAACAGGCGGGTCGAGCCCTCGACTGCGGATCGGCTTACATTTGACGCACGACGCGCGTGCCTGCAAGCCGGTCGTGGAGGAACTGACGATCGCGATCGACGAGAACCCACGCGTAGTTGAATGCAAGCAGCACCGCGGCATAACGGCCCCGGTCGGGGGGCATCACCATGTACGCAAGCAATGCCAGCGCCGGTCCGATCCACCCCGCCAGGTAGCGCAGCAGCGTCGCGCGTCGTGTTACCGGGCTGCCATCGCCACGCACGATCCGCAATCCCCAGGTCTTTTGTGGCAGCGTTCGCCGTCCATCGCTCCAGCACCATGAGTAGTAGAGGCCGGCGCCGCCCGCGAGCGCGCAAAAGAGCACCGTGCGCCCGAACACCGACGGGATGCGCAAGGACGTGTGACCAGGAGCTGCGGGCGAGATGATCGGCAGGAACGCGAACCCGACGATGATGGCCATCGCAAGGAGCAGCAGCGCCTCGTAGAGGAGGGCGCCGATACGACGGGCAAAGGGGGCCGGGAGCACCGGCGGGTCATCGGGCAATATGAACGGGACGACTGCGCCATGCAGGCGCGTTCACTGGCCGGCGGGTGCCGGTGCGGGTGCCGGGGTGCGAAGGGGCTGCGGCGGCGGACGGCCGCTCGCTCGGGGTGGCGGAGGCTTGGCCGCCAATTCCCGCTTCTGGTCGGGCGGCAGGCTTTGGTACTCCTGCCACTTCTGTCTTACCTCGTCCTTCTTCTCGGGGGGAAGTGCCTTGAGCGACTTGTACCGTTCACGCGCGGCGTTGCGCTGGTCCGGCGTCAGGCGGGACCACTCCTGCATCTGGCGCTGGATCCGCTGCTGCTCATCGGGAGCGAGCGTCGGGTAGCGCTTGGCGAGCCCCATCCATTTTTGCTTGCGTTGCCCATCCAGGTTGTTCCAGTCGGACGCAAGGGGGGCCAGGACCTTGCGGTCAGGTTCCGACAGCTCGTTCCACGCCGGCGACTTGAGGGTGATCTGGGCCTGCGCGCCGGATGCGGCCAGCGCGAGGACCACCAGACCAAGCGTCAGTAGTCGAACGTGGTGCGAAGCCAATTCTGGAATCCCCGGTCCAGATAGGCGTCGATGGGAAGATCCGACGCAAGCAGGTGCAGATCGAGCTCTTCGAATTCACGGACTTCCTGCATGGCGTGCCATTGCTGGTAGCCGAAGGCGAGCGCCCCGAGCAGCAGCACCGCGCCCAGCCAGCGGGTCGGCGTGAGCTGCAGTCCGGGGCGGCCAGGCGACTGCCCACCGGCGCCCGCCACCGCCATCTCCGTACTCGAAACGGGAACACGGTCGACGCCGGCCAAGGCGCGTGCCCGCGCCTGCTGCAACCGGTAAAGCGTGCCCGAGCGCAGCTCGGCCGCCCCTTGGTCGAGGTGACCGATGATTTTCCGGGCAAATAGGGATTCAGCGTCGTTCATAGAGAGACTCCCCGAGCCTTGAGCATCTCCGCCAAGGCATGAACCGCCCGGGAGCAGTGCGTTTTCACGCTGCCCTCCGAGCAGCCCATTGCCGCCGCAGTTTCGGCGACGTCCAACTCTTCCCAATAACGTAGCAGGAACGCCTCGCGTTGACGCGCCGGCAGCCTCGAGAGCGCCTGCTCGATCAACCGGACCGTCTGCGTCTGCTCGGCATTGGCGGCCGGGTCGGACGAGATATTCGTGTCGGTCCGCGCCTGCAGCGTCTCGAGGGGATCGTAATCGTCGTCCTTGTCGTCCTTGTGGCCGAGGGCGGACAGCACGGTCGTCCACGTCGACCGGACCTTCTGGCGCCGGAAATGGTCGTGGATCGTGTTCTGCAGGATCCGCTGGAAGAGCATCGGCAGCTCGGCGATCGGCCGGGCCGCGTAGTTTTCCGTCAGCTTGAGCATCGCGTCCTGCACGATATCGAGCGCGGCGTCCTCGTCGCGGACCGCGAACATCGCCTGCTTGAACGCGCGGCGCTCGACGTCGGCGAGCAGGGCCGAAATTTCCTGTTGCGAAGCCAGTTCTCGAATCCCGAGGAAGAGGCGCGGCGATTATAGGCGGAATGCGCGCGCTCGCCTCCCGACAGACAGCGGCGCGCGGCCGATGTTGCGTGGAAGCAACGAATGCGTTTTCAACCGCCATGCGGCCGCGCGCTGAGGGGATTTCGTCACCTTGACCCCCGCCCCCGTTTACCGGTATCGTCTCCCGTTCCGGACCGCGAGGCCCGGACGAAGCAGTGCAACAAAGGCCGTTGATGCTCCCTCCGCGGCGCCAAAAGCGCCAACGAGCCTCCCTGGAGTCGGCCTGGCTGCCCAATTCGCGGCTTTCTACCCGATCGAGCCTTGCGGGCCCGCACTTCGAACAGGTGCGACCGGCAGTACCAGTGGAATCCTTGCCCACGCGAGGCGCGTTCACACGTTACCGGCACGAGGCCAAAGGCCCAATCATGCAATTGACAGGTTCCGAAATCCTGATCCGCTGTCTGCAGGAGGAAGGCGTCGAGTACGTCTTCGGCTACCCGGGCGGCGCAGTCCTCAACATCTACGACGAGCTCTTCAAGCAGACGAAGGTCAAGCACGTGCTCGTGCGCCACGAGCAGGGGGCTGTCCACGCGGCGGACGGCTATTCGCGTTCGTCGCAGAAGACGGGTGTAGCGCTCGTCACCTCGGGCCCCGGCGTGACGAATGCGGTCACCGGCATCGCGACCGCGTACATGGACTCGATCCCGATGGTGATCATCACCGGGCAGGTGCCAACGGCGGCCATCGGGCAGGATGCTTTCCAGGAGTGCGACACGGTCGGCATCACGCGGCCCTGCGTCAAGCACAACTTCCTGGTCAAGAACGTCGCGGACGTGGCGTTGACGATGAAGAAGGCGTTCTACCTCGCAACCACCGGCCGTCCGGGCCCGGTGCTCGTGGACATCCCGAAGGACGTCTCGCAGGCGACGACCGAATACAGCTATCCGAAGACGGTCTCGCTGCGTTCGTACAACCCAGTGACGAAGGGCCATGCCGGACAGATCAAGAAAGCCGTGCAGCTGCTCCTCGAGGCGAAGCGGCCGATGGTCTACACGGGCGGCGGCGTCATCCTGAACAACGCGTCCGAGGCGCTGACGCGGCTCGTACGGCTGCTCGGCTTTCCCTGCACCAACACGCTGATGGGTCTCGGCGGCTTTCCCGCCACCGACCCGCAGTTCACGGGCATGCTCGGCATGCACGGGACGTACGAATCGAACATGGCGATGCAGAACTGCGACGTGCTGTTTGCCGTGGGCGCGAGGTTCGACGACCGGGTCATCGGCAATCCCGCGCACTTCTATCGCGCGGATCGCAAGATCATCCACATCGACATCGATCCGTCGTCCATCAGCAAGCGGGTCAAGGTCGACGTGCCGATCGTCGGCTACGTGAACGATGTGCTGACGGAAATGGTGAAGATCGTCGAGTCGTCCCCCGCGCGTCCCGATCCCGCGGCACTGAAGGCGTGGTGGGCCGAAATCAAGGAGTGGCAGCGCAAGGACTGCCTGAAATACGACCGTTCGAGCAAGCTCATCAAGCCGCAGCAGGTCGTCGAGAAACTCTACGAGCTGACGCGCGGCGATGCGTTCGTCACCTCCGACGTCGGCCAGCATCAGATGTGGGTCGCGCAGTACTACAAGTTCGTGAAGCCGCGCCGCTGGATCAACTCGGGCGGCCTCGGCACGATGGGCTTCGGCCTGCCCGCTGCGATGGGTGTGCAGCTCGTCAATCCAGGTGCAACCGTCGTGTGCGTCACCGGAGAGGCGTCGATCCAGATGTGCATCCAGGAGCTCTCGACGTGCAAGCAGTATCACCTGCCGATCAAGGTCGTGAACCTCAACAACCGCTACATGGGCATGGTGCGGCAGTGGCAGGAGTTCTTCTACGGCAACCGGTACGCGGAGTCGTACATGGACGCGCTCCCGGATTTCGTCAAGCTCGCCGAGGCGTACGGCCACGTCGGCATGAAGATCGAGCGTCCGGGCGATGTGGAGGGCGCGCTCCGCGAGGCGCTCGCCATGAAGGAGCGGCTGGTATTCCTCGACTTCATCACCGATCAGACCGAGAACGTCTTTCCGATGGTGCCCGGCGGCAAGGGGCTTACGGAAATGATCCTGGCGGAAGAGCTATGAGCGCGTGCGCAAAGCTGCTGCGCGTGCCGTCTGCGTCGTTGGGTCCTCGCTCCGCGCTCGCTGTACCTCGATGTACTATCTCGCGCCTCGCTGCGGGCCGCCTAGCATCCGGCCCTGCTCGCGACGCTTTGCGCGCAAAGCTGCTGCGGGTGCCGTCCGCGTCGTTCGATCGCTGCACGACGCCATGAGACACATCCTGTCCATCCTCGTCGAGAACGAGGCGGGCGCCTTGTCGCGGATCTCCGGCCTGTTCTCGGCGCGCGGTTACAACATCGAGTCCCTGACCGTGGCGCCGACCGAGGATCCGACGATGTCGCGGATGACGATCGTCACGAGCGGCTCCGACGACGTGATCGAGCAGATCACGAAGCAGCTCAACAAGCTGGTCGAGGTCGTGAAGGTCGTCGACCTGACCGAGGGCGACCACATCGAGCGGGAGTTGATGCTCGTGAAGGTCCGGGCCGCGGGCAAGGATCGCGACGAGATGAAACGTCTCGCCGATATCTTCCGCGGCCGCATCCTCGACGTGACCGACAAGAGCTACACGATCGAGTTGACCGGAACGGGATCCAAGCTCGATGCGTTCCTGCAGGCGATGGAACCCGGCGTGATCCTGGAGACGGTACGCACCGGAGCGTCGGGAATCGGCCGAGGGGAGCGGATACTGAGGGTCTAGGACGGGATCTCCCGGCGGTTCCATCCCCGGTCGGGCGGATCGCAGCGTCCAAGGTCAGTACATTGCCCGACGAACGAAGCCACCATTACAAGGAAGCACGATGAAGGTCTACTACGAGAAGGACGCCGATCTCTCACTCATCAAGGGCCGCAAGGTCACGATCGTCGGATACGGTTCACAGGGCCATGCGCATGCGCAGAACCTGAACGACTCGGGCATCAAGGTCACGGTCGGTCTGCGCAAGGGCGGCGCGTCATGGGACAAGGCCAAGGGTGCCGGGCTCAAGGTCGCCGACGTGGGCGAGGCGGTCAAGGGCGCCGACCTCGTCATGATGCTGATGCCGGACGAGAGCATCGCCGCCGTCTACAAGAGCGAGGTCGAGCCGAACATTCGCAAGGACGCGACGCTTGCATTCGCCCACGGCTTCAACATTCATTACGGGCAGGTCGTGCCGCGGGCGGACCTCGACGTCGTCATGGTCGCGCCCAAAGCGCCCGGTCACACCGTTCGCTCGACGTACGTCGCCGGCGGCGGCGTGCCGATGCTGATCGCCGTCCATCGGGATGCATCGGGCAAGGCGCGCGACGTCGCGCTCTCGTATGCCGCAGCGATTGGCGGCACGCGCGCGGGCGTGATCGAGACCAACTTCCGCGAGGAAACGGAGACGGACCTGTTCGGCGAGCAGACGGTGCTGTGCGGCGGAACCGTGGAGCTCATCAAGGCCGGCTACGAGACGCTGGTCGAAGCCGGGTACGCACCCGAGATGGCGTACTTCGAGTGCCTGCACGAGTTGAAACTGATCGTCGACCTCATCTACGAGGGCGGGATCGGCAACATGAATTACTCGATCTCGAACAACGCCGAATATGGCGAGTATGCAACGGGACCGAAGATCGTCACCGCGGAAACGAAACAGGCGATGAAAGAGGCGCTCGCGCGCATCCAGTCGGGCGAGTACGCCCGCGACTTCATTCTCGAAAACCGCGCCGGGGCGCCGACGCTCATGTCGCGGCGGCGCATGACGTCGCAGCATTCGATCGAGGTCGTCGGCGAGAAGCTGCGCTCGATGATGCCCTGGATCAAGAAGAACAAGCTGGTCGACCAGTCACGCAACTGATGGTCGGCTGGGTATACTGACGCCTATCTCCGCAGCAGGGAAGCGCTTGGATACCCGGATGACGTCAAGGCAACATCAGCGTGGTTGGCTCGGCCTCGTCGTGATCCTCCTCGCGCTCGTGATCGTCGCACTTACGGCACGCACGGCGCTCAAGCAATACGGGCTGCTCGATGATTCCGGCAAGGCGCAACCGGTCGTGGCCAAGCCGGGCGCAACCGAGGTCGAACAAGCGGCAGCAGCAACGCCCCGTAACGCGCTCGAACGCGCACGCGGCGTGCAGGACATGGTGAAGCAGGGCGCGGTCGAGCAGGACAAGCGCATGGAAGAAGCACTTCCCAAGTAACGAGACGCCCGCCGCCACGAACCCTGCTCCGCCCGCTTGCGTGTTCGCGGGAAGCTCGAGCATCGACGCCTTCCGATGAGCCGCTACCCGCATCCGATCATCGCGCGCGAAGGCTGGCCTTACCTGGTTGCCACGCTCGCGGTGGCGCTCGTGCTGTCGCTCGTCGGCTGGTGGCTGCCTGCGGCGCTGGCCTGGGTCGTGTTCCTGTTCGTGCTGCAGTTCTTTCGCGATCCCCCGCGCGACGTGCCGGCGCAGGCGAACGCCGTTGTGTCGCCGGCCGACGGCCGCATCGTGCGAATCGGCAAGGCACGCGATCCATACCTCGATCGCGACGCGCTGATGATCAGCGTGTTCATGAACGTATTCAACGTCCATTCGAATCGCAGTCCCGTCGACGCGACGGTTGCCGAAGTCTGGTATCACGCGGGCGGCTTCGTGAACGCGGCGCTCGAGAAGGCTTCGAGCGAGAACGAGCGCAACGCATTGAAGCTCGTCATGGGGGACGGCACGAGCGTCACGTGCGTGCAGATCGCGGGACTGATTGCGCGACGGATCCTGTGCTACGTGAAGCGCGGCGATACGCTTGCGCGCGGCCAGCGCTACGGCTTCATCCGCTTCGGCTCCCGGGTCGACCTGTATCTTCCGCCTGATGCGATCCCGCGTGCGAGCGTTGGCGACAAGGTCTATGCGACGCAGTCCGTGGTTGCCGAACTGCGCTGATGCGCGTCTCGCGGCGAAAACATGATGGAGCGGCGCGTGGGCGAGCGCGCTCGTGTCCCTTCGTGAGGGACAGGCCCCTATGAACGACTATCAGGACGAGCGGCGCCTTCTCAAGAATCGCGTGCGCCGGCGCGGTATCTACCTGCTGCCCAACCTGTTCACGACCGCAGCGCTCTTCGCCGGCTTCTACGCGATCGTGCAGGCGATGAATGCGAACTTCGACCAGTCGGCGGTCGCGATCTTCGTGGCGATGGTGCTCGACGGACTGGACGGACGCGTTGCACGGATGACCCGCACCCAGAGCGCATTCGGCGCCGAGTTCGACAGCCTGGCGGACATGGTGAGCTTCGGCGCGGCGCCGGCGCTCGTCGTCTACGAGTGGGCGCTGCGCGACATGGGCAAGCTCGGCTGGATCGCCGCGTTCGTCTACGTCGCGGGCGCGGCGCTTCGGCTCGCACGCTTCAACACGCTGCTCGAGGTTGCGGACAAGCGCTGGTTCCAGGGCTTGCCAAGTCCGTCCGCGGCGGCGCTCGTCGCGGGATTCGTCTGGATCATCGACGATCTGGGCCTCGATCCGAACGCTCTGCGCTGGTTTGCCTGGTTCGTGACGCTGTTCGCGGGCCTCACGATGGTGAGCAACCTCAAGTATTACAGCTTCAAGGCCATCAACCTCAAGAAGAGCGTGCCGTTCGTTGCGATGTTCCTGATCGTCCTGTTCGTCGCACTGCTCTCGTACCAACCGCCTCTCGTGCTGTTCGCGGCGTTCGTCATCTATGGCATCTCCGGGTATGTCGTGTCCGGCTGGATGATGCTGCGCGAGCGGCGCATACGTGCGGCCGGTTCGCCTTGACCGCCTCGCCGCGCATCGCCGTGCTCGTTCCGTGCCGAAACGAGGCGGCGACGGTATCGAAGGTGGTGAGCGATTTTCGAGCCGCGCTGCCGCAGGCGGTTGTCTACGTCTACGACAACGGCTCGACCGATGGGACGGGGCTCCTCGCGCGGCGCGCAGGCGCCATCGTTCGCGCGGAGCCGCGGCCGGGCAAAGGCGGCGTCATTCGCAGAATGCTGGGTGAGATCGACGCCGACATCTACGTGATCGTCGACGGCGACGCGACGTACGACCCGGCGAGCGCGCCGCGAATGATCGACGAGCTCGTCACGAACGGCCTCGACATGGTGACGGCCGTGCGCGACGAGCATGGCGAAGGCGACGCGTACCGGCGGGGTCACCGTTTCGGCAACCGCGCCTTCAACGCGCTGCTCGGCATGCTGTTCGGCGTGCGGCCGAGCGACATGCTGTCCGGCTATCGCGTGCTCTCGCGTCCCTTTGCGAAGTCGTTTCCCGCCTCATCCCGCGGCTTCGAGATCGAGACGGAGCTGACCGTGCATGCGCTCGAGCAGCGCTTGCCCACCGGCGAGATCCGCACGCCTTACTACGAGCGGCCCGCGGGATCGCAGAGCAAGCTGTCGACGTATCGTGACGGCCTGTCGATCCTGTGGATGACTGCGGTGCTGTACCGGGATGAAAAGCCACTGGCGTTCTTCGGAGCGTTTGCGGCGATGTTCGGCGCGCTCGGCCTGCTGTTCGGCGGCAGCGTCGTCATCGAGTACATGGAGACGCACCTCGTGCCGCGTTTCCCCACGGCCATTCTCGCGACCGGTTTGATGCTGCTTTCGTTTCTCGCCCTCGGCTGTGGATTGATCCTGCACACCGTCGCCCGCGGGCAGCGCGACATGAAGCGGCTCGCATACCTGGCCGCCGGCGGCCGTCAGCAACGCGAGCGCGAACCGGTTCGAGAGCCGGCCGCTACTTCGCCCCCGCGCCAATCCGTTCCAGCCGACAAAGTTCAATAGGACTGGTCGGCATGTTCGTGCGCACGTCCGCACAGCGGCCTTCGACCCGGCGAAGACCGTGCGCCTGCAGATCTTCGTTACCCTGTCCCTTCGGAAACGATAGCGCGTAAACGGGACCATCGTGCTCGCGCACGACGCCCGCGATTCGCTCGGCGAGACGATTGCGGCTTGCAGGATCGATGACGTTGTTGCGAATGCCCACGTGCCGTGCGTCCGGCGGGAAGAACGGGAGAATATAGGACATCGGCGCGTCGACGGTCAGCAATACGAGGGCTTTCGGTTCGACGGGCGGCACCTGCACGTCGAACCACGTGCGGCCAAATGGCACGCGGCCCCATTCCGACCAGACCGTCGTGCTCACGAGCGCGAACATGGCGCACGTGACCGCGATTGCAGCTTGCGTCGTCGACATCAGACGGCCGATCGCGCCGACGATCAGCACGCCCGAGAGGATCTCGAGCGGCACCGTGTAGCGCAGGATCGAATGCAGCACTGCCCACACGACGAACGACGTGCCGAAGGCAATCGACACCATGCGCCACCGGGGACTCGTCGTGCGGAGTGACGCCGGAACGCCGTCGTCCGCTTGCCGAAAGCGCGCGGCAATCAAGGATGCGATGACGGTCAATGCGACTCCATATAGCAGCGGCATGCGCGCATCGACGTAGCGGATCTCGCTCACGAAACCTGGATCGGGTGCGAGCAGCTTGAACGGCAGGACGACCCATTCCCGAAACGAGTGTGGACCATAGCGAGCGGGCAGCGCGGGCCGGAAGTCCCACCACGGAGAATGAAACCACTGGTTGCCATAGGGAAACAGCGGATTGCCGTAGTGTGTGTAGAGTGCGTACGACCAGGGACCGAGCGTGAGCGCGAGGCCGACGACGACGGCGACCGAAAACCAGGTTGCGTTGCGAATGCCTGCCGCTAGCGGGGCGCGACGTCCGAGCAGCGCGACTGCCAGACCCACCGCGTATGTCGCCGCGGTGAGCTTCAGTCCGCTCGCCACTCCGATCAGGACGCCGGCCAGGACCACGGGAAACGTGCGTAAGCGCGGCAGTGGGAACTGTGCGCCCGGCGGCGAAGGCTCCGCCTGCACGAGCAGCCAGAGGGATGCGATGACGAAAGCCGAGACGAGCCACTCGTCGGTCGTGCTTCCCAGCTGTCCGACGCCCATCGTTCCCGTGAAGCCGATCGTGATCGCGGCCACCGTTGCGCCGAGCCGCGACATCAGCGCGAGGTCGGCAAACAGCAGCCACGCAATGCGGATCGCGAAATAGGCCGCTATGCCGGTTGGCAGGGCAAGCCAGAGCGTGATCAGTCTTGGATGGACGCCGGCCGCGACGAGCGCATAGAACGGCACGTCCGGCAGGGGGTTGTGGAACGTCTGCAGCTGCGCGGCCGCAATGTCCCACTCGAATATCCGGCCCGTGATCCACGCCCACGGATTGTAGAAATGATAGTTCTGCAGGTCCCAGTTCGCGTCCTGTCCGAGCGCGCGCGCGGCGATGAATGCGCCGGCGACGCACGCGATCAGCACGATTGCATCGACGTACCGGAGATGCGGGGCGGCACGCGGGTGCGGGGCATGCATGGCGCGCGCGATTATGCCATCGCCCTCGATCGGCCGAAGCTTCCCGGGAACGCGCTCGCCTGCGGGGCATGCATGGCGTTATGCCATCGCCCTCGATCGTCCGAAGCTTCCCGCGACCGCGTCCATGTCCACAGGGTTACGCGCGTTGTGGTCTGCTGAACCACTTGGCGTTAGCCGCGCCGGCTTGCGGCCGCCTCGGATTTGCGCTAGATTTCGAAGGATGAGCAGCCTCGCAAGCTCCGGCACTGCGCTTTTCGACGCCCGGACGGTCACGTCCGCGTCGCCGTCGATCCTCGCCGGCCTGCTGCTCCTGCTGCGCCTCGCGCGCAGATAACCCCACACCCTTCGCTTCGAGCAGTGCCAGACCGCCCAGACCGGGCGGCCCGATGCATTCATACGTCAACGGAATTCCTT